>ENA-OFCD01001134-OFCD01001134.1-metagenomes-genome-assembly--contig:-NODE-1134-length-14593-cov-20.879626_pt1 | contig 14593 bp, 5 predicted proteins | sample MGYA00153392_OFCD01 | MGnify analysis MGYA00153392 | reverse complement strand
TAAGTTCAAGGATGTCCCAGTTCCTCAAGCCGTCATACCTTAAATCAGCAACGCCGAAAATTGGAGGTGAAGCAAATTTTTCTACGAAAGTGATGCGACGTGCGATGCATCATCAATTGTAAAACCCATCAGGATTTTCAGGATTCAAGGATTTTCGGGATTAGAGGATTAACAGGATGAGAAAATTAGAAGATTTAGAGAAGTTTAGTAGCGATAGCACAATATGCACCATGTTTAACCAAACACAGGGCAATTCAAAAGGAGAGGTTTTATGCGATCAGAATTACGGATTGAGACTAAAGTTTTACCAGACAACAAGATTGAAATCAGCTTGCCTGCCGATATGCTCTCCAGTTCTGTGGGACTAACCATTGAAGTGATTGTTCTGTTGCCCGAGCAGAATTCACCTCTGGAAAGCCAATCGATTTTGCAATTACTTGAACAAATCCATCACCAGCGTCCCGTCGGCAGAAGTGTCGAAGAAATTAATCGAGACCTACAGGCAGAGCGCAACGCATGGGACAACTAACGCTGCCAAATGCTGCTCGTGTATACATTGATACGGTGACAGTGATTTACGCCGTTGAACAGGCTCCAACCTATGGAGTGTTTCTGAATCCTTTGTGGAATAGCCTTCAGGCAGGAAACCTTGAGGTCTTGACCAGTGAACTTACTCTGATGGAAACCCTGATTATGCCAATTAGAAACTCAGATACATTTCTGGTTAATGCCTACGAGCGACTGCTGCGATCGCCCCAAATGCAGTTGATACCCATTAGTCAGACTGTCTTAAGGGAAGCAGCAAGACTACGCGCCATCACGCCGACCTTAAGAACACCCGATGCCATTCATGCCGCCACCGAGATCGCTTCAGGCTGCACCCAGTTTCTTACCAACGATCGGCAACTTCAAACAATCGCAAACTTACCCGTTGTAATCCTAGATGAGGTGCTGGCAGCTTGAGCGATCGCACCCTATTCGACAAACATCTCAATTGAACCATCCACTCTGCCCCAAAGAGGTTCCCAATGCCCCCAACTCTAAATCTCGGCTCCACAGGTCAAGATGTCGTCCTGCTTCAAACAAAGCTAAACTCATATCCCCCGACTGCTCTGCCACCGCTACTAGCCGATGGCAACTTTGGTTCCATCACCCTCCAACGAGTCGAAGAATTTCAAAAAAATGCGTTTGTTACGGGTGTCGTTGACCCCATTACGTGGGCAAAGCTTCTGGGCGACGAGCCAATGCAGAAAGACACGTTCTATACTAACGGACGGTATCTTTACGATTCGAGCGGCAAAAAGACCATCCTGCGAGGAGTCAACCTTCCTCTGCTAGACGACTGGGATTTTCCTCAAAGCAATACGCTGGCGGAATTAGAAAAAACAGGAGCCAACGCCGTCAGAATTGAGTGGTACAAAGAATATGGGAACGCCAATCGCCCTGCCTATGCGCTGGCAGACCTGGATAATATTCTCGCCAAATGCAAAGCGAACCAAATCATTCCGATCCTGGGTTTGTGGGATTTTACCTGTAACCCTGACGCAACGCTGCTAAACACCCAGTTAGTTCCCTGGTGGCTTTCCGAGCCTGTCCTCGCCGTACTGAAAAAGCATCAGCGGTATCTGATTATCAACCTAGCCAACGAATTGGGTTTCTATCGTTGGGCAAATGATTCAGCGATCGCCTTGAACACATACAAAGAAGCCTACAAAAGCGCTATTACAAGCATCCGGCAGCACCTGCACCTACCGATCATGATTGACGCACCCGATTGTGGCACCTCGATCGAGGTCTTCACAACGATCGGTCAGGAGCTAATCGATCACGACCCCGACCACAATCTTCTACTCAGCGGACACGCTTATTGGGCTGCCTATAATGGACTGCCTCATATCGAAACTGCCATCAACGCAAATTTACCGATCGTGTTTGGCGAAGTGGCTAACAAGCAAGACGAAGACATTGACGGACAAACCCAGTACTGTTATTATGACCTCAATGATACGAATGAAAGCCATGCGCCTCAGGCTAATTTTACGTTTCAAGCATTGTTGCATAGGCTAAAAGAACAAGAAGTTGGCTGGCTGGCTTGGTGTTGGTGGAAAGATGGTTGCTCAAAGCGGCAGATGTCCCAGGATGGGAACTTTTTTAACCTCACACCCTACGGAAATGACCTAGTCAACAATCCTAACTACGGCTTAAAGGCAACCGCCGAGAGATCGTCCGCTTTCGATGAAAATCCTGTGATCTGAAAGTCTTTGTTTGGTGATGGAGTTGCTTACCTTAGTAAACATCCGAAGCCGCAAGTTCTAGCCCTTGCGGTGTTAAAAACACTTCGATTACGCTATCCAAAATGAATTCATAAAGAAAAAACCAGATACTCAATTATTCGAGGAGATACTTGCCATGCTACCGATCGTTGCTCTGATCAACCGTAATAGTCGGGGTCAGGAAGTTACCAATCTGCAAAACGGTTTGCTTTTACTTCTCCGTAATCAATCCATTCGGTTATCAGATGCAGAGCGGCAGCGTTATGAAGAAGGACTGATCAACGAGCAAAACAAGCAGGAATACAACGACATTACTCAGAAGCTTGTTGGTATTTTTCAGGGACAATCTGGACTAAACACGACAGGTGAAGTTGATGCACCAACGGCTGAGGCACTTAATAAAGCGTTAAGAGGGTTGGGCGCTTTTCCTGCAAGCTCCGACGGCCTATTACCCGAAATTAGTCGGAAGCTAGATACCATCATTGCTGAAACCGAGAAAATCGGCAGCATTGATAGCCAAATTGCCCAGCAAGCCGGACAACTCGTTGGCATTGGTAGCCAGGTGGCGCAACAGATAGCAAAACCGAGCACGCTGAGATTGAACGATCGCGGCACTATGGTCAAAGACCTTCAGGAAAAACTGAGCAGGCTAGGGTTTACGCTTCCTCAAAATGAGCAAGACGAGCAGGTGCTTGGCGTGGGCACGCGCGATGCCCTGCTGCAATTTCAAACTCAGTCGCAACTGTCCCAAACCGGGGTACTTGATGAAGCAACCCAAATTGCCCTAGAACGGGCGATCGCCCAACTCACCGTTCCCACTCACCGCGCTGAAGGGCGAATCATCTTAGAACATGGACTACCGGCTGCTGGGGTCGTCGTGCGGCTGTACAACCGAGGGTTTGGAGGCACTCAGACTGCCATTGGCGAAGCCGTAAGAACCGACAACCAAGGCTTCTATGCTTTGGCTTACACACCCACCGATAAAGCTGCAAACCTGGAAGTGCGAGTCGTCGATGCTCAGGGGCAGGAAGTTTCCCTGTCTGAGACGCGACTGAATGCCAATAAAAACGAAGTACTGAACCTGGTCGCGCCTACAAGCGTGCAGCCCTTGGCTCCAGAATACCAGCGCCTTACCCACGACCTGAGCCAGCAACTAGATGGCTTAAGCCAATTGGCAAACGCTCAAGAAAATAGCGATCGCCAGGATCTGACCCTGCTGCATCAGGCAACTGGCTGGGATACCCGACTGATTGCCCTGACAACTGCTGCCGTGAAACTCAGTCCTGATACGGGCATTTCCCAAGATGCCCTTTACGCCTTATTTCGGGTCGGATTGCCAACTGACCCAGATCAGCTTGCTCAACTGGATGGGCAGACGGTGGAAGCAGCGATCGTCAAAGCCCAGGAATCGGGTATCGTCAATCTCAGTCAAGAACAACAAGCTGCCGTCAAAGTCACATTTGAGACCTTTGCCCGCCAAACCCGTCGGGCTGCGATCGCACCTGGAGCCGTCTCTAGCCTGGGTGATCTGCTGAGCAAAACCGCCTTATCCAGCACCGAGAAAACCACGTTTGAAGACCTGCACGCGGTCCACCAGGGCAAAGACCTATGGCAAAAGGCCCAAGAAAACGGTATTGCTCTAGAAAAAATCCAGGGGCTACAACTTCAGGGCAAACTTGCCTATTTGACCCTGAATAATGCGAATTTGGCTGCCTCTCTGCAACAAGAAATTGCCTCACCTGAGAACGTAGCCCAACTGGTTAAGAAAGACCTGTATCAACCTGATGCCTGGAAAGCTCGTTTGAACGCGTTGGCTGGCAGCGATGAAGCCCTGAAAGCCCTGATTCCATCAACTTACAGTGCTAAAAAAGCCAACGATTCCGCTTCAGCAACTCTGCGTGGCAGCCTCGATGCTTATGCGGCTGACCTGGCTCGGAAAGTGCGTCTGAGCTTCCCGACGCAGGTGGTAGGGCGAATGATCGAAAAAGATGAATTGCGTCTGGGCGATCGCCATGAAGTTCTAAAAGTCCCCGTTCTTACGTTTCTAGAAAATGCTAAACCTCTTGGTTTTGAGCTAGGACGAACTCCTGTAGCAACATTTATTCAGCAGAATCCTGCTGTCGTGAATGGCGATGCCGCTACCGTACGGCAGACTACCGAAGGCATCCAATTGCTTCATCGGCTGTACCAGATTACTCCTACTGACGAATCATTGAAAGTATTAATGGCACAGGGATTCCGGTCTGCCGAAGATGTAGTGGCGTTCTCTGGAGAAGACTTTCTCAAATACTATGGCGGACTATTTCCCTCGCAGGACGAAGCGCGGCTGGTGTACCGTAAAGCTCAACAGGTAAGTTCAGTAACATTCAACTTCTTCACTGCCGCTAAACAGTTAGATAGCGCTCCTCCCATGCCCAGCGTTTCTCCACCTGCATCGGTGCGAGAAGCTGCCAAAAATGAACTCATCAAGCATTACCCGACAATGGAGTCACTGTTTGGCTCCCTCGATTTTTGTGAATGTGAACATTGTCGATCGGTGCTGAGTCCTGCGGCTTACTTTGTCGATTTGCTCCAGTTTCTCGACCCTAAATCGTTAGTGTGGCAAAACTTCTTGAACACCTGGAAGACTCGCCACGGTAATGCACCTTATCCCTTCAAAAATCTGACCGATTACAGCCAGTTCCTTACCGACTGGCGTAGCAAGCATCCGGGTCAACCCGATCCCAACACTGAGAAAACTCCCTACGACGTTCTGATCGAGCGTCGTCCTGACTTGACCAATCTACCGCTGACCTGCGAGAACACCAACACCGTTCTCCCTTACATTGATGTCGTGAATGAGATTCTAGAATACTACGTTGCCAAAGGTAATCTGGCATCTGACAGCGTTCACGACACGGGCAACGCAACCACACTTGAACTGCTCGCCGAACCACAGAATATCCTTGCAGAAGCTTACACCAAACTCCAGGAAGCACACTACCCGATCGGCTTACCCTTCGATTTTTGGTTAGAGACCGTTCGCCGCTTTTTAAACCACTTTGAACTGCCCCTCTGGCAAGTGCTGGATTTGCTGCGTCCAACCGATAAACTGTTTACGTCCGCTACCAACCCCAAGCCTTATTACCGTGCTGCTATTCTTGCTGAATCTCTAGGCATTTCCCCGTCTGAGTACACTCTTTTTACCCGCTTCGATCCAGCAAAGTGGTATGAACTTTATGGTTATACTGCCGAAGCTGATGCAACAAGCGCCCTAAAATCTGCCAAAACGTTGTCTCGGCAGTTGGGAGTTAGCTATCAAGAATTAGTCGATTTAGTCCGTACCGGATTTTTCAATCCGCGACTGGAGACGCTGGTAATTCTCCGCAAACTGAATCGCAACCTCAATGTGGAGATAGATGTCGCAGATATTTTCCGCTATAAGGGACAACCGGGCTACCCCCCCTTCACTCCAGCAGAACACGAGGCTTTTGAGACCTCTCTACAGCAACTGACAGCAACCTACGCTGCCTCTAGCTTCAATGCCAAAACCTGGTTGGAGACTGCTTGGACAAATGGAGATTTCAATCAAATTCTGGTTCTGGTTGATCCTGATACAGGCTGCAATTTCGATCGCACAACTCTTCTATACACCAACGATAGAGAAGCTTACGCCAATGGCGAAGCTGTTTATGCAACCCACAAAGACGTGTATGGATTGATGTTGCTCAAACTCAATCTCTTTGTGCGGCTGTGGAAAAAATTGGGTTGGACAATGGAGGAAACCGATCGCGCTCTACAAGTGTTGATTCCGAATGCGCTGACACTGACTGCAACCAATTTGGGAGAGGCATTCAAAACCGCGTTGGTCTATCTAGCGCATCTGACAACAATCGCCGATCGCATTCCAGTTGGCAAAGACAGCCGCCTAAAGCTGCTGACGCTTTGGTCGAAGCTATCTACCACAGGCAACCATTCACTCTATGCTCAACTATTCCTGACACAGAGCGTGTTAAAGAACGATCCGGTGTTTGACGATCCATTGGGTCAATATCTCATGCCAGAAACTATTCAGAAGGTGGCAGAAACCAATACATTTAAGGCAATCGTGCAGAAGCCTATCGATCGCCTTGATCCAGTCGCCTTTGCAGGAGAGTCTGCGATTGAGGTTCACTATGACGAAGTCCGTCAGGAACAGGAGTTAACTTATCAAGGTGTGCTGACAGATGCTAAAAAGGCTCAGTTAACTACGGCTAATCCCTCTTCACTGTTTGCGGAACTTCTCGATCAAGTACAAGCAGCAGCAAAGGCATTTGGTCATGTCAAAAGACACCTGCTTACCCTTCAGGGAGCACTGAACCTGACAGCCGATGATATTGAGCATATTCTGACGCATACAGGTCAAAACACAGAAACTGCAACGCTCGCGCTCGATACGGTATCCCTGCTCTATCGCTATGGCTTGCTGGCAAAGGCACTTAAGCTTTCTGTTAGTGATTTGATTGCGCTAAAGCAACTGTCTGGGCTTGACCCGCTTAAAGCGTTGAAGCCGGATTTGTTAATTAACCTGGATGACGACTATCCGTTGACACAAACGCTGCCGTTTGTTGAAATCGCTGAGAAAGTAAACCAGGGCGAGTTTACGATCGAAGACCTTGATTATCTGCTGCGCGATCGCTTCGACCCAGTTGGCAAATACCGCCCAACGCCAGAGGATGAACTGGCACTGGTCAAAACCCTTGCCACTGAAATTCGCCGCATTCAAACAGAGCATGCTGTTCCCGCTGATCCGGCAAGCATTTCTGATGACGTGCTGCAACAAAAGCTGGCTCTGGTGCTGCCACCCGATGTGGTAACGACATTCATGAGTATGTGGACAGGAACGATCGAGTATCAGGCGAACCAAGCAAATGTTTTGCCTGCTGACCAGCTTGATGCAGGCGCGATCGCGGCCACTGATCCGCGTATTCGCATTACCTATGACCCTTCTGCACGTCAGCTTCAACGGCTGACTTTTCGGGGTGTTTTGTTAGATGAGCAAAAGACACAGCTAAACCCCTCTCCTCTGCTGGCAACTTTGCTGAATGCAGTGCAACTTCAAGCCAAAACGTTTTTTGAAAAATACTTTGTCAGTTTCCTGATAGCCAGCGACTTTACGCTGCTCTTTACTCCGATTCCAGAGGGGCTAACTGATGGCCAGAAACAAGACCAGTCAAGGCTAAAACGAGCAAAACTGGTGAACGCATTCCTACCGTTTTTGCAACAAAAGCTCATTCGTCAGTTCGTCGTGCAAACCCTTGCAACTCGTCAAAATGCTGACTCTGCCCTGACAGAAGCCTTACTGACCAATCTCCTGACAGACCCAACGGAACGTGATAAGTTCCTCCTGGATGCCTTTGCTGGAACTGGCGAAAGTGGCGTTAGTACGTCATTCTTCACCTCGATCGGCGGTACGGAAACGCCATCAAAGACGCTGACAATGGTTTCTGCGGATACGTCGCTAAAGGATGCAAACAATCAGCCTCTTAAACCTCCTGGAACTCAAAGTGTCCGCTTTGAAGGATATTTTGAAGTTCCGACTGCTGGAGTTTACCGTTTCTTTGTAGACAAAAACGCTGCTGAGGTTGAATTCCGGCTCTCTCATCTGCCCAACCCGCTGTTGCAAAGTAAAGCAGGTGACGGGGCAGAAATCAACCAGTTCACCGAACTGAAACCGGGTGTGCTGTACCAGTTTACGCTGAATGCCCACAACTTGAGTGGCGGTGATGTGTCATTGCTGATCCAGGGTGAGACTTTGCCCAAAGATAGCCTCAGTCAACTCACGCGCTATCCTCAAGCAACCGTCGATCGCCTGCATCGTGCTCAGGTTCTGCTCACCAAAACGCTGCAACTGATTCAGGGGTTTGCCTTAAGTGAACGAGAAGTGCACTACCTACTCACCCACGCAGATGATTTTGGTCATCTCAATTTCAGCCAGTTGCCTACGCGGGCCGCCGATGATTCTGCAACCGCTGCAACAATGCTATTCGGACAATTTTTCAGACTGATAGACTACGATCGCCTCAAACGCGACTTAAACAGCAACAATGACCTGATTGATCTTTTCGAGAATGCTCGCCGCACTTTCCCAGCATCTCTCACAGAAACCCAGGCAAAAGCGGCAAAAGCCGGACTGCTCGAAGATCTTTACCAGCGAGTGGCGAATCTCACTCGTAGAGATCGAGCGATCGTTGCGTCGGTAGCTCAAGCTCTGGGCTTTACGGCACAAGCGACTCTAGTAGACAATGAATTGCAGGTTGTTGCTCTCGACTTTGCTCAGGAAAAAGGCATTGGACAACTGTGGGAAGTTTTACAAACTGTGGAAACGCTAGGAGTGCCCATAGCCGCACTGAAACGTTGGACAGACATCATCAACCCTGCAAAGAACTTCGATGAGCGGTTTGCGATCGCCCGTGACCTCAGAAACACCGTAAAAGCCAAATATGAGCCAGAAACCTGGCAACGCATCGCCCAAACCATCTTTGACCAACTGCGCCAGAAGCAGCGAGATGCCCTCGTTGCCTACATTTTGCCGCGCAATGGCTTTGAACGATTGGAGCAGTTGTTTGAGTATTTCCTGATCGATCCGGGTATGGAACCTGTCGTGCAGACCTCGCGCATCCGACTGGCAATTTCATCTGTGCAGCTATTTATTCAGCGGTGCCTGCTGAACCTGGAACCGCAGGTACATCCGACTGCGATCAACTCTCAACACTGGAAATGGATGAAGCGTTACCGGGTTTGGGAAGCCAACCGCAAGATCTTTCTTTATCCAGAAAACTGGCTAGAACCCGAATTTCGGGACGACAAAACCCACTTATTCCAGGAGCTAGAAAGCGCCCTGCTGCAAGGGGATGTTTCTAACGACCTGGTAGAAGATGCTTTTTTCAATTATTTGAAGAAGCTGGAAGCTCTCGCTCGCTTAGAAATGGTGACGATGTACTGTGAAGAAAAACCCCTCGATCCCGCGTCCAATACCCTCCACGTTATCGGGCGCACCTACAGCTTGCCGCACAAGTATTTCTACCGCCGCTATGCTCATCAAATGTGGACACCTTGGGAACCGATCGCTGCTGAAATCGAAGGCGATCACGTTGTTGCAGTGATCTGGCGAGAACGATTGCACTTGTTTTGGGTGACGTTTATGGAGAAAGGGGGATCTAATCCTGCCAACGCTTCGATTCCTGGCGATCCAAAATTAGCGAGTGCCACGTTAAGTCAAATTATGTCTGCTTCCAGTGAAACGGTGCAGAAGCAGGTTGACGTTCAGTTGAACTGGAGTGAATACTTCCAGGGACAATGGACAACCCGCGAATCGAGTGGTTTTGGTCAGCCCATGTCTGTAGAAGTACCCTTCGACTTTCAGAATCAGCAGGTTTTCATTCACGTCACCAAAGAGTATGACAGCGGAGAGGATCGGGCTGTAAAAATCCATCTTCATTTTGAAAAGGCGATTGTCTCCTTGCCTGTTTTTGCAGGATTTTCCGGGGGAAAAGATAAGATCTCCGCGCTAGCAACTGTGACATATATAAAATCCCCAGGTCAGACGAATCAAGCGTTTCGAGTTGTGAGTAAAAACGGTCAACCCGTCGTTATGGGCGGTGACGATCCGCAACCAGTACCTTACTCTAAAACCGCTCAGATTACTCAATACAAGGGTTCCAACACTCTCCAAGTTAGCTTTGCCGAGAACATTAAAAATGGAGAGAGTAATCCACTCGTTACCAAACCCATCCTTCAGCTTCAGCAAGGGAGTAATTTTTCGCTGCTTCCGTGCAGCAATCCACTTCAGGTGATGACTGCTGAAATTGGGGCATTGGTCAGTCCATTCTTTTATCAAGACAATCAACACACCTTTTTTGTTGAGCCATCTCTCACCGAGAAAACGATCGCGCAATGGGAAGAATGGGTTATTCCTACAGCAAAACCCGAATCAAAACCAGTTAATAACGATTCGTGGAAGCAACTAAAGGTTGTTCAAAGTGTTCCTTCTAAGGATCTGATTCCTCACCCGATCGACCCGATCGCCAAATTCAAGCCTTCGCTGCAAGAAGATTGGCTTACTCATCCCACGACTGCACTCCAATTTGATCAAGTGTTGCTTGGAGCAACAGGCAGAATCAATCAATCGGCTTTGACCGTTAACGCTCTAGAAAATGCTGCACCTGCGATCGCAGATGGACAGACATTAACAGCTACCGATCGCGAAGGTGGACTGAACGTGATTGGGCGCTCAGGGCTGAATCCAGTCCTATTAGATCGTGTGAATACATCGCTAAATACTGTTCGCAATCAATCCATCAACCGTATGAACGGTGGTTTTATTAATTCCTAGCCCCAGGAGATTCTCATCATGGCTATTGCCCCTTCAACAAAGTTTCATGGTTACTACGATGCTCAAGTGCGTCCCTATTTGCAGTATGTGGGCGATCAGGGCTGGATCAATCTTTCCAAGCACATCACCATTCAAGAACGCACCCTCAGCTATCAGTTTTATCCGCACTTCCATCCTTATGTGGCAGAACTGGTGAAGCAACTGATTGAAAAATCAGTACGCGGTTTGCAGGCAGAAGATACCGAGTATCTGCAAAATTCTGATGGTTCATTGCAGACATTTCCAGCTAGTTACCCCAACGAGTCAAAGCGGGGCAAACCCATTCCCAAGCTCTATGCCGAGCTTTTTTCCATAGCCCAATACAATCCCTCCGATCTAGTACAGCAGCCCTATCCCGTCAAAGATCTTGACTTCACTTCCAGCGGTGCCTACTCGGTCTACAACTGGGAACTGTTCTTTCATGTGCCCCTTACCGTTGCCATTCACCTGAGCAAAAATGGACGATTTGAAGAAGCACAGCAATGGTTTCACTACATCTTCGACCCCACCGATGACAGTGATGGACCAACACCAGAGCGGTTTTGGAAAGTGAAACCGTTTCAGTACACCGACGTGAAGCTGATTGAAGATATTCTGGTTAACCTGTCCACAAACACAGATCCTACGCTGCGACAAGATACTGTCAATAGCATTAATGCCTGGAAAGATGCGCCCTTTCGACCCCACGTTGTCGCTCGCTATCGGCAAACTGCCTATATGTTTAAGACGGTAATGGCGTATCTAGATAACCTGGTCGATTGGGGCGACACACTCTTCAGGCAAGACACAGGCGAGAGTATCAACGAAGCAATGATGCTCTATGTCTTAGCCGCCAATATTCTAGGGACACGTCCCCAAGCTATACCTAAAAAAGGATCTGTGCGCCCCCAAACCTACGCCAGTCTTCGGGCTGATTTAGACGAATTCGGGAACGCTCTACGCAAGTTTGAAGCCGATATTCCCTTTGATGGGCTACCTCATCCTACCAATATTTCTGACTCCAATAGCTCTACTACAATCCGTAGCCTTGGTACGGCTCTCTACTTTGGCATTCCGCGCAATGACAAGCTACTGAGCTATTGGGATACCGTTGCCGATCGCCTGTTCAAAATCCGCAATAGCCTCAATCTTCAAGGCATCTTCCGACAACTGCCGCTGTTTGAACCCCCGATCGATCCTGCTTTACTGGCAAAAGCTGCCGCTGCTGGACTGGATGTGGGTGCGATCGTTAGCGGCATTAACCAACCTTTACCGCTGGTGCGCTTCCAACTTCTGGTGCAAAAAGCTGCCGAAATTTGTCAGGAAGTGAAGTCTCTAGGTAACAATTTGCTATCAGCCATTGAAAAAGAAGATAACGAAGCCCTTGCCCTCCTCCGTGCCAAGCATGAGCGCGTAATTTTAGGGCTCACAGAAGTGGTGCGCTACTCCCAGTGGCAGGAAGCGATCAAAACGCGGGAGGGATTGGAGCAATCGCTGGCGATCGCCATTCACCGCTACACCTATTACGAAAAACAGTTAGGGAAAAAAGATAACGAAATCAAAATTCCTCAACTTGATGCTTTGAATATCGATGACTCAGGGAAGCTCAAGTTCAAGGTAGAGCCAGAAGTTGGGCTACGCCCAATTGATATAGATATTGCCCAAGATCTCAACGAGTCTGGGGGAAAGTTGATCAGTAGTCATGAGAAAAAGGAACTAGAAGCATCTCACTCCGCACGCGATTGGCAAGTTAGATCCAGCACGGCAGCGAACATAGCTAGCTTGTCCTATTACATTCCAACCATTGGAGTGCATCTGCAACCTCTTGGACCCGGAGGATCAGTTAGTTTTGGTGGAGAACACATAGGACATGCTTTTCAAGCAATCTCTGAGTACCAAAAGAATTTTTCTGCACAAGACAGCTACGATTCTTCACATGCAGGAAAGATGGCAAGTTTTCAAAGGAGAGAACAGGACTGGTCTTTCCAAAGTAACTTAGCGGCTGGAGAGATTACGCAGATCTTTAAGCAACTGCGGGCGGCGCAAATTCGAGAAGCCATTGCCGATCGAGAGTGGCACAATCATCAGCAGCAAATTCGCCATGCCGAGGAAATCGAGCGCTTTCTCAAAGGCGAAAACACACCGATCGGAGACACAAAACATAAGAAGACTAGCACCCAAGCCTTCTACACCTGGACGAAACGAGAGGTGAAAGGGTTGTACGGTCAAGTTTTCCAGTTTGCTTTTGATATTGCCAAAAAAGCCGAACGCGCCCTACAACATGAGTTAGGTAACTCAGAGCTTAGTTTTCTTCAGTTTGGCTATCTTTCTGGTAAAGAAGGCTTGCTGGCGGGCGAAAAGCTCTACTTAGACATCAAGCGCATGGAGATGGCATATCACGACCTCAACCAGCGCGAGTATGAAGTCACCAAACACATCAGTTTGCTGCAAGTTAGTCCCTTAGACCTGCTGAAACTTCGCACCACCGGACGCTGCACCGTCTTTCTTCCCGAAGAACTCTTCGATCTCGACTGCCCCGGACATTATTTCCGCCGTATCAAGTCTGTTGCCGTCAGCATTCCCTGTGTCGTAGGTTCATACACCAGCATCAACTGCACCCTCACTCTGCTCAAGAGCGGTATCCGCAAAAACTCTCTCTTGACTGATGGTAAATATGCCCGCGATGGATCTGAAGATAATCGCTTTAGCGATCATTTTGGCAGCTTGCAATCCATTGTTACCAGTAGTGGGCAAAACGACAGCGGCTTGTTTGAAACTAACCTCCACGATGAACGCTACTTACCATTTGAAAATTCAGGTGTCATTAGCGAGTGGCAGTTAGAATTGCCCAACGAGGTGCGCCAGTTTGACTACGACACCATTTCTGATGTGATTTTGCACTTCCGCTATACTTCCCGTGAAGGTGGTGGGCTGCTGAGGAAGGGAGCGATCGCCAACCTCGAAAACCAGATTGATGCTGCCCAAACCGTTGGCTCAGTGCGTCTCTTCTCCTTGAGACATGAATTTCCCGCCGAATGGTCAAAATTTAAGAGTGTCAAAATTGGAGGTGCCATAATAGATGCAGAACTGACCTTGGACCTCCGGGAGGAACACTTCCCATACTGGAGCAAAGGCAGATTGGAAGCTATCAGACAGATCAGCTTTTACACTAAAAACTCCACAGGTATCATTGCTCAAAATCCGAGTAGCATCGAGGTAGAAGTCATCACTCACAAACCTGATGACACAATCACTAAAGAAATTTTAGCTGCACCAGCATCAATCGTTCTGCCGAAACCACCCTATAAATTTACACTCAAACTTAAATTACGTTTCAGTGCAAATTCAATGGAGGAGCTTTGGCTGGCAACGACATGGGGAAAAGAAGCCTGAATATACTATCAACACCGATGCACTCTCACAGTTTATCAATTGCCTTTTCACGATCCCCCACCCTCCCGCAGATTCAAACTGCCGCTGAGTGGCTGGCGGATCATTCCTATCCCAACCCCGATCTGGAAGTTGCCTTGCAGTTTGTCTTGTAATATTGGATCATTTCTCAGCAAACTGGAGAGCAAGTGGCAATCACCGTAGAACAACCCCAATGCACCCGACCGACGAGAGCTTGTCTGTGGACGTTCGAGGTCATCTGCGTCCGGTGAGCGCGAACGTTAGACCGCAGAGCCGACATTCAATCGTAATGGAGTTGAGAGTTCTCTAATGGACAAATTTTACGTAGCTTTATCACCATCGAAAGAACTTTTCAGATTCTTGCTTTGGTTGGGTTAATTCTCTTCCTGGGATACGTTGGACTAAATAGCTTTCAAAGAGATCAAACACCAGATGCCCCAAGCATTTCGCCAGCAACACAGCTAAAATAAAGGGGTGAAGTCTTATAGAATCCATTTAGGATCTTTTCATAGAGAAATGGCTAGGCGCTTGATCATCA
>ENA-OFCD01001132-OFCD01001132.1-metagenomes-genome-assembly--contig:-NODE-1132-length-14622-cov-4.903412_pt1 | contig 14622 bp, 11 predicted proteins | sample MGYA00153392_OFCD01 | MGnify analysis MGYA00153392 | reverse complement strand
TGCTCCAGCGTATCATCCTCAGCCGCTGCCAGCCGATCCCACCATTGTTCATCTCCAACCTCGATTACAGGGCAGACCATTTATCTTACATGTTGGGAGCTGCATCCCGCGCAAAAGAATCGATGTATTGTTGGATATATTTGCCCAACTCCGCACCGAGCTACCAGAATTGTTGCTAGTCAAGGTTGGGGGCGAATGGAGTCAATCACAGCAACAACAGATCGCCAATTTAGGCTTGGCAAAATCGATCGTGCATCTGATCAATCTCCAGGATACGACGATCGCCCAACTCTATCAACAGGCGCAGATCGTCATGGTTACTAGCCAATCAGAAGGCTTTGGGATGCCTGTAGTCGAAGCATTGGCTTGTGGTGCGATCGTCCTAGCTAGCGATATTCCCGTGCTACGAGAAGTTGGGGGGGATGCCGTGTGTTATTGTCCGATGGGCGATATTGAAGCTTGGTGCACACAGTCACGATCCGCGATCTTTCATCCCGAAGCCGCGCCATCAATGGCGCAAAGGCTGGCACGAGCAGCCTGTTATAGTTGGGACAATCATGCCCGAATTGTCGCTGAAGCTTACGCCCGATTAGGAGCGGGGCAATTTTGAATAGAGCGTATTTTAGACTTAATTACCATCGATTCAATCCTCGCTATGAAAATACTCTATACCAATGCCTCTAGTCAACTCGGTGGTGCCGAGCGCAACCTCATTGATGTCATTTCTGCTGTTCAAAAGCAAGATCCGTCGATCGAGATTACTGTTCTGATTACCGCACTTGACGGCCCATTAGTGGCTGAATTAACACCATTAGGTGTGAAGATTATCTTATTAGAATTACCCAGAAAAATCGCTCGATTCGGCGATAGTGGCTTGAAGCGAGGTAATAAAACTGCCAATGTATTTAAGTTAGTTACTGGTTTACCTGTGGTTGAATTAGTTCGCTACTGGTGGCAGCTCCGCCAAACAATTAAAGCGATCGATCCAGATCTGATTCATTCCAACGGATTCAAAACTCACTTATTAGTTAGTAGTTTGGGCACTTCTATCCCAATTATCTGGCATCTTCATGACTTTATCAGTTCGCGGCTGGCAATCGGTAAAATATTAAAATTCTTTAGCAGTCAAGTTACCGTCGCGATAGCCATTTCACAAGCAGTTGCCCAAGATTGGGAGACACTTTTTCCGCACTTACAGATCGAGCTAATATACAATGCGATCGACACTGAGAAATATCGATCGCTAAAATCAGAATTAAACAACGTCGAATCACCTCTAAAGATTGGCTTAGTTGCCACTTATGCCCTCTGGAAAGGACATGATATTTTCATTCAAGCGATCGGACAGATTGCGCGACAACATCCAGCCCTAAAATCTACCGTCCAATTTTATATCATTGGTGGGGCTATTTATGAAACAGAGAAATCCCAGTACTCTCGATCGGGATTACAGCAATTAGCAGCAGATCTCAAAGTTGAGGATTGGCTGCATTTTATAGATTTTCAAAGTGATATTGTCTCTAGCTATAATATGTTAGATATTGTCGTTCATGCTAGCACCAACCCCGAACCATTCGGACGCACGATCGTCGAAGCGATGGCTTGTGAGAAAGCAGTAATTGTCAGTAGTGCAGGTGGTGCAGCAGAGTTATTTACCCACAATCGAGATGCAATTGGTGTCACCCCTGGCGATCCGGTAATGCTAGCAGCAGCCATTGAAGATCTTATCGCCAATCCAGCCACAAGATTAGCAATCGGCAAAGCTGGAAGAAGCACTGCAATCGCCCGATTCGCGCTCGATCGATTGGGGACAGATCTACTCTTACTCTATCGCAATATCATTCGATCGCAGCGACAATAACATCATCAAATGACGATCTCTACCTCAGGCATAAAAATAAAATTATAGATATATCGATAGTTATACATTGCAACCAAAAAATGCTTATCTTTATCCTCTATCCACTGGATTTGTTCGATTTTTAGGAGCTGGCGATCGACCAAAAAGTATGTTTGATAGCCCAGTAGCTCGACTAGCGAGACGATCCCTCGAACATCTTTAATCCCAGTTTGATTGTCATAGAGATGTCTGTTCTCGATTTCAATTTGCAGAATTGGTTTTTCTCTCAAGATAGTTTCACGAGCACCATTGAGCGCGCTTTCCTCATGCCCTTCGACATCTATTTTGATAAAAACAATATCTTTCAAATTGCGATCGTCTAATCGACAAACAGGAACCTCAACACATTCACATTCAACATCTGGTTTTTTAAAACTAGCAAGTCCTACTGATAAAGTTGTACTAATCCGTCCGCGTAAGATCGGAATGTTCAACTCTAGAGTTGAATTTGTATCTGATAGGGCACAGGTATGAACATTAATATTTTTACCGAATTTTTTACCATATGCTGAGATTAGTTCGCTACACCAGGGTTGTGGCTCAAATGCTTCGACTAGCTTAATCTTTGGTAATTTGGAAAGTGCGTATGTATAGTAGCCTTTATTTGCGCCAACATCGATCGCACAACCACTGCGATCGATCAGATTGCTGAGGTAGTATAGTTCTGGTTCGAGTCCATCTGTTGCATTGAGGTAATAATATTCTAATGGTAATCGCCAATGTGTAGGCATTACTAATAAGATGTTCCGAACTAAAGAATTGAGTATGCTCATATTGATATAATATTAACGATCGAATATCTAATTGCAGTTAAAGGTTTGTGGTGATTACTTAAATAGACTCACTCATCATTTTCATTCCTCGATTACTCATATACAAATTCATCACTAGTGGTGGCACTGCCGAAAATAGCCCAAAGATAATCGTACCTTTAACAGTGCTAAGATCCAAGCAAAATACCAGTAAAATCTGCATCGCGATCGTACTGGGAATAATCATCCAAGATTGAATTACCCATGCCTTTGCATAATTTAAGCCCCAAATCATCGTAGTCAAAGAGGTAATGAGGCTGCTCACCATTACTAAGGTTAGCTCGTTACCCAGATGAGCATACTGCTTGCCCAAAATCCATAGTAATTGCCCAGAGAAGATACTTACCAAGACTAATAAGCATCCAGAAATTAGCATAAAAATTGTTACTAATTGCCAATATCTTTTTTTGAGTAAATCGATCGATTGACACCGTGCATAGCTGGGCACAATAATACTATTTATCACTGGGTTAATAATCGTCAAAATTAAGCCAAGTCTGGATAGTGCCCCAATTTCAGAAATTCCACTCGTCTGTCCAAAGATAGTAATAATCCAGATCGTTATTTGTCCCTGCAAGCAATAGAATGCAGTGGGTAAGAACTGGCTTTTAATTAACTTTATGATTTGAGATCTATATTCTATATCGATCGAGCTGTGGAGATCGATCTTGTCTCGAACCCACCTCGATAATAATAAACTATATATTCCCGAAGCAAAAGTCGAGCAGAAAGTAGCGATGACAACATTTATACCTAGTAAATAAGCTCCAAGTAATCCAAATAATCTAGTCAAAGCTAAAATAAAATCTAGTTTCTGAATTAAATTGATGTTTGAGTTTAACCTTGGTACTATCCCCAGAATCTTGTTAGTCGAATAAAACTGTAATTCTAATAAGACTGCACATGTTAATAAAATAATTGTGGGTAAGCTGGCACCATTATTAAACAACAAGACAAATAAGATTGGCAAGACAACAACAATTGAGGCAGTTAGTAAATAGCGTCTAATCGCAAAAGCTGTTGCAATTAGTTGACTAAATTTTGTCCGATCCTGCCAAATCTTGCCACCGATATAATTAAGTCCGATCGTAATGCCAAAATCTGCCATTAGATCCATAGTAAACTGCATTGTATTAGCCAGTAAGTAATAAGAATAATCAGTTTTACTCAAACTGTTAATAATTAAAATACCGCTGGAGAATCCCAATACTTGTACCACTAGTTGCACGGATACAAACTTGAGCAGAAGCTTAACCCAATACTGAATACTAGCCATCTACTCTAAATCCTGTCAAGCGACAATATATCGACCGATTCGCACATCTCTAATTGTAGGCGATCGATTCATAATTTAGATCGGCTAATTATCTGAATTAGAGTGGGTACAAATAGCTGAATCTTCAGAGGCTGTTTTAGGGCTTGCGAGTGCTGTCCGATCTTCAAAACATCCTCTAGGCTCGTCACAACGATCGTGTGGCTTCAGCCAGATTATGTAAATCTTCTAAATAAATGTCAGCCAAATTAAGTTAAAAATACAACCCTCGATTCAGCTTTAATACTCAAACTATTAGTTACCACTTGCCAAACCTTAATTCGGTTCGTACGATGAGGGAAGATAAGAATTTTACAAGTTTTTATCAAATAATTTAATCTAGTCAATCTATCCAATCGATATTTATAGTTTATTGAAGTAACAATTATAAATTATTGAGAAGGAAGACTAGGCACTTTTCAAAATAGAAAAATTAAAAACATGATCTCATCTAAATTTGCACTCATCATCACGGCGATAACTGCGGTTAGCACGACTTATACCCTAGCTGCTGCTGCCGAGCCTGTGACTGGTAGTACTGCTGCGGCAGTATCGATCGAGTTTCAAACTCCAGGTTCGACAAATGGCAATTTTTCACTCAGTCCAAATGGCTCGGCAACAAGCAACGTCAGTGGTGTCAAGGAAATATCGGCGGCAATTGCTACTGGAGAAACTAAGGCTACTGCGAATACTGGCATTACTGCTGGTGGAACGACGGCAAATGCTGAGGGTTTTAGTCAGCCCGTAGCTTTCAAATTCAATAGTTTTAGTAATGTCAGTACTGGTGCAAATAATGCCAATAATACTGGAACTAATTATGATTATGCTGGTTCGACTACTGGTTTTACCTTTATTCCTGTTGTCAAGTAATCGGATAAAGCGTCACTTTTATCTATCTTTTAGCGATCGAGTTAGAGCAATTCTTGGTTCCTAAATAGACCAATTATCCACCCCAGATAAAGTTCGACACCAATTATCTCGATCTTTATTTGGGGTAAATAATTTGGGTGAAATCAGAGCAATTGCTAGAAATTCTTGATGATATATTCAGTATTAGCTCATTTTCAATCTAAATGTCGATCGATTTATTACCCGATCGCCATTGCCGGATTTTGTGTCATCAGTGGTAGCAACGCCCAAGCTCAAGTCCGATCGATCGCTGCGACTCAATCCGTTAGTGCAGTCCCTCAGAGTGGCAACTATGACGATCTGAGGTGGCAACAGTGTCAACAAAATTCATTCCCAGATCCTCACAAAGTAGATCTTCCTCAATTAGCTCAAGCCCAAGTTACCCCTGTTGTCATTCCTTTAGTATTGCCGATTTCCCTTTCGCCCTCTTTGCCGCACCTTCCCCATAGCCCTATCGTCACCCTCAACTCTATTCTCAGCCCAATCCTGGCACCGAATAATACACCAGCCGTACCATTAATTAACGCGCCGACTGCGCCCACAGGATCGACAGATCCTCGTTACATCATCCCACCACAAGCAGTAGAAGCCCAAAAAGTCGATCCATTCTCGACTCAATTTATCCTCAACGGTGATAAAGTCTCTCATCTGACGGCGACAGTAGCCAAAAGCGGACTTGAATCGGGGAATTTTCGGACTAGCGATCTCAACTTCAATGTTTATCAATTAATTAGAGCCGATAATATCCAAAGCGTCACCAAAGATAGTGTGGTGCGTGTAAATAGTCAAATCGAAACTGTCGGGGTTCGCAGTATCGCTCAAAATCGCGAAATCAAAACTATTACTGTCAAGCCCCAAACATTACTGGGAGTACGTCAACAAATCAGTGTGGCAGCTAATTGTCAGAATGGCTCAGGGTATTGTACTTATTTACCTGGGATCGAGATTGATGAAAGCACGATCGATCCCCGCACACTACAACCAACAGGTGTCAAAACGACCTCTCAATACGGAGATACGATCTCACCTGCATCATTAGCGGCGATGAGACAGCCAGGATTTCAGAGTGGGGCAAATGGTGAGAAATTTGGGATCGATTTATATATCCCCGCGATTGGACTAGTTGCTAGTCCTTGGGCGGTAAATGCCCCAGCAACAGGGACTCGACGCGAAGATCTTCAGACAGCAGTTGCGGTCAATTACACCAAGATGGAGCGGGATTTTGCCACCAATGGGGTCGAATCAACCTTGAGCCAGACCATTCGATCGCTAAACTACATTAGTGGAGATCGCCACCAGCTTCTAAATTTAGCAGTCCAAGCTCTCGGTCAAGTTTTACCAGCAGCTCAGGCGAGGATCGCCCCTGGCACACCAGGAGCGCGGATCGTCGTCAATCCCAATATTTATCGGGCAGCAAATGCCATCAGAATTCCCGACAACAGCCAGACGATTTATCAAGCGGGTACTGGTACCGCACCCAGTCGAGGCAAAGATCCCAATACCCTACCAGGAGCCAGTCACCAAGCGGTCTGGATAGGATTGTCCCCTGTCGTCGAGCGGAAATTTGCCACTGATTATTACTATATTACGCGGACTCCTCCACAAATCGTTAATAGTGGCGGCGGTGAAGGTGGCATCCCAGTAGCGGTGACACTCGATCGGATCGGATTTGATACGAGTAGCTTACAAAACCCTTATAGTCAAGGGTACGTCAGTGTCTACAATCGGAATGTCGATCGATATAATCTGGAGACACAACACCAACGCACCGATTACTATCCCCACCTCAGTTTTACCGGAGTAAAAATGAGCGAAAATAGCTTGTGGCGTTATTATACTGGTGCGATCGCCACGATCGGTTCACCATCACCGCTCAAAGCATATGTGGGGACTGACTACTCGATCGCCACCAAGCAAGGTTTGGGGTTCGGCTTGGGGGGCATCGGCTATCTCAATCCCGATCCTGAATATACTACCCAACTTTTTGCTAATGCCAGTCAGACAATTCGACTGGGTGCAAGTCCCCACCATAATTTGAGAGTTGGAGTCAATGCCAACTATATTATTGATGGGGCTGTAACGATCCAATCGATCCCAGTGCGTTCTACCCAAAGCTATCTAAATGCCGGAATCGCACTCGAATTTGGGGATGTTTCGATCGGCGGAACACAGTTTATCGGTAATCTTTTACCAGCATCTACAGAGAGTAAAACAGCTTTTAATATTGCTTGGAAAATTACTGAAGGATTAAATGTTGGTGCATTCTATACCGCAGCCGATCGCAATATCTCGACTAGTCCTTATGGTGCCAGTCTGAGTTTAGCTTTAGATCCCAGCTCAAATTCGTTATTATATTTAGGCTGGAATGCTGCTGAAATCGATTTTCGCCGTACGCTGGGACAGAATGCAAATATCTATCGAGATCATACTTTTAGTGTGTCTGTACGGTTGAGTTTGTAGTCCGATCGTTGGCGATCGAAAACAACTACTCCCGTACCTGTGTCAAATTAGACATCTAGCGTAGGGGGTGGATGGTGGATGGTGGATAGTGAATCACGATCTCTATTTCTTGAGTGGGAAGGGAGTATGTTAGATTCAATTTCTGGAGTCAAAGATTCAACCCCAACTTATTGGTATACGGGTGACTGTCCCCAGGGCAGACTATTGAAATTACCGCGCACACAGGGAGTAGAGCAGATTGCGCGTAATCTCATGGCAGAATTGTCACAGGATAATCGATCCACTCGTGAAGGTAAAATGTATGGCGTGTTATTGGTAGAGACAAATACAAACGAACATTACTCGATTAAGGCTTTTTCGGGGCTACTCAATGGTGAGGCTGTCGTGGCTGGATGGGTACCGCCAATTCCTGGGCGCGATCGAGTCGCGATCTCGGAAGCTGCTACACTAGCAGATCTCGCGACGATGAAGCAAGAATTAATCGATCTAGATCGAGCTACAGAAAGAGAGCAGTATCGATCGCTAACAGTAGAATTTACAGACAAATTAGAAAAATTAGCGATCGTACATCGTCAGCGCAAGGCATTTCGGCAACAAGAGCGCGAAAGATGCGATCGCCTCAGCGATATCGAACTAGCAGCAGCTCTCGATCGACTAGCAGCAGAAAGCCGCCAGGACGGACGAGAACGCCGTCAACTCAAACAAGAGCGAGACGCAATTTTACAGCCACTCCAGGCGGCTATAGACCAGAATGACGATCGAATTCGCCAACTCAAACAGCAGCGCAAGATCCGATCGCGTCAACTTCAGACGCAGATGCACGATGCCTATCGGTTGATGAATTTTTTGGGCACATCTAGCTCGTTGCGAGAATTAATGCCCGCAGGTATTCCCACAGGAACAGGCGATTGTTGTGCGCCGAAGTTGCTACATTATGCGGCTACCCATCAGCTTAAACCGATCGCGATGGCAGAATTTTGGTGGGGGGATGGGGGGACGGGGAGAAAGATTCAGGGCGAGTTTTATGGGGCTTGTGAGGAGCGGTGTCAGCCGTTGATGGGATTTATGCTGGCGGGGGTGTCAACGCCGTCTAATTTGGATTTGTCGATCGTTTATGAGGATGAATATCTAATTGCTGTTGATAAACCTGCGGGATTATTGTCTGTACCTGGGCGGACGATCGATCGACAGGATAGTGTGCTGACTCGTTTGAGGCAATTGTATCCCGAAATTTATGCCGTCCATCGACTCGATCGAGATACGTCGGGGATATTATTATTAGCACGGGATAAAGCCACTTATCACCATCTGAGTCAGCAGTTTGAGCAGCGACAGATCCAGAAGGTATATGAGGCAATTTTAGGCGGGAGGATTGGCATAGAGCAAGGATCGATCGATTTACCATTATGGGGCGATCCTGCCGATCGACCGCGCCAGAAAGTAGACTTTAATTTAGGTAAGCCCAGTTTGACGAAGTTCCAGGTATTGAGGCAAATTGACAGCTACACGCGAGTTGAATTTATGCCCGTGACGGGACGGACACATCAATTGCGCGTCCATGCAGCCGCTCCTCAAGGGCTGGGAGTGCCGATTTTGGGCGATTGGCTCTACGGCTGTCAGGCAAATGTAGAACGATTGCATCTTCACGCTAGAGAACTTAGTTTTGTCCATCCGCAGACATTAAAACGAGTTGAGATTCAAACTCAATGTCCATTTTGAGCCACGATGTCAATCGATGGTACTTAACCAATCATTATTATCCTCACGGATTCTGTTAGAGTGAGATCTGAGAAATTCAAATATTGTAAACCTAGCATGGCAGAAACTCTATTTTTTAATGCCCTACGAGCTGCGATCGATGAAGAGATGGCGCGGGATTCAGCAGTATTTGTGATGGGTGAAGATGTCGGACACTACGGCGGATCGTACAAAGTCACCAAAGACCTCTATAAGAAGTATGGAGAGATGCGGGTACTAGATACCCCGATCGCCGAAAATAGTTTTACAGGGATGGCTGTAGGTGCGGCAATGACTGGATTGCGCCCGATTATTGAAGGGATGAATATGGGCTTTTTGCTCCTCGCCTTCAACCAGATTTCCAATAATGCGGGGATGCTCCGCTACACATCTGGTGGTAATTTTACAATCCCCCTAGTCATTCGCGGCCCTGGTGGTGTGGGCAGACAATTGGGTGCAGAACACTCCCAACGGTTAGAAGCTTATTTCCAAGCCGTTCCTGGTTTGAAAATTGTTGCTTGTTCGACTCCCCGCAATGCTAAAGGACTCCTAAAATCGGCAATTAGAGACGAGAATCCGGTCTTATTCTTCGAGCACGTCTTACTCTACAACCTCAAAGAAGACTTACCAGATGAAGAGTATCTGCTACCGCTCGATAAGGCTGAAATCGTCCGCCCAGGCAAAGATGTCACCATCCTTACCTACTCGCGGATGCGTCACCACTGTACCCAAGCGATGAAAACCTTGACAGAGAAAGGTTCTGATTGCGATCCAGAAATTATCGATCTAATTTCACTCAAACCGTTAGATCTGGAGACAATTGGGGCATCTATTAAGAAGACGCACAAAGTAATTATCGTCGAGGAGTGTATGCGGACGGGTGGCATCGGCGCAGAATTAGTCGCTTCTATCAACGATCGTTTCTTTGATGAACTGGATGCTCCCGTCTTGCGGATGTCGTCACAGGATATTCCCACGCCTTACAATGGAAAGTTAGAATACCTAACGATTATTCAACCACCACAGATCGTCGAAGCGATCGAACAAATGGTGGCTGGCAAACTGTAGAACATCAGGGGGCGGGTAGTTTGGAGGGATAGATAAGTAATTTTTGGTGGATATTCTACCTCTTTCCCCTCCCCCTCGGAACTTCCAGCCAAATTTAAAATAACTAAACTTTTATATATATTATGCAAAAACAGCGAGTTATTTTAGGCTTAATTATAGTCTTGGTTATCGCTGCGATTACTCTGATAGTCAACAAGCCCATGCGCTTGGGACTCGATTTACAAGGAGGTTCGCAACTAACTATTCAGGTGAAACCCACCAAAGAGCATCCTAATATTACTAAATTAGATCTCGATGCCGTTCAAAAGGTGGTCGAAAATCGAATCAATGGTTTAGGTGTATCTGAAGCACTGATCCAATCTGCTGGGAATAATCAGATTTTAGTCCAGTTACCTGGTGTCAACGATCCTCAACAAGCGGAAAGAGTTTTAGGTGGTACCGCACAACTCGAATTTCGCGAACAAAAAGCAGGGACAGAGGGACAACTAGGTGCAGAGTCGGCTGTATTGAGAGCAGCTAAAGACAAGCAAGCAATCCTCAAAAAAACTAAATCTACAGATAAGCAAGCGATCGCCGAAACTCAAGCAGCGATCGAGAAGCAATATACTGAAATTAATAAATTATTTGACAAAGCAGCAATCACTGGTAAAAATCTCAAACGTGCCAACCCAGCCCCAGTATCTGCTGGAGCCTGGGAAGTAGAGATCGAGTTTGATGGTATTGGTGGTGACGCTTTTGCGAAACTGACCAAAAATCTCGCTGGAACTGGTCGATCGATCGGCGTATTCTTAGATCGCGATCCCATTAGTACCCCAACCGTCGGCGCACAATTTGCCGCTACCGGAATTTCTGGGGGGAAGGCAGTAATTACAGGCAACTTTACTACCGAAACTGCCAACGATTTGGCAGTCCAACTCCGTGGCGGTTCGCTCCCAGTCCCCGTCGAAATCGTCGAGAACCGAGTAGTTGGTGCCACATTGGGACGAGATAGCATTCAAAGCAGTATCTATGCTGGTATCGGTGGATTGGTATTGGTCGCCATCTTTATGGGTGTATACTATCGCGTACCAGGGCTAGTGGCTGACCTTGCGCTGGTGATTTACTCACTGCTATCGTTAGCCGCTTTCAATCTGCTGGACGTAACCTTGACACTCCCAGGGATTGCTGGGTTTATTCTTAGTATCGGGATGGCTGTAGATGCCAACGTCCTGATCTTCGAGCGTACCCGCGAAGAGCTTCAGACGGGCAAAACTTTGTACAAGTCGGTAGAAGCTGGTTTTCACCGCGCTTTCGATAGTATTTTGGACAGCCACGTTACAACACTGATTTCCTGTGGGGCCTTATTTTTCTTCGGTTCGGGACTAGTCAAAGGATATGCCGTGACTTTAGCTGTTGGGGTCGCAATTAGTTTATTTACCTCTCTAACTTGTACGCGGACATTTCTGTTGTTATTAGTATTAGGTTTTCCAGCTTTGCGCCAAAAAACCCAGCTATTCGCACCAAATGTACCCAGTTTAAATAAATAAATAAGACTCAACTCCGATGAAGAAATTCAGTGTTACTAAACAACGTAAATGGTGGTGGCTTTTATCCAGTGCTGTTATTTTGGCAGGGATTATCTCGATGATCTTGTCATGGACAGATCCAAAGATTGGATCGCCGTTACGTCAAGGATTAGATTTTACAGGTGGATCGAAATTACAGTATGAATTGGACTGTTCTATTCCCAATAATTGTAAACGGATTGAAATTGGCACTGTTCGCGAAATCGTCAAAAATCAAGGTATTGTTGACCCGATTATCCAATTAGTGGGTAAAGATTTGACTGGACTGTCGATTAGAACCAAGGATCTGAAGGTTGATGCTAGAGCTAAATTAGAAGCAGCTCTAAGTGAGAAAATCGGTAAATTCGATCCCAACAAAACCCAGAGCGACACTGTAGGGCCAACCCTGGGTCAAGAATTGTTTCAAAATGGTTTAATCGCGATCGGCTTGTCATTCGGATTGATATTACTATATCTCACGTTCCGCTTCAAATTTGATTACGCTTTCTTTGCCTTTGTCGCCCTATTCCACGATGTACTAATTACGACGGGAATTTTCTCGATCTTAGGTTTAGTTGGCGGCATAGAAATTGATAGTTTATTTGTCGTCGCACTCTTGACAATTATCGGTTTTTCTGTTAATGATACGGTAGTTATTTACGATCGAATTCGGGAAGTAATTAGTATCAATCCCAACCAACCGATCGATAAAATTGTAGACGATGCCGTCAATCAAACCATGTCTCGATCGATCAATACCACCCTCACAGTTCTCCTCACCCTACTATCGATTTACTTATTCGGTGGTGATACGCTCAAGAACTTTGCCTTGTGCTTGATTATCGGCTTTACCGCTGGAGCATACTCTAGCATCTTTATCGCCAGCACCCTATTTGCTTGGTGGCGCGAAAGCCATCCCCCGACACCCAATCCCGCCGCGATGACTGAATCTTAGCCGATGGAAATATGTCTAGATTCAATCCTCCCGAACATTCAATCTCCGAGTCAGATCTAGAAATTGAACTCGATCCGATTTTTAAAAACCAGATCGAGAATCTGTACCGTCTGACTATCTATCGCAGGTGGCTGATGATCGGGCTGTTGTGGCTGACTGTCGGTGCCTATAGCCTCTGGGATCTGCGCTACCCGATTAGTCTGATCCAAGAAGATTTTACCTGGGCGGCGGTTAAATATGGACTTGCTTTTCAGCCAATTCCAGCTTTCGGCTTGTGTCTGTGTGTGGGGATGACAGCGACTACCCTAGTTTGGCAAAGTCAGAATCAGATCTGGGGCATACCCCAAAAGGAACAACAACGTTTAGCCCAACAAGTTTGTCATATTCGCCAGCAAGGTAGTTCTCACCCTCTATGGAAATTAGTCATAAAATAATAGATCCGTAGGGGTTTTGTCGCTCGAAATCAGTCGTGTTTTTAGTAGCAAGCAAAACTCACCCATCCCCGCAGGTAAATAACCAACAAACCTCATGCAATCCCCCACCCTCGACACCCAACATCCGCCCGAACCCAAACTAATCGATGCTTGTGTGCATTGTGGCTTTTGTCTCTCCACTTGCCCTAGTTACCGCGTCTTGGGGACAGAAATGGATTCACCACGAGGACGAATATATATGATGGATGCCCTGAATCAGGGCGAAATAGATCTCACTCCTGCGGTTGTCAGTCATTTTGATAGTTGCCTTGGTTGTTTGGCTTGCACCACGACCTGTCCATCCGGCGTTCAGTACGATAAACTGATCGCATCGATGCGTCCTCAAATCGAACGCAATCATCAACGTCCGCTCGTCGAACGGTTATATCGACAATTTATCTTTGGATTATTTCCCTATCCCAATCGGCTGCGGTTATTGCTGATTCCGCTATTTGTCTATCAGAAACTAGGGTTACAAAAACTAGTCAGACAGACAGGAATAGTTGAAAAAGTTTCTCCTCACTTAGCGGGAATGGAGTCAAATCTCCCTGAATTATCACTGAGTACATTTCAGGATACTTTACCCGCACTAATTCCCGCTCAAGGCACTCAAAGATATCGAGTAGGCATGATTTTGGGTTGTGTCCAACGGCTATTTTTCGATCGCGTAAATCAAGCCACTGTGAGAGTCCTCACCGCTAATGGTTGTGAAATTGTCATCCCTCAATCTCAAGGCTGTTGCGCTGCCCTACCGCACCATCAAGGGCAAGAAGAGCAGGCGAAAGTGATGGCGAGACAGATGATTGATAATTTTGCAGATACAAATGTCGATGCAATTATTATCAATGCTGCTGGTTGTGGGCACACCCTAAAAGAATACGGCGAACTGCTCAAAGATGACCCCGAATATCTCCAAAGAGCGATCGATTTCTCAGCAAAAGTTAAAGATGTCCAAGAATTCCTCGCTGACATCAAACTTACCACACCATTATCGCCCATCTCTACCGAAAAACTTACCCTAGTTTATCAAGATGCCTGTCACTTATTGCATGGGCAAAAAATTAGCGTCCAACCCCGTCAACTCCTCAAACAGATTCCGAATATCGCACTAACTGAGCCGTTAGATGCCGCACTCTGTTGTGGTAGTGCAGGTGTCTATAATATGCTCCAACCAGAAACAGCCAACGAACTAGGCAGCCAAAAAGTTAGAAATTTAGTCAATACCGGAGCGACGATTATCGCTTCGGCAAATCCTGGCTGTACCCTCCAAATTGCCAAACATTTAGAGCTGCAAGGACACCAGACTAAAATACTACACCCGATCGAGCTTTTGGATCTATCTATTAGAGGGGAATTAGTTGACGGTTAGAAGTCTGTTGGAGATGATTCGTAGTTCTTTACCCCACCCCAGCCCTCCCCTTATAAAGGGGAGGGAGCAATAAGAGCCTCCCC
>ENA-OFCD01001131-OFCD01001131.1-metagenomes-genome-assembly--contig:-NODE-1131-length-14628-cov-3.572703_pt1 | contig 14628 bp, 13 predicted proteins | sample MGYA00153392_OFCD01 | MGnify analysis MGYA00153392 | reverse complement strand
GTTTCGATTTGGCTGGCTCCGATAAACGCGCCGTTGATTTAGCCGATTCTGTTATGGCTGCGAGCGGTGGACGTTACGCGTGGGATCAAACGCGATTTATTCGTTGGACGTTTTTGGGCAAACGTGAATTGGTATGGGATAAATGGCAAAACAAAGTGCGCATTGATTTTATTGATCGCGACTTAAAAATTCGCCTCAACATGAACGATAACACGGGTTCTGTAAAAATGGGTGGTATTGTTCAAACAAATCCCGACACGATTGCAAAATATTTGAAGCGTGGAAAATCGGTTTGGATAAACGATAGCTATTGGTTAGTGATGCCTTTTAAAATGAAAGACAGTGGCGTAACTTTAAAAGATAAAGGCAAACAAAAAAATAGTTTAGGTGCTGAGTGTGACGTAGTTGAACTCACATTTAAAGCGGTGGGCGATACACCGCAAAATAAATACGATGCGTACATCAATCCTTCGAGCCATTTAGTGACCCAACTCAACTATTTTGAAAAATCAGAAAATGCAAAGCCGAGTATGGTTTTACCTTTTCAAGATTATCGCGGATTGGGTAATATTATGCTTTCTGTGCGTCGTGGCGATAATTTGGTTTTAACACCGATGGGTGTGTATAAAAATTTACCCGATTCAACGTTTACCAGTTTTGCTACCATGAACTATACTTTGGTAAAATAAATTCCATGCAAAATCTTTTCATTTTTTTCTCTTAATATAATCTGTGGGCGCTGTTAGTCAATCGAGCCCAACAGATACGATAAAGGTGAGAGAAAATATATTAATGGTCGGTAACTCTATTACTTTTCAGGGTGAATGGAAAAAATTTTGCACCGCGACGACGTAACAAATTGGGGAATACCTGGCTACCCGAACGAACAAATTTCTTGGACAGTTAATAATTTTTTACCACTTAATCCAACAGTTTGTTTTTTGGAGGGCGGTATTAACGACATCAACTTTGGGAATTACGCCAAATCGTGTTTTTGAAAACCAAGTTAAAGTGCTTGATACTTTATTAGCGCATGGCATCATTCCAGTTGTTCAATCCACGATTTACCAGAATAATAGTCGCGACAAAAACGCGCGCGTAAAAGAAGTTAACGGATTGATTAGTACGTATTGTGTGGAACATCGCATAGATTATATTGACTTAAACGCTGTTCTTTCGGATGGTGATGAACTAAAAAAAGAATTTACCATGGATGGAACGCATTTATTTCCACCTGCTTATTTGCTTTGGGCAGATTTAATACTCAAAGAATTGGAGAAGTTAAAATTATAGTAAACGAAATTGTTTAAACTGCAAAAAAAGCGGCTATCCAAATTTTTATCGAGATAGCCGCTCACAAATTCAAAACAACTGAAAAAATATTTTTAATTTCACATGGCTACAAATTGGTCGTGCCATATTGCTTTTTTTCGCAGGACTAAAGTCCAGCGTTATAAATTGGTCGTGCCTACGGCACTTTTCACCCTTTCACTTTTTATTGATCTGCACCGTCCGCTTTAGCACGTGCTACCAATAAATTCCCAATTTTTGCACCCGATTGTAACCCAACTTCGCAATCAATGCGTAAATGAATCGCTCCATAAATGCGTGAGGCAGAAGCCTGCTCGGCTTGCGCTTTTAAATCTGTAGCATTATTTGGAAAAACATAACCCAAAACTGTTGCAGCTGCATTGGAAAAAGTAGAATGACCCGATGTGTAACCTGGGAAATTTGGTAGACCCGTTAAAGTTTTTATGCGCGGATCGAGAACTGAAGGTCGTGGATAGTAATAATAGTATTTTATATCCCAACAAGTAATGGCAGCATCCATCATAGCCATGTTCAACAGTGCATACGTGCGTGCGGTGCGCACTTCGCTCAGCTGTGCCGCCTGAATCAAATCTGCAGCAATCGCGTTCCAATGTCCGGGAGGAGTGTAAGTTCCTAATCCATCTGCCCAAAAATGAACGAGGGCTAATTGATCACGCGTAGCATTTTGTGAAAAATTTAAAGATTCTGCTAATTGTGTTTGAATTGCATCGGAACTCGCAACGGGTGGCGCCGCAACACGTACATCTGCTGCTTTAGCAAAACTCCACGCTTTCACATTGCCGAAAAATGGTAACATCGGTGGACGTTGTGGAAAATCTAAACTATACCACATAGGATCTTTGACAGCAGTTTCTACGTTATTAACAGTGCGCACAACATTTCGATTGGCTAAAGAATCCCACAAACTTGCATTACCAATCGCGTTTTTCATGCCATCTGTTTTGGCGCGCACTAAAACCAATGCTGCAACTGCTTTACCAAGTGTTTCGGCGGCTGCTATATCGCTTTTAGTCGCTAAACCTGAAACAAATGCCACATCTTTAGCTTCAATTGCTTTTGCGTTTAAAAAATCTACTTCGGTTGGAAATAAAAATTTTAATAACTCCACCGACGCTGTTGCAATAACTGCTTCAGAACTCGGATAAGATGGTGTAGTAGTTGAGGGCAGTAATTTTTTGACACTCGCATCATTTGCGTAAGGCGCAGCGCGTTTAAACTGCTGTTGCATTTTGGCGCATACTACCAACGCATCGTAAACTACTACTGATGAGTAAGCATACGAGCGCGCAGCATACGGCGGATTACAAAACGGGAATTGCGGATAAGCAAACGGATTGGTTTGATCTGGAAATGAATACGAATTATCCGCGTTCGGCGCGGGTACTAAATTATATTTCGACACCAAAGCGCGCATAATTTCGTTCCAGCGAAGCGTATTGCCTGCGCCCCAATAATTTATGGCTGTTTGTTGATTGGTTGTAATATTAGCTTGAGCTGTTTTAATAGCATCAAGTTGATCTTTATAATCTGAAGAAGTAATAGATACTGGTGCAACAACTCCATACATTTGTGCTGTGTCGGCAATAACTGTTTTCCAATTTCCTGCCAACGCATCTGTTTTTGTAGGATTTAAAATCGTATATTGTACGCCAGAAACTGCTATATCTTTAGTACAAGATGAAAAAACGAAAGCTACAATTGCAACGGCGATTGAGCCCTTTAATATTTTATTTGTGTACATAATTTAAGAAAATGAAAATGAAAAATGTTGAATCGTACAGTCGGATTAAAAAGAGGCATTACATTTTATGATCCGCCGCCTTACAAGACTCTGCCGCTTGTTTCGTAAAACCAAAATTTTTGAATAAACCAACAATGTATGTCAAAGATTGACCAGAGTTCCGACCGTTCACAGCATACATTAATGAACCCGCTAATTGCACATCGGCGAGCGATTTAATTCTATAGGCTGAAAAAACACCAAGCCGCGTACTTTCTTGTTTATTAGAGGGAAAAGGTAAATCTTGACGGCGCATATCAAATCCGCCAAGGGTTTGATATATCGTTCCAACGCCTTCGAAAATAAAACGGTAGGTACAATATCCACCACGAATTTGGTGTTGCATGGCATCTGGAATAGCAACTTCATTCGAGTTTACAAAAACATCGGTGTAATAATCTGGTGCATCAATTTTAATATTACTGCGCAGCGTGTAACCCGATTGAATAGAAAAATCTAAACCCTTTTTTTCATCATAATATTGGAGCATCAATTTGCCAAAAGCTGTTTTACACTGATTACCAATAGCAAACGGATAGGCTGCAACATAGTTAGTAAGCGGTAAACTTCCTCCAGCAATGAGGATGGCGTTGAAATTTTTTGTAATTTTTATTTGATATTTCAATCCCAACATAATATCCTGCAAACCTGACATACCTGCAATTGGCGTATGGTCTGCAGAATTTGCCATGTAAGCCACGTTTACCAAAAAATTGAGATTGTTTTTAATGCCGTAGTTCGCAAAAAAATTTGCGGTACTAATTGTTTGATTTCCCATAGGACTCGAACGCAGCAAGGTGCCTTCCCAATAACTCGAAAATTTTTCTTGTCCGAAATTAAAACCAACACACATCGAATTTTTGGGCATCATTAAGCCATCAGTAAAACTTTGTGCCTGTGCGAACTGTAAACAAAAAAGAAAAAAGAAAAGCGTACGTAGTTTTTTTAACATGATTTTGATTAATTTAGTAAATGAGCTTTGAGCTGCCACTCGCGAATTGAAGTTCACTGCTCACTGCTTATGAAATGTTTCCCAACTGTGCCAATACTCCTGATAAGCGTTTAAATTTTTTAAACGCGGTGCTTTCGGATTATTCGATTCGCCTAAAATATTGTATTTATATTTTCCGTCGCTCAAAGAATCGCCCACCAAAGAAAATTTTTGGTTTTTGTCAATGCACTCTAAAGCTGCAAATGTTTTTTTATCGTTTAATAAAACAAGCACGATAGGCTTCGCATCGATTACATCATACGTGATGTATTCATCTTCTAAAACATTCCAATCGTATGCTTTATACTTGTCGCCCGATTTTACACCCAATACCCAAGATTTTTTTTGCCACGAAATACTATCACGACGCGTTAATTTTCCGTTTCGGCGACCTGCTTCATAATTACTCATGCTGTCATACTCCGGTTTAAAATTTGCATCGGCTTGCATGATAAGTGAGCTAGGATAAAGAGTTAACCAATTTTTTAAACGCATTTGTTTACTGGGCACCTCGGGTAAAAACGTGCCTTTTAGTTTTCCTGCAATCGCTTCACCCGTCGCTTGTCGCCACCAACTTTTAGTCGCAGCATCTTCAAACATCGCGTTGAAATGATCCATACCCACCAATCTGAAGGTTTCTAATTTCCCATTTACAATGGGTTCAAAAACGCGACCCGTTCGGCAAACTGTGCAGTACGTGACGATAATTGGTTTTCCGCCGACGCTATCAAAAACCTGATGATGATAACCTAAGAACTGCATTGGGTATGCTTTTGCCTGATTATTTAGACTCACCCCTAAAACAATTCGGTCAGAATCAACGGCATTCTCCGACGCTGAAGCCAAAATAAGTTTTTTAGGTTGTAGAAACATCGAATCGGCAGCCATTACAAAATTCGTTGCGTAAATTATTCCGAGCAATACCACTACTGAAAGCGCGGGCAAAATTTTAGAAGATTTAATAATTTTTGTGACACTCCAAATTATTAAAATGGCGAAAACGCCGCGAAAAATCCAACAGAATGTGTGTAGAAAATATGCCAAGCCGATAGAATTCATTTCCTGACTACCTGGAAATGGCATAATGAAATAGACGTTGGCTATTTCAAATAATATCCAACCTAAAACAGCGAAGTAAAATACTTTTTTCATCTTTTAATTTATTAGCTATGGCTGTGAACTGTGAGCCCTAATCGCGAATTAAAGCTCACCGCTATTTAATGTATTTTTTTCATCGTATTGATACGATAAGAATAACCCAAGTTGATGGAATAATCTGCAAAAGCAGCATCGCCTTGAACATGGACTAATTTTGTAGCATCTGTAATTTTAGAATTTTGTAAATCTTGTGAAGCAATATCGGCTGCGCTTTGAATGCGATTTTTTATAAAATTGTACGGCACATTAAAACTAAATGTGCTGTTTCCAGCTTTAACCGAAATACCACCTTCAACGGCAACAACGTAACCTGGACGACGATAAGCAATTTCACCACCAAAAACATCATACGCTGGAACACCTTCCCAACGACTCGCCACTGAAAGATTAATATTTTTATGTTTTCCGACGGCTGTCATAAATCCACCGCGCAAAAAATATTGATCTGGGCAGGCAAAAATTTCATAACCTTCTAATCCTACTTTTGGTGCCGATTTAGCTGCGCCGTTCGATTGCTTAGGATTGAATAAATAGTAGCCGTTTGCAAAACCGTAAATCGCTTTAGTAATTTCTCTAAATCCGCTGAACTCGACCGAAACACCAATACCTCCATCGCCAGGTTGAATAGATTGATCAACAATCACGTTTTTTATTGTGCCGTCGCTTTGTGGCGTATCGTAAGTCGCATCGTATTTTCCGTTATTTAGTTTCACGCCCAAACCCAACATCAAATTACCTTTTTTAGCTTTAAGCGGATCAAAAATCCAATAATTTATGCTCAACCGAATATCCGCTAAACCATTTGCAAAAACACTGTAACGGAAAGTATCTTTTTTAGGCATTACTTGTTTTAAAACTTGCGAACGCTCGTTGCTCACGTAAGGCAAAGTCGCATTAATTTGAAGTCTGTGCGTGATACCATAAGATAAATTTAAATCAGTAGCCTTTGAATAATTATTAACTGCATCGCCGCGATCAACACCATCTGGTCCGATTCCACCACCCGTAGTTTGGCGTTGTGGTTGCTCATCCGTTCCGACAAAATGTTTCCAAGAGTGGTAATAATTATAATTTACACCGACTTGAAAATCACCTTTATCAATATTGTAAGAGTTTGAAGAGCATGTAACAGTTCCGCCCATCTGGCGAATTGGTACACAACCTTGTGCATGAATGTTTTTAGTTGAAAGAAGCAGCGCGAAAAATGCAATGAACGCAAATGATAAATTTGTAAAAGTATTTTTTAACATGATAATTTTTATTAAAAAATGAAAATGATTTTGAAAATGAAAACCAATTCCAAATTGAAAATGAATTTCAAAAGCAAAATGAATTTCAAATTGAAAATGAATTTCAAAAGCAAAATGAAAATGAAAATAAATCGTAAGAGAAATTTCACAACCGCTACACAGTGATTAACTTTAGACAGCTCGTTGAATTTGATTTTCAGAACACAGCACATTAAGGTTTACACAGAAGCAACAAAGTATGCATAGAACTTTGTGGACAGAGTAATTTCCTTTGTGACTTTGTGAAAAAAAATAAAACATAATCCCACGAAACGAACGATAATAGAATGAGAGAAGGGAAAATTAAACAGCGTTGGGTGGCGGTGTTGGAAGTGAGAGATTACACTGGGTACGCAAAATGCGCGTACTATTGGCAGAAACAAGCGTTGCTTTTTCTTTTAAAATTGCGGACTTACCAATATTTTTTTCTAAAGTCGGAACAGTAAATTCTTTTAAAAAACTTTTCAGTAGCCACTTCAAGGGTGCAACTGGAATTGAAGAATGATTCACTTGCGCAGCATCCGCCAATTGGTTATTGATTTTTTCTTTTTTATAATCGTGCAAACAGTAAATCTGAAGCGTATCGTTAATAATGCGTTGCTTCACAACCCAATAAACATCACCCTCAAAATTCATTTCTTTTTCAAAATAAGTAAATTCTGTATTTTCTATGTGTGTATAGAGCGAGATGGGAATTTTTACAACTTTTAAATCTGCGTCGGATGTATTTGTTTTTAGTTCAACGGTGTGCATAGCATTTTGGCGCACCACTAAAACGTAGTAACCAAACGCATTATACAGCAATAATGCCAATACCGAATATGCTAAAAGTTTTTTCACAAAGCAAATATAGAAGTGTGTTTGATTAAAACAAAATTTCTAAGCGATTTTTTTTTAAATAGTATGCGATATTAGGCAAAGAGGTGCAGCGCACCTCAATATAGTTCGCTTTGGATTAAGGTGCGCTGCACCTTACGAAACTTTATTTTTCATAGTTCTACAAATGTTAAGGTGCGCTGCACCTTACGAAACATCGAATAATATTTCTAATTGAACGGAACAATTTTAAAAAGCAAAATTATGTGTGCCCATTAAGTTTGCTTTTTTCCAAAAAATAGTTCCTCCTGAAATTTTGTTGTCCAGAAAGGAATATAAACTTTAAAAAAATCTTTGGGTTGAATCAGTTTGAGTTGAATGAGGCGAATGCCAGAAAGTGCTTGTGAATAAACAAAGTAAACCACGAATGCAATGATAACTTCACTATCTGTTAAAGCATCATTGAATAATAAATTAAGCAACAAAAGCGTCGGCGCAATTTTTAAAAGATAAAATTCTGTGAGCGATTTGAGATTCATACACTACAATTTATATGGATTTAAAATTTAGTTTGCTAACTTTTTATAAAGTAGGTTGCATCAATACGGCTTTTTTTTTCCCTTGTTTGCAAAGTGTTTGAATTTCGTATCTTTGCCATAAGGTCAGTTGCTTGTACTGTTTCATCTTTAAACTTTTAGCGAAGCAAAGGTAAGTAGGCTGCATTATATAATGATCACTTTTATTATTCAGTTTTGTTCGGCATTGAGCCTCACAAAACTGTCGGAAATTATAGTTTTAGGTCGGCTTCGCCTTCCTAAAACCATAATTTCCGAATACCGTGACACAAAAAACTTTTACTATAAATTTTTAATTGTCGTTTATTTAATAACAACTACTTAAGTACTTGTACTGACCTTTTTTTTTAGCAAAAAAGTTGCACTTCTAATTTGAACCTAAATTTACAATATTGAATTCAAATCCGAAAATTTATTTTAAAAGCTGTTTGAGGCTTACACTAAATAACCGCCGTCGGCTACAAAAACAGCGCCGTTGCAATAACTCGCGGCATCGGTCGCTAAGAATAAAGCAAGCGAGGCAATTTCATTTGGTTGACCCATGCGTTGCATGGGAATTTGCGATTCCATGTGTTTTAAAATTTTATCGTTCTGCCACAACGCTTCGCTGAATTTAGTTTGAATAAGACCTGGACAAATAACGTTTGCGCGAATACCGTATTTTCCCCACTCGTTCGCAAAAACTTTTGTGAGTGAAATGATAGCACTTTTACTGACAGAATAAATTCCGAGCCCTGTTTCTGGACTAACGCCACCGATGCTCGAAATATTAATAATACTACCCGATTTTTTCTCTTTCATATAGGGCAAACAAAGTTTGGCGAGATCGAACGGTGCGCGCACGTTCACTTCCATGATTTTTTGAAAAGCGCGCGAATCTGTATCTTCCACAGCACCAAAAACGGGATTCGCCGCAGCATTATTGACTAAAATATCGATGCCGCCAAAATGTTTGTTGGCGAATGCTACTATGCGTTGACAATCCTCGTAGTTTCCCACTTGACCAGCTACACCAATAATGTTTGCACCTGTTGAATCAATCTCGTGTGCCACTTCATCCAATGCTTCTTGTTTGCGACTGTTAATAACCACTTTCGCGCCATGCTGAATAAACATTCGCGCCATCGCTTCGCCAATGCCTTTAGACGCGCCCGTAACGAGTGCAACTTTACCTTCTAAAGAAAAAATATTTTCCATATTGATTAATTAATCGTTTAACCTGTTAAGTGTGTAACTAATAATGTGTACTCGAGTACATAAAAAAAGAGCCTACGAAATTACAACGTAAGCTCTTCTTTTTTTAATCGCGTTGGTTTTTGTTAGAAATAAATTTCAGACTAACAAGTACAGACGTAATAAATTACTTCTCTAAAACTATTTTTTCTTACCTGCAGTTTTTGCTTCTGCTGTTGCTGCCGAACGCAATGCGCGCGGAATTTCAATCGTAACAGCTGGAATACTGGGTGACATCATTATTTCTATTCCTTTTTGCGCGATAATATCTTTTACACGGCTTGTTTGACCTAAATCCAAACCTGATATATCGAGTTGGACTTGATCAACTAAAGTTTCTGGTAAACATTTTATTTTAACCTTACGCACAGGTTGAATGAGACGACCACCCGATTTCACGCCTGGTGCTGCGCCCACTAAACGCAAAGGCACATCTACTTTAACAGATTGACCATCTGTTAATTTCAGAAAATCAATATGCAAAATCGCTTCGCTGATCGGATGAAACTGCACGTCTTTTAATATAGTGCGATAGATATTAGCGCCAATAGTTAACTCAGCAATTTTAAAATCAGGCGTATAAACCAAATAACGCACATCTTTTGACGTTACTGTAAAATGAATTAAATCGCCTAAACCATATAGAACACATGGTATTGCACCTTCCGTGCGATTTATTTTTGTGGCTACTTTACCTAGTTCAACACGCGGATTTCCGCTGATAGCTATCGATTGCATTGTCGTAATCTTTTTATTTATCTTGAAACAAACTTCTTTTCTTAAAAAGCACGCAAAATTAATGAATTTTTAATGGAATGAAAGTATTCTTTCAAAATTAATTAAAAAAAATAACGCTTTAGAACCATTAGACCGCGATTTGAAGAAAATTTTTCTATTTTTACGTAATTTTTAGGTCAAAAAGAAAATAATTTTAATTTTCATGGAATCAAAAAAACTTAACGTGGCGCTTTTAACGGGTGGTTATTCTGGCGAAAATGTCATCTCTACACAGAGTGCAGAGGTAGCAGCACGGTTTTTAGACCCAGAAAAATATAATGTCTATAAAATTGTGGTTACAGATACGCATTGGGTTTATTCCGAAACTGAACACGGTCCACATTGGGGCGTTAATCGAGACGATTTTTCATTAAAAATTGATAGGAAGAAACCGATAAAGTTCGACGTTGCACTTATCATTATTCATGGAACACCAGGTGAGGATGGAAAAATTCAAGGCTATCTTGATATGCTCAAAGTTCCATACACAACTTGCGATGCGGTAACTTCTGCTTTGACTTTTAATAAACGTTGGACGGTTGCAACGGCGGCATTCTCTGGTATAAATGTAGCGAAGTCGGTACATCTTTTTAAAAATCAAGCATTGCCGCAAACTGAAATTGATGCCTTAAAATATCCCGTTTTTGTAAAACCGAACAACGGTGGTTCGAGCATAGGTATGAGCAAAGTAGATGATGCGAAAGAGCTCTCGGCAGCGATTGAAAAAGCATTTAAAGAAGACAATCAAGTTTTAGTAGAAGAATTTATTGCTGGACGCGAATTTACCATTGGCGTTTTCGGCACGACCAACGAAGTAATCGTTTTGCCGATTATAGAAATTAGAACAACAAATCATTTTTTTGATTTCGAGGCGAAGTACGAAGGTAAGAGCGAAGAAATTATTCCTGCTCCGATTGACGAAGCACAAGCCAACGTTTTGCGCGAAGCTGCGCGAAAAGTTTATGCCGTTTTTAATTGTAAAGGTGCCGTGCGTATTGATTTTATTTGGAACGAAGCGACGCAAAAACCTTTTATGCTCGAAATAAATACAATTCCCGGACAAACGGAAGCGAGTTTATTACCGCAAATGATTAAAGAATACGGCTGGACGATGTCTAAATTTTATGACACTTTAATTGAAACCGCATTATCACAATCAAATAAATAGAAACATCGAACCTACTGAGCAGCAAATAAACTTTTGATTTTATTTGTTACATCGTAAATTTGAAACATTATTTTTATGGAAAATTTCTTTCAAAACATACTCAGCAAACTACGCGCATTTGGTATCGAGGTATATTATTTGGTCTCGAGTCGTATCTTTTTAATCAATTTTGCAAAAATTGCAGGTATAGTTGGTGCAACGCTTTTTTTAATGTTTCAATGGTTGACGTGTTTTACGCGACACAACAGCGTAATCAAAGTTGGAAATTACGTTGGAAAAAATATTAAAGAATCGAAACGTTTACTCGAAGATGCGGGATTTAATTTAGTGATAACCGATTCGCTTTTTAAAGAAAATACACCACCAGATTTGGTGCTCGATCAAAACCCAGCGGCAAATTCGTACGTCAAAAAAGGTCGAACCATTTATATTAAAATTACAAAATCGGCAGGCGATTTAGTTTCACTACCCGATATTGCTGGCAGAGATGACATTAATTTATACAGGCAGAATTTAGACCTCATTGGCATTCATATTTCGCACATTGATACTATCGCCAATGCCGACTTAACCGACGGCACAATTCTGGGTATTTTCGTAAACGATAAAGACGTTACCGATATGCTCAAACAAGGTGTGAAGTTACCACAAGGTAGCAGCGTTTCGTTGAAAATTTCGCGTCGAGAAACGAACGATACTGTCATGCCCGATTTAATGTGCAAAAGTGGTGAACAAGCATCAGTTATTATAGATGCAATGGGTTTAATAGTTGGAAGTGTGAAAACGGAAGCCAACGTTACGAATAATAATTCGGCGTATGTTTTTAAGCAAGAACCTGCGGCTGGAACAGCCATGAAAAAAGGAATGAGTGTGGTGTTATATATCACACAAACGCGCCCTGCCGATTGTCCCGATAATGGTTTCCCTGAATAAAAAAAACAAATTAACTGATATTACGCAAGGCGCAGCGCACATTAACATCAGTTAATTAAGTTCTATTATTAAGTTAAACATCAAATTTTTCAGAACCTCTGTTACAACAATTAAAATAAATTTTTGTGTCAGTTTCGGTTTTTGGTTTAATTTTTATTTTCCTTTCATGCCATAGTGAAACAGATTCCTTGAGTCAGCAACAATCAATCGAAATAAAAAGCAGTGTTCAAAAGATGATGGACATGGCTGCAAAAGATATTTTTTATGATGGACCTGTTTGCTTAGCTAAAATATTTTGAAAACACCCCTGAATTTTATATGGCATCTGGAGGACAAATGATTTTTCCAAGTCATGATTCTGCAACAAAATTTATTAAGGAACTTGTCAAACAAATTCAAAAAATAGAATTACGCTGGAGTAATATTCGTGTAAATCCAATGAGTAATAAGTTCGCAAATGTAGCGGCAATATGAAATGAAGACTTGACTGACTTTTCTGGTAACCAAACTTCGCGCAGTGGTTATTTCAGTGCCGTTTCTGAGAAAACTATATAAGGTTGGCAACTACGAAATGCACATTGGTATTTTTCTAAATAAAATCAGATTTATCGAACTTTAATTTTCCTAATAAGCAAGCTTTTGGAGCTTTTTTTCTTTTTGATTTTAGTATAATACACTCATAAAAGTCAAGGAATATGTTCTAAAGTCGCGTACTTACCTTCTTCAACATTTCTTGCTGCCACGTTTTAAAAGTACCGTCCAAAATTTTTAGTCGTGCTGTTTTAACCAACCATAAATAAAAAGCTAAGTTGTGCAGCGTAGCAATTTGCGCCGCTAATAATTCTTCCACATGAAATAAATGTCTCAAATAGGCTTTTGTATAAGTGCGACTTGTTTTAGCCGTGCTGTTGGCATCAATCACAGAATGATCGTTCGCCCACTGCGCATTGCGCATATTCATTACGCCTTCAGCGGTGTATAGCAAACCATGTCGCGCATTTCGCGAAGGCAAAACACAATCGAACATATCAACGCCAAGGGCGATGCACTCTAAAATATTTGCCGGCGTACCCACACCCATTAAATAGCGCGGTTTATCATTAGGTAAAATAGCGCACACTAAATCCGTTGTTTTATACATTTCTTCGGCGGGTTCACCGACTGATAAACCACCAATAGCATTGCCTTCCGCGTTTTGCTCGGCAATGAAATGTGCCGAAGCAGCGCGCAAATCTTCAAACGTACTGCCTTGCACAATCGGAAAAAGCGATTGCCCATAACCATACATCGGCGATTGATCTGCGTGATATTTTAAACAGCGTTGCAACCAACGATGGGTGAGATGCATACTTTCTTTGGCGTATTCGTAAGTACTCGGATAGGGCGGACATTCATCGAAAGCCATAATAATATCTGCGCCGATGCAATGCTGAATGTGTGTAGCGTGTTCAGGCGTAAAACTATGTTTCGATCCATCAATATGCGAAGTAAAAACAACACCCTCTTCATTTATTTTTCTCTTATGCGCCAACGAATACACTTGGTATCCACCCGAATCAGTTAATATCGGTTTACTCCATCCATTAAATTTATGCAATCCACCCGCTGATTTTATAATTTCAATACCTGGTCGTAAATACAAATGATACGTATTTCCCAAAATAATTTGCGCAGAAATATCGTCAACAAGTTCGTGCGTATGCACGCCTTTTACGGTGCCTTGCGTACCGACGGGCATAAAAATTGGCGTTTCAATATCGCCATGTGCCGTAGTTATAATTCCGGCACGCGCACGACTGAGTGTATCGGTTTGGAGCAGTTTAAAATCCATAAATAGTTGAAAAGCGCAATAAAAAATAAATTTTAACAAAAAATATGCGGCGAATTTGGCAATTTCAAATTAAAAAATTAAGTTTGTTTTAATTTATAATGAAATAAACTATAATTTTTTACTTTTTGATTACGAACCTATGAGGAATTTGTTATTTGTGGTAATTGTTTTTGTGTGTTTAGTTTTTGGTTGGATATTTTTTAACCATTATTTTGATAGTGGTTGGATATTTTTATTGTCCATTTCAGCTACTGCTTTGTTGAGTTATTTGGTCTGCGATCTTTTTTTTCAAGACGAAAAAAAAGTTATTGCCGATCAATTGGATTTGAGCACTAAAGAATTACAATTGCACAAAAATGAGTTAGACATTTTAAAAACGCAAGCTGTACTTTCTACACCACATTCAGAATTAGCTGATTTGCAAAAGCGTTTTGATATATCAGAAAATGATAGAAATGATTTAAAGGGTACGCTCGAATCGCAGGCATTAACTATTAGTGCGCTCAATAAACAAATTGAAGCTCATAAACAAACCATTGCTACTTTAACACCGCATATTGTTGAAACGGTAAAACAAAAACTTGAAGACACTCCACACGTTGCAACGGATTTTGCTGTCGGTACTTTAGCAACTTTAGGTGTATCAGAATTGGTTCATCACGAAGTTGTTTCAACACTGATTGCTGAGGAACATCACGAGGTTGCTACACCCACTTTAGAATTACCTGTTTCGCATGAAGTTGTC
>ENA-OFCD01001130-OFCD01001130.1-metagenomes-genome-assembly--contig:-NODE-1130-length-14636-cov-7.251012_pt1 | contig 14636 bp, 17 predicted proteins | sample MGYA00153392_OFCD01 | MGnify analysis MGYA00153392 | reverse complement strand
CGTCGGCTACGACAGCGCAGCAGCGCTACTCATCGCCGTCGGCGACAACCCCGAAAGAATGAAGAACGAAGCCTCATTCGCAGCGCTCTGCGGCGTCAGCCCGGTCGAATTCTCGTCAGGGAAAACGACCAAGCGACGCCTCAACCGCGGCGGCAACCGTCAAGCCAACGCCGCGCTATACCGAATCGTGCTGACACGAATCCGGTGGGACGAAACCACCCAGAATTACCTACAAACGAGCACCGGGAAAGGGAAAAACAAGCGAGGCGCGATCCGCTGCCTCAAACGGTACCTCGCACGCGAAATCTTCACCATCCTGAAAACCCTCCCCGACCAGCACAAAACCTCGCACAGCCCGAATTGACAACATAGGGGCATCAACGCCCTGGCCGAGTCGTTCAACGCTGCCCTCAAGCGAGAGACCCTGCACGGCGCCGCGCGCTCCGACACCGCCCAGCAGGCCCGGCTGGCGGTGTTCACCTGGATCACCCGCTACAACACCCGCCGCAGGCACTCCTACTGCGGCCAGCAAAGCCCCAACACCTACGAGAAGACCAGTGCCACCGCTACGCTGCGCCCCGCAGCCGTCATCGGCTGCCGGAGTAGTCGTATGTCTGGGCAATTACCCGGACGGGTCGGCGGATCTCCACACGACCTGCGTGTTGAACGAGTAGGCGGGATCAAGGGTGGCCCACCGTCCACCATGTCCAAACTGATGATGTCACCAGTGACGTAGTGCGCGTACGAGTCGAACAGCAACGACAGCGGTCGACTGTCGTTCTCGAGGCGTACGCGTTGAGCGCGAGCGGACCGAGCTGGGCCCCGAGACACATGGCCGGGACGGTCCGCTTGCGGAGCATGTATTCCCGATCTTGAGGCTTTTAAGTGCCGGTGGAGTGACGCTCGGCCTAGTTCGCCGCGTGCGCTCCGCGCAGGATGACCACAACGGACTACCCTGCGGGCTGCCAGAATGGTCGCTACTTATCAGGCCACCGCCCTTGGTCATGGCGGGCCGGTCGCGCCCGCGTCTGCCGTGCGAGTACAAGTGCAGGATGCAACTACCCGAAGCAGTCACATCCGCTCATGAGCCCGACGCCGTCGCACTTCTGCGCCGGTACTACCAGGAGGTAGAGCCGGGCTTCAGTGGGCGGCACTTCGACGGGTGGGACCCGGCCGGGCGACGTAGCGACGACAAGAACCGCCTCACCAGCGACGACTTGGTCGCGGTCACGTTCCTCAGCCTGGCCGTGGGGGCGTACCGGGTGCTCGTGACCCAACGGGATGAGCTCAACGCGCTGCTGGCACAGGTGCCCGACGTGGATCTCGCTGACGTTCCCGAGGGCGTCATCGACGAGCAGTGGCCCGCCTGGCGGCTCTGGGAGCTGCTGCGCGCGGGGCATGACGGCATCGGCTGGGTCACGGCGGGCAAGCTGCTGGCCTACAAGCGGCCCCGGCTTATCCCGGTCTACGACGACGTCGTCCAGTCGGTTGTGGGCGCACCAGCAAGCTTCTGGCAAGCGCTCCACCAGGAACTGCGCCGCGACGATCAGAAGCTGCAGCACCACCTGCTCGACCTACGCGAGCAGGCCGGGATCGGGGAACACGTGAGCCCGCTGCGGGTCTTCGACGTGATCGCCTGGATGACGGGCAAGCGTTCCGTATGAGGAACCGAGCCTGGGCGGCGCACTGCTCGGCTCAAGTTTCGGGAGGTCCGGCCGGGCAAGCGTGTCCACGCTCGTAGTCATCGCCGGATGCCCGCTCGCCTTGGCCAGCCCTGCCCGATGCACATGGATGAGTTCATCCAGCCGGTCAACGTGGACAGCGAGACAGTTGAGTACCTGTTCACCTGCAGGCTCGAGACCGGTCACGGCACGCCCGGCCGCTCACATGGCCCTTCATGGCTGTTCCACAGGCCAGCCTTGGAGACACCCTCGGCCGCGGCCTGGACCTCGAACTGCCGAAGGCCAGCGAGCACGCAAGCAAGGAGGAGGCAGCCGAAGGCTGGGTCGAGTTCGGCCTGGTCGAGCAGGCGTACGCGTTGCAGCAGCCGGAGGACTGGCGCCAGCTGCTCTGCAAGTACGACCGCACCCAGCACCACCCGGGCACCCCACCCGGCAAGAGCTCCCCCACACCGCCAGCCCCTACCTGACCGGACTTCCGAATCCCGGACACACGAGTGGCCGTCTCGGACTGAAGGTCCTGGTAAGGGGCTTGTTGGGTGGAGCTGGAGCCGGCCGACCGCGGGTTCGCCTCTGCGGCGAACAGCGCAGGATCCTGACGGCCATCACGCTCGCCGAGCCGGCGCGCTTCCAGGACTTCACCCTTCCCGACACTGAATGACCGCCGCGCTGAGCCCACCCGCCTTGCAATAACACGACCCCGGCGGCTCCGACAGGCCTTCCTTCAGGTCGACCCCTAGAACCGGCACGATCGTGCGCCTGTAATTTTCGGATGTCCACCATGGCTGACAACAACCGGTTCTGTCGCGCCCTTGCGTGGTCAGGGCAGCGTCGCCACCGGGGGCTGTCTGGGGCGGTTCGGGCACGCGCGGGTCCCCTGGCCGGGCACATGCTTGACATGCAGCCACCGACCTTGTGTGTCGCGGCAGGTATGACCGCACGTGCCCAGCGAGGCGGCGGTGGCGAGCGGTAGGTGCCGCGCGCGACTCCGACGTTTATCCGGCGCGCGCCGCTTGCCGCCGGGCGTTACTCGCCCGCGACCGTGGTTCGCTCCGACTGGGGCTTTTGACGGCTCTAGACCGCGCAGACGTCAGAGGCCGCTTCCTGCCCATCTGTGTCGTACGTCGTGTGCGCGACGTGGCACGCGCAGTCACTCACCCGGTCCGTTGTCCACAGATGCTGCCGGCGGGGGTGCAGGCTCCAGTCCCGCTCCTATCGTCCGCACAAGCGGCGATCAGGTGCGTGGACACCGGCGGGGGGTGGCGGGGTGGGGCTGGGCGCGGTCGACACGGTCGAGGCGGAGGTCCGCGAGCTGGTGCGCCGCCGCGGTCTGGATCCGGTCGAGGACCGGTCGGCGGTGCGCCGGCTCGTCGATGAGGTGGTTGCCGACTACGACGAGCGGACCCTGACCTCCTCGCTGACCCCGCTGACGGACGTCTCGACAGCGGCGCGTTCGGTGTACGACGCGGTGGCCGGCTACGGGCCGCTGCAGCGGCATCTTGACGACGACACCGTGGAGGAGATCTGGATCAACCAGCCCGGCCGCGTGTTCATTGCCCGCCAAGGCCGTTCGGAGCTCACCACGACGATTCTGTCCGAGGGACAGGTCCGCGACCTGGTCGAGAAGATGCTCAAGACGACCGGCCGGCGAGTCGACCTGTCGACGCCCTTTGTCGACGCGATGCTCCCCGACGGCTCGAGGTTGCACGTCGTCATCCCGGACATCACGCGCAAGCACTGGTCGGTCAACATCCGCAAGTTCTTGCTGTCGGCCGGCTCGCTGGAGGAGCTGGTGGGGCTCGGCACGTTGACGCCGCAGGCCCGTCGATTCCTCGAGGCCGCCATCGTCGCCGGGCTGAACATCATCGTCTCGGGCGGTACACAGGCCGGCAAGACGACACTGTTGAACTGTCTCGCCGGCGCGATCCCGGGCCGTGAGCGGGTGGTCACCTGCGAAGAGGTCTTCGAGCTTCGGCTCGGGCTGCCCGATGTGGTCGCGATGCAGACCCGGCAGCCCAACCTGGAGGGCACCGGCGAGATCCAGCTGCGGCGGCTGGTGAAGGAAGCCCTGCGGATGCGGCCCGACCGCATCATCGTCGGCGAGGTACGCCAGGAGGAGTGCCTTGACCTGTTGATCGCGCTGAACAGCGGATTGCCGGGGATGTGCTCGATCCACGCCAACAGCGCGCGGGAGGCGATCGTCAAACTATGCACTTTGCCGCTGCTGGCAGGGGAGAATGTCGGCCACAACTTCGTCGTCCCGACGGTGGCGAGCTGCGTCGACATCGTCGTGCACACCGCGAAGGACGGTACGGGCCACCGCCGGGTCCGTGAGGTCGTAGCCGTGCCGGGCCGGGTCGAGGGCGATGTCGTCGAGGTTGCCGACCTGTTCGTCACCGCGGGTCAGCGACTCGTGCGAGCGCAGGGCTACCCGCCGCACCGGGAGCGCTTCGAGTGGGCCGGCATCGACCTGCCTCAACTGCTGGCCGACGAGGGCTGATGGGTGCACTGGTCGGGCTGCTGTTCGGCCTGGGCTGTCTCTTGGCCTGGCGAAGCGGCGACCGTGCTCCGCAGCGCGGCACACGGAGCGGGCCATCGCTGCAGGAGCGCGTCCACGACCTGCTCGCCCAGGCCGGCATCGAGGGCGTCACCCCCCACCGGCTGGCGGCCGCGTCCGCAGCTTTGGGAGCGGTCGTCTTCGTGGTCGTGCTCGGAACCAGCCGGGTGCCGGTCATCGCGCTGGCGTTCGGTAGCTTCGGCGCCCTGCTGCCGATTGCGCTGGTACGCCGCCGCCGCGCCCAGCGCCGGGTCGAGCTGCGGGAGGTCTGGCCGGAGGCCGTCGACAACCTTGCCAGCGGGGTACGCGCCGGGCTGTCGCTGCCCGAGGCGCTCTCCCAGCTCGGGGTCCGCGGGCCGGAGCAGCTCCGGTCGCCCTTTCGTCGCTTCGGTGAGGACTACCGCGCGACCGGGCGCTTCGCCGAGAGCCTGGACCGGCTCAAGGCCAACCTGGCCGACCCCGTCGGGGACCGGGTCGTCGAGGCGTTGCGGATGGCCCGTGAGGTGGGCGGGACCGACCTCGGCCGGTTGCTGCGCACGCTGTCGACGTTCCTGCGCGAGGACGCCCGCACCCGGGCCGAGCTCGAGGCCCGGCAAGGCTGGACGGTCAGTGCTGCGCGGCTCGCGCTGTGCGCCCCGTGGGCGCTGCTCCTGCTGCTGTCGTTGCAGGCCGAGACGGTCCATGCCTACAACACGACCGCCGGAGCGCTGGTGCTCACGGTCGGTGGCGGCACGTCCTTCGTCGCGTACCGGGTGATGCTGCGGATCGCCAAGCTGCCGGACGAGCGTCGGGTGCTGCGGTGAGCGCTCTGCAGGGCGCCGGCCTGGGCCTGCTCGCCGGCGGTGGGCTGTGGCTGGCGGCGGCGCACATCCCGGCCGCCCGGCGACCAGACCTCGACAGCCGGCTGGCCCCGTACCTGCGCGACGCACCCCGGGCGTCCCGACTGCTCAGCGCGCCGCAGTCCCTGACGCCGTTCCCGACGCTGGAACGTGTTCTGCGGCCGGTCCTCGGCGACCTGGTCGTCGTCGTCGAACGCTGGGTGGGGGGCATCAGCAGCGTCCGTCGGCGTCTGGATCAACTCGGCGGTACGACGTCGGTCGAGCAGTTCCGGGCCGAGCAGGTCATCTGGGGCGGTTTCGGGTTGGCCGGGGCGCTGGCCTTCTGTCTGCTCGTGCTTGCCGGCCGCGGTGGCGTCAGCCCGCTCGCCGTGCTGGCGCTGTCGGGCGCCGCAGTCGTCGCCGGTGTGCTCGGCCGTGACCGCTGGCTGACCCGGCAGGTCGTCGGGCGCGAGGCGCGCATGCTCGAGGAGTTCCCGACCGTCGCCGAGCTGCTCGCACTCGCCGTGACGGCGGGGGAGGGACCGGTCGGAGCACTCGAGCGCGTCCACCGGCTGTCCGGGGGCGAGCTGGGCAAGGAGCTCGGACGCGCGTTGGCCGAGGCTCGAGCGGGTGTCGGGCTCGTCCAGGCCCTGGAGGGCATCTCGCGGCGCACGTCCCTGGCACCGCTCGGCCGCTTCGTGGACGGCGTGGCGGTGGCGGTCGAACGAGGCACTCCGCTCGCCGACGTGCTGCGGGCGCAGGCGGTCGACGTCCGCGAGGCCGGTAAACGCCAGATGCTGGAGACCGCCGGCCGCAAGGAGATTGCCATGATGGTTCCCGTCGTCTTCCTGGTGCTGCCGATCACCGTGCTGTTCGCGTTGTTCCCCGGCTTCTACTCGCTGTCGCTGGTCTCCGGATGAGGTCTTCCCGCGCCGGCCCCCTCCGGTCCACCCGCCCGCAGGTCCAGCCCATCCCGTTCCGGAGGTAGCCGTGCCACACCCGTCCCTGATCCTCACCGGACTCCTGCTCCGCGTCCTTGGCCGCGTGCAGGACGACCGGCAGCGTGGCGACGTGCCCGGCTGGGTCCTCATCACGATCATGACGGCCGGCCTGGTGACGGCGATCTGGGCGATCGCCGGCCCCAAACTCACCGGCCTGCTGGACAACGCGATCAGCAGCGTGACCGGCCCGAAGGCGCCGTGACGCCCGGGGCGCCGCCCGCCAGGGTCGCCCCGTCCCGCCGCCGGGCCGCGCGCGGCGACGCTGGCAACGGCGTCATCGAGTTCGTGCTGGTGACTGTGCTCGTGCTGTTCCTGTTCCTGCTTGTCCTGCAGGTCGGTCTGGTGCTGCACACCCGCAACGTGCTGGTCGCGGCCGCGGCCGAGGGTGCGCGCTACGGCGCCAATGCGGACCGGCTCGACGAGGAGGGCGCCGCTCGGGCCGTCGAGGTGGTCGCCGGCTCCTTGCCCGGCGGCGTCGCAGCCAGCACCACCGCGCAGGCCGTCCCGCGTCCCGCGGGGGCTGACCCGCAGGTTGTCGACATCGCCGTGAGCAGCGACCTGCCCGTGGTGTTCTTCGTGATCGGGCCGGCCCGCCTGACCGTGCACGGGCACGCTCTCAAGGAAGGGCTGTGAAGCGGCCGACCGGAGACGCCGGGAACGCGCTCATCGAGTTCACCTACCTCGCGGTCCTGCTGATGATCCCGCTGGTGTACGTGCTGCTGTCCGCCTTCCAGGTGCAGCGGGCGGCGTTCGGCGTCACCGAGGCCGCGCGGCAGGCCGGCCGGGCGTACGCCACGGCCGCCGACCCCGCGGCCGGCCTCGGACAGGCCCGGCTGGCCAGTGACCTCGCCCTGGCCGACCAGGGTCTTGCCGGAGCGGGTGCGCCGGAGATCTCCGACCCGGACGGACTCGCGCCTGGGAGCCGGGTCGTCGTCACGGTCCGCTACACGGTGACGCTGCCGATCCTCGGCCTGATCTTCCGGGGTGACCTCTCGCCGCGGATACCGGTGTCGGCCCGGCACGTCGAGGTCGTTGACACCTTCCAGGCGACCCGGTGAGCGTGCATCGTCCGGCCGGTGACGACGGGAGCGTGCTCCTGCTCGTTGTCGGGCTGTTCGCGCTGCTGCTCGGGCTGGTCGGGGTCGTGGTCGACGTCAGCGCCGTCGTGCTGTCCCGGCGGGCCCTGGCCAGCAGCGCCGACGGGGCGGCGATCTCGGCGGCGCAAGCCCTGGACTACCAGGTCTTCTATGCCCAGGGTCCGGGTCGAGGCGTCCCGCTCTCCGAGGTCGGGGTGCGCGAGCGGGTTGCCGGCTACCTGGCCGATGTGGCCGGCGACCAGCCCGGTCTACAGATGAGCGCCCGGGTCGAGGCCGGCTACACCGTCGTGGTCACCGCGAGGCGCACGGTCGCGCTGCCCGTCGGCGCCGGCTGGCTCGGGATCGGTGACGTGGAGCTGTCCACCGTCGCCCGCGCCCGGGCGCCGCTCACGCCACCCTGATCCCGCCGCCCCGCTCGGATCCCGCGGCTACGCTTGCTCACCGTGGCCGACCGTACGCACGACCTGCACGGGCTGGATGCCACCCTCACCAGCATCGAGAAGGTGCTCGACGTCCCGAAGCTCCAGGTGGAGCTGCGCGACCTCGAGGAGCAGGCCGGCCTGCCCGACCTGTGGGACGACCCCGCCAAAGCCCAGGAGGTCACCGGGCGGCTGTCGGTCATCGGAGCCGACATCAACCGCGTGCAGGGCTACCGCTCCCGGCTCGACGACCTCGGGCTGATGTTCGAGATGGCGGCCGAGGAGGACGACGACGCCGCGCTCGGTGAGGCTGAAGGCGAGCTCGGCACGCTGCAGCGCGAGATCGGCAGCCTCGAGGTGCGCACCCTGCTGTCCGGCCCGTACGACGAGCGCGAGGCGCTGGTGCAGATCACCCCCGGCGCCGGCGGGGTCGACAGCCAGGACTGGGCGATGATGCTCTGGCGGATGTACGCCCGGTGGGCCGAGCGCAAGGGCTACCCGGTGGACGTCCTGGAGTGGCAGGAGGCCGAGGAGGCCGGCGTGAAGAGCGTGGTGTTCCAGGTGAAGTCGCCGTACGCGTACGGCACGCTGGCCGGTGAGCACGGCGTGCACCGGCTGGTCCGGATCAGCCCGTTCGACAATCAGGCCCGCCGCCAGACCAGCTTCGCCGCACTGGACGTCACACCCGTCGTCGCCAGCACCGACGCCGTCGAGGTGGACGAGAAGCAGATCCGGGTCGACGTCTTCCGCTCCTCCGGGCCGGGCGGCCAGGGCGTCAACACCACCGACTCGGCGGTCCGGATCACCCACCTGCCGACCGGCATCGTCGTCAGCTGCCAGAACGAGCGCAGCCAGATCCAGAACCGCGCGACCGCGATGGTCGTGCTGGCCACCAAGCTGCTCGAACGCAAGCGCCAGGAGGAGCTGGCGGCCATGAACGACATCCGCGGGGCGAAGGCCGACGTGGCGTTCGGCTCGCAGATCCGTAACTACGTGCTGCAGCCGTACCAGATGGTGAAGGACCTGCGTACCGGGATGGAGTCCGGCGCGACCGGACCGGTGCTCGACGGGGAGATCGACGACTTCATCGAGGCGGCAATCCGGTGGCGGCGCGAACAGGCCGACGCGCCGCCCGAGGCGCTCTAGCGCGACTGCGCGAGCGCCAACAACAGCAGGAGCAGCGCCAGCAGCAGGACGGCGGTCGCGGGCAGCACAGGACGCTGCGACCGCCAACGTTCGAGCGCGGCACGGCAGCTCGGGCAGCGCGCGTTCCCGACCCGGCCACCGCAGGCCGCGCACACCAGGTCGTCCACGCCCATCGTCAACCTCTTCCTGCGTCCGGTTGCCATTGTGTCGCACCGGAGCCCCCGGTGCCCTCCGGCCTACACTCGACACCTGTGATCCGCCTCGAGCATGTGAGCAAGAGCTACCCCCGGGGTGTCCGGCCCGCTCTGGACGACGTCGACATCGACATCGACAAGGGTGAGTTTGTCTTCCTCGTGGGTTCCTCGGGCTCCGGCAAATCGACCTGCCTGCGGTTGATGCTCAAAGAAGAGGCCCCGACCGCGGGCAAGGTGCACGTGGCGGGCAAGGACCTCACCCGGCTGTCGCAGTGGAAGGTGCCCGCGCTGCGCCGCTCGATCGGCTGTGTGTTCCAGGACTTCCGGCTGCTGCCGAACAAGAACGTCACGCAGAACGTCGCCTTCGCCCTCGAGGTGATCGGCAAGCACAAGCATCAGGTCGACCGCATCGTCCCGGAGGTCCTCGAGCTGGTCGGCCTGGAAGGCAAGGGCGGTCGGATGCCCGACGAGTTGTCCGGCGGCGAGCAGCAGCGGGTTGCCGTCGCCCGTGCGTTCGCCAACCGGCCCATGATCCTGATCGCCGACGAGCCGACCGGAAACCTCGACCCGGGCACCAGCGTCGGCATCATGAAGCTGCTCGACCGCATCAACCGCACCGGCACCACCGTCGTAATGGCGACGCACGACGCGGCCATCGTCGACTCGATGCGTCGCCGGGTCGTCGAGCTGTCCGAGGGACGGGTGGTGCGCGACCAGTCCCGCGGCGTCTACGGCTACGGCGCCTGAGCGCAGCTGCGCGCCCAGACCGGCGCTCACCCCCCACGTCGGCAGGAAGAGACCCTCATGCGTGTCCGTACTGTCGCGAGCGAAGCCGTCCTCGGCCTGCGCCGCAACCTGGTCATGTCCGTCGCGGCCGTCGTCACCGTCGCCATCTCGCTGGCTTTCGTCGGCACCGCCCTGCTGGTCCGCCAGACGGTCGGCGAGCTGCGCCAGATCTTCTACACCCAGATCGAGATCTCGATCTTCCTGAAAGAGAAGGTCACCGACCCGGAGCGCGGCGAGATTGCCCAAGTCCTGAATCGGCTGCCGCTGGTGCAGAACGTCGTGTACGAGAGCAAGGCGGAGGCTTACCGGCGCTTCCAGCTGCAGTTCCAGGACCAGCCGGACCTGATCGCCAACGCCACGCAGGAGGCACTGCCGGAGTCCTATCGCGTCAAGCTCTCCGACCCGCAGCAGTACGACGTCGTGGCGAGCGCGGTGAAGGACCTGCCCGGGGTCGGCGAAGTCGTGGACTACCGCAAGAAGCTCGACGTCCTGTTCTCGACGCTTGACGGGCTGCGCGATGGGGCCTTCGGCACGGCTCTCGTGCAGCTGATAGCGGCCACCCTGCTGATCGGCAACACCGTGCGGGTCGCCGCGTTCTCCCGACGACGCGAGACCGGCGTCATGCGTCTGGTCGGAGCAACCAGGCTGTACATCCAGCTGCCGTTCCTCATCGAGGGGGTGGTCGCCGGCGTGGTCGGCGCCGGCCTCGCGGTCGGCCTGCTGTTCCTGGGCAAGGCCTTCGTGCTCGACCGCAAGCTGAGCGTCCTGTTCCGCAGCGGCGTCGTGCCCTCCGTCCACAACCAGGACATCTGGGGGCAGTCCTGGAAGCTGCTGCTGCTCGGCATCATCATTAGCGGCCTCGCCTCCCTGGTCAGCCTGCAGCGCTACCTCCGGGTCTGAGCTCCGCGGCCCGTAGGCTGATCCGGTGAAGGGGCCGGAGCACGGGACGAAGGGCGCCCCCACCAAGCTCGTGGCGCAGAACAAGAAGGCGCGGCACGACTACACGATCGACGACACCTTCGAGGCCGGGATCGTGCTCACCGGCACCGAGGTCAAGTCACTGCGGCTGGGCAGGGCCTCGCTGGTCGACGGCTACGCCGACATCCGCGGCGGCGAGGCCTGGCTGCTCGGGGTGCACATCCCGGAGTACACCGAAGGCACCTGGAACAACCACGCACCGCGGCGGGTGCGCAAGCTCCTGCTGCACAAGGCCGAGATCGTCCGGCTGATCGGCAAGACGAAGGAGAGCGGTACGGCCTTGGTGCCGCTCAGCCTGTACTTCAAGGACGGCCGCGCCAAGGTCGAGATCGCGCTCGCCCACGGGCGCAAGGCTCACGACAAGCGCCAGGTGCTCGCCGAGCGCGACGCTGCCAAGGAGATCCGCAACGCGATGGGCCGCAACGCCAAGGGGATGCGTGCCGAGCGTCGACGAAGTCGCTGAGCCAGGGGCAGCCGACGTCGCTGAGTCAGGGGCAGCCGACGTCGCTGAGTCAGGGGCAGCCGCCGAGGCCCAACAGGTGCGCGCGCTGTGGCAGCGCCTCGGACTGCCCGGCCTGGTCGACCTGCACGTGCACTTCATGCCCAAGAACGTCATGGATAAGGTCTGGGCCTACTTCGACCGCGTGGGGCCACTGACCGGGACACCGTGGCCAATCGCCTACCGCATCGATGAGGCCGACCGGCTGACCCGGCTGCGATCGATGGGCGTACGCGCGTTCCCGTCCCTGCTCTACCCGCACCGGCCGGCGATGGCCGAGTGGCTGAACGCCTGGGCAGCGGAGTTCGCCGCCGGTCACCCGGATGTCGTTCGGACGGCCACCTTCTTCCCCGAACCAGGCGCGGCCGGCTACGTTGCCGGCGCGCTGGACCAGGGCGCCCGGCTGTTCAAGGCGCACGTGCAGGTCGGGGGGTACGACCCGCGTGATGCGCTGCTCGACGGTGTCTGGGGCGAGCTGGCCGACGCGGGCGTGCCGGTCGTCGTGCACTGCGGGAGCGGTCCGACCCCGGGCCCGTACACCGGGCCGGGGCCATTCAGCGAGGTGCTCGCCCGGCACCCCCGGCTGATTGCCGTCGTCGCCCACATGGGCATGCCGGAGTACCTCGACTTCCTGGCACTCGCTCGCGCCTACCCGCGGGTGCACCTGGACACCACGATGGCCTTCACCGACTTCACGCAGGCCAGCATGCCGTTCCCGCCCGAGTTGCTGCCCGCGCTCGTCGAGCTGCAGGAGCGGGTCGTACTCGGCACCGACTTCCCCAACATGCCCTATCCGTACGTCCATCAGCTCGACGCGCTCGTCCGTCTCGGCCTCGGCGACGACTGGCTGCGCGCGGTCCTGCACGACAACGGCGCACGGCTGCTCGGCCTGGAGGCATCATGACGACCCCCGTGATCACCCCGACCTACCTGCTCGTCGACGGCGAGAACATCGACGCCACGCTCGGCAACCACCTGCTCGGCGGTCGGCGGCCGACAGCCGAGGAGCGACCCCGCTGGGACAAGGTGCGCAGCTTCGCCGGTGCGACGTGGGAGCAGCAGGTCAAGGCGCTGTTCTTCCTCAACGCCAGCTCGGGCAACCTGCCGATGGCCTTCGTCCAGGCGCTGATGGCCCTGGAGTTCCGGCCGATCCCACTGTCCGGTGGGCCGGGCGAGAAGGTCGTCGACATCGGCATCCAGCGCACCCTTGAGGCACTGGTGGGCCGGCCCGGCGACGTGCTGCTCGCCAGCCATGACGGCGACTTCCTGCCGCAGATCGGCGCGCTGCTCGACGGCACCCGCAAGGTTGGCGTGCTCGGCTTCCGGGAGTACCTGTCGTCGGGCTACACCGCCCTGGCCGACAAGGGGCTGCAGCTGTTCGACCTCGAGGACGACACCCGCTGCTTCACCGTCGCGCTGCCCCGGGTTCGGATCATCCCGATCGCGTCGTTCGACCCGCTGCGCTACCTGTAGCGCAGGTTCGCCAGGAGTACCGTTGGCCCCATCAGGAGGGGGTGACAGGTCTCGACTCCGGATGTCGAGGCAGGGGAAGCGGGCCGAGGAAGGCAGCGATGATCTCGTTAACCAATAACGCTGCACACCAAATAAGCGCCGGCAATAGTCCGCGCGCCCAGCACTACGCCCTCGCGGCTTAGTAGCTGAGCTGTCAGCCTGAGAGCGCCTCCGGCTCAGGACCTGGCATCGACAGGAGGACCACCACCCGTCACGGCCACGGGGGCGGGTGGTGAACCTACGTGGCTGAGCCCGTTCCCGGGGTGCTGGTGCCACCGGGAGGGCCGAGAAACACACAGCCAGCTGCGCCCGGAGAAGCCCTGTCACGGTGCCGGAGGACGCGGGTTCGATTCCCGCCACCTCCACCGAGACGACGAAGGCCCCGACAACCGTCGGGGCCTTCGTCGCGTCCTGGCTGTCGTGGTTCGAGCCCGGCCGCGCCCGGACGTCTTCTCAGCAGGTCCGGATTCCTGATCACCAGGACGGGCATACCCGGCACTCAGCAGTCGTTGCTGTCACAAGTACCCACTGACCTTGGAGACCACATGACAGACCTGTTCGCCCGCTACGCCCTTGGTGAGCTGACCCTCGCTAACCGCTTCGTGATGGCCCCGCTGACTCGCAACCGCGCCGGTGCGGGCGAGGCCCCCACCGAGCTCGCCGCCGAGTACTACGGCCAGCGCGCCGGCGCGGGGCTGATTGTGAGTGAGGGCACTCAGCCCTCGGCGGTCGGCCAGGGCTACCCGCACACCCCTGGACTGCACACTGACGAGCAGGTCGCGGGCTGGCGCCTGGTCGCCGACGCCGTCCACAACCGCGGTGGCAAGATCGTCGCGCAGCTCATGCACGCCGGCCGCATCGGCCACATGGACATCACCGGAATCCAGCCGGTCGCACCCTCGGCCATCTCGCCTGCCGGCGAGGTCTACACCGAGGGCGGCATGAAGCCGTTCGAGGCGCCCCGCGCCCTGCGCACCGATGAGCTGCCCGGCGTCGTCGCAGAGTTCGTCGACGCGGCCCGCCGCGCGATCGCGGCCGGCCTGGACGGCGTGGAGCTGCACTCGGCGAACGGCTACCTCCTCCAGCAGTTCCTGGCCGACGGCAGCAACACCCGCACCGACGCCTACGGCGGCTCGCCCGAGGCCCGGGCGCGGTTCGTCATCGAGGTCGCCACCGCCGTTGCGGACGCCATTGGCGGGAGCCGGGTAGGCATCCGCATCTCGCCGGCCGGCACGTTCAACGACATCAGCGAGACCGAGACGGCGGCGACGTACGCCGTTCTGCTCGACGGGCTCGCGCCGCTCGGCCTGCTCTACCTGCACGTCATCGAGGGGCCGGACACCGACTTCCACGTGGCCCTGCGCAAGCAGTGGCAGGGCCCGTTCATCCTCAACACCGGGTTCACCGGGCCGTCCGACCTCGCGACCGCCCAGCGGATCGTCGACAGCGGCGAGGCCGATCTGTTCTGCTTCGGCCGGGCGTTCATCGCCAACCCCGACCTGGTTGAGCGTTTCAAGACCGGTGCCGAGCTCAATGAGCCGGACAGCGATACCTTCTACGCCGGTGGCGCCAAGGGCTACATCGACTACCCGGCGCTGGCCGCCTTCAAGGCACGCCTGGACGCCAACGCCGGCGTGCAACGGGCCGTGCGGGAGGAGGGGTAGAGCCGTGTAGAGTGGAGAAGCGGCAGCACCTTCATGATAATCAACGACAGCGATTGCCGACTTTGAAGGGATCTGACATTCCACAATGCCGCAAGAGAACCAAGGTCAATCGTAGGACATTTTCGCTGGCGTTCCGTCGGGATGAAACATCTCCCACTCGCGCGTCCAGACTGTAATTTGTATCACATCGCCTTCCATTATAAATTCGAGATGGATTGGAGCACAGTGCTTATTGAGCTTATCTAGGGCGTGTCCTCAATTGAGCCAGATGGCTGCGGCGGCGAGG
>ENA-OFCD01001129-OFCD01001129.1-metagenomes-genome-assembly--contig:-NODE-1129-length-14639-cov-3.886588_pt1 | contig 14639 bp, 14 predicted proteins | sample MGYA00153392_OFCD01 | MGnify analysis MGYA00153392 | reverse complement strand
GGCGGCCGTGACGATCAACACTGCAGACCCACGCGCGACGGTGGAACGAAGTGAAAGCCAGTTCATCATGGACTTCAACTTAGCCCAGATCGTGGACCGCTTGCGTTCCAGAATCTCGCCCGCCGAATTTTAGTTGAGCGCGCCCGTCACTGTGAGAATCGTCTGCACGCGCATCGTGCCCCCGAGGCTACTGCCACCGTGACCGTAGACGCGCACTTCGACTGCCTTCGTCGCCGCGTTCACGGAGAGCTTCACGACGTTGGAGCCGCCCGGAACGAACGCGGTGGTCGTCGCAAAGTTGTCATTGTCCGTACCGATGTCGCCGGCGACAGGTCCCGTCTTGCTCGAGAGCGTGTCAATCGTCACTGAAGTGATATCGAGCGTGCACTTCGGATCGGGCGTGATGACGAAGGTGACATAGCGTGCCTTGTCCAATGCCCCAGTGGCCCAGTTGGTCGAGTTGAGCGAGTTGGCAGCCGGCGCGGGAAAGAGCAGCTTGGCCCGCGAGATGGCGCCCGCGGTGATCCCCGTGGCCATCGTCTTCGCGGGAGTCGACGCTTGCGTGCCGAGAGCGCCTGCGAAGTCGAAGGTCGCGAGCGTCCCGTTGATCACGCTGGGGCAGGTCGAGCCGGAGTCGATCACGGCGACGTCGGGATTGCCGCCCGCGTCCATGTCCACGCCCGCGTCGGGAGCGGCCGACGAGTCGGGAGCGGTGGACGTGTCGGGGACGAAGCCTGAGTCGAACGGCTTGAAGCTAGTGTCCGCCTTCGCCGCGTCTGGGATGGCAGCGTCGAAGAACGTCTCGTCCGGCGTTAGCACCGGCGTCGCGCAGCCCACGACCATGATCGAAGCAAAGAGGCCCAAACGAACTTCTTGGCGCATGATGAACAACTATCAGCGTTTGCCGTGGCTTGGTCGTACAAAACGAGTGACGTTCGTGCACTCCATCGAAACAATGAGTCTAAAACCGTTCGGTCACCCGATGCGTCGGGTCGCGCTGCTGGGCGCGATCGGCGCCTGTGGATGGCATGCGAATCTGCTCCCTCCGCGTCCACTCGCGAACGTGACCGCGTCGTCCGCTCCGACGTCCCCGCCCCCGCCGCGCACGCCAACGCGCGTGGGTCCCACGCGCTACGACTGGGTGGGGATCGTCGGCACCGGGCAGAGTCTATCCGTCGGTGCGTTCGCCTCGCCGCTCACGAGTCTTCAGCCGTTTCACAATCGTAAAATTCTGCGTCGTGATTCGCGTTGGGAGCTCGCGCCGCTCGTCGAGCCGATTCGCGCTTATCCCAAGACGACTGACTACCAATACCCCAATAACATCTTGGGAGAGACGCCTCACTCGGCGCTCGCCAACCAACTCACGGCGCTCGCGATGACGGACGGCGAGCCCGATTTCGTGACGATCCACTCGGTGGTCGGGTGGAGCGGCCACTGCCTGCAAGACATCGACAAGCGGTCGGGCAAGGCGTATCCGGCGAGCCTCGAGGAGGTGCGCGCGATAAAGGCGCTCGCCGACGCAGAGCACAAGACGTTTGCGGTTGGGGCCGTGGTGCTCACGCACGGCGAGTGCGACGCGAACAATGCCAACTACGCCAACGAGCTCGTCCGCTTCGCAAGCGAGTATGACGCGGACCTTCGCGCGATTACTGGACAGTCGGAGCCAGTCGCCCTCGTGCTGTCTCAACAGAATACTGCCCCCAGCGGCCCGGTGGTCTCCACGAGCTCGATCGCACAATGGTACGCGGGCGTCCTAGCGCCTGGGAGCGTCATCTGCGCGGGGCCCAAGTATCAATACGGATATCGCGGAGACGGCTTGCACATGGATGCGTCCAATTATCGTCGATTGGGAGAGAAGTACGCCGAGGTCATCGATCGCGTGTTTCGACGAGGCGAGTCCTGGGCACCATTGCAGCCTACGAGCGTGCGCGTGCAAGACCACGTCGTGCGGGTGCGCTTCCACGTGCCCAATCCTCCACTGCAATGGGACGAGTCGCTCACGCCGCCTCATCAGGGCACCTTCGTGGAGTGGGCGGCCGGGCGCGGCTTCGAGGTGGAGGATACTCACGGCCCCGTGTGGATCTCGCGCGCGGACCTCGATGGCGACGACGCACTTCTCACACTTCGCGATGTTCCACGCGGCAAAGTCGTCATTCGCTATGCCACGGTCCAAGACGCTCGGCGCTACGCCGGAGGCGACGCTTTCGGAAGGCGGGGACAGCTGCGCGACAGCGATCCGCTCGTGGGTTGGGACGCCGAGACGATTCGCTGTCGCGTGGAGCGTGACTCGAACGTGGTCGTCGCGACTGCGCCCGTCGAGACACGCTCGTCGCGAGACGTCGCCCTCGCGAGCGGGTTGGAGCCAGACACCATCATCCGAGAGATCCTGGGCGAGTCGACGATTCTACTATCTTATCCGTGGACCGGCCCGACCGGCGAAGCCGACATTCTCTTTCACTACGATCAGCGCAACTACGCAGTGGCATTCAGGCTCGAAGTCGAGACTGCCGCCCGCGACAAAGTCGAGTAAGGTGCGACGCCATGTCGAGAGCGTTCGTATCGGGCTTGTGCCTATTGTTCCTCGCTTGTGGTGCCGAGACTCCGCAGCCCAAGCCGATGCCTTCGCAGGTGCCGACCGCGAGCGCGGCTCCTTCCGCTTCGGCGGTCACGGTGATGGTCGACGCGTCGACTTCAATGCCTGTCGCGCCCCTCGCGACGCCACTCGCCGAGCTGCAGCTCACGGCGCTCAAGGCCGCGGCGGACCGTATCAACAACCACGACGCGAACGCGTACGGCGCGCTCTTCACGGGCAACGCGATTCATCGCGAGTCTGCGAGCCCGCGCGACACCGTCTCTCCGGTGAATGTCGCGCGGCGTATGCAGCTATTGTTCGACGCGTTCCCGGGGTTCAAGCTCTCTTTCGATCGCGTCTTTCAGCGCGGCAACATCGCAGTCGCCGAGTGGCGGTGGACCGGCATCGACGCCGGCGGCTACATGGGCAAGAAACCCTCGGGGCGACGCGCCGGCCTGCAGGGCGTGAGCGTCGCGTTCTTCAACGCCGACGGTCGCATTCGAGAGCTTCACCTCTATGAAGATGGGCAGACTGCCGTCTATCAGCTCGACGCCACGGCGAAGACTGCCAGCTATCGCGCCGTCCCCGCAGACGCCACCGACGCCCTCGAGATCGTCTCGTCTGGAGGCGCGGACGAAGACAAGAACCTCGCAGTCGCGCGCTCGCTCTATGACGCAATCGAGGCAAAGAATGAAACGGCTTCCGCCGCGCTCCTCTCGGACGACGCGCTAGTCGACGACTACGCGCTCCCGCAGAAGCCCCTGAAAGGTCCGGCCGCTCTCAAGTCCACATTGAAGAATTGGTCCGCCTCGTTCGGTGCCTTCACGCAGTTGCCGCTCTTCAATCTCATGGCGGTCAAGGACTGGGTCATCGCAGAGCGCGTATTGAAGGGCACCGTTGCGGGTGGCTCCGTCATCAACCTCCACTGCGCAGATATTCTGAAGCTCAAAGACGGCAAGGTCGTCTCGATGCGGACGTTCTCGAACACGCTGGAGCTCATCGGAGAGGTGGGCGCACGCGGCGTGCGCAAGTCGCAATGACCCTCGCGGTCGGACGTCGCGTCGTCGTTCCGCGCTTCGAAGAGAGCCCGCTGGACGCGCTGGAGGGCATGACGATAGAGGCGCAGCCCGCGCCAGACCCCAAGACCCTAGCCGCGCACGACGTCATCATCGCCGTGAAGAGCGCGTCGGTCGGCTGGGTGGATTTGTTGATGTCGAGCGGGCAATACCAGCACATGCCGCAGCCGCCTTATTGTCCTGGATTGGAGTACGCGGGAGTGGTTGCGTACACGGGCCCGGAGGCGACGGGCATCCTCGTCGGCGACTCTGTCCTCGTAGACGGCTTTCTGGCGGGCCCGCGATCGCTAGGTGCTTATCAGTCTTATGGAGGCTTCGCGTCTTGGGCCGTGGCGCCTTGCGAGGCCGTGCGGCGCGTTCCTGGTGAATTGACACTCGATCAAGCGTGCAACCTATTGGGCAATTACGAGACGGCTTATCATTGCCTGATTACTCGCGGGCGATTGCAGCCCAAAGAGACCGTGTTGATTCACGGCGCCAGCGGCTCCACCGGTCTCGCGGCTGTCCACGTGGCCAAACTCGCAGGCGCCACGGTCATCGCGACGGGACGCAATGACGACAAACTCGCGATCGTGAAGTCGCAGGGCGCCGATCATGTCATCAATACCAAGACGTCCTCCAATCCGAAGGGCTGGGCGCACGACTGCAAGGCCCTCACCGGTGGCGCGGGCGTGGACGTGATCTATGACGGCGTCGGCGGCGACATTTCGATCGAGAGTCTGCGGTGCGTGAAGTTCGGCGCGCGCTTTTTGATCGTGGGCTGGGCGGCGACGCCGTTCGTCGCGAAGGGAAAGGGCGAGCGCGGCGCGCCGAACGCGAACACGCTGCCGACGAATCTGATCATGATGAAGGGCCTGGACGTCCTCGGCTGCCCCACTGTGATCTCCACCGTGATGAACCCCGCGAGCCGAGCACCCAGACTCGACGCCGTGTGGGCGTGGGCCGAACAAGGGAAGATCGTGCCGTATATCTCCCACGCGTACCCGCTCGAAGACTATAGAGTAGCGATGCGCGCCAAATGGAACAACGAGGTCATCGGCGGCTGCGTGCTGCACCCTTAGAAGTCTGCTGACAGATCCAGAGACGATTGGATTGTCCATAGATCGCCGCGCCCGTCCGACCACGACAGGTACGTTGGATGAATGGGAAACACGCCTATCCACCAGTGAGTGGCCGGCGCAATGCGAAAGCCCAAGAGCAAGTTGGCATAGAAGTCCATTGCGGCAGTTCTACTGAACTGCCCACCGAGCGAGAGCGCGAATCCACGGAAATTCGGGAGCTCTCCGTGCATGGCAATGCCGAGCACCGGCGTCGCGCGCGCGTAGTCGTGTACGCCCCAGCCTTGGATGACGCGTAGTCCGAGCGTGAGCTCCGCGAGATTGTATAGACGCACGCCACCACGGATTCCTGCGCTGAAACACGATCCCGGGGAGAGCACGCAAGCGCCTCCGTCCAGGCCGATGATTCCGCGCACGGTTGCGCGCCGCAGGTCCGTGCGCATGAAGAGCGTGCCGTCGTCATCGGTCACTCGTGGGGCATAGGAGCCCGAAGTTCCATAGCCGCCAATCGGGACTATGACGCGCGGCCCGATGAATACCGTAGTGCCGCCACCGCCTCCGCTCAACGGTCCGCGTGCGACTGAAGGCGGACCGACGTCTCCCGTCGGCGTCGACCCACTCGACCTGCGCGGAGGAGGAGAGGACGAGCTAGACTTGCTGCCGCCTTTTCCTGCGCTCAGCGCGAAGACGACGGCCACCAAGACGATGACCGCCCCCGCGGCAATCGCGGTCGTGGCAGCGCCGTCGAACGTGTCGGTGTGAACGCCGTCGATGTCGTCCCACGCGATCAATGGAGACGCGCCTAGACACGAAGACATGCGCTCTTCGCGCACGGTGAGTCCCCAATCGGTACGACAGAGCAGTCCCGCTTGCACCGAGTCCGTCTGCGAGCCGTCCTTGGCAATGAACGATATTTGAGTCTCGGGCGCGACCGGCATCGAGCTGCCGTCGGTGTCGACCAGTTGCACGATCCCTCGACGCGCCACCAACGCCGACCGCGGGTCGTCGACGTGCCCATCGGCGGTGTGCGTGCAAGCCAGCGACTGAACCCCGAGCAGCCCCGCCATCAGGAGCGAGAGCCGAGTCAACGTCGCGGCGCGCATGTTCCTTGAGCTTAGCCGATCGATTCATGTTAACCAAACGCGTCTTGCGATACCGCGTCTTCGCTCTAGCGCTCGCGTGCGCCTCATTTCCAGCTGCCGCGCGCGCCGTGGACCCATTCGAGGTGCAGGTCTACGACGGCACGGCGAACGACCCCGGGGCCTTCGGCCTCGAGCTGCACGTCAACTCGGTCTGGCGTGGACTCAAAGAGCAGAACGGGCCGGAGCTCCCTCAGAACCGTGTCACTCACTTCACGCTCGAGCCGTCGATCGGCGTCGCGAAGTGGTGGGAGCTCGGACTCTACTTGCAAGCGGGCCTCCTACCCGACGGAAGCTTCGATTGGGCCGGAATCAAGCTGCGGTCGAAGTTCGTCACGCCCCCCAAGTGGCACAAGCATGTTCGGCTAGGCACCAATGTCGAGCTTGCCTTGCTGCCCGAGAAGTTCGATCGCGGCCGCTGGGGATTCGAGCTCAGACCCATCGCCGCGTGGGAGAACGACTCCTGGCTATTGGCGATCAATCCGATCGTCGACCTCACACTCACCCAACCAGACCTCGCCGAAGGCCCCACGTTTCAGCCCGCACTCATGGCGCTCTATCAGTTCAAGGACCGCGTCTCGCTCGGCATCGAGTACTACGCGAACTTCGGACCCTTCTCCAGACTATACGATTGGAAGAAGCAAGAGCAGTACATCTATGAGGTCGTCAACGTGCTGACGATCGACCATTTCGAGCTCAATATCGGCTTCGGACAAGGGCTCACAGAGTCGAGCAACACATTCGTTGCAAAGACGATCCTCGGCTACACCTGGGGCGAGAAAAACGAACCCAAAGCCGCGCGCATCCCGGGAAGACTCGTGGGAGCGCGTCGCTAGATGTGTCGCTCGCTTTGCTTGGGGGGGGGCCTTCGCTCGCTCAGGATGACATGAGTGACGCTATAGGACTCAATCACGGTTTACTGGGTTTGAATCCTTGGAACTGCCAATCGAAGTTGGAGCCCCAGCGATAACGCGTGCCGTCGGGAGTCGCGACCTCGCTCACGAGTGCGTCGGTGACGGTCACGGTGGTGATATCGCCCTTCTTGGTGGACGTTACCTTTTTCGGCTCGATGACGAGACGCACGCTGTCTCCTTGATGAACCTCGACGGGAACGGCGTCGTCGGGCTTGAGCGAATAGACCACTTTGACGCCCTTGAGCTTTGCGCCCCTGACCATTCCGCACCAGCTGTCGTGCTCTGCGGCCGCCCAAATCGCGCGTGGATCGCCGCTCTTTGCGACAGGAGTCGCGCACTCCTTCTGGCTGTCGGGTGAGTAGTCCGTGCCGACGAGGGTCCACGCGCCGTCTGCGCCCTTCGAAGCGCTGGAGACGACCGCGTCGACGAAGACGATCTTGCTCGGCTCCGTCTTGAGAGTGGGCGCGAGCAGGTCGTCCTCCTGGAGCCTACGGCACGCGTAGTTCACGCCTCCCACGCGCGCACATAGATTGGGGAGCTTCGCGACGAACGCCGCGACCGTTTGCAAACAGCTAGGCGCGCTCTCGCGATCACAATCCATCAATGGAATGGCGACGTCTCCGGGGCCCGTCGTGAACAGGCTCGGCGCGAGTTCTCTCGCGGCCTCGGCGTCCTTGCCCATGCTCAAATAGAGGTTAGTGCGCGAATAGATCGTTCGACTGAGCAATATCTTCGCGAAGCCTATCCACGCGGTCTGCACTGGCCCCGCAGACGCGGGCACGGCGAGCCACGCCTTGAAGGGCTGTCCCTCGAACGCGCGCAGCTTGTCGTCGTGAGTGGTGGTGTGGCGCTCTTTGTATTGAGAGGCTTTGGTCGTGTCGCCTGGCGCGTTCGGGTCGAACCCCTGGAGCGCGAGGTATCGTTTGATGAGTTCACTGCGCATCGTCGCGTACGTGACGACGAGCTTGGCGGGAGGCGTGTCCTTCTGCGAGGCGTCGATCACGTCGAGGCGCGACTTGAGGTCGTCGAGTTTCGGCGTCGCGTTCTCCGGATCGTCCTCTCCCTTGCTGCCAACGGCGTCGCCTGCCATCACGTCGCCCGCCTCGGGCGACTTCGGCGGAGGCACGCTCGGGCACGCGAGCACGACGGAGAGCAACGGCAACAGAAGAAGGTGTCGCGACATGATGCGCGGCAGTATGCCCGAGGATTCACGAAAAGGTCCGGAAGATCAGGAGCAATCCCATACTTCCTGGGCTTCCCGAGCTTTTTGTTCCCCTACTCTTTGTCGTTCACTAGCGAGCTGCGCGATCAATCGCGGGGCGATATTCGTCTCGCGCATTGCCGACCACGGGCGCTCCGTGCGCCGGAATCAAGTTCACAAAGTCGAGGTCCGCGACGGCCTTGAGCTCGTCCTTCGGCGGCTTGCATCGCTTCAGCCATCCCGGCCCAACATTGCTCGGCTTGATGAAGCCCATGACGTGCATCATCGCCGTGCCGAACCAATTGAAGTATTCGTCCGACGTCTCCCAGTTTTGAAGGCAGTCGCCGCTTATCAACGCTCGATTGGGGAGTAGCAGGACGGCCTCCGGGGGCTTCGACGCGATGACATGCAGGCGCGCACCGGCGATCGGCAGCGCGGTGTCCGTGTCGACCTCGACGTCGGGCTCCATGTAGACGTTCGGAGCGTCCGCGTCGAATCCGGCCGTGTAGCGCTGCCCGCGGAGCGCCCATACCTTGCAGCCATAGCGATCCTTGTAGAACGGGTCGTCCATTCCATGATTGCCCGCAATGCGGAGCACGTCCGTCACTTTGCCCAGCGCATCGAGCGCGCCGAGCCCTGCGTCGTCGAGGCGCACCGCATTGACGAGGACGAGGCGCTCGCCCTCTTTGACGACTGTCATGTTGCGGCTGAATCGAATCGCGATGGGCGTTGGCATTACGAGAGTGCCAGCGACGAAATAGAGATTCGGCAAGATCTCGCGGATCTCACCGTGCGGGAGCGCAGGAGGGAACGGTCGGGCAACGACGGGCATCGCGCGAAAATACCCCGTTGCGCAAGCCGGCGAATCTGAATATCAAATTGCGATGATTGAAGCTCGCAGCTCGCTCGTCGCCTGCGTCGAACAAGAGTAGCGGAACAAAAAGGGTCAAGAGGTCAGGAAGTATGGGATCGGCCCCGATCTTTTTGTGAGTGCTCTCGCCCGGAGAAGGAGGGAGTAACGAGGGCACGCTCGTCGCGGCTTGAAACGGCCCTCGATATTTTTACCCGGGTCCTATTGACTCACGGTTTTACCCGGCTATTATTACGCCGTGGCGATTGGTCTCGACTACTCCGCATTCTCAGCTCACAAGCTCGTTGCCGCCGGTGGGCTCGAGGAGGTCTTGCGCGCGGGCAAGCCGCTTTTCGACCGCGGGCGGTCACTGCTTTTTTTTCGCGATGACACGGGTGAACAGGTCGATTTCGACTTTCGCGGGACGATCGAGGACGTGCTCGCGCGCGTGACTCCACCCGAACACGCCGGGCCAGGGAGGCCGAAGTTGGGAGTCGTCTCTCGCGAGGTATCGCTGTTGCCGCGTCACTGGGAGTGGCTCTCGGCGCACCCGCAGGGCGCTTCGGCGGCGCTACGGCGCTTGGTCGATGAGGCGCGCAAGCACGAGCCCGCGCGCGATCGTATGCGACGCGCGCAAGCCGCGGTCGGGCGTTTTCTCACCGGAGTAGCGGGAGACCTCCCGGGATATGAAGAGGCGTCGCGTGCGCTCTACGCAGGAAACTCGCGCGGGTTCCTCGAGCACACTCGGCCCTGGCCAGAAGACATCAAGAAGCACGCGCGCGCTCTCGCCAAGGCGCTTGGCTGCTTCGCCGCGGACGAGTGAACCCTCGATTGCGACTCAGGCGAGCATTTAGAGCCAACGACCGGCGAGCTCGCGGCTCGCTAGGCTCCAAGAGTCGAATTGGAACTGGAAGCCCGCTTCGCGTAGTCGGGTGGGGATGACTCTCCGGCTCTTCAATACGAGCTCCGTGTCCGTGCGCATGACGAACGCGCCGATCGCGGCCATCCACTTGGTAGCGGGGAGACCAAACGGTGCGCCGACTGCCACACGTAGTTCCTTCACGAAGTCTCGATACGGCAACGGACCGGGGGCCGCGAGATTGACCGCACCTTCGATGTCTTGATGCTCGACCAAGAAGTCGACCGCTCCGCAGAAGTCGGCTTCGTGAATCCAAGATACGTATTGTGCGCCTCCGCCTACGGAGCCGCCGAGTCCGATGCGTGCGATGCGCGCGAGCGTGTCGAAGATGCCGCATTTGTCCGGGCTCATCACCATCGCGGCGCGCAGCTGCACCTTTCGCGTGCTCGGTGTCTTCGACTCGTTCTGCGCGCGCTCCCAATTCTTTGCAATCTCGCAGCTGTAGTCCCAATAGCGCGGGACGTCGGGCTCGCTGCCGCCGATGAGACCGGTGGCCTCGTCGTTCGGTGCGTCGAACCGGTGCGCGTAGATCGTCGCGGTGCTCATTTGGAGCCACGCGCGCGGTGGTTTGGTCGCCTTCGCGATCGCCTCGCCGATGACGCGCGTCGAGTCCACGCGCGAGTCCATCATCTGTTTGAGGTTGTCCTTCGTATATCGACAATTGACGCTTCGGCCCGCCAGATTGACCACTACGTCCGCGCCGTCTATCTCGCCTGACCATGCGCCGAGCGTTCGGCCATCCCACGCGAGCTGCTTTCCGGTGGGGTGCCGGCTCAGCACGACGACCGCGTCGCCGCGCGACTCGAAGCGTCTTCGCAGCAGATTGCCGACTTGCCCCGTGCCTCCGGCTAGAACGATCTTCATGGGTCCGTCTCTACTATGAAAGGCTCTGTTCCTCGCAGAAGTATGTTGCCTACGATGGTAAGGTGGATCCATGGTGCGTCGCGCGCTCATTCTGCTTGCGGCCCATGCGTGCGCATCGTCCGCTCCCCCAGTGCATACGGCGCCGCCAGTGCCGGAATTCCCGTGCACGCTGGAGGGCCACCAAGTCGCGTTGGAGTCGCTCACGATGATGGAGCCTCGAGCCTCCGACGATGCGCAATATCCATTCGCCCAAGTCTCGCGAGCGGCCCATATTCGCATCGAGCCTCCGGTGAGAGTCATAACGTTCGTGCGCGCTGAGCTCGAGACGTCGATGCTTCGTCTTCACGGGCTTGCGAGCGACGGAAAGATGGCTCTTCATCCTTCGTCTCCGTCGGTCTTCGGCGGCACGGTGATCCCGTTGGCCTCCAATCGCCTCCAGTGGCGAGAGTCGAGAGCGAATGCCGTCTTGCTCCTGCCCGCGCGAGTTCGTAGCTAGCGCTTCGACCTCGAAACCCGTTTTCTCTGACGGGCACTTTTGGTTTTCGACGAGTCAACAAGCTCACTCTCGCACCCGGTCGCTACAACCTCTTTGTAAGCGCTCTCGAGCCGAGCTTTCATGTGAGCCTTTATTTGTCGGGTGGCGAGGACATCTAGGCCATCGACGAATCCGATGCTGCTCGGATTCGTATTTTATGGGAGGCCAACGACACGGCGTTCGTGGGATGGCTCGATCGCAAGGAACCGCCGGGCCCCAGTCGAGGTCACGGCTCAGGAGCCGGTCGCGGCGCGGGGCGGCCACTCGTCGCCACGAACACGTGCGACAGCGACCTTCCACTGTTTGCGAATGCCAATGGCCACATCGTCCCCGTCGGAACCGTGAAGGCCGGTGCGACACTTCGGTTTGGATCTTTGCTGGGTGACTACACGCAGATCCAAGTCGGCGATCCCGACGTCGTTCTGGAATCTGCGTTCGTTGCGAGCGGGCGATTCGCGCGTGTCTCCCACCGGTGAGGTAAACTGGTCGGCGATGACCACACCCAAGCGCTTCGTCGACCTGAGTCACACCGTCATCCACGGACAGGTCACATACCCCGGGCTGCCAGCTCCGTTGATATGCGATTATCTCTCCCGTGAGGCTGCGCGAGGCCGCTACGCGGAAGGTGTCACGTTTCAGATTGGCAAGATCGAGATGGTCGCCAACACGGGCACGTACGTGGACAGTCCGTTTCATCGTTACGAAGGCGGTAACGATCTATCTGCGCTCTCACTCGAGAGATTGGCAGACCTCGAGACGCTTGTTGTGCGCGTTGACAGCGGAGTGCAAGAGATCACGGTCGAGCGATTGGAGAACCTCGACGTGCGTGGCAAGGCGGTCCTCTTCGCGACCGGATGGGATCGTCATTTCGGCGGCGAGCAGTACGCGCAGGGGCATCCGTTCGTCGGCGAGTCTGCAGCGCGGTGGCTCGCCGAGCGTGCACCCGCGATGGTGGGCATCGACTCCGTGAACATCGACGACACACGCGACGGTCGTCGGCCTGCGCACTCGCTCTTGCTCGCTCGTGACATCGCGATCTGCGAGCACATGAGCAACGTCGGCGCCCTGCCCGACTCGGGCGCGCGATTCTTCGCGGTGCCGCCCAAGGTGCGCGGCTTCGGGACGTTCCCCGTGCGCGCATTCGCGATCGTCGATAGTCTATGAATCAATGACGGAGGGTCCCTATCGAAAGCGTGCCGACGTCGTCCGCGAGGCGCACCGCTGCCTCTTCTGCGGCGGGATGATCGATCACACCGACCTCTGCTCTTTGTGTTCGATCGAGGCCGCGCCGCCGTCTCGCCTCGGTGAAGAGCAGGCGTTGGCCTGCCCAAGATGTCATTTACAAATGAGTGCGGTGCATCTCTCGCGCGCGGTGATCTCGCAGTGCAACGAGTGTCATGGCTGCTTCGTCGCGGCCAGCGATTGGAGTGAGGTCGTCTCGCGACTCTGCGCCGGAGACGGCGAGCTCGGTGTCTTCGTGCCGCCTCCGCCAGGAAAAGAGCTCACGCCAGAGCAGCGCCTCGCGAGCTGCAAGTGCCCAGTCTGCGATCGACCGATGGAGCGCGCGCGCTTTGGCGCGAAGAGCCCCATCGCCATCGACGTATGCAGCACGCACGGCGACTGGTTCGACTCGCCTGAGCTCGTGGCGTGCGCGCAATACGTGCAAGTGCGAGAGGCACGAGGCAACACGCTGAGCGAAGAAGAGCTCGCAGAAGAGCGCGCCTGGCGAAGAGCGATGGCCGAAGCGCGCTACAAGCAAGACCTCGGCGTATCGCACGTCGCCACGATCGCGACGACCACGCGCATGCGCGTGAGCGTCAACGCTCAAGCGGGACCCATCGTCGGCGCGCTCGAACTCGTCGGCAGTATCTTCTCGTCCAAGCGCAGAGACGGTTAGGGTGCGCGGCTTCGGAGCGGCGCGAGCAGCGCGCCCAACAAGCGACTATTGCCGAATGCATCGACCACGCGACCGACGATGCCTCTCGTTGGATCTCGCCCAGTAGCGAGCCGGCCGTCGCGCTCGGTGGGCCGTGTGCGTCGTAGGACCTCTTCGGTCACGAGACCCAACCATACTTGCAGTTGCGTGAAGCCGAACCCGTTCGCGATCGAGACCAAGCGCGGCGAGGGCCTGATTTCGAGGGGCAACAGCGGAGCCGTGACTGCGATGAGCATCGTCGTCCAGAGCGGCACCGACAAGAGCGTGAGCGCGCGCGACCAAGTGCCGGCGCGTGCGAAGCAATAGGTCCACCCGAGCGCACCTATCGTATAGAGTAACGCCCCCCACCCTGCGGTCAATGGGAAGAGCGCGCGCTCGAAGTCCAGATACGCGGCCGAGTCCGTCTGCGCGAGCGCCACTCCGCGCGTGACCCACATCGCCTGCGCATACTGGTCCGGGATCACGGCAAGCGCCGTCGCTACCAATACAAACACGGAGCCCCAACGCGGCAGCCACCGCACACGCACCATCGCGACGGCCATCCACAGGTCCCCCACCGCGCACAACTGCCAGGGCAACCACCCCAAACGAAAGACCCACGGGTGACTCGCAATGGTCACGACGCGCTCGGCGTCCGTGAGTCCGCCGCCTCCGGGCAGCGTGCGCGCAAGCAGGAGCGCCATCGCCGCCATCGCGACGAAGTGGATGACGAAATTGAAGAGCAACGCACGCTCTAGGGCCCGATCGCGGTCTTCGTTCACGAACGTCAGTCTATCGTGTAAAGCGGTGCGATGATCGAGTCCAAGATCCCCGCCCGCGCGCGCGTCGTCATCATCGGCGGCGGTGACACCGGGGCGGACTGCCTCGGTACGGCGCACCGCCAGGGCGCGGCGAGCGTGACCCAGTTGGAGATCATGCCGGAGCCGCCGAAGACGCGGGCGGCCTCGACCCCCTGGCCGACTTGGCCGCTCGTCTACCGGACCTCGAGCGCCCATGAGGAGGGTGGTGAGCGGATCTTCAGCGTCAACACGGTGCGCTTCGTGGGCGAGGGTGGCGCCGTCCAGGGCCTGGAGGTCGTCGAGGTGGATACCGGCTTCGTGCCGGTCGAGGGCAGTCAGCACGTACTGCCGACGCAGCTGGTGCTGCTCGCCATGGGCTTCACCGGACCGCAGCGCACCGGCCTGCTCGAGGCGCTCGGCGTCGAGCTCGACGGCCGCGGCAACGTCGCCCGGGACGCCGGCTGGGCGAGCTCGGTGCCGGGCGTGTTCGTGGCCGGCGACATGGGCCGCGGGCAGTCACTCATCGTGTGGGCGATCGCCGAGGGCCGCTCAGCCGCGGCGGCTGTCGATGCCTTCCTGGGCGGCGAGACCACCCTGCCGTCACCGGTCCTCACGACCAGCCGCTGAGCACGGTCCTAGGCTACGAACGTGAAGCGTCGAGCAAAAATTGTTTGCACCCTCGGTCCAGCGACGCAGTCCTACGACGGGATTCGCGCACTCGTCCTCGCCGGGATGGATGTCGCCCGGCTGAACTTCTCGCACGGCAGCCACGCCGACCATGCGCAGGCCTACAACT
>ENA-OFCD01001128-OFCD01001128.1-metagenomes-genome-assembly--contig:-NODE-1128-length-14641-cov-3.695050_pt1 | contig 14641 bp, 8 predicted proteins | sample MGYA00153392_OFCD01 | MGnify analysis MGYA00153392 | reverse complement strand
CGATGAATCAATCGATCACTACAGCCCATCCGCTCGGCTGATGAAAAGAGCCGCTAAATTGCTTACCGAAAAGTCGTTAAGTTCATGATAAATTTCACGGTAAGAGTTAGTAGCATGACTACGGCAAAATAAGCGTCCAGAAATTACATTTGCCCCCAAAATGAGCCTCATCAGCGAAACCACTCAATCCATCCTCGACTACAACCTGGACCGCGATCCCGAGCGCCTTCAGCTTAAGCTAAAAGCGCTTCGTGGCGATACGTTTACTTTTTTTCGCGGGACTGCGCCATTGTTTTACGCAACATTAGCCATGCCCGCATCGTTACTCGCGACGCCAAAAGTACTAGCGTGTGGCGATTTGCATCTTGAAAACTTTGGTAGCTACAAAGGTGATAACCGGCTGGTTTATTTTGATGTGAGTGATTTCGACGAGACCTGCGTTGCACCCTGTGCTTTTGATTTGGTACGGATCTCGTCAAGTATTTTGGTTGCTGCCAAAACATTAGGCATAGGTAAAAAACAGGCGAGCAAACTTATGGCCAAGTTTGTAGATGTCTATGCAATTAATTTAGTGGCCGCGAAACCGCGCTGGGTTGAACGGGCAAGCGCGATTGGGCTCGTTAAACAGTTGCTGCAAAGCGTTAAGAACCACCATCGATCTGACCTCATTGCGCGGCGAACCACACAGAAAAAATCAGTCACCAAGCTCATTACCGACGGCACGCATGCGCTCAAAGCCAACGCTGATTCTCGTCGCCGCGCTGAATCAATCCTAGCCGCTTACGCCGCTACACGGCCGTCTCCCGCGTACTTTGAGCCAATCGATATTGCTAGACGAATCGCAGGAAATGGCAGCCTTGGGCTTGAGCGCTATGTAGCGTTGGTACGTGGCGACGGTTCGGCAGACGGGCGTTATCTGATTGACATAAAAGTGGCTAATCCCTCAGCGCTTTCCGCATGCATTCAAGCGCCGCAGCCCGCTTGGAAAAGCGAGGCAGAACGCGTGGTGTCGCTCCAATACACCCTGCAAGCCATTCCGCCTGCGCTGCTCGGGAGTATTGGCGTAGGCCTACGTTCGTATATCATCAAGGAATTACAACCCACAGTGGATCGCGTCAACCTGCAAGGCCTAAAAGCGAAGAGCGGACAACTTGAAGATGTTATTCAAACGATGGCCGAAGTTACCGCATGGGCTCACCTCCGAGGTGCTGCGCGGTTTGGCGCCGATAACGTGGAGGCGTTATCGACATTTGCGATTGAAGCCCCCTGGAAAGACCCATTGCTGGCACATGCGCAGCGATCTGCGAATCTAGTAGCGGCACAATGGCAAGCCTACGTTGTTGATTTCGATAACGGTGCAGTACCAAATCAGCCGCAAAACAAATTGCCGAACGTTAAAGCGCGGAAGGTCAAACGCAGCGAATAGCGCGGCGCGGATGACCCGCCACTTGAGAAAAGCGTTTAAGCCAGCATCCGGACGAAATTGACGTATGCGCGTCGCCCCAAACTGCGCAAGTCACAACGAGCCACCGCAAACATTTAACCCCGCTTCGTCCCCAGCTTCTATAATCCGAGAATGAGCATCCGTAATCATTTCATTGTGCGCAACATCCACGCACGTCCGCGGCTGGCAGTGTCGGCATTAATTGGCATCGCCGTCGCCATTTTCCTACCCACCAGTTTGGCGTTGCATCAGGTCACTCGCCTGATAATTGGCTGGAACGCGGGGGCATGTCTCTACATCGTGCTTGCGGGCATTATGATGGTGCGATCCACACGAGAGAAAATGCAGGGGCGCGCGCGCGCTCAAGACGATGGGCAAATAGTTATTCTCATCATTGTCATCTTCGCCGCCGTCGCCAGTCTGAGCGCCATCATTGCCGAACTTGCAGTTGCGAAAGACTTGAAAGGAACGTTACGCTATGCACACGTGGCGCTTGCCGTAATTACAATACTGTCATCTTGGACGTTCACCCATATGATGTTTGCGATGCATTACGCGCATGATTACTACATTGCCATTTCGGAGAAACAAGCAGGCGGCTTAGTTTTCCCGTCTGAAAATAATCCGGAATATGGTGATTTTCTCTATTTCTCTTTCATTATCGGCACCTCAGGCCAAACAGCTGATGTCTCGTTCTCCTCAAAACCCATGCGCCGCATCGGGCTGATTCACTGCGTTCTCGCTTTTTTGTTTAACACCACCGTACTCGCGTTAACGATCAACATCGCCGCCAGTTTGTTTTGACCGACGATTTCTGCGGCTAGAGTCGGGACGGAGTGCAGGGTTAAAGTCGGAACTATCAATCCTGGAAGGTCGCGCTAGTGCTCGAGGGCGCTATGTTTGGCAGCCTCGGTATTACGTGACCGTGGGTGCCACTAATCCTTACTTAGAGCAGGGGAAAACAGCAGGTGTTTGAAGAATGGTTGCTGGTCCCGTTCATTTTTAGCGAATGACAAGCAAGTTCTTTATTTTTGGCGCGTCAACCGATAGATCAGTAGTGCGGTGCGGATCGTCGCACGTTCGATCGATGGCAAATAGAGGTTTTCATTAGGGGAGTGCGCACCTTCGCCGGTCGCGCCGAGTCCGTCGAGGCTGTCGATAAAGGGTGCGACAAACTGTACATCGCCCGCACCGCGTTGCCTTGGCGGCAATGGGTCGATCGAGCCGAGCCCGGCATCGCTGCTGGCCTGCGAGTAGACTTTGAGTACGTTAAGGTTGCCAGGCGTAGGCGCCATGGGGGGATAAGATTCGAAGAATTCAATCTTCGCGCTGGTGCCCGGCAGGTTCTTGGCGACGATTTCGCGCATGCGCAAATGGGCACGATCGCGCTGCTCATAGGTGAGGTAGCGCAGGTCGCCTTTGACGATGGCCGCTGGTGCGATGACATTACTTTTGCCGAATGCTGACCCCTTGGATTGCGTGTCATCGTACGTGACCTCGGTACCACCGAGAATCACGCCCGGATTGAACGTAAGATCGGGCTCGATCACCTGTTCGCGGAAGGCGTTCAGGATGCGCGCCGTTTCATATACGGCACCGTAGCTGTTGTTAAAGATACCGGCAGAGTGTCCTTGCTTACCGGCGACCTCAAGCCGCCATCCCGAGGACGCGCGCCGACCCACTGTGGCCGTGTCCTTGCCGTCTTTGTCGACGACCGTACCTTCAAAAGCGAGTGCAATATCGCTTCGTTTGGCGAGCGCGATCATATCGGCGCGCGCGACGGCGATAGGCTCGCCCACGCGCTCCTCGTCGCCGGAAAAAATAATATGGATCGTGGTGTTGTCCAACGCGCCAACACTTTGCAACGCACGCAGGGCCTCGACCACGATAACGTTGCCACCCTTCATATCGGAGACGCCTTGACCGCGCACCGTATCGCCCTTGCGGTCCCAAAGCTGCACCGCACTATTTTTTTCGAACACAGTGTCGAGGTGGCCGATGAGCAACAGCCGCTTACCCTGATCGCCCTCGCGGGAGGCGATCAGATGGCCAGCACGTTGCATCGATGGCGGCATCTCTGCCCAGCGTGTAGCAAATCCCAGTTGGTCAAATTCAGCCCGAAACATCTGACCGACCCCGCGTACGCCATCAGGGTTCATGGTGCCGCTATTGACATTGACCGTTCGTTCCAGAAACTGTAGCGCGACTTCAGAACGTGCTTTGGCCGCAGCCACAATTTTTTGCTCGATGGGTGAGAGCTCGGCGCACGAAGCCAAAGACGCTGACAGCAGAACGGTGGCAAAGATCGTGTTTAAGAGCGCGGCGATGAGGCTGGAGCGAATATTCATGTCGTACCTTGGTTGTTGGCTGGTCGGGTGCTCAGCCGAGCATTGTAGCAACGCGGACATATGCGTTTTTACGCGCACTAAAATTTGGGCTGGAATGAATCTGAAAACAACAGCAATAACTTAGCTGAGATTGTCCCATCTTCGCTGCTTGCGGGGTATGGAACCTACAGCACATGTCAATATGCTTACAGTCCCCGACGCGCTCAAGTTTGGGTGGTCGTCTGGTCACCTCCCTTGTGGCTAGTGATACCTCCGATCCGCTCGGCAATTGGCTTGCCGTTGATGCCGGCAAAACGCGGGTGCATCAAACTACTGCCCGCGAACTCCCCGTTTTTATTACCGAAGGAGCGAAACCAATTACCGGCGTGATTGTGCTCTTCATAGGCAAAGCGCACGGCGATCCGGTTGTCCATGAACGGAAAGCGATCTAGAAGCATCCTTCTGAAAGCACGTAGGTCCGCTTTGGCGCAGTTTGGGAGCTGACATATGGCGGCTGAAGTGGATCTGATTACGCCGGTCAATCTATTCAGTCAAATCGATGTGATGCAAGGGCGCCTGCAGCGCAACTCGTGCTATCGCCGCGTACAGGAATAAAAGTTATATTGCGGATATGAGAAATAAAACACGTGAGGCCTCACACAACGCACATTCACGCCATCCGCCCCTCCGAAATTGAGGTTGCGCGCGTACTCCTGCAGAAAGCCAACTAGGGTAAGCGCGTCACAGAGGCAAATACCTTCGCCAAGCTACTCAAGCGCTCTCAAGTCGCCATCGTCGCTGTCGAAGGTAAAGAAGTAATCGGGTTCCTTCGCGCCTTGACAGACGGCATCTTCAATGGCTACATCTCTATGGTTGTAGTTGCTGAGAACCACCGCGGAGAGGGCGTGGGCACCGCACTTGTGAAGAACGTAATGGGCGAGAAACCAGAGATGACCTAGGTGCTCAGAGCGGGAAGAGACGGTGTCTCAGCGTTCTACAAGAAACTTGGGTTCAACGTTTAAGCGGTAGCGATGGAGCGTCCGGGGCAACGCGAGTGAGGCCTCCTCTTGGGCGCCCTCACCCACTTGTTCCCCCATCCGTGAACCGCGCAGCAACCCCAAATCAGCGCGATCTCACCGCCAATGTTATGCGCGCACTAACGCTATACAGTTTCGCAGAATTTCAATTAGGCCACGCCGCGTCCATTCAAATCAGAGCAGAGGGCAACTTATTCAGCATCGCTGATGATATTCGAAGCTGGCTGGCGTTGCGTGGACTCCAGCAATCAATGAGCGGCACCGGCAATTGCTACGAGCGCGAAGCTGGGCCTCGGGCCACAACGCGCCGATGGAAAGTTTCTGGCATTCGCTGAAAGTCGAGGAGACCCATGGCAAAAACTTTGCGACCCGAGCGGCAGCGAAGCATTGCGTGTTTGCATACATCGAGGGTGATTGGTACGCCCCGAAGGAAGTCCCCTCGGGGGACAACACGACGCGCATGCATTCAAGTTTGGTCTACAAATCGCCTGCTCAATTTGAACGGGATTGCGTCACCAACCCGGGGGCGGCTAACGATGAACAGATCATTCAACACGGCCACACCGCTCGGCTGAGTAAAAAAAGCCGCTTAATCCGTCAAGGAAAGCTTGCTAGGATCAACTGACCGCTTAGCCTAAGAGACAGCCGCACGCGCAGGCCACAAGCGTAGTCGCTAAACCTACGGACCCAAACGGCTGCAAACCGAGTTAACTGAGACGGGATTCAAGCTGAGCCTGGCCGCCGTAAAACGGCTACGTAAACGCCTGGGGCTGCGCTGCAAGCAGATGCGCAAGTATAAGGCGACGACTGACAGTAAGTATAGCTTGCCTGTCGCCCCCGACCTGCTCAATCGCCAGTTCGCTAATGGCACAGCGCAGAATCAGGCGTGGGTCGCTGATATTACTTACATTAAGACTGGTGAAGGCTGGTTGTATTTGGCAGCCGTTAAAGATTTTTTTACCTGCAAGATTGTGGGCTGGGCAATGGATGAACACATGAGGGCAGAGTTAGTGTGCCGCGCGTTATTTATGGCGGTTAAGGCGCATAAGCCACCGACAGGATTAATCGCGCATTCAGATCGAGGAAGCCAATACGCGAGTGCCGATTACCAACGATTGCTGAACCAGTTCGGCATGGTTCAGTTGATGAGTCGTGAGGGAAATTGCTGGGAGCGCAAAGCCTGGCCTTGAGCCACAATTCACCGATGGAAAGCTGGTTTGCGAGTTTGAAGAAAGAAGAGTGCATCTAACGAAATACGCTGCCCGCGCGGCGGCTAAGACGGCGATATTTAATTGTGTGAGGTCTTCTACACCCCAACGGAAGTCCCCATGGGGGACAATAACGTTAGAAGTTATTCAAAAATCGACAATCAGTCACTGACTGATTTTGAAAAATAATGGCAGGTGCAGCAACTGAAGAAAGCCGCTTAAAACTTCAGTTCATAGTGTCCGTTTTTTGAGCCTGTCCAGTCGTCAAGATTTAACTGCGCATTCACATTTCATTGATCCGAGAAAGGTCGCCGGAGTTTCTACGCATCGGCGTAGTCACCGTGTCTTTGACACAGCAAAGCCATCTTAAAACGGCCCAGCATCCACCAATGGGAAAAGACAAGTACGAACCCAAATAGCAGTAAGGCCGCCAGCTTTTTAAGAATCGTCGTAGCAACGTCGAATCAATAGAAGATGATTAAGTATTGCGCAAAATATGGGAGCAGCTCGCTAGACCGGACCCCATAAAACAAAGCAGTCAGAGTGAATTTTTTTGCTGGGCGCCGAAAATAAACCGCTCGTTAAATTTGTAAACATGCGCGAATTTACGCAAATTTTTTGCGGTGCGCACCTAAACGGACGTAAAGAAGTGGATGAAACGCTTGAACGCGAATCGTGCGGCCATGTAAATCATCAAAGCAGTGCTTTGAATACCCGGGCCCGGGTCGCGCAAACTTGCGTACGCGAAGCTGCGGCACTGACCAATTGAGAGAAGCCATGTTTTGGCGACGACCAACAAGCGAGGCTCACATGATCGCAATGAATCGAGGTCTTTCTTAATATCTATCCAAAGCATTCGCCTTAGTTTTGGAATTCTTATCAACTTTGGGGTCATTTCATTCGTGAGTTCAGCGTACGCCAATGCGGGCAAATTCATGCCGCAGTCCGTCAAGTGCCCAATGGTCGTAAACGGCCTAGCGTTAAAGTCAATCAAATAGAATTTTCCCGTACTTTGCTCAAGGAGCCATTCGATACCAAAAATTCCATGGTATTTGATGTGCCCAAGCAGACGCTCAGTGGCAGCTAATATTGTTTGTTCAGCCTCTATGCTTAACTGCGCTGGAATTTCGCCGTAGCTGGTGCTCCCAAAATTGCACGGGTTTTGGCGCAAACGCCGATGCAAAGCCATAGTCAGAATTCGACCCATTCGGTCAGAATACCCATAAGTATCGAATATGAAGCCATCGCCGCCCTTGATCATTCTTTGTATGATGATCGAATCCGTCGGGTTCTCGGTAACGTAAGCCATAAGCGCTTCGCGTGAAGGCAATGACATGTTCTTGCCAAATGGTCTTTGCTTTTGGTGCCCCTCATAAAATGGTTTAAGCAAATATGGTGCTGAATTGCGTTGGCTCCATTCGGCGATTTCATCGAAATTTGTCGATTCTATCCACGGCACTGAATCTACTTTCGCGTTCGAGGCATTTCGGTAGAGCAAATTTTTACAAATTATTTCCGACAAATCTATATAAGAATTCTCCCAAATGGCGCAGCGGCCTTTTAGTACCTCGTAATTTTTCGCCAGAAAAAGTGCGAGAGTATCAGAGGTAGGAATAACCACTGGCCGTCCACCAAGTTGATCCAAATATTCAATTAAAAACTGCAATAGCGCGGGTTCGTCTTTTTCCTTACCTGGAAAATAGACTTTCTTGCCATAACGAGAAAACGAAATTGGTTCATCGCGCGAGAAAATGATTGCATGAAGATCAAGGGACAAGCCAGCTAATGCTCGCAGTGTCGCCAGTCCGGTCACATTCTTTGCCAAGACGATGGCCGCTCGATTATCGGCACCGCTCTTAGTTTGCAACGATGGAATCACGCGCTGATTAAACATAATCAATACTAAATTTGGAGGCAGCCAAGATTTCGCTACACCGTTTTAATTGTCTGAGTCGTTCGCGCTGTTGGTATTGTACCCCCGGCGATTTATCGATGAAATCTAAACACAACACAAAGAAAAACGACTTAGATCGCTCCAAGTCGTTGATTTTACTGGTGTCCCCAACGAGATTCGAACTCGTGTTATCGCCGTGAAAGGGCGGTGTCCTAGGCCTCTAGACGATGGGGACGCAAGAGGAAAACAGCTTAGGAACTTGGTGAAACGTGGTGGAGCCAGGCGGGATCGAACCGCCGACCTTAGGGTTATGAATCCTACGCTCTAACCATCTGAGCTACCCCGCCGCTTTCTCTAATTTGCAAAGATAGATTTTTTTACCCCATCTCGAAATAGATTTTATTTTTTGCAATTTTAATTGATTTTGCTTTTATTCGATAAAGCGCGGTGATGCGTAAAAAGAGTGTTATGCCCCTTCATAACTACAATTCTAACAGTCACATTGTACGTATATTAAACTGCTAGAAGATAATGATGAACGATAAGAAGAAAATGCGACTTGAGTATGAAGTAAAATCATCGCCAAAAATTTTATTTAGTTTCCTCAGTACCCCTAACGGTCTGGCAGACTGGTTTGCAGACAATGTGACCATTTCTGAAAATATTTATACTTTTTACTGGGACAAAGAGAGTCTTAGGGCTCAGCTTGTTGCCTTTAAAGAAAATAAACTGGTTAAATTTCAGTGGCTTGATGGTGAAACGGAATATTTTGAGCTTGAAATTATTCAGGATGAAATGACAGGTGATGTCGCTCTGTCGGTAACTGATTTTTCTATTGACGAAGAAGTTCAGGAGAAGGAATTAATCTGGAATAATCAGATAGGAATGCTGATCTCAGTTTTAGGGGCTTAAGAATAAAGAAGCGTTTTATTTAGTTTGAGGCTCTTCCGGTAGGGATACCGGATATGTCATAAACCATCTCTTTTACACACTGGTTTTAACTAGACTAAAAAGGTTAGATTTGACCTTATTTATAAGTGGTCTGGGCCATGATCTGATCAGGTTGATGATGAAGCAATCTATCAATTAAAAATTAGTAGCTTTTTCATGAAAAAACTTCATATCTTCCTAATACGCTCGTTTTTACAGCCGTTTTTTACGACTTTTTTTATTGTGCTTTTCATTCTGTTAATGTTGTTTTTGTTTAAATACATTGATGATTTAATTGGGAAAAGCTTTTCAGTAATTACGATCCTACAACTTTTATTTTACGCTAATCTGTATAATGTAACCCTGGCTTTACCTTTAGCCGTCTTGCTGGCATCAATCATGACTTTTGGTGATCTAGGAGAAAAATATGAACTCGTTGCCATTAAGTCTGCTGGCATCTCATTACAACGCGCAATGTTTCCTCTGATTATCGTTATGGGCATGCTAACTGGCGTAGCTTTTTATTTTTCAAATGTGGTAAGTCCGTTTGCGAATTGGAAAATGGGTGTGCTGCTTTATGATGTAAGTCAGCTAAAGCCAAACTTTCTGGTAAAGCCTGGAGTCTTCAATAATGATCTTGGCATGTTTACCATCAGAGCAGAGTCAAAAGTAAAAGACTCTTTAAAACATTTGATGATCTACGATCAGTCAATGGGTAGTGGTAATACCAATGTTATTTTAGCTGAGAGTGGTAAAATGGTAAAATCAGATGATGATAAATTTCTGATTTTCAGTCTGAATAATGGGGTCAGGTATTCTGAGCAAAGTCCAAATAATTCATTCAATCCAAGGCAGCAATTTATACGCTTTAGGTTTGGAACTTCTGAGCAGAAATTTCCACTCGAAGGGTTTAAACTTACCCATTTTGACCAGAACCTATTCCGAAACAGCTATATGGTTATGAATATCAGGCAGCTTAAAAAAGGAGCAGATTCAATCAAAAAAATGATTGCTGGCAATAATTCTCAGATGGGACTGAGTATAACAACGAACTTCAGTTATTTTAATCTGCGCAAAAAAATGGATACGCTCGGGAGAAAACCCCTGGCATATCGGGAAGACATACTTTCTAATGAAAAGGATTATAGCTCAAAGGTAGCTGTTATAAATACTGCCCTAGGATCAATGCGTAATATCAGAGCATATATTCCAAATACACTTGAAGTAAATAAGACCGAATCTGGTGAGTTGAGAAAATATCAGGTAGAATACCAGCATAAATTTAGCATGGCCCTGGCCTGTCTGGTTTTCTTTTTTATTGGCGCTCCACTGGGGGCAATTATACGTAAGGGGGGGCTGGGTTTACCCATGGTGATGTCAATTTTATTCTTCCTTATTTTTCAGATTTTAATGAGCACGGGTGAAAAATACAGTAAAAGTGGTGTATGGCATATTTATCAGGGTGTATGGCTGGCCACATTTGTACTTGTGCCTATCGGTATATTTCTCACCTATAAAGCATCTACTGATTCACAGATTTTTGATATCCAAAACTATGTGAGTTTTTTTAAATCGCTGATATTCTGGCGTAAAAAGGAAACGAAAACTTAATACCTGACGGTACGTTTACATGTAATATTGATTGATTATGCTTAATACGATAGAGGAAGCCATAGAAGATATTCGCAACGGGAAGGTAATTATTGTTGTAGATGATGAAGACCGTGAAAATGAAGGTGATTTCGTTACTGCTGCTCAAAATGGTACTCCAGAGGTTGTTAATTTTATGGCAAGACATGGCAGAGGCTTGATCTGTACCCCTTTAACCGAAGAACGCTGTAATGAATTAAAGCTCTCTTTAATGGTGAGTAATAATACAGCCGCACATGAGACTAATTTTACCGTGTCAATTGATTTGCTAGGCGATGGCTGTACTACAGGTATTTCAACTTCCGACCGATCAAAAACTATACTTTCACTGGTTAATCCTGCTACCAGGGCTGAAGATCTCGGTCGTCCCGGGCATATATTTCCATTACGGGCAAAAGAGGGTGGTGTGCTTCGTCGTAGTGGGCATACCGAGGCAGCCGTTGATTTGGCAAGACTGGCTGGGTTTGAACCTGCAGGCCTGCTTGTAGAAATCATGAATGAAGATGGTACGATGTCAAGGCTGCCAGAACTTGAAAAAACAGCCCGTCTGTTTGATTTGAAGATCGTTTCAATTAAAGATCTTATTGCTTACAGGCTTAGCCATGAATCATTAATTAAAAGAGAAGTTACCGTAAAACTACCCACTGAATGGGGTGATTTTGATATTACTGCCTTCACACAGCTCGATACAGGTGAACAGCATCTTGCCTTGAGCAAGGGAAACTGGGAGGCAGAAGAACCCATTCTTGTCAGGGTTCACTCTTCCTGTATTACTGGTGATATCTTTGGTTCATGCCGTTGTGATTGTGGTGCACAGCTACATATGGCCATGCAGATGATCGAAAAAGAAGGTAAGGGTCTGATTATCTATATGCATCAGGAAGGCCGTGGCATTGGCCTTGTCAATAAACTAAAAGCATACCGTTTACAAGAGCAGGGTATGGATACTGTAGAAGCAAATTTACATCTTGGTTTCAAAATGGACCACCGAGATTATGGTATTGGTGCACAGATTCTTAGACAAATGGGTGTCAGTAAGATGCGTCTGCTTTCAAATAACCCTACCAAGAGAGCTGGTCTGATCGGATATGGGTTACAAATTGTTGAAAATATAGGGATTGAAATTCCATCAAATCCGCATAATGAATATTATCTTCAAACCAAACGCGATAAAATGGGGCACTCTATCTTACAGCCCAAAGGTTAATCTAAGAATGTTTTCTTGGACCTTTCATCGCGTAGTTCAAATGTCTTTTACGCTGGCAGAAGCAGGAAAGTTTACTTACTAGCTCTAAATTCTGGTACTTGTAATGAGCCCAGACATTTTATTTTACGGGTGTTTTTGGGCCCTGATGAATTATTATGGAGTCACCCCGGTGAGCAGCTCCTGGTTGCTTAGATCCAGTTCCTGGGGCAATATTCAATAAAACTCTTGGTAGTGGCTTAATAGCCGGCTTAACGGGTTTTTTACGTTTCTTGAACATACCCCCGATAGAACTAAAATCTTTTTGATAAACCAGACCTAAACCAGGTGAATAAATATTGTTCAACCCCAGACCAACAGGATGAATATCCTGGGGAATAGATTTGTAAAAAGTTCTCAAAGTCAAATTTCGCTGTTTGTTAACAACATAAGCAACCTCGACATCGCCTGTTACATTTGTTTGCCGTGTCAGCGCCAATGGGTTATAGGCCGTATTAGTTGATAGATCAGTTGATGCCAGATTGCCCGTGAACAGAATCTTATCATTCAGCACATGGTAATTTATTCCTACATCTGATAATGAACGAAAGTTTAAATCAACCCTGTTTGAAAAGTTATTGATCAGGTGTGACAGTTGGCTACTCACATACTGAACAGCTGATGAAGTCATAATGGCAACCCCATTACTTGGAATGAGCTTGCCATTAAACTGATTAGATACAAGAAATAACAATGACTGGGTAGTAACCACCTCATTTGAACTAAGGTAAGTCTGTAAATCATAGGTAATGTTTGGATCATTTGGGAAGTTCAGGTCAAAGTCAAAGGTTGGCCTGCTTAGATTACCCTCAAGATTGATCCGGCAGGCAACAAGAACACTCTGTAACTGGGCAGGTGCATTAGTTTGAACTACGTTAGCAGCCTCATATAGGTTCTTAATAGAAGTTCTTGCCTGGTAATCTGCATGCAGGTTTAGCTGGGCATTTAATGGCTCACCAGTAAAACGGATACTTCCACCACGTTCAACTGTGAAGAGCTTGTTCAATACATTGGCTGAGGTGAACAGGTAATCACCATGATCAATTTCATAAGTGCCATACATTAAAAAGTCACCTTCGGGTGTAATCTGAAGGTTCATATCAGAACTTCCTGCACCACTGATTACATCGCCAATACTTTTATCAAACTCAAGTTTCACTGTTGCCTCAGGGGTAATATTCAGATTAAAATTAAGGGTAACTCCTGAATGTAAGTTTTTATGTTTTTTGACTAGCTCTATTGAATCGCTATGGGTGACAAAACTGATATAGTCATGATTGCCAACTGAGCCGGGTCTGTTTAATGGAACATTGAAGGTTGTATTTTTATTTGTGATAGCAGAAATGTCTATGTTCATGGTTTTAATTGGGCCCACAAATGAAAAGTTGCCCGATGCAAAGGCGGTACCATAATACTGGTCATTATCTTTTTCTGTAGTATTCAGACACAGAAAATTACTGGTATGTACCACGGCATCAAAATAGGGGTGGCTGATATCGGTAAGATCGATATCTCCATCTATATAACCTGTATGTATTGCAGGGCGTCCCGGTACATAAAAGGGGTCTGTCAATAATAAACTCTTGATATGGATACTTCCATTTTTGAAATTCACATCATCATTGATACGGTAATGTGTTTTAAGGTAGTTTATCGTAAATTCTGTATTCTCAAGTTTAATCTGCCCATCTAAAATCGGGCTTAGAGCTGTTCCGCTGACATGAAGATCTGAAGAAATAGTTCCTTTCAGGTCTGATATAAGATCGCCAACCAAGGGTTGTAAAATGACTGCCTCTGCTTTATTTAGCTTTAAAGTTGCATTGATATTTCCCTTGGCATCGCTCAGGCCGAGTACTCCTTCAAGATCAAGTACGCTGATTAGTTTGCGGTGAATCTTACCTGAGAAATCAATTGTTTTTGTATCTCCATTCCATGAATTAACCAGGGCTAATGAACCAACGTATACTTTATTAACGGCCAGACTATCGATACCCAGATTCGATTGGAAAGAAAGTTTTTTTGTCACTGCTGAAAGAAATGCTGTTCCATTCAGGTTGCCATTTAACTGAACATTATCTTCTCTTAAAATCTGATTAACAGCTGCAATATTAAAGTTTACGAAAACAGCTTTAACCGTATCCGCAGGATTTGCACTCAGAGGACCATCAATGCTAAGGCTTTCATTATTATGGTGGATGCTAAAATCAAGCACCCGGGTAATATCTTTTTCAAACCTGATTTTAAAAGAATTATTGATACTCCATTTCTGACGGTCGAGTACCAGTTCTGAAGGCAGAATGCTCAGATTGCTGACTTTATCAGCGAATGCAAGTCTGCCGTTTAAGTCAAGGTGATTAACGGCATTCACATCAGATACTTTTACATTGAATAGTAAACTATCATTGCGGATATTATTAAAAATATTGATGCTGCTTGCCAGAATCTTATGGTTAGACTGCACACTATCAACTGAAATACTAAGGTCAATATTCTTACGATCTTCATTTTCACCTTCAAATGAAATACTCTTCATTTCAATGGCTCCGATATCCAGTTCGTGGATATTCCCCGATACGCTGAACTGCCCGTTCACGTCATTAAACTTACCTTGAGCGGTAGTAGTTCCAGACAGGCGGTATTCTGGGGCGAAAATTGCCAGTATCGGATCTGCATCAAATATATTCAGGTTAAATTCAAAGTTCTGACTTACCGAATGAACAATATCATGACCTGTAATAGAGGGTACATACTGAGCAAAGATGGCTTTTACAGCCGATGGAAAAGTTGCCAGATCATACTTCCCTTTAACACTTCCGTCTAGGATACAAGAATGAACGCTGACCGTTCTAATCCCATTATTATTCAAGGCTACTAAAGCTAAAGAATCAAATTTAAAACTTGTTCCATT
>ENA-OFCD01001127-OFCD01001127.1-metagenomes-genome-assembly--contig:-NODE-1127-length-14651-cov-3.847698_pt1 | contig 14651 bp, 16 predicted proteins | sample MGYA00153392_OFCD01 | MGnify analysis MGYA00153392 | reverse complement strand
TCTTGCGTATGATGTGGGAGTCCATGAAGCCACCGGCGGTGGGCAGCGGATGCAGCGCAACGATCGTCGCGACCGGGTCCCGGTCGAGCGGCATGGCGAGTTCGCCAACGAGAGTGAGTCCGTCGCTGGTGTGCAGCTCCACGTCTTCCCGTCGGGCGGGCAAATTGACCCCGCCCCGGATCTCGGTGGCGATCATTTGATCTTCCAGCAGTGCGGATGCCAGTGGCGCCGTGCCGCCAGGTCTTCCGCCTCACCCATCAGCCCATCGGCCCGCCACGCCACGATATGTGGCGTGCGTAGCGCGATCTCGAGGCCGCAGCCCGGGCAGGTATAGACCTTGCTCGCCGAGGATGCCGCGATTGATTGCACATTCCAGAGCCCGTCGCGACGGGTCTCGCTTCGCAAGCTGCCGAGCAGAGCGCGCGAAATATCGTATTCCTCATCATCGCCCGGTCCGCTCGCCCCGGAACGAGGCCCACGGGGTCGGTTCGATCGGGGCATGCTTCCACCCTAACGAGTGCCGGAGGCTCTGGCCGACGCAACCCTTCAGTGATCAGAAGGGCGAAGGGTTTAGTACCAGCCGGCGGACTGGCTGTGCCCCCAGGCGCCACACGGGGTGCCGTAGCGCGCAGCGATGTAGCCCAACCCCCAGCTGATCTGCGTGGCGGGATTGGTGGCCCAGTCGGCGCCAGCCGTTGCCATTTTAGATCCGGGGAGGGCTTGGGGGATGCCGTAGGCGCCACTGGGATTGGCCGCGTACACATTCCAGCCCGACTCGCGATTGAACAGCGCAACCAGGCAGGCAAATTGGTCTTCACCCCATCCGCGAGCGATCACCATGTCGTGCCCGATGGCTTGGGCGGAACCTGGATCCGGTGTGCCGACAGCAGGGGCTCCCGCGCTCCGCACAGCCGCGACAACGACCACGGGGGGTTTCTTCTTCTCGGTCACTTGGTAGTTATCGCGTACTACGGCCGCAGAGGCCACCCCACCGATGGCCAAAGTCTGCACTTTGCCCTCTGCAGCCCGGGTATCAGCAAATGAATTTTGCACCTGGGTGGGAGCGATCATGAGCACAAGCACAAGACCTGCTGCGGAGAGGAACGAGAAGATGGGAAGCACGCGTCGTGTCCGCGGGTGGTGCCCCCGAGCGGCAACCCCGGCTTCGCGTGATGCGACCTGGGGCGAGAGATCCTGCACTCGCCTACCCATAGGTGAAAGAGCCTAGCCGAAGTGGCACCCAAAAGCCCATCCGCTGTCAGCGAACCGCCAGCATCACCGTGATGACCGCATCGAGAAGCAGGTCGACCTGGGCCTCTCGATAGCCGCCTTTCTGTGACCGGAATGCCACCGTGCGCACCTCGTCGATACTCATCGGCCGGCCATCCTGGAAATAATTCGTGAGGCGCGACGCGAAGGCGTCCACGTCTCTGCGATGATAACCATTGCTCAGGAAGCCGGCTCGGTCGAAGCGGTGGCCGACCGGTCGTGCGAGACGCTCAAGGATGTCACGAGCGATGCTGCGGGCCTCGGTGTACCACGCCTCGTCACCGCTCAGCTGGATGACGCGCTCCCGCTCTCGACTGGCGAACGCATCTTCCAGTCGCTCCAGTGCCGCATCCACATGGGCAGGCGAATAGCCACCCTTCTCCAGCGAGAAAGCCATCCGGCGGATGTTTGTCGCGTTCACTACCGCGGGCTCGACCGAATCCGCGGAGTAGGCACGACGCGCTTCTTCGAGGAAGTCCTCGACCTGGTCGACGCTATAGCCGCGGCGAGACTTGCGGATGCGGGGGAAGGTTGTACTCACGCGACCATTGTGCCCTACGCGTCAGCTAATACCGTTCACCTGAAGATCACGAAGAGAACATAGGCCGCCGCCGCACTCGGCAGGATCGAGTCGAGCCGGTCAAGAAACCCGCCGTGCCCGGGCAGCCAGGTGCTGATGTCCTTGATGCCGAGATCGCGCTTGATGAGCGACTCGGTGAGATCCCCGATTGTTCCCGTGAAGACCATCACCGCGCCAAAAATAAGCCCAAACCACCACGGTTCCTGCAGCATGAAGAGGGAGACGAGCACCCCGGCGACCAGAGCGGTCACGACAGACCCGGCAAAGCCCTCCCAGGTTTTCTTGGGGCTGATGCGAGGGGCCATCGGATGCTTGCCGAAAGAGAGCCCAGAAGCATAAGCGCCGATGTCCACCGAGATCACGACGAGAAGAAAGGCGAGAGCCCACCACTCTCCGCCGTCCTTGGCCGCGAGAAGCACCGCGAAACTGCCAAGGAAAGGCACGTAGACCTGGATGAAGGTGCCGGCGGCGACATCCTTCCACAGGTCCTGAGCATTGGCCCTGTGATTCTTACCGAGGCTCTCGGCCAGCCGCCAGAGGGCCACGAATACGATCCCGCCAAGCACGACGAGCCACCGTCCTTGGCCGCCAAGGTAGAACGCCGCGGGCACCGAGGCAAGGCCGGCGATCACGCTGGGCCAGCGCGGCACATCGCGTCCGGCGAAACGAAGCGCGCTGGCGAGCTCGAACGTCGTGAACCCGATGAGCGCGCCCGTAAAGATCATGAACAACGACTTGTTGAAGATGAGGCTGCCGATGAGCAGCGCGCCGAGCCCCACACCGATGAGGATGGCCAGCGGCAGGTTTCGCCCGGTACGCGCCTCGATTTTCACCGTGGTCGCGTCGATCTGGGCACGGGTCGCCGCAACCTGCGCTCTGAACTCTTCTTCGAGCACGTGGGCGCGCGCTTCGATTTCTTCGCGTTTCGCGCGACCGCGGCTCTTCTTTACGGGGGCTCGTTCGCTTGGCTCAGTCATTCAAACCTCGAGAAGCTCGGCTTCCTTCTTCTTCAGGGCGTCATCGATTGCGTCGATGTGCGCCTTCGTCAGCGATTCGAGTTCCTTCTCGCCACGAGCCACTTCGTCGTCACCGACTTCGGTCTTCAGCCCGTCGAGGTCGTCCTTCGCCTTGCGTCGGATATTACGAATCGACACCTTGGAATCCTCACCCTTGGCGCGCACGATCTTCACGAACTCGCGGCGACGCTCCTCGGTAAGCTCCGGAAGTGTGACGCGGATGATCGTGCCATCGTTGCCGACATTGGCCCCGAGGTTCGGTGCGGTCGCGATCGCCCGCTCGATGTCTTTCAGCGAACCCTTGTCGTAGGGCGTTATCAACAGCGTTCGCGCTTCGGGGTTATTCATTCCCGCGAGCTGGCCAAGCGGAGTTGGCGTGCCGTAGTAGTCCACCAGGATCTTCTGGAACAGCGCGGGGTTGGCACGGCCGGTACGCACGTTGCTGAAGTCATCTTTTGCGGCTTCGACGGACTTGTGCATCTTCTCTTTGGCTTCGGCCAGGACATCGGAAATCACGAACGGTCTCCTTCGAGGGGGATGGGACTGGATTGAGTTTAGTTGGACACGCCTTCGTTGGAGACCAGGCTAATTGGAGACCAGCGTGCCAATGCGATCGCCCCGGATCGCCGCCGTTACGTTCCCGTGCGGCTCCATCCCGAACACGACCATGGGCATCCGGTTGTCCATACAGAGGCTGAATGCCGTAGAGTCCACGACTTTGAGCCCCTTCACCAGTGCCTCCTGGTACGTCACGTGCTCGAGCTTCTTCGCGTCGCGGTTGGTACGGGGATCAGCGTCGTACACGCCGTCTACGCCGTTCTTGGCCAGCAGCACGACATCCGCGTTGATCTCGAGGGCGCGCTGTGCCGCGACGGTGTCGGTGGAAAAGTAGGGAAGTCCCGCTCCGGCACCGAAGATGACCACCCGGCCCTTCTCCAAATGCCGCTCCGCGCGACGAGGGATGTACGGCTCGGCGACCTGGGTCATTGAGATGGCGGACTGCACCCGGGTCTCGGCGCCGGCCTGTTCGAGGAAGTCCTGCAGCGCGAGGGCGTTCATGACCGTGCCGAGCATCCCCATATAGTCCGCTCGCCCACGGTCCATCCCGCGCTGACTGAGTTCGGCGCCGCGGAAGAAGTTGCCGCCGCCCACCACGATGGCGACCTCGACATCCGTCGCCGCCGCCGCGATCTCCTTAGCGAGCGAGCTCACTATGTCGGGATTGACCCCAAGGGAGCCACCGCCGAATGATTCGCCGGAGAGTTTCAGCAGAACCCGTCTCTTGCGCGCGCTCGTCATGTCTGCTCCTTCGTCGTGGCCTCCTTCAGGCTACCGGATGCCCGGTCGCAGGCCATTCGTGCAACCGGGCTATGCGCATCCGCTCCCCGCACCCGCCCCTCGCCCAAGCGCACGCGCTTGCCCACGGCATCGACTTGGTAGTTGTTGCGACTTGTGCACCCTTCCAAGTCGCAACAACTACCAAGTCGATGCAAGGGAGGACGGGACACGCAGCGGCCGAGGGCGCAGAAAAGCCCGGACCGCGTGCGCGATCCGGGCTTCTCGACGGAGAGTGGTGGCTAGGCGCCGACCTTGAAACGGGCGAACCCCTTCACGGTGAGGCCGGCATTTTTCAGCACTGTCGCGACGGACTGCTTGTTATCGCGCGCGTAGTCCTGCTCCGGGAGCACAACCTGCTTGAAGAACCCGTTGACTCGACCCTCGATGATCTTGGGAAGCGCGGCCTCCGGCTTACCCTCGCCGCGGCTAATCTCCTCGACGATGCGACGCTCGGACTCAACCTGCTCCGTCGGCACCTCATCGCGGCTCAGGTACAGCGGATCGGCAAACGAGATGTGCTGCGCAATGCTGCGAGCGGTCTCCGCGTCGTCTCCCGAGTATCCGACGACCACTCCTACCTGGGGCGGCAGGTCCTTGTTGGTTTTGTGCAGGTACACGGCGAACTTCTCACCCGAGATGACGGCCACGCGGCGCAAGACAATTTTCTCGCCAAGAATGGCCGCCTCGTTGCTGATCAAATCGGCGACAGTCGCCGAGCCGGTCGGGGCCGCGAGACCCTCTTCGGGAGTGGATGCTCCGGCGGCGACGATCGCGTCGAGAACGGTGTCGCCGAGGGTCACGAACTTCTCGCCTTTTGCGACGAAGTCGGTCTCACACGACAGCTCGATGAGCGTCGTGGTCGAGCCGTTCTCCTTCGCGGCGACGAGTCCCTCACTGGTGGAACGGTCGGCGCGCTTGGCATTTCCCTTCGCACCCTTCAGCCGCAGCAGCTCGGTGGCCTTGTCAAGGTCACCACCCGCCTCGACGAGGGCGTTCTTGGTTTCGACCATGCCGGTGCCGAGGCGCTCGCGAAGGGTCTTGAGGTCTTCAAGGCTGAAATCGGCCATGGAGAAACGTTCCTTACTTCTTGGCGGCAGCAGGCTTTGCTGCAGCGGGCTTGGCGTCGGCGGGCTTGGCAGCAGCAGGCTTAGTAGCAGCAGGCTTGGAGTCAGCAGGATGTGACTTCTCGGCAGTGGTGGCTTCGGCCTCGATCTTGGCCTCGGCATCCGCGTCGGAGACAACGTGGTGCTCAGGCAGGATGGTGGCGTCAGCGGCTCCCTCGTGCTTTGCGACGATGGCGTCCGCGTCGTTCTCCTCGACCGGCACCTCGGAGGCGATGACCGCGGCAACAGCCTCGGTGTTCGAACCGGTGGACGTGACCATTCCGTCGACGGCCTCGATCTTCTCGGCCTCGGTGGAGGGGGTCTCGGATGCTCCGAGGAGCTCTGCTTCCCACTCGGCGAGCGGCTCGACGGCCGAGACGTTGCCCGTGCCCTCTTCGGCCTTCTGGTGGCGCTGGATCAGGCCTTCGGCTGCGGCGTCCGCAATGATGCGGGTGAGCAGGCCGACGGAACGGATTGCATCATCGTTGCCGGGGATCGGGTATTGGACCTCGTCGGGGTCGCAGTTGGTGTCGAGGATCGCGATGACCGGGATGCCCAGTTTGTGCGCCTCGTCGATCGCGAGGTGCTCCTTTTTGGTGTCGACGATCCAGATCGCGGACGGGGTCTTCGTGAGGTTGCGAATCCCACCGAGCGAGCGCTGCAGTTTGATGAGCTCGCGGCGCTGGATGAGCAGCTCTTTCTTGGTATAGCCACGCGTGGTGTCGTCGAAGTCGATCTCCTCGAGTTCCTTCATGCGAGCGAGACGCTTGGAGACCGTCTGGAAGTTGGTGAGGAGGCCACCGAGCCAACGCTGGTTGACGAACGGCTGGCCGACGCGCTGCGCCTGCTCCTGAATCGAGCCCTGGGCCTGCTTCTTGGTGCCGACGAAGAGGATGGTTCCCCCGTGCGCGACGGTCTCCTTGACGTAGTCGTAGGTCTTGTCGATGTACTGAAGCGACTGCTGGAGGTCGATGATGTGGCTTCCCGAACGCTCGGTCAGAATAAATCGCTTCATCTTCGGGTTCCAGCGGCGCGTCTGGTGTCCGAAGTGGACGCCGCTGTCGAGCAGCTGGCGAATGGTGACAACGGCCATGAGCCGTCTCCTTTTCTGCGCACACAGACATCGTCCGCGGGCACTGTTTCAGTTCGCTATGGCCGCCGGTCGACGGCCAATCCTGGTGCCCGGCACACGTCCGCCCGACCCATCGGAATGGGTGGAGACTGGTGGAGGTGTGTCGCATCCAAAGATGCCGTGAGCACGCGTAGTCACCTCGCCATAAGCGGGATGCTGTAGTGATAGTACCACCGGGCGAGGTTCGTTCGCTCTCATCCTCCCCACAACCCCGAGCGTTGATTTCTTCCCAGCTTCGCGGATGACGCGGACCTCCGGCCCCACGTCGACGGAGACTATGCACGTGTTGTCCTCGTTCGCGGCCGCCTGGCCGACCCGGCTTAGTCGCCTGGTGATCCTGAGTGTGCTCCTGTCGGCATCGGTCTCCCCCGTGCCGACGGTAACGCACGCCGCGGCGGGGACAACCGCCAGCTGGGCCTGGCCGGTACCCGTTCCCCATCCGATCGAGCGTCCATTTATTGCCCCGGAAAGCGCCTACGGCGCGGGACACCGGGGCATCGACATCTCCTCGACCGATGAGGCTGTAGTCACGGCACCAGCGGATGGCGTCGTCTACTTCGCCGGGGTGGTGGTGGACCGGCCTGTGCTGTCCATCGCGCATGCGGATGGCCTGGTCTCAAGCTACGAACCCGTCGAATCCGACCTGGCACAGGGCACAACCGTGCGGCGCGGTGACAACGTCGGTCACTTGCTCCCGGGCCATTGCTCATCTATCTGCCTTCATTTCGGCGTGCGGCTCTACGGACAGTACGTGTCGCCACTCAACTACCTCGGCGGAATCCCGCCCTCGGTGCTTCTGCCGACCCGGTCCTTACCGCTCCCGCCATGACGCACTCGAACGGTGACTATCGTTGGAACAATGATCAGCCGACGCGATGCCGCCAAGCGCCTCGACATCCCGCTCGACATGGCACAGCGCCACGACATTCCGGGCTGGGTTTCGGAAGAGGCCCTCGCGGCGCTCGAGAAGGATCCGCCTCCTTGGCTCCTGCAGTCCCGCGCGAATCGCCGCTCAGGGGGGCGGCCCGTCTGGGTGACGCTGAGCTGCGACATCTGCGGTCACAGCGAGTCGGTGCGCCCGAAGAAGTGGTGGCCGGAGTTCACCTACCTCAGCTGCTCCGACCACAACATCTGGGATCTGCCCGAACCGGCCGCGGGCCTCGCCCGTCAGGAGTTCGACGAGATCGGCGGGTTCTTCGTTGGGGTCGTCGACAGCTGACTCGCTGTGATCACCGGCATCTATATACCGGGGTCGGTCGTCAGGCGGCAGGTCGGCTTCTTGAGTGCGCGCAGTTCCCCCCAGTGCGGGGTGGTTCTTTGAGCGCGAGGTGGGCTCCTGAGGCGCGGGGGTGCGCGAGCTCCTCGAGCGCGCAGGGGTGGTGGGCTCCTCAGGCGCGCGGGTGGGCGGAGCGGTAGCTCTCTTTGAGCCGTTCTGCCGAGACGTGGGTATAGATCTGGGTCGTGCCGAGGCTGGCGTGGCCGAGCAGTTCCTGCACCGCGCGCAGGTCGGCGCCGCCGTCGAGCAGATGCGTTGCGGCCGTATGCCGCAGCGCGTGCGGTCCGGACGGGCCGCTGCCCGGGATGGTGGAGAGAAGCGTCGACACGAGGGTGTAGACCGCGCGGGTGCCCAGCCGAACCCCGCGACCAGAGAGAAACAGGGCTTCCGTCGGATCCCCGAGCAGGCCACGGCGGGCGACAGCGAGATAGCGCTCGATGGCGCGTTTTGCGGGGACCCCGAACGGCACGACACGTTCCTTGGATCCCTTACCGGTGACACGTACCGTGAGGCGCCCGAGGTCAACGCTCGCGACATCCAGCCCAGTCACCTCGCTCACCCGCAGCGCCGATGCGTAGAGCAATTCGATCACCGCGAGGTCGCGAATGGCTTCTGGAGCATCGGACGCGGCGCGTGCGGCGAGGCCCGCGAGCAAGATGTCCATCTGCAGAGCGGTGAGAACGCGGGGTAGATGGTGGTCGGCGCGCGGGGATTTGAGCCGCGATGCCGCGTCGACGGTAACCTGCTCCGTCTTCGCGAGCCACGAAGTGAGGCCGCGCACCGCTGCAGAGCGACGCGCGAGAGTGGACCGCGACAATCCCGCCTTGGAGCCCTGCCAGAGCCAGTCACGAAGGAGTTCGAGGGAGACGCGATCGGCATCATCGATCCCGCGCGAGTGAGCGAAAGAGCTGAGCTGGCCCAGATCCGAGCGATATGACCGCACCGTGTTCGCGCTGAAGCCGCGCTCGGCGGCGAGATACACCGCGAAGTCGTCGACAGCGCGTTCCAGTTGCACGGTTCCATCGTGGTGCACGGCGGCGCCATCGGAGGCGTGCCTCGCTCGCGAGTATGTGAAATGCGGCCGTGAGTGACACGCGCGCCCGAATATTCGGGCGCGCGTGTCACTCACGGCCGCATGGCCAAAGGGAGGGAGGGAGGCGCCGCGTGCATAGGTCAGGTGCGGCCACCCTCGACATCCGCAGCCGTGATGGTCGAGGCCTTGTTCGAGAAGATTTCGAGCCGTTGTTGCGAGCTCAACGCGGCCATCTTCTCCACAAAGTCGGCGCTGAATCCGCTCACCACCGGGTAATCCCCCATCGGAACCACCGAGTGCACGACCTGATCCTCGTAGACCTGAATGAGATTGAACGATTGGCCTCCATCGATCCCTGACAGGGAGCGGTCCGGCGCGCTGAGATCCATCGTGTAGCAGGTCGCCGCGGCGACCGAGACGGGAACTCCTGCGAAGGAGCTATGCGTGGCGTAGTGCAGGTGGCCAGCGAGGATACCCCGCACATCGGTTCCCCGGATCACCTCGGCCAGCCGCGCCTGGCCCCGCAGCTCCAGCAGCGCCATCAGGTCGATTGGGGTCGGAATCGGCGGATGGTGAAGTGCCAGCAGCGTGCCGTGAATGGCCGGGGTGTCGAGTTCGTTCGCGAGCCAGTCGAGCTGCTGTGGAGTCATGTCACCGTGGTGATAACCGGGCACGGTGCTGTCGAACGCGATGATACGGAGCCCACCGATGTCGTGCACGCGGTCTTGCGGTCGCGGCGAGGCATCCGTTCCGGGGGGTTCGTCATAGAGATCAGTGGCGAAACGCAGCCGCTCGTCGTGATTGCCCATCACCCAGATCACAGTGGAGCCCATTCGGTCCGCAGCAGGCTCCACGATCTGACGGAGGCTACGATACGCGTCGTGTTCGCCGAGGTCCGCGAGATCACCGGTAAAGACGATGGCTGCCGGATTCGTTTCGGAGCGCTCCAACTGCTCCAACGCCCGGCGCAGGTTGCGATGGGTGTCGATGGACCCGTAGAGCGCTCGTGGGTCGCCGCGCGCATCCGCAGCGAGGAAATGCGTGTCGCTGAGGTGGGCGATCACATGGCTGGGAGCAGCGTATTGTCCGAACTGGGTCACAGCCCCACCTTAGGGCGGTGGTCCCTTTCGCTGTAGGGCAACTGCGGCGGCGATTACAGGCTGCGCAAAATCCATCCTCGCTCCCTCTCCGACGCCCCGCCGTCGACCTGCAGTGACCCGAGTTCGGCCTGCACTTCGGCGATCGACATTCCCGATCGCGCGGCGAGGTCGTCAACCGAGCGCGGAGACCGTGGGCTGAGCGCATCGATGAGGCGAACACGGGCCGAGGTCGAGCACGGGAGGCTCGCCGCTGGATCGGGGATGCCGGCGACTTCTGTACCGGGCACGAGTTCGGCCATCTCCGCTGCAGAGGTGACGAGGGTAGCCGCGAACTCGCGGATGAGACGGTGGCAGCCCGCCGATGCGGCCGAGGTGACCGGTCCCGGCATCGCCCCGATGGGTCGTCCGAGCGACGCGGCGTGGCCCGCGGTGTTCAGTGAGCCGGATCGCCAGCCCGCCTCGAGCACGATGGTGGCCTGGCTCGCCGCAGCGATGAGTCGGTTCCGCTGCAGAAATCTCCATTTTGTCGGCGGGGAACCACACGGAAGCTCGGAGATGACCGCGCCGGACTCGACGATGCGAACCAGCAGCGCGTCGTGGCCGCTCGGATAGAACCGATCGACTCCGCCCGCGAGAATGGCCACGGTCTGCCCCGAACTGGCCAACGCCGCGCGGTGTGCCATTCCGTCGATGCCATACGCCGCACCCGAGATGATCGCGAAGCCACGATCGACCAGCCCCGCGGATGCTTCCATCGTCACGTGTTCGCCATATCCGGTCGCCGCTCGGGCTCCCACCAACGCGATCGAGTGCTGCGCTGCCGCGAGCGTCGACTCGTTTCCGCGCAGCCAGAGCGCAATGGGCGCATGGGCACCGAGGTCGTCGACGCCCACGGGCCAGGCCGGATCCCCCGGTACCAGCAGACGCACCGCGAAGCGAACGGCCTGTCGAAGAGCGACGAGCGCGACCCCCGACTTGAGCCGCGGACTCCAGCGAGCGAGCGCTGACTCGATATCTGCTGCCGAAAGATCCGAGCCTCCCGCGGATGCCGCATCCGCGATTCGCTTCACCGGCCAGGAATCCACGAGCACGGTCAGCGCGCCGGCCGCACCGAGAGCCGCAACGAGCTCGCCAGCGGCACGGTCTCCGGGTTCGGCGATACCGGTCCAGCTCGCACGGGCGAATACCTCTTGGACACTTCCGGAATCCGGATCCGGCGCGACTGTGCGCACCAGCCCGGTGATCTCGGCGCCGTCCAGTCCGAACATGCTCATGGTGGTTCCCTTCTGAATGGTTGTGGTCACAGCGCCCTCCTCAGGTAGAGGGCGCGACCGATATGGTCTGCGGTTGGAGTCGCTGCGCCCGCGAGATCCGCGATCGACCAGCCCAACCGCAACACCCTGTCGTACCCGCGCATCGTGAGCCCGCCGCGTTCCAGGGCGCGGTCGATCGACGCCGTCGTCGAGGGTGACAGTCGTCGGTCTTTGCCGCGAAGCCAGGCGCCCGGCACCTCAGAATTGAGTCGCCACGGGGTCTCCGAGAGGCGTTCGGCGCTGGTTTGACGGGCATCCGTCACACGCTGGCGGGCCGCAGCGGAGGTGATACTGGGGTATTCGTCGCCGAGCCTCAGGCGAACGGCCGTGACCCGACTGACCCGCAGCTGGATGTCAATGCGATCCATCAGCGGTCCGGACAACCGAGCGAGGTACTTGCGGCGCACATGAGGTGTGCAGACGCAATCGGAGTCGGTCGCGCCGTACTGCCCACACGGACACGGATTAGCGGCCATGATGAGCTGAAAACGCGCGGGGAAATGCGCAACGGCGTTCGCCCGATGGATGCTGACCACCCCGGCCTCGAGCGGCTGGCGCAGTGCGTCGAGCGCTGCCGGTTGAAACTCGGGAGCCTCATCGAGGAACAACACGCCGTGCGAGGCGCGCGCTGCGGCGCCCGGACGAATGACCCCGCTGCCACCGCCAACGAGCGATGCCGCCGTGGCGGTGTGATGGGGAGATTCGAGCGGCGGGCGTACCGCGAGACTCGCACCGACCGGGAGGCCCGACAGTGAGCGGATCGAGCTCACCTCCAGCGCATCCTCGGCCCCGAGATCGGGGAGAAGACCGGGGAGTCGGGCAGCGAGCATCGTCTTGCCGGCGCCCGGAGGGCCGAGCAGGAAGACGTGGTGCCCGCCCGCCGCCGCGACGGTGAGTGCCTCGATGGCATCCTCGTTGCCCACGATGTCTGAGAGATCGAGCCCATCATCGACCGGATTCTCGACCCGCGGCAGCTCGATCGCATCGACCGCGATCGGTTCGAGTTCGCCACCGTGCCAGATCGCTGCATCCCGGAGGGAGCTGACCGCAACGACGCGGATGCCGGGAACGAGGCTCGCCTCCCCCGCGTTTCCGGCCGGTACCATCACGATCGCGGCTCCCGCCCGCGAGGCCGCGAGCACCGCCGGCAGGATGCCCGCGATCGGGCGCAGCCGCCCGTCGAGGCCAAGCTCGCCGAGGTGCACCACCCGCGCGACCGAGTCGAGGGAAATGACGCCCGCCGCCGCGAGCACCGCCATCGCGATGGCGAGGTCGAAACCGGACCCGTGTTTGGGTAGCGCGGCCGGGGAGAGATTCACGGTGAGTTTGCGATTCGGCAGCGGGCATCCGGAGTTCGTCGCGGCGGCCCGTACGCGATCCCGAGCCTCGTTGAGCGCGGCATCCGGGAGCCCGATGAGCACAAAAGAGGGAAGGTTGCTCGAGATATCTGCCTCGACGTCTACGAGAGTGCCGGTGAGCCCCAGCAGGGCGACGGCGGTGGTGTGCGCGATCGCCATCAGAACACCCGGGTCAGATGGTCGATCTCCGGAGGTCCATCCGAGGGCGCAATCACCGAGATCGCATCGATGCGGATGCTGCGGTGATCACCGGGGTTCACCGCGCACCACGCGGCAGCGAGGCGCCTGACCCGCGCGAGCTTCTGCGGGGTGATGGCCTCGAACGGATGTCCGAAAGCCACGCTCGACCGGGTCTTGACCTCGACGAACACGGTATCAGCGCCATCCACCGCGACGATATCGATCTCCCCCTGGCTGCAGCGCCAGTTGCGATCGACGACGAGGTAACCGGCCGCGGTGAGGAATGTCGCGGCGAGGTCTTCCCCTCGCCGGCCCAACAGGTCTTTCGCAGCCATGGCTACCTCCGAGGAAGAGGATGCCGCGGGCTGGGCCGGCTGCGAGCTACCCGTTGCCTAAATGTGCATGACCGAGGGTCTGGGCCGAATGTGTGGGAGGGGCAGGTCCCACTTTCCACCGGTCAGGCCAGGCTTTTCCAGAGGAACTCGTAGATGAGGGCCTGCAAGCGTGCGGTGTGCGAATTGTCGACCGCGCCGCCGTGTCCACCGTCGGAGTTCTCGTAGTACAGCACGTTGTCGATCCCCATTGCCTGCATCCGCGCCGCCATCTTGCGCGCCTGCACCGGGCCGACCCGGTCGTCGCTCGTGGCGGCGTAGAACAACACCGGAGGGTAGTCCGTATCGTCTTTCAGCAGCTGGTATGGCGAGAAGGTGCGGATGTACTCCCACTCCTCCGCGACATCCGGATCTCCATATTCGGCGATCCAGGAGGCGCCGGCCGAGAGGTGGGTGTAGCGCTTCATATCGAGCAGTGGCACGCCGCATACCACCGCGCCGAAGAGCTCAGGGTAGGTCGTCAGCATGTTGCCAACGAGCAGCCCGCCGTTGCTTCGGCCCTCGCACGCAAGCCGCGCGGCCGTGGTGACGCCGCGGGCGACGAGATCCCGGGCGATCGCAGCGAAGTCCTCGTAGGCGCGCGGACGGTTCTGCTTGAGTGCGGAGGTGTGCCAGCCTGGGCCGAATTCTCCCCCACCGCGGATGTTCGCGAGCACGAAGACTCCGCCCCGGTCGAGCCACGCGCGGCCGACGATTCCGCTGTATTCCGGCAGGCGGGATGCCTGGAATCCGCCATAGCCGGACAGCAGGGTCGGATGCGAGCCGTCGAGCGCCAGGTCGCCGGCGGCGACCTGGAAGTAGGGCACGCGCGTGCCATCATCCGATACCGCCCAGTGCTGCTGCACGTCGATCCCCCCGGCATCGAAGAACGCCGGGGACGAGCGGATCACCTCCGGCTCAACGGATCCGAGAACGCCCCGCAGCACCGTGGATGGAGCGGTAAACCCGGTCGCGTGCACCCAGAACTCGTCGGACTCGTCCGGATCGTCGTCGACCACGATGGCGGTGCTGCCGTCGTCGGCGCTCTCCAGGACCACGCGGGAGCGGCCGTCCTCCGAGGGGCCGACGATCCCCCGCTCCTCCAGGGTGTCCAGCAGCCGGGCGGCGCGGGTGTAGCCGATCGAGAGGCGACGCTGCAGGAGCGAGACCGAGGCCCGCTTGTACTCGCGCAGGACGCCGAGCGCCTCGTTCATCAGCTTGTCGTCGCCCTCCGACTCCTCCAGGGCACACGCCCGCTCCTCGTCGTAGACGTCGGAGATGCGCCTGAAGAACAGCAGCGGAAAGATGTAGGTCTTGAAGTCGGCGGCGTCGACGGGTCCGCGCAGGATGTTCGCGGCCTCCCAGAGGTGGGACTCAAGCTGGGAGAGCGAGATGGGGTCGGCGCTGGGTAGTGGTAGCTGCATAAGATTGTTGCTCACTTGACGGTGACGCTCTTGGCCAGGTTGCGCGGCATGTCGGGGTCGTAGCCGCGGGCGCAGGCCAGGTAGTAGGCCAGCAGCTGCATCGGCACCAGGGTCAGCAGAGGCGCGGCACTGCCGCCGTCGGGCACCGGCAGGTATTC
>ENA-OFCD01001126-OFCD01001126.1-metagenomes-genome-assembly--contig:-NODE-1126-length-14651-cov-19.481913_pt1 | contig 14651 bp, 16 predicted proteins | sample MGYA00153392_OFCD01 | MGnify analysis MGYA00153392 | reverse complement strand
AATTGAGAATTGAGAATGTTGAAGTGAGAAGGGGCGATTTGGGATTGACCGAGATACGATGCCCAAGAGCCTCCCTTGGGAAGGGAGAACCGAGCCGAAAGAATTGGGAATGGTGAATTGGGAATGATGAAAGGGACGATGAATCTTCGATCTTCAGTGGGAGACAAGCAGTCGATCGAGTGCGATATAATGAAGGCTAACACCACAAGGAGTTGAATAGATGATAGCCACCGCAATCGATATTCTAAATTCGATCGACAACCTTCCCGCACCCGAACAACATCAGCTTGTCATGGTGTTACTCCGCCGCGTTTCACCCGTGGAAATCAATGAGTTAATGGACGATGAGCTACTCCTTTGTGCAGAATCGATTTTCCTAGAACTCGATGATTTGGAGCATTAACAGAACAGGAAATGGTAGAGATTAACGATCGGCTGAAGTTTTGGCTACATTTGGATTAGAGCGAAACTTCTAGGGCATGACCATCCGAATACTAAAGTCATGCAAGGGAATTTGCGATCGTTGCGGGAGAAGTTAGGAATTGAGAATTGAGAATGTTGAAGTGAGAAGGGGCGATTTGGGATTGACCGAGATGAGATCCCCAAGAGACTCCCTTGTGAAGGGAGAACCGAGCCAAGAGAATGCTGGGAAGAATGGAAACGTTAACACTTTTACAATGGAAGAGCGATCGATCTTCATTCATCTTCCTCAAACGATCGTGACTGACGACTATCACGGATATGGAGAATAGAAACACGATCGTCTTCAACAACGTATAAAATCCGGTATTTCGATCGCTTTCCCGTAATCAATTGCCGAACCTCCCGATCGAAGAAACTGGCTTCAGGAGCGATCGGACAGCGGCGAGGAAAGGTTTTCAACGAATCGATCGCCTCTTGCAGATCGTTATACCAATCATTCGCTAAATCAGGAGTCCGGTTATCACACAACCATCGATAGCTCTGCTCGATTTCCTGAAATGCTTCTGGTTGAACAGTAACTTGATAAGTCATGAACGAGATGGGATATTAAACTTCTGACGTAAACTCTCCAACGCTTCATCCGCCGGAATTCCCTCACCCCGGTCAAACGACGCCAATCCCTTCTGAATCCCCAACACCGTCTCCAGGTACTCCACTCGATCCAGCAGCACTTGACGATTCCCGTTCCGGGAGGCTTCTGCTGAGGCAGAGGCTACGCCAACGCCAACGATCACGGGCAAATCATCTTGAAGCGATCGTCCTTTCAACCCCCGCAAAAAATCTAGCACTTCCACCAGCATAGGTTCTGGCAACCCTTCCGTCTCTTGGATTAAACGTTCATGCAGTTGCATCGGGGCTTCTCTCCAAATAAAATCGATAATTCAATTATGCGCGATCGGGCAAAACTTGGAGCTACCGCAACGAGTCTGAATAATTTGGCAGTACTCTATGCCACTATGGGGACTACGAGCGTGCCTTACTCCTCCTAGAGCAAACCCTAAGTATTTGGCAGGAAGCCCTTCCGGCAGGGCATCCGAAGACCTTGAGTACGCAGCGGAGCTTGGAGATTTTGCGGGAATTGATGAATTGAGCATGTTGAATTGGGAAGTGGGACGGTAAAATTATAGAAGCGAGTAAGAACGATCGAACCCCTCTCACCGGACAAAATGACCTATGACCAAAGAATTTAATGTTGTGATCGAACGAGATCGTGATGGTTATTTCGTTGCCTCCGTCCCTAGTCTGCGAGGGTGTCACACCCAATCAAAATCTCTAGACGAACTCATGGAACGCATTCAAGAAGCGATCGAACTTTGTCTAGAGTTTGAAGAATCCAGCAGTGAGTCCATGGAATTCGTCGGTATTCAAAAGGTTTTGGTTCAGCTATGAGTCAACTGCCCAGTCTGACCGGACAAGAAATGATACGAGTACTGAAAAAGCAAGGATTCAACGTCGCACGAATCAAAGGCAGTCATCAAATTTTGATTCATCCTGATGGAAGACGAACGGTCGTTCCTGTCCATGCTGGAGAAACGATCGGCAGTGGTCTTGTGCTACAGATCTTACGTGATTGCCAGATTACCAAGCCTGAATTCAAGGAACTACTGTGAATTGAGAATGTTGAAGTGAGAAGGTGCGATTTGGGATTGACCGAGATGAGATCCCCAAGAGACTCCCTTGGGAAGGAGGAACCGAGCCAAAAGAATTGGGAATGTTGAATTGGGAATGGAGAAAGGGGCGATCGATCTTTGGCGGGAGGCGGGCGATCGAGTGCGACATAACGGATGCCAACACCACCGGGAGTTGAATAAATGACAGCAACCGCAATCGACATTCTAAATTCGATCGATAATCTTCCCTCGCAAGAACAACACAAACTTGTCCTAGCCTTGCTCCGCCGCGTTTCACACAGAAGATAGAGTTGAGTCGTTATGGAATGACGTGGCAATGAGCTATCAATTTGTATTTGAACCAGAAGCGATCGACGATTTGGACGCGATAGATACGACGACTCAACAGCGCATTTTTCGCAAAATCAATGGGCTTGCCTTAAATTTTGAACAAGCTGCACCTCAAGGATTATCTGCAAAACTCAATCAAGAAATTCGGTTAGCACTAGAAGCCGATCGAGATAACCTAGATTACCCATTAGAAATAGCTTTGTGGGATTGCGTCGCTAGAGATGGACTCAATGCCGAAGGGTAAACAGTTACAAACAAGTTTAGGAAATTCTTTAGCAAAGAGGTAATTTGTATCATTTAAGACCTATCTACTGAAATTGATGATGACCGATCGATCGCTCAATAGTCGCACTCAGATAACGTTGACAAGCACCATTTTTCTCATGTTTGAGGCAAGGCCCCGATCAAGGGTCTTGTACCTTCGGGGATCCTGTGACTGTAACGACAACGTCGAACTCAGCGTGTCCGCCGCCGCAATGCCTTATTTCTGAGTATTGTGTATCTCAATGTTACAATCTCACCTTTCCGTTAATAAATGTTGCGCTCACTGGATTGCTTTGTTAGGGTGTGCAGGTCAAAGTTGGAGTCCCTTCGTTCTTCACATTTTCTACCTGTTCAGTAAACGCGAACAGCACGGTAAAACCCTCACTATTTGGAGGCTTTCATGAATATTCAAGGAAAAACGATTCTCGTTACAGGCGCATCTCGCGGCATTGGACGATCGATCGCACTTGAACTTGCGCAGCAGGGCGCGCAACGAATAATCTTAGTGGCTCGATCGCATCAGCGATTACTAGATGTAACGGCAGAGATTGAAAATATTGGCATTGAAGCGATTCCCTTAGCTGTGGATTTGACTCAGCCCATTGAGGTTAATATAGTCGTTGCGAAAGCTTGGCGTGACCATGGTCCCATCCACATGTTAATTAACTGTGCTGGAGTGGCCCATCAAGCTCCTTTTTTACAATCCCAACTGCCCCAAGTACAAGAAGAGATTGCCCTCAATCTCATGGGGATGTACACCATTACGCGCTTGATTGCCCGTCGAATGGCCGCTCAACGTTATGGCACGATCGTCAATGTGTCCAGCCTAATGGGCAAAATCGCCGCTCCCACTATGGCCACCTATTCCGCCACCAAGTTTGCCATTTTAGGATTTACTCAAGCTTTGCGGGGCGAATTAGCTAAGCATAATATTCGCGTGGTGGCCCTTCTGCCATCTCTAACGGACACCGAGATGGTTCAGAAATTTCAACTCTTTAAATGGGTCATGCCGACCACCCCTGAGAAAGTGGCCCAGACCCTAGTTTTAGGACTCCGAAAAGACTCGTCTGAAATCTTAGTTGGATGGCAAAGTCATCTCGCCGTGTGGGGAAACCGCCTCACACCCTGGATGGTAGAACGTGTAACTCGATTTGCTGCGCCTCTCGCAGGCAGTCATCAGACCACTCAAGCCAGACTTCGCACGGCAAAAGCAGGATCTCGCTAGCCGTGACGGGAGATTATTCTGGTCCTAGAAGAATTGGGACGAATCTGAAGAGTGATCAAATCCAATGCCAGTAGGAGGCTCTTTGAGCGATTGATACGGCAAAACGATCGTCTCTAAGGTCGCAGGCGGGGGCAATATCCTATTTGCAGGCATGAATCCGAAACCTTGAAACAACTCGATCGCAGCAAAAGCTCTGCCGTAGACTGAATGCTTAGCGATCGTAATGTGTTCAAGGAATGGCATAGAATTTTGGGAATAGGCTACTGCCAATGTAACGCTCATGTAAACCTTCAATCCTCTCGCCCCCGTCCTACCCCTACAATAGAGACCAGAATCCTAACGCAACCTTTCTACAAATCTTCCTATGCCACGTTCACAGCGCAACGATAACTTCATCGACAAAAGCTTCACCGTCATGGCGGACATCATCCTGAAGGTGTTTCCCGCGACCAAACGAGAAAAAGAAGCGTTTGCATACTACCGCGATGGTATGTCGGCCCAAGCTGATGGGGAATATGCAGAGGCGCTCGATAACTACCAAGAAGCCCTTAAGCTCGAAGATGACGCCAACGATCGCGGCTACATTTTTTACAATATTGGGTTGATTAAAGCGAGTAACGGCGACCACGATGAAGCGCTGGGCTACTACAACCAAGCCTTAGAAATCAATCCTCGGATGCCGCAAGCCTTGAACAACGTCGCCGTGATTTTCCACTTCAAAGGCGAACAGGCCAGAGAATTTGGGGAAGAAGAACAGGGCGAAAATTTCTTTGACCAAGCCGCAGAGTACTGGAAACGCGCCATTCTACTGGCTCCGAACAACTACATCGAAGCCCAAAACTGGCTCAAAACCACAGGCCGATCGACCATGGATATTTATTTTTAGGCCCGAAGATATTAAGCTAAGATGTAACTGAATAATAAAGTTACATTCCTAGGGCCGAGTTCCATGCGATCGACAAGACGACAGATTCTACTGGCCGGATTAACGGCGGGCAGTGCCGGGTTAGTTTCTGCCATTCGATCGCCTATCTCGATCGCCCAATCTCCTCCTAATCCTGTGTTTCAGCGTTTGATTCGCCCCGCTTACCTCGGAACGACCTTTAGCCCACTGCAATGTTATTACATTGGATTAGATTTTCGTGCCGCGTTTCGCGAAATTTGTACCCTGGGGTTCGATCGGATTCGGCTCTGTGCGTATTGGCATGAAATCGAATCCCAGCAGGGACAGTTTGATTTTTCGACCTTAGACTGGCTCCTTGCAGAAGCAGAACGCTGTAAGATTGATGTCGTTCTAGCGGTTGGCATGAAGGTGCCGAGGTGGCCAGAATTTCATTTTCCCAGTTGGGTCAGCGATCGCTACGAGACGGGTGCAGGAGACCGGGCATTGGATTTGCGCAGTCCAGCGTTGGCTGAGTTGGCCCTCACGTTTGTCAATACCGTGGTCAATCACTGCCGATATTCTCCAGCGATCAAGTATTGGCAAATCGAAAACGAGCCGTTTACGCAGTTAGAAATTGCTGGTGGGCGGTTTTTGAGTCCGGAATTTGTGCAGGGGCAGGTGTCGCTTGTGCGATCGAGGCTCTGGCAAAATCAGAAAATCTTGCTCACCAATGCCATTCATTTACCCAAACCCAAACTGACGGAAGATCTCCCGGCCTTTCAAAATAGCTTACTGGCTGCCGATGCCGTGGGCTTCAATGTCTATACCAAAGTCCCAGCCGGAAACTCAGGCGCTTATGTCGAACCCCATCGAGCATTTTGGGATCAGCTTCACGACTGGCAAATTCAACTTAGCAACGCGGGAAAGGAATCTTGGATTGCTGAAGCTCAAGCCGAACCCTGGGAACCCCGGAAACTCGTCGCCCTTGACAAGCCTGATTTTCCAAGCGCCTCCCCCAAGCGAATGCAAGTGCTTGTTAATACTCTCGCACGATCGAATTATTCAACCGTTTTACTCTGGGGCTGTGAATATTGGGTCTGGCACAAAACGCAAGGTCGAAATCTATGGTGGTGGACCGCCAAACAAATTATTCAATCATCCAAAGAATAATCGGATGATTGAGATCAGACTTTCCATACATAATCCGAAAAGTTCAATGTCATCGCCGTTAAGACATCAGTTTCACGCAGTCTTTGGGCAATTAAATCGGCTCATTTCCAAATAACTTGACACCGTTATCGTAGACTGGGATTCTGACCGATTTGACTAACCCACCGTTTGATAATCCTTGATAGGACCAATCGTTGCTGGAATCCCAGTTGTTTACACCGGAAATGCGGAAGGTGGCCTGTTTGCGGTAGTTGGGGACTCCGGTCGATCGATCGGTGCCACCCGGAAAGATCTTCGTCCCTGAGAAATCAATATCAGCATAGTAGAGACTACCCTGAGCCTGCTTGATGGACGATCGCACCTGACCTTGGGCGTTGTACACCGACACCGATAATGAATTGGGATTCATATTGGGTTCGATCGTAAAGTAATACCGGAATGATAATTTGTCTGTCACCCTCGCAGCCCAAGCCGATCGATTATTAATGGCCGCGTCAATTTCAATGAAATTGCTGCCCGATCCCTTTACACTTGCCTCCACAAAATACTCGTCATCGCGACGCTCTGGTGTTGGGAAATTACTCAATGGATTTCCGCCATAGATTTGATAGAGCCGCGCTAAAGCTCCGGTTAGTCCGGCATTGTAGTCGATTGCCACTTCGGTCGATTGGTAATTCGTCATATCGTCGCTGTACTGGTCCTGAGAATTAGGTCCACCAACTAGCGCACCATAAAGCACATGACGTGGACGACCGTTGGAATTGTATTGATCCCACCCTGCCCAAGCACCATTTGCCGTTGCATGGTGAACCGCTTGCACGGGATTGGGGCCAAATCCGATCATGTAACTGCGTCCTGTTGGATTGTCCCCCAGCACATAGTTTACTTGCTTTAATGCAAAGTCTTGATACTTCGCTTTCTGTTCCGCATTTGTGACCCGATCGCTATAGGCCAATGCCACAAATGCCTGGGTCGTAGAATATCGCAGGGTTCCCCACGGATCTTGGAAACCCATACCCCCCGGACTTTTCTGAATGGTTCGCCCATTGTATCCGGTGGTCCAGTAATCGAGATGATTCTGAATTTCGGTACGGTAGATAGTCGGATTGCTACTCAGTCCGGCTAGAAGAACATCTGCGCCTTTATCCACAGACTGCCAGGAGTAGGGCACATCGACTCTATCACGCATAGCACCCGCGCCATCGGTGTAAAGTTGTTCTGCACGAGCTAAAAAGGCGTTGCCATAAGTACCGTTCTTAGCTATCTCCGCTTTGTGAATCCATGTTGCCCCCCAGACCAGTTCATCATAATAATTCCAATCGGTATAGGGTGACGATGTGTCTTGGCTACCATTGGCAGCGACCTGTGCGTTCATACCTCGATAGCGATCGCCGAAATCAAACATTCGCTTGGCTTTGTCTAATAACAAATCTGCATAGGCTACATTGTCCGTTTGTCTAAATAAAATAGAAGCTGAGGCAAAGGCGGCAGCGGTTTGTCCAGCGATCGCGCTGTCGGGGGTCTGGGTATTAATTTTGTAGGACGGGCGATCGCTCACTTCCGCCGCGACTTCCGCTGCGACCCAATTCTGGTGATCGCCGCGTGGAGTGTCAATCATTTGACCGACTTGCGTATAAAACTCGTATTGACCCGCCTGGTCGTTTGTAAAGGCTTTTAACAAGTAGTCCGTAGCCCATTTGATATTCTTAAGGAGATAGCCCTGTTGCCCACTGCGACTATAAGCGTCTGGACTTTCTAACATTCCCCAAGCCAGTGTAGAAGCCGTATAGGCGATCGTGCGGCTGAACTTGATCTTATCGCCCGCATCCAAGAAGCCGCCTGTGAGATCTTTCCCCACGTCGGCCCCGTCAGTTAGACCCGAGTTGCCCCGCCATTCAACGCGGTTATTAGTCGGGAGAATGCCCGATCGTTGCGCATCGTAAAAATAAATAGATTTTTGCAACGCTTCACCATAGTTAAACAATCCCGTTTGGAGTGGATTGGGATTAGAAATTGGATTGGGATTAGGGATTGGATTGGGATTAGGGATTGGATTGGGATTAGAGATTGGATTAGGACTAAACAGTTGTGACTGGGGAATGATTTGCCAACCTTGGTGGTCACTGGACCAGGCTAACTTCGCTAAAGCGTCGCCGCCATTTTCATAATATTCCAGCTTAATGTCGTACTTTTGTCCGGCTTGAAGGGCAATCGATCCGGTGTAGTTTGTCGCCGACTGATCGCGCCAGCCATTAATAATTTGTTGATTATTCACCCACAACCGAATGCCATCGTCCCCCGTGGTATTAAACGTATAGATTTCATTAAATTGCGCTAAAACCTGCCCCGTCCAGCGCACTGAAAACGTATCCACGCCCATACTGGCATCTGGCGCATTTTGTTTCCAGTCAAAGTTGACCGAGGCATCCGTTCGGGTCAGTTTTGCATTGGTAAAATCTGCATTATCAAAATACTCCGCTTTTAACCCATTCCCATTTCCAACTTGAACGGCGATCGGTGCAGAAGGTTGATACAGGTAGGTTTGCGGAATAATTTGTTTGGTTTGATGCGCGCTAGACCACGACAGTTTGGCCACCGCATCGCCGCCATTTTCGTAGTATTCCAGCCGAATATCATACTTCTGTCCTGCTGTCAGGGAAACTGTTCCGGCATACTCCGTCGCCGACTGATCGCGCCAGCCATTAATCACCTGCTGGCCATTCACCCACAGTCGAATGCCATCATCCCCCGTGGTGTAAAAAGTGTAAGCTTCGCTGTAGGCAGCTTGTATCTGACCCGTCCATCGCACGGAGAAGGTATCCGGTGCAATCTGTGCATCTGGCGATCCTTGTCCCCAATTAAAATTGACCGTTGCATCGGTTCGGGTGACTTTCAATTGGGTAAAGTTTTCACCATCAAAGTATTCAGCTTTCAACCCCGATCCTAGGAAAGGAGAATCCGGTGGTCGTAACAGATTCGATGCCTTAATCGGCGATAGAGCGGTGGTTAGAGTCGTTGCAGTAGATGAAGAATTTGGCATACAAGAGCGTTCGGGTAATAAAGTGCATCAATAAATAAGCAACCCGTCGATTGCCCGACTTAACGCGTAGCAAATGGTTAAGAGGATGTTTGAAAAGTTGAGATTTGGGTAAAAAAGTTCTTCGGGTACAGGCTTAGACGATATGCTCCGAAGTCTAGCGTGATTATTTTATACCTCCTTCGACTTTTCAAACACCCTCTAACAGAAAAATAAGTCGGAAAATTTACATAAGTTTGAAGCGCGATCGCAAGTTAGGAGACTCTAAGGAACTAGCAATTTAAATAATGCCCCACTTTTTTACCCCCACGAAGAGGCCCCCAACCCCCAATTCTGGGGGCTTCGGAAATTCATGTTCCCCCAGAATTGGGGGCTAGGGGGCCTCTTTGCCAGGGACTTTATTTTCATGCAGATCCCTCGTTAGAACAACGGAATCCTCAAAACATTACGATCTAGAAGCACCGTGGTTTTACGGAGGTTATGAGGCGAGTGAGTTGAAGCTAGGATGAAGACTCAGTAAAGTTTGTCACCCGTTATCCTTCTGTCAGTCAAACTCGTCATTAGTGCGATCGCTGCGCTTTGGGTTTCGACGCTGTTTGTCCTATTGAAGTTAATGGGATGCGCTGTTTAGATGCTGTTTTATTCAGTCTGTTGGCGAGCATCAGTCGCCCAAAGCTGACACAGTGATTTCACATCACCACCATGTGACTGACAAACCCGCGCTTTACTGTAGTACTCACAGGTGAATGAATGACGAAGGCAGGCAGGAAGGCAAGCAGTAAGATGTGAGCGTCCTGCCCTTTTTATTTTAAAGATCTCAAGCGTCTCACTAATGGTTTGATGAATGGATCGCCCTCGGTTCTTGGAAATTAGGGTCTTTCCCGTTCCGGGAGGCTTTGCGATCGCTCTTCAGATGTTTTGTTGGAGGGGCGATCGGCGTTCTCAATACCAATCCACAATTGGTAATCCTACAATCCTAGAAAACTCTCTACCATTACGAGTTACGATCGTCCCCTGAAGTGCGACAGCGGTTCCTGCAATCAATATATCCATGGGTACGATCGGCGTTCCTTGTTGCTCTAACTGAGGGCGAACTGTTCCCGCTGCCAATGCCGCATCTCGATCGAACGGGACAGAGTAACTCGGCGCAGAAGCTGCTGGAGTTGCTGCGATCGTTTGGTAGGGGACATTGATTTGGCGAGACCGACTTGCAACTCAAAGAGGACAATCGTAGAAATTACAATATTTTCGGGAGAAACTGCCTCAAGATTTTGAGCAACGTTACCTTGATTTTTGAAGTAATAGATTAAGGTATTGGTATCCAGGATGTACATTCAAAGGTTCTCTCTGGGAATGTCCTGACCCATCCCAACACGAATGGTCTCTAGATCAGAAAAATCATCTGCCCAAGCGCCTGCTAGAGAGCGAACGAATTCAGGCCATGGCAGTTTAGGATCTTCGAGGTCAGTCAATTGAATACTATTCTCACGTTTGTTCCTAATGAACTCCGCAAACGTCAGGATTTCATTGGCGTCATCCTGTGGCAACGTCTTGACCAGTGTATAAATTTGTTCAGCGATCGTCATCGTGTTCCTCCTGCGATAATTTCTGCGATCGATTCCATTATATTGTCTGAAGTGCGATCGTATGTTCTCTTTGCTCCACATTATAGTTGGATGCGATCGTCCCCGCAGTCAGATCTCACCCACAATTCCAGACGCTTCATTTGACTCCGATCGCCCATTGATGGTTCTCAGTTGATCGAGAATCGTCCTCCCATTCTCCTCACCATTCACAATTCTAAATTCTCCATTCCTAAAGCCCTAACTGTTGCTTTAACGCTTCAGAAACATTACGAGCAGTTTGTAATTCTGTTATGTCTTCCCAACTTGTCTCCGCATTCCAGCGAATATCTTCAAGGTCAGCGCGGCTGAGGTATGCGCCGCCGAGGTATGCGCCACTGAGGTTTGCGCGGCTGAGGTCTGCGCCGCTGAGGTTTGCGCCGATGGGGTATGCGCCACTGAGGTATGCGCCGCTGAGGTTTGCGCCGCTGAGGTCTGCGCGGCTGAGGTCTGCGCCGCTGAGGTATGCGCCGCTGAGGTCTGCGCCGCTGAGGTCTGCGCGATCAAGACAGTGGCCTACGATCGACTGAAAGCTTCTCAAGCCCAGACAATCATTATAGTAAATAACTTTAGACAGACGTATTGTCAATTTGTTCTCAATGTCCTGTCCACTGGGATAAAAATGAATTTCAACCTTAAACTTATCCCGGTCTTGTGCATAACGATGTAAAGACAATAGAAGTATAAGACTATTCAATCCAGTGAACACATCAACCTGCCGTAAACCCAATGCAGGAGATCGATCGGGCATCTGCTCCCTTAATAACCGCATCTTCTCCTGAGGCAAATTCTCCGGTGCTGCATCAATGAATTCCCCATCACACCAACGTTCCCAGAAATCATTTAATCGTTCAAACAAAATCACAGGATTCCATTCCGAACTATCCTCTAGCATCACCATCAGGTAATCCATGACTTCCTTCGTCAGTCCGCCATAACCCAGAAAATCATAGATTTCCCAATGTAATTCCTCATCTGGTACCGAGTACTTCCCGCGCCGACGTTCTCCCAGTTTTGACCAGTCCTCGATCGCCTCCTTCAACCGCTCCGCAAACAAAAACTCCCCAAAACTCTTGTGAGCAAATTCGATCGACCCTTCCTGATCATCTGCCGCAGGCTTGATATAAAACGTCGTCAGTAAGTTGTTCAACGCCTTCTGTTCACTCACATCAGAGGATTTGCGAGAGGTCGCGATCAGTTCTGCGATCGGATTGTTACTATCTTTTGCCAGTCGCATCTCCACCATTTTGACTTGTGCCGTTTCATTTCCCGATTGCACAACACACAACGCCGTTTCCGTTAGTAATTGTCGAAGCTGATCGCAATCCAATCCCGTCAGACGAGAGTTCTCATCATTACGCTGTTTCTCTAGAACCCATTTGATCGCTTCATCATAGATTCGGACTTTCGATCGCATTCCTGATGTCTTTTGCAAGTCCACCGCAGAAATTGCACGATCGCGATGCATTCGCCCCAGCATATACAAGAGCAATGGCTCCCGTGCCAGCTTCTGACTCACATCCTCTGGACAAGCAGCAAGAAATTGACCAAATGCATCACATTCATCCGCCCCAAACTTCGCCGCCCACTGCTCAAACCATTTCACCAAATCCTCGTCCTGCATCGAACACAACGCCAACCGCACCAGATTTTTGCTTTGGCTAATCGTGCGATCGACCCCCTGCAAGGACAACGGACGACCCGTAATCACAAACCGATGATGACTTCCTTTCTGAAACTGCACCACCTGATCCAAAAACTCCTTCAACCCACCCGTCTCACCACTCTTCACACCACCCTGCAACAGCAACTCATCAAACCCATCCAACAAAAACAAAAATCGTTGATTTCGATCGGATAACCAGCCGCTATCATCCGTAACAAATTCCGAATGCTGAAGATACGCCTCTAGCGTTTCCGTCAGGTTCACTGCCAGCGTTCTTAAATCCCGAAGCCGAATCAAAATCGGTGTAAAACTCGGGAATAACTCCCGTCGCACCCGATCGGAAAACATCCGACAAAACACACTCTTCCCCTGTCCCGCATCCCCTTGCAAAAATACAATCTGCGGCTCTTTCTGCTCGATCGACAACAACTCTAAAATCTTGGATTCAATCGGAACGATCGCCTGAGAATCATCCTTTTGCCCATCTTGCTTGAGCAACTGAGCCTGCAACGGCACATAAATCTCCGCATAACTCAAATCCGTCTCATCAAAAACCATCTCCCCCGGCAACGTCGCAATCTTCTCATGGAGATACCGATCGACACTCCCATAGCGTTCCAGCGTCTCCAGCCCGCCATTACTAAACATCTCCGCCAACGTTTTAACCTTATCCTTCGCCGCCGCGATCGCCTCATTGAAAAATCGCGGCGTATTCCAAGCCACCCGCTGTGCCAACGTTTCCGCTTCGCCCTGTTCTATTCCCCCATTAACCAACCGCGCCACCAACGCTACCCCAAACCCCTTTGCCAAGTCCGTCTGCGCAAAATCTGTAATCGCCCGATTCGCCTCGCCCCGATCTAAACTCAAGTCGCCCACCTTCTTAATCTTCGCCTTCACCTCATCCGACACCGATCGGCCATCCATCCGCGCCACCAACGCCGCATCACCCTTCACCAACTCCCGAAAACTCTCCAAATACGCCGTCTGACTCATCAGCGCCACACACTGCTCCAGCGTCGGTTCCTGCTTAGTCGCAGCACAGATTAACTGCATCATCGTCACCGCGATCGGCGCAAACGGAATTGCATCCTTCACCACCGCAGCGATCGGCGAATTCAACACATCCAACAACGAAGAAATCTCACCGATATAAGGTCCGATCGACTCCTGCACCTTAACTAAATCACCCTTCTTCTCCTGAACCGCCTTCGCCAGATCCAGCACCGCCTTCCCCGCCTCTGCCCCCGTCTTCGTCACTTCCGCCCCCACCTTCCAATCCAGTTCCCGCACATCCGTCGTCAAGAACTGCCAAACCTTAGAAACCATTGCCAATACTCCAGGAAACTGCGCTCTTCCTAAAATAGCGCAAAATTCTCCTGTCAAAAATCCTCCTGTCATGGGTTAGCATCGATCGCCCTCCCCAAGTCCACACGTTGAAGCAACGATCGCAAACGCTGTGACGATATCCCCACCCAGAAATAACTCCAACGCAAGGGCAATTGAATGTGCGTTGGCGTTGGCGTAGCCTCTGCCTCAGCAGAAGCCTCCCGAAACGGGAATCGATCGACTGTCTTAGAACCGATTGCCCATGACCGAAGACACGATCGGATTTAACTATTGCCGCTGAGTCCGCGATGTCTTATCGTTTTGAATGTTGGATTTTACCTTTCCCTAAACAGGAGTGCTACCCATACAATGCGATTTGACTGGGACAATCATAAAAGTCAACTCCTTCAGGAAAGCCGAGGCTATTCTCTCGATGAAATCTCAATTGTCTTAGCGGGGGAATATGTAGAACAGATTAAACGAGATGATCCAGAACAATTCATCGCGATCGGCTATCTGGAGAAAACGCTTCTATCAATTATCTATGAAATTCGTTATGATAAAAATGGAGAGTATGTGTGGTTAATCACCTATTGGAACAGCACAAAACGGGAGCGAGAAATTTATGAACAGTATCTCAACGGGCGCGCTAGAACAGAAAATTGAAGCGGGTGAAGAAGTGATCGATCGCTACTTTGATGAGACAACGACCCGCATAGGAGTGCTTCATGTAATGACTTCACGTAGATCGAACCTCTCAATGGAGCCTCCCATCAGTTTGCCCAATCCCATGGTCAATGAACTCGACAAAATGGCAGCCGAACTCGATATCAGTCGTCAAGCTGTCATTAATATGATGCTCCGCCGCGCCCTTGACGAACATTACTTAGCCAAGCACATTGCGTCATAGCACAGCAACCAGCTACCCATCCCCCGATCGCCCTACCCAAGTCCACACATTGAAGCAACGATCGCAAACGCTGTGACGATATCCCCACCCAGAAATAACTCCAA
>ENA-OFCD01001125-OFCD01001125.1-metagenomes-genome-assembly--contig:-NODE-1125-length-14664-cov-3.414197_pt1 | contig 14664 bp, 20 predicted proteins | sample MGYA00153392_OFCD01 | MGnify analysis MGYA00153392 | reverse complement strand
AGCGGTTGATGCGGGTATTTTTAAAATTTTGAGCTTAGAAGAACCTTAAGGCACCTAGCCGGGACGCCCTGGCTGTGCGGAAAGGGGTCTCTTTCAAACGTTCAGACTCATTCTGTGGCCTTGCCAACCAAAAAACGATAAGATGGCTTAAATGACCTTCTGGCTAGCCGGCGGAACATGAGTTTACTTAGTTAAACGACCTAACTGTAAACGCCAAATCAAGAGGATCACCCCAGTAGCGTCTAAAGGCCATTCTGATTCCGTAAAAATCATATCCTCTAAGTTATCAGAGACAGGCGGTTCTCATGACGGCATTGATCGCGAACAGTTTTCAGCGCCCGGTGGCTTTTATGAGCAGTTTGACTCTCAATCGTCCTTGGCATCAAGACCCCCATTAGATTTTCGTCTGGGCTTCGCCGATCGCCACGTATGCGGAACGCTGTTTCAAGCCTCTCGGCTTCGGGATTTTTTCCAATCGGGCGGTTCGTTTAAAGAGTGCTAGGATCAAGCTCCCGGGGACTTCCGTTCCGGTGGAGATGTCCTGCTTCACTCGGTCGAGGATCCGTTCCGCTTCGGCCGGTGTCATCCGTGCAATCGAAGCTGCGGTAATGGTCCGTGTTTCAGTGAACACATACTCAGCGGCTTTAACCTGGGCATCGCTTCGTTGTTTCCTGGCATCATCGTTCATGCACGTCTCCTGTGATGTTGGAAGTCTATTCGCCTGCGACGTGGTGTCGATCGTATTTGGTCATCATCCTCCCCATGTCGGCTTCGTCTGTGGTGGCCGTTGCTATCGCATCGACCACCACAGACTCACCTCCGGGGAGGATGATGACCAAATACGCTCGACACCCCGTGCCAGCCGGGCCGTCATGAATACGCTAACGCATATTCGACGGCGCTGGCCAAGGGCATAGCCCCTGGACCCTGGTGGCTCCGCCCCCATCGCTCCGCTACCCCCGCAAGCAGGAAAAATCCATGCTCGAATCCTCGAAATCGATCGTCAAAAACCCGCGTTCGCCCACCCCAGGGCGTGGTCGTCGGCGCGAACCTGACGAGCCCAGCCACGTCGTCATCACGGCGAGGCTGACGCGTACCCAAGCAGATGCTTTCCGCGCCCTGGCGCGGCACCGTGGTCAATCTATGAGTGAGGCTATCCGCGATCTGTTAGCACGGGATCATGGGGACCTGGGGCATCGACCAACTCAGGAAGTAATAAAATTTCTTCCGTCGGTCACCGATCAGGCATCAATAGTCTTATTTCGCCAATGGGCTGGTGCCATTATTAGGCTCCTGAAAAGACCAGAGATACCGGTAGATGATCTCAAGCGCATGCGCGATGCTATTGCCTGTTTACGTCTGGCTGCGATCAGAATCGAAGATCGCATCACCATTGGCGATTAGCCATCGGAGCATTGATCATGGGAGTAAGACATCGCAACGAGCATCAGTTTGAGGGTGATGCGGAGGAGGAGCACGACGCTTCCGAGGTCACGCAACCGGGTCTCGACCCCGTCATTCCCTGGTCATCTGCTGAGCTGGGAGTGGTTCGGCTTGTGCTCGAAGCGGGTGGAACGATCGAGGAAACCGCCGACCTGCTTGGCCGTCCGGTCCACGACGTGGCACACTTGGCTGCGCATGACGGTTGGACTGGGTGGGAACGCGCTCCGGGGTACGAGCAGGGGGACGGAGCGTCGGAACATCCGGAAGAGCTGGCGAACCCACTGCGGTCAGCGGCCTTTCCGGTGCTGACGGACGAGATTGCTGAAATCGCACGGGGTTCGCGAATTGCGGCCGAGATCCAGGCTGCTGGTACGGTACCTGAAGCCGCAAGATCCCTCACCGAGACGGAGGCTCTGCAACGGTCAGAAGATCGGTGGGAGCAAAAGCATCGACATCGTCGGTGGAGTCAGCGAAGCCGTCAGGCCAAAGATGCGATCATTTCAACCACCGAACAGGCCCAGGAGATCGAAGTCGAGGCGATGGCGGAGGTCGATCGCGCCACGAGGATCGACAAGGTGGCGCATCGGAAGGCGGTGCAGGCGGCGACGTTGCCGGCAGTTAAAGCGAAGTCGGACCTGGTCTGGGAGAAGACCATTGCCCATGAAACGTCGCACCGGCGATGGATTGATGGTTGGACGACCCTTATTCCCGAAATCTGTGAGCGTTCGGTCCGTTCGGTTCAAATAGATGTGTGCCCGGAATCGATTCCCCGGGCGCATGTGTCGGCGAGCCGTGGCAAGACGGTGGCGATGATCGAGGCGCATCGTTTTTCCACGCATGCGAAACGAAACAACGCCGCTCACTTTATCATGTCATGGCCCCTTGGGGTGGTGCCCACCGTGAGCGAGGTCGCCGTGTCAGCACGCCGGATGTGCATGCGCGTGGGACTAGACCTCCATCAGCAAGGGGCCGCTGCATTTCTGCATTACGATCGTGATCATTACCACGTGCATCTTATTGTTGGTCGATCGCGTCTTGATGGCGGCTTATGGTCACCTGGTCTGGGTATCGATCGGGCGATGGCTTTGGAGTCACGGCTCCTGGCAAACGAGCATGGCCAGGAATGGGACCAGCGCATGGTCGGTCGATCAGAGCAGAGCCGCATTGGCGGCGCTCGGGCGGCTGCGGGCGTACTCTGTGCGAAAATTCGGTATGCTGACCGGGAGCCGCAGACGGTTCCTTGGCAGGGTGCGGCGGTCGATGAACGCTATGAGGTAGATTATTTGGCTCAGGGGCCGCATGCGGGGGTATGCATTGCGAAGATGGTCGGTTTACGAGCGGCCTATTCTGTGGTGACGTACTGCCAGAAGTAACGTCGACTCTCCCTGGGCTGAAGCGGGGTCGACCCGGTCACCTACGGGCACGACGCTGCTGCTGATCACCGGGCAGAAGCAGAGGCATACCTTATGCCCGGCTCGCGAGGCATGTCAGGCGTGGGCAGCGCCCTGGGCCCAGATCACGCGTGGATGTGGTGCCGGAAGCGCTTCCGGAAGGGCGAGGACCCCGGCTGCGAGCCGAGCGGCTGCAATCTCACGATCGAGGGAGTGCGCGCGGATGAAGTAGCGCACGGTGTAGGCGAACAGGGCGATGACCTGGTAAATGATCACGTAGGTCAGGAAGAGGAGGCACCCGAGGAAGAAGCCACTCGCGACGCAGGTGAACACGGTGATGCCGGCGCTGCCGAATAACCCGAGCACATTGGGAAAGGACGGCGTGGTATCGGTTTGATCATATGCAGTGAGCATGGTATTTCCGAGGAGGGGATTTCACGAGTAGACGACGCCACCCCGGCGGGGGGCGGTGACGATCGGAGTCGGACGGAACACCTGACAGGTCAGCGGCGCGGCGGTGACTGTGGGTTTGGGTCGCCACCTCCGCGCCTGGCTCTCAACCCAATTTTGCAGAGAGGTCGATTGGCCGGTCGGATCCATGATCGTGACGGACAGTCGGATGTCGCGCGGCGTGGCGGGAACGCACCTGACCTGCCAGAGGGATCCATCCGTGATGCACTGTTCGATGAATGGCCTGGCCTGGGGCGGCACGATGACCGTGGTGGCGATCTGCACGTGGTCTTCCCCGGTAGCATCCACCAGGGGGACTTCCACGAAGACGAACAATTCGCCGGTGGGCCCCAGGAGACTCGGACACACCCGGCCGGCGTAGGGAGGGAGCAGCGATGGCGTGCGCTGCCGAGCGAGAGCGATGAGCCGATCTTTTTCCGCGCGTTTCCGCAGGAGCCGGCGCTCGAAGTAATCGCCCAGGCAGCAGACGGGGTACATCCGCCAGGGCATGCCGCGTGCGGCGGATTCCTGCATCATGGGGCGGAGGCAGCAGGTGAAGTAGATGATCACGCCGCAGCTGGCGCTGATGAAAATGATGATGTTCACCATCTGCATGATGGGGCCCTTCGTCAGATGCGGGGAAAGTCGTGGAGGTCGGCGGAAAAAGCGTGTATCGGCGTATCGATGGGAGCGACGGCAACCTCCGATGGACATATGCGCACGATAGCTCCGGGGCCGCTGGGGAGCATGATCGGATGTTTAAAGTCTCGGTAGACGACGCCGGAGTCGAAGATGACATCGTCAGCCAAGTCGCTTTCGAGCATCACGACTTGGGAGGTTGGGTCGTAATCATCGATCACCCCCGCGAGTGCGGTCAGGGGAAGCACGATGCTGACGTCTCTGATCTGGATGAGGGGCGCCATGAGCGCCCATGCAAAGAGCAACCGGCTGGTGTGTCCGGTCTGCGGCACGAGGTACGCCAGCACACTGCACAAGCGATCATCGACGCACATCACGTACGTGGAGTCGTCCCTTCCGTGAAAGGGCAGGATGGCCTCATGGCCTTGAATGTCCTGTTTGGTGAGCGGCCGATCGAGGGGCCAGGACATGCTCCAGGGGGCGGAGTTTTTCTTATGGGTGGCACTACGCATGAGCGGATCTCCCAGGCAAAAAAAGGGGCGGTCGTGGGTCTCGAAATCAGCGATGCGGAGAGCTTCGATGTGTTCAGTCCGGAATCAAGCAGTGTTAAGTAAATTATGATGCATCCCAACCCACATGCGAGGAACCACACGCGACCATGGGAAGGATGGTGTATCTCCGGCGAACCCGAACTCAGACGCCATTTGGCGACTACCTCGATGTGATCCTGGCCGAACGGAAGCAGTCGGTGCGGTCATTTGCTCGCCTGGTGGGCGTGTCGTCGGCCTCGGTGACGACCTTCAAACGGACGATGCCGCCGAAAGAGCGCATTGAGCCGTGGGCGGATGCCCTGCGCTTGACGGGTGCGGCACGCCAACGGTTTTTTGAATTGGCGTGGTTGGCTCACACGCCTGACTTCATCCGTGAGCGCTACGCCGAACTGAAAAGTGAAGTCGAACAGCTACGGATAAAGACGGCTCGTAAGCGAAAATAAACACGGTCGTTTACACGAAAATGTCAAGCAAATGGCGAATGGGTGCGGTTGTGTATCCCGGTCCAATCATGGGCAGATTCAGTTAGCAGTGTTACCGATAAGGAGGACGAGGTTGGATTCGCCTCGTGCCTGCGAACGTGGATGACGATTTCGTCCAAATGAGTTACAATACACTCCTTTTTGGCGAATTCTTGCTCATCTCACGAGGAGGTCGAGTATGGGGGTATGATTGTCAAAGAACGACGTGCAAATGAACATGACGACATCGGTCCCATGGCAATTGCGGGTGCTCGGGCGGAAGCCCAGATGGCGCATTTCCTGAAACGCGCCTTTGGCGACGATCCTCTGGTGCGGGTATTCCATGACCTGCGTCTGCTCGATGTCGCCGATAATGAGGCGGCGCAGATTGACCATCTGGTGCTCTATCGCGGTGGCTTGGTGCTCATCGAGAGCAAGAGCGTCACCTCGGCAGTCCGCATTAATCGGCAAGACGAGTTCAGCCGGTGGTGGAATGGTCGCTGGCAGGGGATGGCATCGCCCGTGCAACAGCTCAAACGCCAGTCAGATTTTCTCCAGGCGTTGCTGCGATCCCATAAAAGCGAGCTTCGCCGCAAGGCGCTCTTTGGATTGCTCCAACCAGGTTTCGGCAATGTGCCCTTCGATCATCTGGTCGCTATTTCCGACACCGGGCTGATCGAGCGCCAAGCGGGTTCGTCACCCTTGCCGGTGGTGAAAGCGGATCAGGTCGTTGATGAGATTCGACGGCACATGGCCTATCGCGATGTAAGTTTTCTGACCTTCGGCACGCGAAAGGAACAAGCCGATGCGCCGTGGGTGCGTTTCGAGCCCGAGGAGATGGAACGCATCGCGGCGTTCTTGCTGTCACGCCATACGCCACGCCGTGAGCCCGTGGCTGCCGAACCGTCTAGCACGTTGGTTGCCGCGCCGCCATCAACACCGACGCCGCGACCCCAGGCCATCCAGTTGCCTCCGAGCTGTCGTTATTGCCACGTCACCGATGTCGCCGTGCACTACGGCCGCAACTACTACCTCGTCTGCACCGCATGCCGGCAGAACACACCCATCGACCTGACCTGCGGCGGGTGCGACGAGAAGGCTCGCATCCGCAAGGAAGGCCTGACCTTTCATAAGGAATGCCAAGGCTGTGGCTTAAGGGTGGTCTACCATCGCAACGCATCGGCGGTCTAAATTAGCAGTGCCACTCCGGCCGTCTGGATGAAAGAGCTATCTTCCCCCGGTTTTACGGACCAGATCTCTAAACCGCTGGTCCGTCAAGCCGGGGGAAGATCACATTTAGTTATGTACCGCAAGACGTACAAATTAGGGTTGATCACTGTACCATGCCAGATACACTTCGACCAGAGATGCAGAAATCCCCACTGGTTGTCAGGTTCTTCCAGACCGCCGCCAGCCACGAACCCGTGAGGGAGTGGCTTCGCTCTTTGACCAAGGAACAGCGGAAAGCCATTGGGGAGGCCATCCTCGAAACCCAGGTTGGGTGGCCCGTGGGGATGCCCCTGGTGCGGAAGCTAGAGCGTGCGCTCTGGGAAATCCGCGCAAACATTCCGCCCAATGAGATCGCTCGCGTCATCTTCACAGTGGCCGATGCCCCAAAGACTATCCTCTTACTTCATGGTTTCGTGAAGAAGTCTCAAAAGACCCCAAAACACGATTTAGAAACCGCCAAGCAGCGGCTCAAGAGAGCACCATGATTCGCAAGAAGACCAGTCACCAGGACCAGAGCGATTTTGCCGCATATGATCCGGGTGAAGCCGTGTCGATCAATCCGGCCAACATCGGCAGTGACTTCAATGACTTTCTGGCTGAAGAAGGCATCCTGGAGGAGGTCCAGGCAACCGCTCTCAAGCGCGTCATCGCTTTTCAGCTCCAGAAGGAAATGAAGGATAAAGGCCTGACAAAGTTGGAGGTGGCCAAGCGCATGAAGACATCGCGTAGCCAGCTCGACCGGATTCTGGATCCTGCTGTGAAGACCATCCAACTCGATCTCATCATCCGGGCAGCGCAGTGCGTTGGCCGCCGATTCACCCTCACTCTCGCCTAAAAATGCAAGTGTTTAGCGAAAATTAATCGAACCAAACGGCAGAATGATTCCATGCAGCTTCGCGCTCTCCAGGTCACCAACTACCGCTCGGTTGAGGATTCGACCCCCTTTAAGGTCGACGACCTGACCGCACTTGTAGGAAAAAACGAGTCAGGAAAGACCTCGATCCTCAAGGCGCTCTACAAGCTGAATCCAGTAGACCCAAAGCAGCGCTATGATGTGGACCGTGAGTACCCGCGCCGGCATCTGAACGAGTACAAGGCCACCGTCCCCGCATCGCCTGCCGTCGTCGTCCATTCGCACTGGGAGCTCAATGCGGAGGACCTGGCCGCCATCCATAGCTTGGTTGGGCCGAATGCATTGAAGACCACCTCCTTCGACGTGACGAAGGGCTATGATGATCAGAAGGGGGATCAGCGGCAGAGCTGGAAGCTGAAAATCGATGAACCGGAGGCCTTGCGGTTCGTCCTCGAGCAGGCCGCCCTCACCGAACAGGAGCAGGCCGCGCTCGCCGCCGTCGGACCCGCGCCAGCGAACATCAAGGAGCTGGTCGATCGCCTCGCGAAGGTCACCACACCACCGGCAACCCTGGCCAAGCTGGCCGCGCATCTAAAGACCGGATTCTCCGATACCTCGGCGTGGCGCGGATGCGTCGATGCAGTTGACCTGCCTAAATTCGTCTATTTCGGAAACTACGATCGGCTCCCAGGTAGGATCAACATCGACCAATTAGCGTCCAAGGTCACCAATCGTGAGGCGCTCTCGCTTGGTGACGAGATCGCCCTGGCCTTCCTCGAGCTGGCACAATTGAAGCTCACGGATGTGCAGCAGGCCACGAGCACCGAGGTGCTGATCGCCAAACTCGAGGGTGTGTCGAGCCGCATCACAAAGATGATCTTCAAGTACTGGACGCAGAACCGTCATCTCCGCATCCAGGTGCGGGTCGATACCGCGCTGCCCGAGGATCCGCCAGAATTCCGCAGCGGGAAGATCCTGAGCATCCGCATCGAAAACACCCACCACGAGGTCACGGTCCCTTTCGATGAGCGCAGCGCTGGCTTCGTCTGGTTCTTCAGCTTCCTGGTCTACTTCTGGCAGATCGAGAAAAAGCACGGCGACAACCTCATCATCCTCCTCGACGAGCCAGGTCTCAGCCTGCACGCACGCGCGCAATCCGACCTCTTGCGCTACTTCACCAAGGAATTGCTGCCCAAGCATCAGGTCATCTTCAGCACGCATTCACCATTCATGATCCCGACCGACAACATCCTCTGCGCGCGGACCGTGGAGGATGTGGTCGTCGAGGTGAAGGACGCCCAGGGAGAGGTCGAAGAGGTCAAGGTCTTAGGCACCAAGGTCAGCGGCGACGTGATGAGCATCGACCGCGACACCCTGTTCCCCCTGCAAGGCGCCCTCGGATACGACCTCACCCAAACGCTGTTCGTGGGCAAGAACACCTTACTCGTCGAAGGCCCTGCCGATCTCGTCTACCTCACGGTCTTCTCGAACCGCCTGCGCGTCAAAGGCCGGTCCTGCCTGGACCCGCGCTGGACGATTACGCCAGTCCGTGGTGCGTCGCGCATGGCCACGTTCGTCACGTTGCTCGGGTCGAACAAGCTTAACGTCACCGTCCTCACCGATACCAGCTCCAAGCAGCAGCGCGAGAATGACGAGCTACTGAAGAAGTGCCGCGACATCCTGAAGAAGGGCGGAGTTATGACTGTCGGTTCCTATACCGATATGAGCGAAGCCGACATTGAAGACCTGCTGGGAGCTGACCTCTTCTGCCATTTGGTCAACACCGCGTACGGTTTGAAGGAACAGCAACGGATCTCACCGCCCACCAGTGGCGGACGCATTCTCCCGCACGTGGAAACGCACATGCGGTTGATGCCGCCCGGGGTCGCCGAGTTCGACCATTATGGACCAGCAGAGTATCTCGCGAGAAATCCCCAACTCCTAGATGAATCGCCAGGTGTCGCAAAGGCCGAGGCGCAATTCGAGGCTTTCTTCAGGGATCACGCTCCCTTACTTGCGAAGTAATAGACTAAAATCAAACTGCATTTTAACTAAGGATAAAGGTATGTGTGCATTTCCAGTATGGCTTTTCGTTACTCTGATGTTCGCCGTGGTGCCTGCGTGCGCTGCCGATCAATCTGATTCATTGCCTGAATTCCTCTCCGCAATTCAACAGTTTAATCGCGAAATGGCCAATCCGGAAATGCAAAGGTCGGTTGCCGAGGCCGTTGCCGCTGGTGCAAACTCCCAGGCGGAGGAAGCAATCAAACAGCGCACGATCATCGAGCGTTGTGCGGGGACATATATTGCGACTGTTTCCGAACGGGATTATCGGCTGACTTGGCCTAACCCTGGGGATAAAGTCACAATTTCCATCGATGGCCGGGCTTGTGTATTTGGAAGCCTTGAATTCGAAATCGTTTCGGCAGGAGTCGATGGATTGGGTTTGGAAGCCACAAGACTTGTTGGTATTACTGGAAATATTGACCTTAACCAAGATGGCAAGCCTGCGGCATTCGCGCTCAACAACGGAAAAGACCTCACTTCCCACTTCGTGACGGCAACGATAGCGCCTATAAACTAAGGATTCGTAGCCCAGTCTTCCACGGTGTGACCTGGGACATGACTGAATGCGTCGTCGTTGGTTACCAGCATGAGGCCGACGGTGAGCGCATGTGCAGCAATCAGGCTATCGAGGTCCGCGAGCGGAGTTCCGCGGCGCTGGAGATCAGCGAGCGTTTTCCCGCCAATTGCAGTCGCTTCGACAGGTAATGGTAGCACCGGCAACGAGGCCAGCATCGTTGCGATAAGGGCGTTATACCGATCGGGTGTCGCTGACAGCTCCGCGCCCTGGTGCAGTTCCAAGGCGGTAATCACCGAGATAAACAAAGCACCCACCCCGCGACGGCCAGGGTGGGCGGGTCAACGTCAACCTGTGAAAGGCCAGCGTTGAGAGTTACTTCTTCTTTGCAGGACGAATGGTCTCCACAGTCGTCGTCGCAGGACGCCGTTGAGCCTCCTTAACGGGAATGAACTTCCCGTCTCCAGAGTCGCGACCGATTTTGATGGGCTTGTTAGCCATAATAATACACCTCCTTCCCATGCATGACTGGCAGTCCTTACCAGGAGTAAGGACTGCGGCTTTCTCCAACGGTTGACCCGGAAGGTGCGCCTCGCCATGCTTGGGTTCTCAAGCGTCGGCATAGTGAGGGCGACCTTACGGTGGCCGTCTGGAACCCCTGAGCGGAAGCTCGGGGGTTTTCTCTTGATGCAGTCAGACGGCCGAATGGCTCCGCATCAAGGTCATTTTATTCTAGGCATCATTAATCTCCCAATTGGGTGCCGACAGATGAATTACTGAACAAAGAGCTGGGTCATTTTCTGAGTGTGACCCATGTTGACACCACCACCTATAGATAAATATAAGGTACTTAGGAGGAGATCAACGCCATGTTCTTGACAGTATAGTCGAAAACTTGATCTAAAAATTGTAGCCCGGATCCCTCTGCTATTTGGTGATGCGACGCCATTTCGTACCCTGCCTCTGGCGAACTTGACTTTCTCTCGCGTGACGTGTTTTGGAATTTTATGAGAGCGTGGACGAATAAACCAATTGGCATGGTGAAGTCTTTGTGTTTACGTGAGCTGCGAGCGGTATTTTTCTGACTTCACCTAGCAATTTGCGGTGCCAATTGGGCAAATAATGATTGATTACGGGGAAAATAGATTTACCACAAACACATGGGTTTGTGACACACCTAGTGACGTCATTTTTTGCATGAACGACTTAGCTATTTAGGCGTGTATTATTCTGGTCGCGGTCGCCAAATGGCATATTTCCAGTCAAAATAGCCTAGGAGCCTGTCGGAGATAGATGCCTCGACCGGCTCAATTTGGTAACGGGGAAGTAGCCAACGCCGATTCAATTCGACGGTAAAAGTCGCATGAAAAGCTTTCGGTCTTTTGATCTGCACCAGAGTCTGCTTTTGCCGCCGGACCTTCAAGATTGGTTGCCAGAGGGGCATTTGTCGCGATTTGTGGCCGAGGTGGTGGGCGAACTCGATCTATCTGAGATTTATTCTGGGTACTCGGGTGATGGTCGCGGTCTGGCGGCCTATCATCCGCAGATGATGGCTGGCTTGTTGATCTACGGTTATTGTGCGGGGATTTTCTCGTCCCGCCGGATTGAGCGCGCGACATTTGAAGACGTGGCCTTTCGCTTTCTCTCCGGGGATCAGCACCCTGATCACGATACCATTGCGGCTTTTCGCGAGCGGCATCTGGAGGCGCTGAAGGGGCTCTTTCTTCAAGTTCTCCAACTGTGCGAACAGGCGGGCTTGGTGAAATTAGGTCATGTGGCCCTGGACGGAACGAAAGTGAAGGCCAACGCGTCGAAGCACAAAGCGATGAGCTACGATCACATGTGCAAACGTGAGCAGGAATTGGCGCAGCAGATCGCGGGTCTCCTGGCGCAGGCGAGCGCGATCGACGCGGCGGAAGATCAACAGTACGGTGCTGGCAAATCAGCCGATCAACTGCCCACCGAACTGGCACGGGCTGAACAACGTGTCACCAAGATCCGCGCAGCAAAAGCCGCTTTGGAGGCGGCGGCCCGTGCGGCCGCTCAGCAACGAAAAATCGAGGTCGAGGCGGCGCTGGCCGCACGCGCGCAACGTATAGCCGAAACCGGAAAACCGGGGAGTGGCCCTAAGCCGATGATGCCGGATCCGGAAACCGCCAAGCCGGACGCGAAAGATCAGCGCAACTTCACCGACCCCGAATCGAGAATTATGAAGGACGGTGCGACCAAAGGATTCGAGCAGGCTTATAACGCACAGATCGTGGTCGATGCCGAGCGTCAGATCATCGTCGGTCACGACCTGATCACCCAAGGAAACGACAAGCTGCAGCTGGCCTCCATGCTCGCTCAGGTAGAGAAAAATCTTGGCCGCAAACCGATCGCGGCGAGTGCCGATGCTGGCTACTACTCCGACGATCAACTGACCGATCAACGACTGGAGGGAATCGACCTCCACGTCCCACCCGATCGGCAACGACACAATCCGCCGCCACCCGACAACCATCCACCATCACCGCCGCGAATGAGAGAAGCAGACGAAGCGCAACCGCCCGAAACACCCAAGACCAGGATTGCCGCCATGCGAATCAAACTGAAAACCGCCGCCGGACACGCGATCTACCGCATGCGAAAAGCCATTGTGGAACCAGTCTTCGGCCAGACCAAGGAGGCACGAGGATTCCGACGCTTCTCTCTCAGAGGCCAGGCCAAGGCCTCCGGCGAGTGGGGCCTCATCTGTACGACGCATAACCTCCTGAAGCTCTGGCGATCAGGATGGAAACTCGCCTGATGGCAGGAGTCCTGCGCGTGACGCAGCCTCAGAGGGCGGCACACACCGTACGGAATTGAAAAAAAACGGGGCCTGCGGCCTATCTCCGACAGGCTCCTAGGTATTTTTGACTTTAGGAACTTGTGCTCATTCTATTTTAATCACTTATCGTGTCTCGGATGTGATAGACGTCGATCCTCGTGTTAGTTCTGATGCCGACACGACGTGTCCTCACAATGAATGTTCGGACCACCAGCCGAGCATCAATACGTGGTGCAGGTCGCGCGTCGCGTCCGCCAATTCGTGGAGTGCATGAACGGCGGTAGTGTTGTCCGCATCGTCGGGAAGCGAGTTCATGGTGCGTTGCGCCAGCACGTAGCGATCAAGGATCGCGGTTGCCGCTTGGTCGGCAGCCTGACGGGATTCCTCACTTGGAAACGGGCAGGTTTGATTCTTATTTGAGGTAGGTTCAGGCATGGTGTGTCCCTTTTGCGTCAGGAGAAAAAGTGATTGTATCAGAACAACGGGAGGGCAATTTCCTCCAATGGCCGGATCCACAAATTATTTGTAAAATAATTGTGCCAACCTCATTCTAAAATTTAGTTTTATGTCGCTTCATAAAAGCAACGATTTCCCTGCCATTATCATTCAATAGCAAGCCTGACCCGTCACAATCTGGACATTTCCTCACTTCAGTTCCGCCACTGTGACGAATGCCGCCAGTCCCTTTGCATGAACTGCAAATAATTTCAAGGACGACTTTATTTCCATCTACATAAAGTGTCATAATATTTTCCGTTAAAAGCCTTCATGCTTTTGGCATTTCATGGGCACATCACTGGTGCGAGGCATCGGGAATCCACACCGGTAATTGGGGGAATAGCGTCGCGAAATCGCGGCCATTGCGCGTGATGATACCATTCCGCCGTTGAGCAAATGCCCCAATGAGAATGTCGGCGATCGGCCGACGCGGGGTGCCGGTTGCACGCCGTGCAGCGATGATGCGCTGCCACGCCGCGCGACCAACTTCCGCATCCTCGGAGGTGAATGCCTCTGAGGCATCGATGGCGTAATCGAGCAAAAAATCCCGCAATTTGGCGGGATCTGGAAACGTTGGCCCGAGTTCGACCACACTCACCGGACAAATAACGACGGAACCTGCTTTGGTTATTACGGCTTCTGCATCGGCCGCTTGCTGGTCGGTGCCGTGCACGAGATCGAGCAAAACACAGGTATCGACGACCCAAGGCTTCATAAGCCCAGCTCACGCTTCGTTTCCGCATCTCCCTCGCGCATTTCGGCAAGAATCTCGTCACTGGTGCGGTCACCTTGGGTAGTGCGGGCGTAAGCCCGCCACTGCGACCGACGGGTTGCCGCATCATGGCGAACCACATGCACCTGGAGGTCGCCATCAGGCAACACGCTCCAAGCGAACCGTTGACCTGGTTGAAGGGCGAGCCGCTCGCGGACCCAGGCTGGCACCTGGAGCTGGCCGCGGTCCGTGAGGATGGTGACGTCAGAGGTTACTGGCATAGCGTCATCATGCATGTTACCATGTTACTGTAAAGGTATCTCATGAATATAACCGCTTTAAAATATAGTTAGCTATCATAAATGAATGTTAGCGGTAAAATGGTAATTCTAACGGATTAAACTATACCCTGGCTGGTACAAGCGCCAAGCTTGTGAAAATATCCATTATCACAGGCTTGCCAGCCGGGCACTTGACCCGATGGTGGTCCGTATGGACCTGTGTACGGAAGCGCTGCTATGGACGCTTTGCCCGCCGCTCCGAGTGAACGAGGCGGCGGGCAAAAATCAGAAGACCAATGGCGCTAGGAGGGGCCATCCGTGAACCCACAGCGCGCACATCGCCAGAGGGACCGACGCTACGCCACCCAGAAGGAAAATTGTGCGGGATCGATGGCTCACCGCGATAACGGTGGACCAGAAGAAGGAAAAAAACGCAAGGACGAGCAAAACAGGCATGGGTTAGCCTCCAATCACTATTTTCTTAAAGATATTTTTGAAACAATGTTGGCATTTAGATGACGGCCGACATCGAGCACGCCGGCGGCGGAATCATCGCAAACAGCTCGGCAATATTTACCGTACGAACCGACGTGGCCGCCGTACTCGCCGCCTGGCGCGCGGGGAAATCCGCCTGCACGCTGCGCGCCTATGCCGACGATCTCGCGGATTATGCCGCGTGGTGCGGGCAACAACCGGTAGCAGCAGCCACTGCGCAGTTGCTCGCCTGCGAGGTGGGCATGGCGCATCGCTTGGCGTTAGGCTACC
>ENA-OFCD01001124-OFCD01001124.1-metagenomes-genome-assembly--contig:-NODE-1124-length-14678-cov-3.320317_pt1 | contig 14678 bp, 14 predicted proteins | sample MGYA00153392_OFCD01 | MGnify analysis MGYA00153392 | reverse complement strand
GATAAAGCGGACGGCGAGCCGCGCGGCTTGGTCACTCGCCTCCGGCCCCGACGGCTCCGCGTCCGGCAGCCGCTCTCGCCCCGCCCCAGCCTGCGCGATGCCGAGAATTAGGGCAGTTGCTAGTGCCTGATGCTGCGCCTCGTAGGCCGCACCAGGCGGGGCGGAGGCGACGGCCCGCAATGCCTGCCAGAGTGCGGCGATCTGCCCCTGCCCATCCGGCGCGACCAGCATCGGTGCGTCCGCGAAGTCCCGCAGCAGGGCGTCCACCTCGCCGGGCTGTCCAGAGGGCGCCGGGGTCCATTGGAACGAGACCCAGGACAGCTCCATGTTCGGGCGGCCCGTATTCACGATCTGGTGGATGACGCCGGGACGCGCGATAAACAAGTCGCCCAGCCCCATCCGGTGCGCCCGGTCCTGCACGATGAACTCACCTGCCCCGTATTTGCCGACCAGGCAGACCTCAAAGAACGTGTGCCGGTGCGGGCGATTGTCGGCCAGATGCCGGTCATAGGCCCATTGCAGCACCTCCACCGTCCCCCGCCCCAGCGGCGTCCGCCCAAGGCTCCGGTTCAGCCGTTCCTGCCAGTCCATAGAGGGTTCTCATCAGAGGCTCATCGGCACAAACTGTACCTGTCGGTTCGCCATGACCTCGGCCCGGTAGGCCCGCACCCGCGCGGTCAGCCGCAGGCCGCTGAGGTACATCTGTAGGTCAGCGAGGTCCTGAAACTGCTGCTCCCGCACGGCCGCCGCGCTTGCCCCCGGCAGGACGCGGTGGTAGTGGGCGCAGGTCGCCTCTGCCGGGCCGTCCAGCGCGGCCCCATGAAAGATCAGCAGAAGTTCTTCCACCTTGTGGACGCGAATCAGGAACGCCAGATCGTCCCGCTGATAGGTAAGCCGCCAGGTGCTAGCACCCACTAGCTGAATCATGTCGAGATCAATTGCCCCATTCGTGAATGAACCCAATTCCGCCACGCTTTGAAAGGGCGCAAGGCGGCGTTGATCCAGCAGCGCAGTAATTCGCGCCTGATCGATGCCGACCAGAGATTGCACGATCAGGCGCGGTGCGGTGTTCAAATTGATCGCTGACACACGGTGCGCACTGAAGTAGCCTAAAAACCGTTCGGCCGCACCGGGTTTACCGCGAGCGTCCAACTCAGCGAGCAATTCGCGCCAGCCAGGGATACGCCGCAACTCATCGCGTGAGGTAAAGAAATCGTTTGCGGGCGGCGGTAATTTGGCTTCAATGTAATCGCGCCGCTCAGCGCCGTTCAAGCGCTTAAAATCGTCCACATCAACATAGTCACGTAGCGTGTCAAGTAGACGATCATGCCGTTCAACCGGCAGCCCCGCCGCGCTAAAAAAGCGCCGCAGCTGGAGATCATCGTTGATGTTGAGGCTCATGAGCCCGCGCTCGTCTTGTATCGCAATTTGGGTTTTATCACCCATTTGATAAAAGCGCCCATCCAGCAATAGTGGCTCATTGGGCGCGTCTTTTATGACCAAGCCCCGCTCGGTAATGGGGTTAAGCAGCACCGCCTGGATCAGCGCTTGGCCAATCGACAACGCTTCGCGTTCAGCTTCGGTGACGGATTGTTGCTGAAACGCAGCCGTTTGCAGGCCCTCTACGCGGGACGCAAAATAAGTCGCGCCAATGGCAATCACCGCGATCGCGAATAGTGTGGCAACCAGAATGAAGCCCGCGGCGCGTGGGTCGTGACGTTTGGGAAGATCGTCGCACTTGATGACGCGATGATGAGTTGAAACAATGGACATATCACAGTATAAAACACGAAAATGGCGGTTTGCACTGGTAAAAGCACAGTTGGCACGAAATTTGTACCACATCTAATGAAGGGTTATCATGGAAGGCCGTACGGAAATATAGAAACCCCCTATTTTGTTAACCTCTACGCGCTTGCCAGTGCCGAGCTTATCTCAACACAGCGGCTTTACGCTGATTGAAATCATGGCGGCCATGACGGTATTTTTTATGGGCATCGGCATTCTGGTGTCTGGTGTGGCGCAAGCCATGCGCCTGGCCGAAGTTGGACAGGCCCAAACCACCTATTCTCGTGATGCGGCGATACGGCTCGGCTGGTTTCGTGACACGGTTGGCTTGGCTATCATTCCGGCACAGGGCTCGGAACAAGGGCCGCCATTGACGGGTAATACGCGCAACTTGTCGGGTGTCACGCTGCAATCGTTAAATACCAATAGCGCTGGGCCCGGTACCTTCGCCTGGGCGCTTGCGTTTAATTCACGCACGAATGAAACGGAATTGCGCTACGAAGCGGTAGCCGAAAGTAGCGCACAAAGCACAGCCGAGTTTGATAAATTTTCCGGTGCAAATTTATCTTATACGGCGTTTTCATGGGCCGGCAGTAAAGGGCGGTTTCGCTATCTCGATGAAGCGGGCGATTGGCTTGATCAATGGCCTGCCAACGCACTAGGTACGCGGTCAAACGATGTTACGCCGCCTCTGGCGGTCGGTCTTGAATATGGTGATGATGCCCGCCTACTGGTAGTCAATATCCAGAATCGTTCAACGCCTCTACCCAGTTACAAAGAGCTGCTTAAATGAATCAGCGCAGTGCCAGCGCAGGTTGGAGTGCGTCATGAACATGCGTTCGTTACCGCTATTGCCCGTCGCGGTGCTGATAGCGTTGGTGATACTCACATTCTGGCTATCGCGGTTTGTGCAGCCAATCAACGCCAATGCCGACAGAAAATTGCGCCACGATCCGGAATCGATAATCGAAAAATTTGTGGCCAAAAAAATGAGCCCCACAGGCGACATACAATATGTGTTGAAAGCCGATCGAATGATGCATTATCCGGATGATGATTCATCCAAAATGGAAAATGTGTTGTTTACGGCCACTGAACCTGGCAAACCAGAGCTCACCGTCCGCGCACCCAATGGTCACTTACTGGAAGGCAGTAACGAAATCAGGATGGAAGGGGGCGTGGTGATGCAAACCCAGGCTGCTCCCCACTATCCGCCCATGCAAATGATGACGCCAACGCTGCATATTTATCCGAAACAAAATCTGGCCCGCTCAACGACAGGCGTGGCGTTTACAACACCGACCCTTAAAGTGAATGCGGCCACGTTCGAATTTAACAGTCAATCGCGTACGGCTAATTTGACCCGGGTAAAAGGCTCGATGTCGCGTGAAGCGGCTTTCGCCACCACCAACAACACAGAAGCAAAAAAAGGGGTTCCAAATGAAAAATAACATGGGCGGCATCGCACTCATAACGATCATGCTGATGCTGACAGGCCAGCCATTGATCGCGCGCGCCGAAAAAAATGATCGCCTGGAGTTGCTCAATTATGAAGCCGATAAACAGGCCGTCTTGCCCGAGCAGGGCGAGATTAAAAGTTTGTTGCTGGAAGGTGATGTTGTGATCACGCAGGGAACGATGCGAATCAAAGCGAGCAAGGTTATCCTCAAAGCGGGTAAAGACGGCAAGCGTTATGGTGATGGATTTGGCGCGCCGGTATTTTTTACGCAAAAGCAGGAAGGCCGCGCTGACTATCTTGAGGCGGTGGGAGAACGCCTGGAGTTTGACGAGCGCACCAACACCGTAAAACTGTTTACGAATGCAAAACTGAAACTCGCCAAAGACGAGCTTAGCGCGGAATATATTGTCTACAACACGTTAACCGAGCGTTATGAAGCGGCTGGCGTCGCCCCGGGAGCAAAGTTGCCTGCCAGTATGGGAAGCGCGGGCCGGGTTAGAGGCGTGTTGTATCCAAAATTGAAAGACCCTGCGGCGGTTACACCCGTGGTGCCCACGCCAGCGCCTGTTAAACCAAATTAACCGCAATTACCGCTGCGCCAAAAAATGAATCAGCCCACACCATTGACGATGGACACTCAAAACGTTTTCAGCACCAAGAGCGTGTTGCGCGCGGATGGCCTGCGCAAACAATATAAAAAACGCGTCGTGGTGAGTGATGTATCTCTGCAGGTTGAGAGCGGCCAGGTGGTTGGCTTGCTGGGCCCCAATGGCGCAGGCAAAACAACCTGTTTTTACATGATCGTCGGCTTGGTTCCAGTCGATGGCGGCACGATTCATCTCGACGGTAATGATTTGTCGCGCATGCCTATTTTTCGGCGCTCCCGATTGGGTGTGGCCTATTTGCCGCAGGAGGCATCGATTTTCCGCAAGCTTACGGTGTCTGAAAATATTCGCGCTATTTTGGAGCTGCGAGATTTATCCGATGAAGATATTGATTCGCGTTGCACTGCGTTGATGGAAGAGCTGCATATTTCGCATCTACGGGATAACCCAGCCATTAGCCTTTCAGGCGGCGAGCGTCGCCGCGTTGAAATTGCCCGTGCGCTCGCAGTTGATCCGCGCTTTATTTTGCTGGATGAGCCATTCGCCGGCGTCGATCCAATTGCGGTGATTGATATTCAGGAGATCATCAAATTTCTAAAAAACCGTGGCATCGGGGTATTAATTACAGACCACAATGTGCGCGAAACGCTGGGCATTTGTGACCACGCCTACATCATCAATCAAGGCTCGGTGCTGGCCAGTGGCGCACCAGACGAGATTGTGGTGAATGAAACGGTTCGTAAAGTCTATTTGGGAGAAAACTTCCGCCTGTAGCGGTCGTAAGCGGGCTTTTAAATTTTATGAAGAATTCCCTTCAGCTCAAGCTTTCGCAACATCTGACATTGACGCCGCAATTGCAGCAGTCAATCAAGTTGCTGCAACTATCAACGGTTGAGCTAAATCAGGAGCTGGAGCGCTATCTGTTGGAAAATCCGTTGCTGGAGCGTGTAGATACAGCAGGAGACACCGATGAATCTCCGGCGCTGCCGTTTAATGGGCAAACCGATTTTCCGGCATCCGGTCAGACCGAAACCGATTCGGGCAATCAAAGCGGAGCGGCAGATTCAGCCGATGCGCGCAATGATGACGCTGGTTTTAGTGGCGATGATGGGGCAGGCTATTCGTCCGGCACGCGCGTCAATAATAGTAATAGCGAAGGTGACGACGATGATAGTGGCTTCGGACAAATCGCGGCTGCAGAGCCAACGCTTCAGGAACACCTGACCTCTCAGCTCGCGTTAATGTCGGTCACCGAAACAGACCGCAGGCTGGTGTTGCTATTAATTGCGCATCTTGATGAAGACGGTTATCTGACGTATGAGCTCAACGACCTGGCGCATTTGATTGCCGAACATATCGAGATTGACGCAGATGATTTGCAAATTGCACTCAAGCATTTGCAAAATTTCGAACCCACCGGTGTAGGCGCTAGATCGCTGGCGGAATGCCTTATGTTACAGCTGGCTGCGATGCCGGTCGGCGTGCCTTTCCGGGCGAAAGCGCAGCAGTTGGTGGAACAACATCTTGATTTGTTGGCGGCTCGTGATTTCATGAAACTAAAGCGGCTGCTGCGCGTCAACGATGAAGAGCTAAAACGTATTCGCGAGCTGATTGTCTCGCTTGAGCCTAAACCAGGGCGCTGCTTCAGTCACGATGATATTCGCTACGTGGTGGCCGATGTCGTGGTAAAAAAATTGCAGGGCAAGTGGCAAGCCATGTTGAATCAGGAGGCCATGCCCAGATTGCGCGTTAACAAGCTGTACGCTGATTTGCTGCATAAAAGTCGTGATGCCGACGGTAAAAATCTGACGGGGCAGTTACAGGAAGCGCGCTGGTTAATCAAGAATGTACAACAACGTTTTGACACGATTTTGCGCGTTACACAAGCTATTGTTGAGCGGCAAAAACATTTTTTTGAACATGGAGAAGTGGCCATGCGCCCATTGGTGCTGCGTGAAATTGCCGACCAAGTCGGGCTGCATGAATCCACGATTTCACGTGTCACCACACAAAAGTACATGCTCACCCCAAGAGGCATATTCGAGCTGAAATATTTTTTCGGTTCATCTGTTTCCACCGATACCGGCGGCGCTTGTTCTGCAACCGCCATTCGTGCACTTATCAAGCAATTAGTTCAAGCAGAAGATCAAAAAAAACCTCTGTCAGATAACCGTATTTCCGATATTCTAAGTCAGCAGGGCATTCTGGTCGCAAGGCGCACGGTAGCAAAATATCGTGAAGGCTTGCATATTCAGCCAGCGAACCTTCGGAAGTCTATTTAATCTATTATCAGTGAACGGTATGAGTTATTTGTTGAAATTGTTTTAATGGAATGAATAGGTAGTAAGAATAGGCAGTAAAAAATAAACAGTAAAAAGCAAGCAGTAAAAAATAAACAGTAAAAAGCAAGCAGTAAAAAAGTAAAAGTAAAAAAAACAGTAAAAATGGAATCGTCGTTAAATCCCGAAAGGAGCGTGGCAAATGAACTTGCACATGACCGGCCATCACCTCGAAATCACCCCCTCAATACGTGATTATGTTTCGTCGAAGATGACCCGAATAAATCGTCATTTCGATCATGTAATCGATGTAAACATGATTCTTAGCGTAGAGAAGCTTCGACAAAAAATTGAGGCCAATGTCCATCTTTCCGGCAAAGATATTTTTGCCGAAAGTGAGAATGACGATATGTATGCCGCTATCGATTTACTGGTCGACAAACTTGATCGTCAAATCGTCAAACACAAAGAAAAAATTAAAAACAAACATGTCAGCGAAGCGCCGAAACGAATTATTTTGGAGTCGGCGCCTTAAATACCCGAGCATCCGCTGTTGCTCGGTTTGTCCAAGTCCCGACGCGGTCAGTGCATTTACGGCTGGCCGTGTTCGCAAGGTTATTACTGATCTCTGTAAATGCCCGCGTGAATAAGTCATCAAACTAACATCACGGCACGACCCATCGCCACGCTCCAGTCAATGGCACAAAATATTTCTTCAATTGCCCTACAATAGTGACCATTGATTGTCGGCTTACCTGACGACAACCGAAGTTCAAGTCTGTGTCTACCAGGTCCGAGAGCAAAGCCCCTCACTTCGCATGTTATGACTCTTCTTGCCAAACCCCTCCCTGCTTCACACATCATTCTTGATTTGGAAGTGACCAGCAAAAAACGCCTGTTCGAACAAATCGGTTTGTTTTTTGAAAACGAAAATCGACTGGGCCGTGCGCAGGTTTTTGAGGCGCTATTTGCGCGCGAAAAACTGGGGTCCACCGGTCTGGGCTTTGGGGTGGCCATTCCGCATGGACGCATCAAAGGGCTGCGCGATACACTGGCGGTGTTCATTCGCGCCAAAGACGGCGTGCCATTTGAGTCGCCGGATGGCGTGCCAGTGCGGCTGGTGTTTGCCATGCTTGTGCCCGAGCATGCTACTGAACAGCATCTAAATATGCTGTCAGAATTAGCGCAACTCTTCAGCGACACCAATTTACGACAAATATTATTGACTGAAAATAATCCTGCGCGTGTCCACCAATTGCTATCGGCATGGACGCCTTTTATAAATTACGCAACCATTGCCGACCATGCCCCAATTAAGCGTTCAGCAGCTCTTTGAGGATCGCCGTGACAAGCTGCAGCTAACATGGGTTAGCGGCCACCACGGGGCCTCGCGCATATTGCCTAAAGACGCGCTGAATCGCCCCGGTGTTGGCTTGGTCGGGCACTTGAATCTGATTCATCCGATTCTGATTCAGGCACTGGGCACTACGGACATCGATTATCTGGATGGTCTTGACGCAGAGACGCTGCAAGCCAGCCTGACCGCGCTCTGCACCGGCGAAACATTGGCGGTATTTTTATGTGACGGCATTGACGCACCGGGGTATCTGCAAACGGTGTGTGATCAATATGCAATGCCGCTTATCTTATCGCAAAAAAAAGGCCGTGTATTTGTTAACCTGCTGCGTCCTTATCTGCAGCGCGAATTATCCGAAGTTACCACCACCCACGGTGTGTTCCTGGATGTGCTCGGGTTTGGCATTCTCATCACCGGCAACTCACAAATAGGAAAAAGTGAATTAGCGCTTGAATTGATCTCGCGTGGCGCAGGTCTGGTGGCTGATGATGCGGTTGAGCTATTCCAGATTGGGCCTGAAACCATTCAAGGGCGCTGCCCAGCGTTGCTTCGCGATTTTCTGGAGGTGCGCGGCATTGGTGTGCTCAACATCAAAGCCATTTTTGGTGAAACCGCGGTGCGTCCGCGTAAAACCTTGCGCCTGATTGTGCATCTTGAGCGCCCAACAGCAGAGTATTTTCGCGGGCTTGATCGGCTACAAGCGAAATCCAGCACTACCACGATTCTCGGCGTTGAAATCCCGACCGTTACGCTGGCCGTTGTAGCAGGCCGCAACTTGGCGGTGCTGGTGGAGGCCGCGGTGCGTCATTATATTTTGCAAACCCGTGGCTATGATTCCACCAAAGATTTTCTGGATCGTCATGAAGCGGCCATGAAGGAACAGAGTGAGGCACAGAGCGGTGCGGCTGACGTAAGCTATAACCACAATCCCGGCACTGGCAATGCAGCGCTGGGTGAAACCGGTATTTTTCGCGCCCTGGATGTGGATTAGTACGTAGATTAAATTTAATGTCGATTAAATGATGAGCTAGCTAATTTATGCAACTCGTTTTATTAAGTGGTCTTGCCGGTTCAGGTAAAAGCGTCGCACTTAAAGTGCTGGAAGACGCAGGCTATTTTGCGGTCGATAACTTGCCCACCACGCTGATTCCGGCATTGGTGGATTCGCTCGAATCCAGCGCGACAAAAATCGCCATCAGTATTGATGCCCGCAGCGGCGATACCGTAGCGACGCTGCCGGCAGTGGTGAGTAGCATGGCTGCGCGAGGCATTGAGTGTCGCGTTATTTTTTTGGAAGCTACAGATGATGCTCTGCTACGCCGCTTCTCCGAAACCCGCCGTCCGCATCCGCTGGCTGAGCGCATCACTGGCGGCGTTGCGGCATGCATCATTGAAGAGCGCCGCATGTTGGGCGCGATTGCAGAATTAGGTCATTGCATTGACACCTCGGACGTGAGCCCCAATACCTTGCGTGGCTGGATAAAAGACTGGTTAAAACTGGATCGTTCGCGAATCGCGCTCACCGTACAATCATTTGGCTTTAAACATGGCATTCCGCTCGATGCTGATTTTGTTTTTGACGCACGGTTTTTACCCAATCCGTTTTATGATCCCAAATTGCGTCCACTCAGTGGCCGCGATGCGTCCGTTAAATCTTTCATGGCGGCTGATCCGAATGTAGAGCACTTTACAGCTGATATAGCCGCATTTATTCTGCGCTGGCTGCCGTTATTCGCGCGTGACAATCGCGCGGGTTTAATGATTGCGGTGGGTTGTACCGGTGGACAGCATCGCTCGGTTCATATCATTGAAGAGCTGGCGCAGCGCTTTAGTTTGGGCCACCAAGTGCTGATACGCCATCGCGATATTCACGATTTCCCAAGTGAACCAGTTTGAAAAATACGTAGTCATGGATTTCGCCATGAATTCAAATACCGCCTATTTAACGAAAGCATTTATTTTTGATCAAGTCGATTATTGCCACCGTTGCCGATTCCCTGCTGAAGCCGGCCGCCCCTGCGTATGTTGAATTGCCAATCTTCCCGCTAGGTTCTGTGCTATTTCCGGGGGGAACCATGGCGCTCAAAATTTTTGAGACGCGCTACATGGATATGGCCAAGGTTTGTTTAAAAAACGCGTTGCCGTTCGGTATTGCGCTCATTGCAGACGGCAATGAAGCTGGCATTCCTGCAACACCGCATCGCATCGGCACGACAGCACGCATTGCGGATTGGGATATGCCCGATCTAGGCGTGCTGCGTGTCACCGTAAAAGGCGAAGCGCGGTTCCGAATTATTGAGCAGCGCAGCGAAAAAAATGGGCTTATCGTCGCGACGGTAGAGAGCATCGCCGCAGATACAAACGCAAACACAAACACAAACGCAGAAACGGTGGCCGATAGCCACGAGTTTGAGGCGTGCGCCCGATTTTTGAAAAAAGTTATATCGCAGATCGACGGCGCCCCGTATTCGCATGACGAGCCGATGCTGATGGATGCGAGTTGGGTGAGCTTTCGGCTCACCGAATTATTGCCATTTAGCGGCACGATCAAACAAAAAATGCTTGAGCTGACTGATGCCAGGATGCGGCTGGAAGTGCTGCATCGTTTTTTACTTGAACAGCAGTTGATCGGTGCCTAACTGGCAACGTGCAAGATAGTAGGAAGCTAGTCGGGCCCGGCTTAGCCTCTTTTTTTGTTTTTTTACAAACGCTGGTGAAGTCGTTAAAAGCCGCGCTGTCATATGGATTTCATCGTGCTCGGATGCTCGTGTGATAAAGTAAGTGCTTCGAAATTCTGAATTATCTCCATGGACGAATCCCCCAAGCGCTCGATGTTGGAGCGCCTCTCTTCTTTGTTGCTGCGCGAGCCGGAAGACCGCGACCAGTTGGTCGAATTGCTGCACGGTGCCCATGAAAAAAAATTGCTGGATGCGGATGCCCTCTCGATGATCGAGGGTGTCATGCAGGTGTCTGAAATGCAGGCACGTGATGTCATGATCCCGCGTTCGCAAATGGACATGATCGATGTGGAAGAAGTGCCGGATGAATTTATTCCTTTCGTTATCGAAACGGCCCATTCACGCTTTCCGGTTTATGAAAAAAGCAAAGATAACGTCATTGGTATTCTGCTAGCCAAAGATTTGTTGCGTTACTACTCGAATTCAAATGATTTTGATGTGCGCGATATGCTGCGCCCTGCAGTCTTTGTGCCGGAATCAAAACGACTTAATATATTGCTGCGCGAATTCAAAGCCAATCGTAATCACATTGCGATTATTGTGGATGAATATGGCGGGGTGGCAGGCCTGGTAACGATTGAAGATGTGCTTGAACAAATCGTCGGTGATATCGAAGATGAATTTGATTTTGATGAGACCGAAGACAATATTATTCCTGATAAGTCCGGTCGCTTCCGAGTCAAAGCGGTGACCGAAATTGAGGACTTCAATGAACATTTCAAAGTGAAATTTTCAGATGAAGACTTTGATACCGTGGGCGGTCTGGTGGTCAATCAATTTGGTCGTGTACCCAAACGAGGCGAAGCGGTTACTTTCGACGGCTTTAAATTCTCGGTATTGCGTGCGGACAGCCGCATGGTGCACTCAATGCTGGTCGAAAAAATTGAGCCGGCTGAATTGGGCGAAGTATAAGCGGGATAGATTCCGTTTCGGCCTGCTGTGTCTTTACAACAACGTACGAGCTTAAATGCCGAATAAAATTCGCCTCCCGGATTCACTTCCCCCTGCGCTGATATTACTGGCAGCATTGCTGGCGGGCGGCTTGGGCGTCTTTGCATTTGCGCCTTTTTATGTCTGGCCGATGGCACTCGTTTCACTAGCGATGTTGTTTGCGCTATGGCAAAGCGCCATCTCTTTAAGGCAAGCAGTGTTGATCGGTTTTAGCTGGGGCATGGGTTTATTTTTAGCCGGCGCATCATGGCTTTATGTGGCGCTGCATGTCTATGGCAATATGCCTGCGCCGCTTGCTGGGCTATGCATATTTTTGTTCTGCTGCTACCTCTCTCTGTATCCTGCGCTGGCCTGCCTGGTGGCTTATAAATTACGTAGCAGCGCAAGCAGCAGGAGCCGGCCCATGCTGGCCTTGTTGCTCATCATGCCAGCTTGTTTTGTTGCCACCGAATATTTGCGCGGCTGGGTTGTTACCGGCTTCCCGTGGCTGATTTCCGGGTACTCGCAAACCCCGGGCGGCTGGTTGGCAGCACCACTGGCAGGTTATGCGCCGATCCTGGGCGCATTGGGTATTTCATGGCTGCTTGCGCTCACGGCAGGTTTTTTGGTATTGCTGATCAAAGCGCTGGCCGAGCTGACTGTTTTCAGGGGCCGTATGCTTGCGCTGTCAGTCTCGGTGGTGCTTGTTTGGGCGGCGGGTGCAGCACTGGCGCATATCAGCTGGAGTGCACCGTCTGGTCAGCCATTGAGCGTGGCCCTGGTGCAAGGCAATATAGATCAACAATTAAAATGGCGTGAAGACCAGCGCGCGGCCACGCTGGATAATTATTTTGAGCTGGCGCAAAACGCGACGGCCAGGCTGATCGTGCTACCCGAAACCGCGTTGCCAGTTTTCCTTGATGAAATCCCGGCTGATTATCTGGCGGCCTTGAAGCAGCGCGCCGAAAAAAATGGCGGTGATTTAATCATGGGCGTGCCGATTGCCCAGCGAGGCCACGTCAACGAGACCGCGTACACCTACGCGAATTCCGCTATTTCAATGGGCATTTCACCACCACAGCGCTACGATAAGGTTCATCTCGTAGCGTTTGGCGAGTTCATCCCGCCGCTGTTTTCATGGGCTTATAACTGGCTGAATATTCCGCTCGCCGGATTTACGCCAGGGCCCCAAACCCAAGCACCCATGCGGGTTTCGGGCCACTCTGTGGCGGTCAATATTTGTTACGAAGATACTTTTGGTTATGAAATTGCGCGGCCACTGCCAGAAGCAGAGCTGCTCGTCAATATCGCTAATATGGCGTGGTACGGACATTCGCTGGCCGCTGCGCAACATGTGCAATTTTCACAAATGCGCGCCTTGGAAACTTCGCGTTGGATGCTGCGCTCTACCAACACCGGGGTGACGGCCGCCATCAACGAGCACGGTGAAATAGTCAAATCATTGCCCCAATTTGTACGCGGCGTGTTAATTGTTGAAGCGATTCCCCGTCAGGGCGCAACTCCGTATGTGCGCTGGCGAGAGGGGCCCGTATTGCTGGGATTGGTGATCGCATTATTGGCGTCATGGTTTATGCGCAGGGGTGGTGCAGTGCGGCGCAGCAAAATAGATTGAGGTTTCCGGGCTCTGCGCATTGCTTTTTAAGTTTGGGCCTTTGCTATGCCATCGCTAACCCCGTAAAATCAGGGTTTGATCCTACTGCGGCAATTCCATTTTATGGCACTTCAGGCTTCACCTACTTTTCAGGAAATCATTCTTCGCCTCCAGCAGTATTGGAATAATCAAGGTTGTGCACTGCTGCAGCCCTACGATATGGAAGTCGGCGCAGGCACCTCGCATACGGCCACTTTCCTGCGCTCGCTGGGTCCGGAGCCGTGGCGTGCAGCCTATGTGCAGCCCTCGCGTCGTCCCAAGGATGGTCGCTATGGCGAAAATCCGAATCGCTTGCAGCACTACTATCAATATCAAGTTGTGCTGAAACCATCGCCACCGAATATTCTGGATCTTTATTTGGGCTCCCTCGAAGCGCTGGGCCTTGACCTTAAACAAAACGATGTGCGCTTCGTGGAAGATGATTGGGAAAACCCCACGCTCGGCGCATGGGGCCTGGGCTGGGAAGTCTGGCTGAACGGCATGGAGGTCACGCAATTCACCTACTTTCAACAGGTCGGCGGCATAGAGTGCAAACCCATCACGGGCGAAATTACTTATGGTCTAGAACGGCTCGCGATGTATTTGCAGAACAAAGAAAATGTATACGATCTGGTGTGGACGAGCTGGCAAGAAAACGGCATTGACCGTCACCTTAGCTACGGCGATGTGTATCACCAAAATGAGGTTGAGCAATCGACTTACAATTTTGAGCACTCTAATGTGCCGGTGCTGCTGCAGCACTTTGTCGATTATGAAAGCGAAGCTAAAAAACTCATCGAGTTGCAGCTTGCCCTTCCGGCCTATGAGCAAGTGCTGAAGGCCGCACATACCTTCAATATGCTCGATGCGCACGGCGCTATTTCAGTCACTGAACGCGCGGCCTATATTGGCCGCATCCGTAATTTGGCGCGCAGTGTGGCCCAAAGTTATTTAGAGTCACGCGAGCGGCTGGGTTTCCCGATGTTGCATGCGCAGAAACAGGTGGCCGCATGAGTACCGCTACTTTACTGGTGGAATTATTCACCGAAGAGCTGCCGCCCAAAGCGCTCAAAAAACTCGGTGAATCGTTTGCAACCGCTATTGCTGACGGCTTGAAAAGCCGCGCCCTTCTTGAGGATACGTATGTGGCCACCCTGTATGCCACGCCGCGGCGCTTGGCGGTGAGCATTACTGATGTGCGCGCTGTAGCGCCGGATCAGTCGTTCGTTGAAAAGCTGATGCCGGTCGCGGTGGGTCTGGATAAAAACGGCAACGCAACCCCGGCGTTAATGAAAAAACTTGCCGCTAAATCACTTGCATCAATCGATGTTTCAACGCTTGAACGTGAAAGCGACGGCAAGGCAGATCAGCTGATATATCGCGGCACCGCCAAAGGTCACGCGCTACATGTCGGTTTGCAGGCGGCACTGGAAGAAGCCATCGCGAATCTGCCGGTGCCCAAAGTAATGACCTATCAATTGGCGGATGGTCACACCTCGGTACAATTTGTACGTCCTGCACACGGCCTGGTCGCACTTTATGGCGCTGAGGTTGTGCCGGTTTCGGTATTGGGTTTGCAGGTGGGTAATGTTACGCATGGCCATCGATTCCAGGGTGCGACCGATATTGCATTAATGCATGCCGATGAATACGAAGCCCGTTTGGAAACAGAAGGGGGCGTGATCGCCAGTTTTGAAAAGCGCCGACACGAAATCGAACGCTTGTTGTTTGAGCGTGCTGAAGAGCATGGCGCCACCCTGGGCGAGCGCGAGGATTATCTGGCTTTGCTCGATGAAGTTACGGCACTGGTTGAGCGCCCGAGTGTTTATGCGGGCAGCTTCGAAGCGGAATTTTTGACCGTGCCGGCGGAG
>ENA-OFCD01001122-OFCD01001122.1-metagenomes-genome-assembly--contig:-NODE-1122-length-14681-cov-3.742513_pt1 | contig 14681 bp, 12 predicted proteins | sample MGYA00153392_OFCD01 | MGnify analysis MGYA00153392 | reverse complement strand
GGTTCGGAGCCCCGCCGCCGCAACAATACGGAGCGCCGCAGCAGCAGCCTGGCGGGTTCGGAGCCCCGCCGCCGCAACAATACGGAGCGCCGCAGCAGCAGCCTGGCGGGTTCGGAGCCCCGCCGCCGCAACAATACGGAGCGCCGCAGCAGCAGCCTGGCGGATTCGGAGCCCCGCCGCCGCAACCTGGCGGATACGGAGCGCCGCAGCAGCAGCAAGCTCCTTATGGTCAGGCGCCTGCCGCGAGGTGCCAGCAGGGTCACGAGATCCCGTCGGGCTCGAGCTTCTGCGCGTTCGGTCACCCGATCGCGATGCAGGGCATGCAGATCAACAACGATATGTACGGGCAGCCGCCGCAACAGCCGCAAGCACAAGGCTTCGGCGGGCAGCCGCAATACGCGCCGCCGCCACCCCCGCAGCAAGAAGGATTCGGACCGACGGAGCCTGCACCGCCGGGCTTGCAGCAACCGAGCGCGACCGCCGTGCGCGGCTTTCTCATCTCGTATCAGGCCAACGCGAACGGCGACTTCTGGCCGTTGAAGGGTGGCCGCATGCAGGTAGGCCGCGCGAACGCGGGCATCGAGCTCGACATCGCGCTCTCCGACGCGACGATCTCCTCGCGTCACGCCGCGGTGGTGGTGGACTCTCTCAGCGGAATCATCTCCATCGAGGACACTGGCTCGACCAACGGCACCTACGTCAACGAGGAGCACATCGGTCAGAACGGTCACCGCGAGATCAAGGATGGCGACAAGGTCCGCTTCGGCGGCTTCACCACGATCGCGAAGATCGTGGGCCGACTGTGACGCACGCATGACACGTCAACGAACGCAATCACGAAACAAGTGGGCCGTCGGCGCCGTCATTATGGGCGCGCTGCTCGGCGTCGCGTCTACTGCGGAGGCCGCGCCCACCGCTCACATCTTGCGCATCGATCCGCGCGCGGGAGTGTCGGGCGGCGCGCCGATCCTCACTACGGTCATCGAGCTCGTGCAGTTCAATTCTCCTTCGGCGGCGCTTGGTCAGTGCTCCAACCTCTCTCCGAACGACGCGCTCGACTGCGGCAGCGATCAGATGGAGAAGGACGGTGTCTTGTGGAGCCCGCTCGGCAAGGCCGACCCGAAGGATCCGAACCACGGCTTCCCGCTGCCGAACGCCGTCTTCACCGTGAAGGTCAACGGCTCGGATGTGCCCGCGATGCCCGAAGGCAACGCGATGCGCTGGGGCGACTCGCAGAAAGAGCCGAACGTCGGCACGGCGTGGCTCGTCGCGCTCGACGCCTCCAACGGGATGGGCGCGCGCTACGCGGACTCGCGCGAGGTGGCGCACTCGTTCATCGAAGCGATGCAACCGAACGACCTCATGGAGGTCATCATCTTCGACACGAACGAGCGGCAGTACGTCGCCGACTCGCACTGGGTGACTTACAAGAAGCGAAACGATCTCGTCGCTGCGCTCGACTCCGTGCCGCAAGTGCAACCCTCACGCGGTCGCGATCGCGCCCTCTTTCCGATCATCAAGGGCCTCGTCGCGGACGGCTTCGGCAACCTCGGAAACACTGGCGGGCCCGACGCGAAATCGATCCCGCTGCACCAAGCGCTCGTCGTGCTCTCGAACGGCGCGGGCCGCGGAGATCCCTCGAGCGCCTCGCCGACGGCAGCGGTGTTCGCGCAGTACATGGACAAGGGACGCTTCCCCGAGGAGAACACGTCTGCGCCGAAGACTCCGCTACCGGTGATCAGCGTCTGGTTCCCCAACCCGTCCAGCCTGACGAACGACGTCTATCATACGAACGACGCTCAATTCATGCAGTCGCTCGCGAACACCGAGATCGGCGGCTTCTACGACACCGTGCGTCCCGGGCAAGGCGGCGCGCGCGGCAAGAACATCGTGCACGCGGTGAAGAAGCGCTTCGACTCGATGTACATCGTGAAGTGGCGGCTCTCGTGCTTGAACCTCTCGGTCGAGCAGAGCTTCGCACTCAACTTCCAGAAGGTGTCACCGTCGATCATCGGCGACTCGTCGTTCAAGGAAGTGCCGATCGGCGTAGACCCATCGCAGTGGCCGCTGGACGTGGACATGGCGAAGACCAAAGCCGAGGCTGACGCGAACCCGCTGCATCCCGGTGGCACCTTCAAGGTCTACGGCAACTTCTGTTGGGCCGGAGAGAAGGGGCGCGCAGAGGCGTACTTCATTCCCGCAGGCACAGCTCCCGATCCGAAGATGAGCGATCCGGATCCGATGAGCGTGAAGAACGCGATGCAGTCGCTCATCAGTCAGAACATGCGCGGCAGCGGAGTGGAGGCGAGCGACACCTTCGTCACGCTATCGGTGCCAGACGAAGACAAATTGCTCGAGGGCACCGGAGACAGCACGGTCGCCCACGTTATCGTCTATGACAACGGCGCAAAGCGCGCGAGCGGTCACGAGGCGCAGAGCATCCTCACGCTCAAGGCAGAGAAGAAGCCCATGGCGTGGCTGCTTTTTGCCGGTATCGGCGGAGGCGTCGTCGTGGTGGGTCTGCTCGTGGTGGTGCTGATGCGCGGTGGTGGTGGCGGTGGCGGTGGAGGCAAGCGCGGGCGGCAAGGACAACCTCCTCCTCAGCCCGTCGTCGCGGGCGGCGCTCCTCCGTATGGTGGCGGTGGCTACACGCCTCCGCCGGGCGGTGGGTACGGCGGTGGCGGCGCTCCTCCGTATGGTGGCGGCGGACCTCCATATGGAGGACCCCCTCAGGGAGGAGGGTATTCTGCAAACCCTCCCGTGGCGCCGCTCCCCGCTGATGCGGGGATTGGCGGCGCCAAAGCAGCAGTAGAAGTTCGCTGCCCCTCTTGTGGGTCGCAGACCATGGCGACGCCCGGACTCGCGGGCGTTTGTTTCTCATGCGGGCAACCGTTGCCCTCCGACTTCTCGACGACCAAACCTGCGGGCCCCATCGGTGCGTATCCGCTGACGGGCGGCATGCCCGCCGCGCCGACGCCTCCCGCGAATCCATATGCGAGCGCGGCGCTTGCCGCGATCGTCAGTCACGCGATGGGCGAGGTGCCCGTGCGAGTCGGCGCCGAAGTGCGCGCAGGTCGCGACCCCCAGCAGTGCGCGCTGATGCTCGCGGAGCCTAGAATCAGCGGCGTCCACGCGACCTTCAAGTTCGACGGCGAGAAGCTCTGGGTGCGCGACGAGGCCTCGAACAACGGCGTCTACGTCTCGATGGCGCGCATTCCCGCGTCCGTGTGGACGCCCGTTCCGGTCGGCGCACAGCTTCGCGTCGGTCCTGTCGAAATGGCGGTGCGGCTCGCGTGATGACTCCGCCGATCGTGGACGTCGGCGCGCGCACGGACTCGGGGCGTGATCCCACCAAGAAGGTGAACGAGGACGCGATCGCGCATCGCTCGACCAAGCACGGTTACCTCGCGGTCGTGTGCGATGGCATGGGTGGACACGAGGGCGGCAAGGACGCTTCCGCGCAGTCGCTCCTTGCGGTGCTCGACACGTTCGAGCGCGCCGCAGAGGAGACCCCGCCGCAGGTCGTGCTCGCGGAGGCGATCACGGAGGCCAATCGTCGTGTGTACGCGCTCGGCGCGAAATCGGCTGCGGATCGGCCTGGATCGACGATCGTCGTGATCGTGGTGCATTCGGGCGGCACCGACGTCGCGCACGTCGGTGACAGCCGCGCGTACGCGATCACGGGCGGCAAGATCGCGCAGATCACGAAGGACCACTCGGTCGTTCAGCAGATGGTGGATCACGGTTTGTTGACGCCCGAAGCGGCGAAGGCGCACCCCGACGCGAACCGCATCACGCGCGCGCTCGGCACCAAGGACACAGTCGAGGTAGAGGTTCGGCCGTCACCGTTGCTACACGCACCTGGGGATGTTTTCGTGTTGTGTACGGACGGGCTGAGCGACCTCGTCTCGCCCGAAGACATCTTGAGGATCGCGACGAGCGCCTCTCCTGAGCAAGCCGTCGGGCAGCTCATCGATCTCGCGAACGCGCGCGGCGGACACGACAACGTCTCGGCGATCATCGTGCGCGCGAGGGAGGCCGCAGTCGCGCAGCCAGGTTCCATTGCGAAGACCGTCGCGCAGACGATCGCGGAGGAGGCGCCGCTGCTGCTCGTCACCCCGGCGCCGTCGGGCCGAAGGCTCACGGCGACCTCGACCCTCGACGACGCTCCACGCAAGCGCTTCCCGCTCGGCGTCGTGCTCGGATTGGCGCTCGTCGTGCTCGGACTGCTCGGCGCGGCGCTCGCGGTCTACTTGAACGAGCGCACCCAACACGCGCATCAAGCGCCGAGCGCCTCGGCGTTCACCCATCCGCCGCCCACGGCAACGGTTGCTGCGTCAAGGATCGTCCTTCCCACGGACGTCGAGAGCCCGGAGCCCGAGCCGCTGCGACCGCTGAGCCGTCCAGAGGCTGGCGTCAAACCGACGCCGTGAACCGGTCATCCGCGCGCTCGAGCCTCGCGCTCTTGCGGGACTTCGGCGAGCTCCTGCATCGCTTGCTCGATTGCCGCTTCGTCGGATTGGCTCGCCGCTTCGAGCACGACGCATAGCTTCGGTTCTGCGACGGCGTTCGCCGCGATGCGAATGCGAGCCTTGGCGTCTTGCTCGTCGCACGACGACAACGCGATCGCGGCCGCAGCGCGCTGCTTCGGCGGAGCTCCCGCGCTCTCGAGCAAGTGCCACAGTCGCTCTGTGTCGATCTCCGCGGTTCTCAGCGTAGCCGCGCCCGCGCCAACTCCCTTCAACATGGCGATCCACTGGGGGATCGTCCTGTCTCGACGATCGAGCAAGGCCGCCGCGGACTCCACGTCGCCTCGCTTGTACACGTCCACCGCCTCTCGGATGCGCTCCACCAAGCCGTAGGCGAGCGCGTCGGACCAGCGGTTGCCGATGGGGAGGTTCACTTCCTCACCGCTCCGCAACGTGAGCTTTGCGCCGACGTATTTGTTCTGACCGAGGCTCTGCGCGTAATGCCCCACGCCAGCGATGTCGCTCGTAGGAATGAATCGCCGCAGCCACATCCACTTCACGAGCACACCATCCGCGCCGATCTCGATGCGCGAGGGAAACAACGCCAACGTCATGGCGAGCCCGATCAAGAGAGGAACGGAGAGCGGCGACAGCTGTGGGAGTAGCCACGCGAACGCGAAAATCACCGGCATGATCGCGAAGAACCCTACGGACATGAGCCAAGGTCTGCCCATGGCGCGGCTCATCCCCCGGAAGCTCGCCACGCTCTGCGCCGCGTCCATGCCCAACGCGCGGAGCAGTTGACGGCCTTGCTGTTCGTCGTGGACGACGAGCTCGATCGGGAGGCGACGCTTGCGTTCTACACGCACCGTGGGGGGCGTACGAAGCAGCGGCGGCAGATAGAGCGCGCGCGTGATGCGAGCACGTGCGATCTCGCGATCCCCCACGCGCAGCTCGGTGCTGCTCGCTCGGACCATGGCGGGCACGCGACGCTCCCACGGCTTGCGTTGGAGGTTCATGAGATGGAGCACGGCCGAGAAAATGAGCAGGTGTGGGGCACCCACGAACATCGGAATGCCCGTCACGGCCCACCCGATGAGGAGGCCGAGCACGCCGAGCAGCGGCAGGCACGCGAGCGCCGTGAACCAAGGGTTGGCGATGCGCTTCGCGAGGAGCGCTTCGAAGAGTTCCTGGCTCATGCCTTCCCCTCGAGCCTACAAAGCGCTTCCTCCAAAGCTGCATCGTCTTCGCCACTCGCGGCTTCGATCGCAACGCGCAGACGAGGCTCGGCCACCGCGCTCGCGGCGACGCGGATACGGGTCTTGGCGCCCTCTTCGTCGATGGTTGATAAAGCAACGGCTGCTGCCGCGCGATCCTTCGCAGGTGCGCCGGGGCTCTCCAGCAGCTCCCAGAGTCGCTCCGCGTCGATCGCAGCAGACCGAAACGTCGCGGTGGCTCCCACGCCGAGGCCCTTGAGCCGGTTGACCCACTCGCGGATGGCGAGACTGCCGCGGTCGAGCAGCGCCGCGGCCGAACCGTCGCCGCCCAGCCCCGCCGAAGCGGCCTCTCGAATGCGCTCGGTAAGGAGCTCTGCCTCTTCGTTGGCGCCGCGAACGGGGATGTCCACATTCCTACCGCTCGCCAAGACGAGGCGCGTTCCGAAGCGGCGCTTGCTTCCGCGTACCTCCTCGAACGCGCTGACGCGCGCGATGTCGGCGGCGCGAATGAAGCGCTTCATCCACAGCCATCGGACGAGCACTCCATCCGCCCCCACATCCACGGACGACGGCAAGAGCCGAGGAAGTAGCGCAACCGCCAACAATGCGAGGATCGAGAAGGTCGGGTGCACGACGAACGATCGCGCGCCGAGCGCGATCATCACGACAACGATGGGCGTGACTCGCTGAATTAGTCTCGCTGCGAGCCAATGCTCCGCTGCGGCGCTCGGCGGCGCTCTGAAGCGAACGACGACCTGACTCGCGTCGAGGCCCATCGCGCGGAGCAGCTGGCGTCCCTCGTGCTCGTCGCGCACGCCGAGTTGCATGACGGGACGGTTCGCGATCTCGACACGCACGTTGGGTCGCGCGCCCAGGCGGCCGGGAAGGAGCATGGCGCGGCGAATGCGCTCGCGAGGGAAGCGCTTGTCCCCGACGCTGAGCGCTTCACGCGTGGCCTCGACGTGCGCATACTCACGCTCGGTCCGCCAGGTGTGCACGAGCCCGACGAGCCCACCGAGTATCAACGGCGCGCCGATATTGAAGACCGCCGCGTGCGTCGGCGCCAGCGCGATCGCGAGGACAATGCCGAGCACGAGGAGCGCGACAGCGAGCGCGATTCTCGATGGGTCGACCCTGGCCACGTCGAGCCGAGCGACGAAGCGGTCATCGTCGCTCACTCAGCGCTCGCGCATGAACGGGTACCCCACCGAGGTCGGGGGCGCGAAGGTCTCCTTCAGCGTGCGAGGCGAGACCCACCGCAACAGATTGAACGCGCTGCCGGCCTTGTCGTTCGTACCGGACGCGCGCGCTCCGCCGAACGGCTGTTGCCCGACCACAGCGCCGGTGGGCTTGTCGTTGACGTAGACGTTGCCCGCCGATTGGCGCAGCACGGAAAGCGCGTGAGCCACGGCGGCGCGATCCTGGCTGAAAATAGCCCCCGTGAGCGCATAGGGGCTCGTCGAGTCCACCAGCGCGAGCGTCTCGTCGACCTTGGCGTCGTCGTAGACGAACACAGAGAGCACCGGACCGAACAGCTCCTCTTGCATCAGGTCGTGCTTCGGATCGGTGACCTGCACGAGCGTCGGCCCGCAGAACCAACCCACCTCGCGCGACCATCCGGCGTCCGCCAACACCGTGCAGGATGCATCTTTCTTCAAACGGTCGCGCCAACCCGACAGGCGCGTGTACGCGCGCTCGTTGATGACGGCGCCCATGAAGTTCGAAAAATCCGCGACGTCGCCCATCTTGATCTCGGCGATGTGCGCGAGCACGCGCTCCTTCAGCTTGGGCCACAGACTCTTCGGCACGTACGCGCGCGATGCCGCCGAGCACTTCTGTCCTTGGAACTCGTACGCGCCTCGTACAAGCGCAACCGCGAGCGGCTCGAGCTCGGCGGAGGGGTGTGCGAACACGAAGTCCTTGCCGCCCGTTTCGCCGACGAGACGCGGATAGGTCTTGTAGGAGGCGATGCGCTCGCCCACGCCGCGCCACAAAGCTTGGAATACCCGCGTCGAGCCCGTGAAGTGAATTCCGGCCAAATCGCGGCTCGCGAGGCACGCGTCGGCCACGGGCGCGCCGTTGCCGTAGACGACATTGATGACTCCGGGCGGCAGCCCCGCGGCCTCGAACAATCGCATCGTGTGATACGCGGCAAGGCTCTGGCTCTCCGCGGGTTTCCACACGACCACGTTGCCCAACATCGCCGGCGCGCTCGGCAGGTTGCCCGCGATCGCGGTGAAATTGAACGGCGTCACGGCGAGCACGAACCCCTCGAGCGGACGAAGCTCGAGCGAGTCTTGATACGCGTTCGTCGAGATCGGCTGCTCCGCTAGGCGCGAGCCGAAGTGGACGTTGAAGCGCAAGAAATCGATCAGCTCGCACGCGGAGTCGATCTCGGCTTGGAACGCCGTCTTGCTCTGGCCGAGCATCGTCGCGCCGTTGATCACCTGCCGCCACGGACCCGCGAGGAGCTCCGCCGCACGCGAGAACACCCGCGCGCGCTCTGCGAACGGCGTCCTCGCCCACGCGGGAGCCGCCGCCATTGCCGCCGAGATCGCTCGTTGCGTCACCTCGGTGCCTGCCTCGTGTGCCTTGGCGACGACCTTCGCGTGGGCGTGAGGCGAGGTCACGTCGAAGCTCGCGCCCTCATAAGAGGGCTTCCCCGCGATCACATGAGGGACGTCGGGGCACTCGTTCGAGAGCGTCGCGAGAGAGTCCTTCAGCGCAGCGCGCTCCGGGCTACCCGGTGCGTAGGCGAGGATGGGCTCGTTGATCGGAACGGGGAGCGCGATGGGCGTGTCGAGCATCCCGCGAGTCTACTTCATGTCGCCCGGAGTTCCGGTCGTTCCGGTCGATCCGAAGGGAGTCGAGTCGAAGGTCGAGGCGGACTTGGGGTTGAACGAGGGCTTCTTGCCCGGCGTGGTCGGCTTGGACGTTGGCGCTGGCGCCGTGCTGGTCATCTTGGGCGTGGCCGTGCTGGTCGGTGGGGTCGAGGAGGTTCGCATCGGCACGGCGGACGGAGCGGGCGCAGGCCTCAGCGCGTCGCCGGCGGCCTTGCGTGCTTTTATGACCTGCGGGTCAGTCTCGATCGTCGGGTCTCCGAGAGTGGCGCGATCCAGCCCGTCCATGCACTGTTGCCACTCGCCGTGGTCGCACTTGTCGAGCGCGTCCTTGCGCTCTTTCCGAGCGAGCTCGAGGCGAGGATCGCGCGGAGGCGCGGTCGGCCGCTGAGTCTCCGGTGTGACGGCGATGTCTTGCTTCGGCGACTGACGAAGCTTCAGCGCAAAGATGATCGCGACGACGACGAGCGTGCCGGCGAGCGCAGTGATCATCCACCGCTCCTTCAGAAACCTGCGCATGCGCGAGACGCGCTGACGCACGCGCGGCGCCGGGATTTGCTCGCTCTCCGCGATCGACTCGAGCTTCTCGCCGTCGCCTTCGCGGAGCATCCACTCCAGAGTCTTGGGCGAGTCGCTGTTCGGCGGGAGCTCACGCTCGGCCCATCGCAACAGGTCTCGCTCGGAGTAGGGAGTCTCCTCCGCGGGCACGTCGACGAGCTCGCTCGGCTCCTCGCGGCGGCGCTTGCGGTAGAAGTCGGCGATCTTGTTCTTCGCCACGGCGAACACCCATTTGCGGATCGCCTCGGGCTCTTCGGGGGCGTTCTTCGATGCGAGCGCGTCGGTCAGTACGCTCTGGACGATGTCTTCTGCGTCGGACTCGGGCACGCGCTTGCGCACCATCGACGCGAGCGCGCGATGGAAGCGAGGGTCGGCGAGGGAAGGGTGGCGGAGGGGCATGAGGGCGAGCACACAAGCTCGTCGCGCGCGGCGCCGCGAGTGTGACACGATGAGACTCGCTTGTGGATTTTTGGCTACGGCTCGCTGATCTTCAGGCCGTCCTTTCCGTTCGTGGAAAAGGCCGGCGCGTGGGTCTCTGGGTACGAGCGACGTCTTTGGCAGGGGTCGACCGACCATCGCGGGGTCCCTGGCGCTCCCGGCCGCGTAGCGACGCTCATCGAAGCTCCGGGCGCGCGATGCTGGGGAGTGGCCTACCGAATCGACCGACAGGACATCGCCGCCGTCCTCGCGCATCTCGACCACCGTGAGAAGGGCGGCTACGAACGCCGTGAAGTGATGCTCGAGTTCGAGGGCTCGTCGCCTGTTCCGGGAACCGTGTACTTCGCGAGCTCCACCAACCCATCGTTCCTTGGACCTGCGCCGCTCGAAGAGATCGTCGCGCAGGTGCGATCGGCGATCGGCCCGAGCGGTCGCAACGCGGACTACGTTCTTCGACTCGCCGCCGCCCTTCGAGAGAGCAACGTAGACGACCCGCACGTGTTCGCGGTGGCGAACGCCCTGTAAAAAAGGTTCGCTGCGGACGTGGATCGGCTCATAATCACGTCGTGAGAGCAACGCTGCGAGTCATCGGAATGTGTGCCGTTGCGACGTCGTTCGTGTGGGCGTGCGGCGGCTCCGGAGCCGCTCCGGCCCCCAAGAGCGACACGCAGTTCGACGATGGCGAAGACCCTGGCAGCGGTCCGCCCAACCGTGGCAATCGGCCCGACGCGAGCGGCGATGCGCAAGGACGCACGTGCACCGCGGACCGTGACTGTCCGGCCAGTCACAAATGCTCATACGCGATCGGCGCGGGCTGCGCTTCGATCGGCATGGGCGTCTGCCGGACCTACACGGCCCCGGCAAACTGCACGACGAGCGTCGCGTGCAGTTGCGACCCCGCTCCGAGAGACGTTCCTCTCTGCACGCCGCCCGGCTTCGCGCCCGTGCCGGTGTCGCGCGTTGGCAGCTGCAAACAAGACGCGAGCGTCCCGGAAGACGCGAGCGTTGCCGATACCAGTGTGTCCGACGCGAGCGACGCAACGACGGACTGAGTCGACCACGTTGCGCTCCTGTCGCATTCGTCACGCGAGAGACGTTTTGTATTGTAACGCTGCGGGCGATTCTCTAAGGACGGCACTTCATTTTCTGCGCGCCCGAGCTGATTTCCGGCCCGAGCCAACCAGGAGCTCACCCCTCACAACCCCTGTTGGAGGTTGTTCATGTCCCACGGCCGTCACATCAAGATTCTCGCTCGCGGCAAAGCCGCTCTCCTCGGAGACGTCACTGTCGTCCGCGAAATGCTCGAAAAGCTCGTCGACCTCCTCGGCATGCGCATGCTCGACAAAGCGCACATGTATGACGTCGAATGCGAGATCGAGAAGCTTGGCAAGTCCCCCTTCGAAGACGAAGGAGGCGTGACCGGAGTGTGCGTGCTCTCCACGTCGCACTGCTCGATCCACACGTGGCCGCTGCGCCCGTTCTTCGTGATGGATGTCTACTCGTGCCGCGACTTCGATGCAGCCGATGTCGAGATGCACCTTGCCGGCGCGCTCGGCGCGTACGACGTGCAGATGACGGACGTCTCGGCGGCGCTCGAGTACAAGTTCGAGAAGAAGCCCGCGCGCATCGAAGCGACGGCCTGATCAGGCGGGCCCCGGACCGGGATCGTCTGGGACGCGCCACACGATCGGTGTGAGCGTGCCTACGACGGTCCCGATCACTTGCAGGACGTGCACGAGCATCGCGACGGCGAGCGCTTGCGCTTGGGTCATCGCGAGCGCGTCCGACGAGAATGCGAAGGCGCCGTCGGTCGCGCCCACCTGCCCAGGCACCAGCACGCCCACCGCCAAGCCCACCATGTTCACGCCTTGCGCGAGGAGCACGTGCGTAGGCGTGACGAGGCCTCCCACAGCAGTCGCCAAGACTCCGTACTGCGCGATCTGACAGGCGCGCCCGGTCACCAACGCGAGGAGCGGCGCTAGCGGCACCAACGGCCCCTCCCGAGTCGTCTTCTGGAATTCACCGGCAGCGTTCTCCAACTTGCGACTGCGCTTCGCGAGTGCGCGCCCGATTCGTGGGTTGCGCGAGGCGACCCGCAGGGAGAGGCCGAGCACGAACACCCCGACCCCTTGCCCTGCGATCGCGTACGTCAATACTGACCCGCCAGTCAGAATAAACGCCGAGAGGGCGCAAGGAACGGTGATCAGCGCCCCCGCGATGAGCGCGAGAGATTGCATCAGCGTCGCCGCGGCGGTGGCGTTGGGCCACCCGACCCACCTCGCGAGGAGCGCCGCCTTCGTCGCCTCCGCCGCGGTGCGACCCGCAGGCGCAAGCATCGTCACGGCGTTGGCGATCACGTGCGCGCGCACGAGCGGTCCACGTGGCACCGTCCGGCCGAGCGGGCCGTATGCGTAGTAGGTCGCGAGGGTGTCGCAGCCCACACGCGCGGCGTCGAGGGTCAACAGAACGGGCAGCCAGGGCAGCGCGCTCCGCATGGCCGCGGCCAGCGCCGAGGCGCCAGCGGAGCGAACCAGCAGCGCGAGCACCGTCAACCCGGCCGCCAAGAACGCCACACGTGTGAGCGACGACAGCCGCTGTTTCGTGCGCGCTTCCATCTTACGGGGTCGCCGTCATTTCCTGTCGGGTAAGCGTGGCGGACCGTTCGAAGTTTGGTGCGGCGCTCTCGTCGGCAAGCTGCCGGTGTAAAAGCCGTCAGTCTCTTTGAGAGAGTCGGGCAAGGGCCCAGCCGCGAACGCGCACTCCATCGAACGCACGAGCACCGCCTCCGGCCACGCCTCTGACTTGTTGACCGAGAACACGAGCGAGTGCGGCAGGTCGTCTGGAAAGACCAGCGCGCTGTACATGCTGTCCGTGTCCTCTACGCTCCGAGCGTCGAGCGCGGACACGCAGGCGTCTTTCGGAGCCTTCGTGCTGCCGACGACGAGCGCGCGGTCGGTCGCGAGGACGACCTCGCTGCCGTCGACGTCGATCCGAACTGCCCGCCGCGATCCCGGCGAGAACGGCGCCGCATAACGGATTTTTGACCCGTCGGTCACTGGCGGAGCGTCGCACGCCTTCGGTGTGTCGCCGAGTTGCTGCTGCGTCGGCAGCGCGAACCACTCGCTAGGGTCGGCCTCCGCCTTCACGGGCACGGCCCACAATCGCGCGGCGTCGTCCGTGGAGAGCCCGACGAGCGCGGACGTGCGCCCGCCGAAATCGAACAGCGACATCGACGCGTCGTTCGCGCGCCAAAAGAAGCTCTTGCCGGTCTGCCACCACTGCGTCTGGAGCACGCCGTTACTCACGAGGGCAACGCCGACGTCGCCGTTCGCGAGCACCACGCCGCCGTAGTCGCCGTTCGTCTCGACCCCCTTCTGCTTCTCCGTTCGCCCGTCGTCGCGCAGCAGGTACATCGGTCTGTCGTCTAGATAAGACTGAGAGAGGAAGTACACGCCTCGCGGGTCGAGCCACGCCAGCTCCGGGGTAGCGGGATAGGTCTTGCCGTCCTCGTAGTCGGAGCGCGGATCGTGCTGCACACGGAAGGGAGGGATCTTGTTCACCGCCCCGTGAAACACCTTGCCCGTGTCGCCGCGATACCACGTGAGCGCAGCGTCGACAGGATTGTAGACGCCCGGCTGTGTGCGGATCTTCGAATACGTGTAGCGCCGCACCACCACGCCGGTCGGCTGGACGAACATCGCCGTCTCGGTGCCCCAACCGGGCGGCTGGAGAGCCGGGCCCGTCAACACGAGGTCGGTGGTCTTGGCCGTCGTGTCTCCGCGCTTGTTCACGTGCAGCGTGACCGAGCCGTGCTCGTCTCGTGTCGGCAAGAGCCAGCGGGCGTTCCCGATGTCGACGTCGTCCACGGTCGCGAGGGTGCCACCGCCGAGCTTCGTCCAGCGGCCCTGCGCGGTGCATTTCAGGCCCTTCGCGAACACGGTCTTCGACGCCGTATCCGAAGACGGCTGGGTCTCGGCCGCATCCCATCCCGCGCGCAGGCCTCGGTTGGTGATGCACCCATACGAGCTGCACTGATCGACTGTGGTCGCGTCTAGCGGCTTGGTCACGGCGAGCCATGTCTTACCTTCGTCGGTCGTCTCGTAGGCCTTCTCGCCGATCGCGAGCCCGTATTTTCCGGCGAGAGCTGCGCGCAGCGAGCCCGTGGACGGAGGCTTGATCTCTTGAACGTCCTTGGCGTCTGGCTTCTGCACGAACATGTACGGCCCGTCGTGCGCCGCGATGAAGCCGCGTGCGGAGCCGTCGTCGTCCTGCGTGAGCGTCGCCGTTCCTTCGTTCATCGTCTGCGCAAGACGGGCGACCTTCTCGGGTGTCGGCGCTCCGGCCTTGAAACGATAGAGCGAGACCTCCTCGCCGACTCCGATCGCGTACACATCAGACGATCTCGCGTTCGTCGCGAAGCGAACGAAGCGCACGGGATCCGTCGGCAAGGCCTCGAACGCTCCAGTGCCTGTTCGGACGCGCGGTGTCCGGCAAGTCGGTTCATACGAAACAATGGCGCAGCGCTCGGCGATGTAGGTCCATCCGCCGTCGCCGATCGCCACACCGTCCGAGCCATCCCGCGTTCCGCCGCCGCCGTCGAAGACGCGTACGTTGGTGAACAGAACGTCTGCCATGGTCGTGCTCCTATTGACTGCGCTGCGCAAGGCGCTCGTTTGCGGCCAGGAATTCGCGCAGCTCGCGCTGGCATTCGTCGGGCCGCTCGACCGGCGTCCAGTGTCCGCACTTCGCCAGCACGACGACGCGCTTGCTGGCGGCGCGGTGCAGCCGGTCGGCTACATGGCCCGCCACCAGCGTCAGCAGCAGCGCAGGCAAAAACTGGTACAGCCCGACAAGTCCCAAGTCCCAGGCGCTGGCCGTCAACTCGTACATCTGCCAGCCGACGGCGACCATCAGCATCTGGTTGCCGGTGGTGCCAAAAAGCCTGGCGAACCACATCCGCATGAAAGCCCGCTGGCGTGTGAGTTCGGTAAAGCTATGGCCAAGCATGTGGCTTGAAGCTTAGCAGCCGATCGTCAATTCCCCGGCTTTTGACGGTGCTCCTGATTGAATAGCTGCTCACGCCCGCCCTATATGGGATAGATGCCATTTTCATTCCTAAAACACGGCAAAAGCAGCAGCCACCACGCTGCGGCCTCAGA
>ENA-OFCD01001121-OFCD01001121.1-metagenomes-genome-assembly--contig:-NODE-1121-length-14682-cov-3.602653_pt1 | contig 14682 bp, 14 predicted proteins | sample MGYA00153392_OFCD01 | MGnify analysis MGYA00153392 | reverse complement strand
AAGCCTGAATAGAACTCGTAATCTTGTTAATGTTACTTTGTTAAGGCCCTCTGGACGGTCAGGATTGAGCTCATTCTTGAGTGCTGATGCGCCCGGGCCAACCCAATAGATTTGGGCACCGCTGTTAAGGGATAAAGAATTTTCTGAGAAGGATCGGTTAGCCCTAGGAGTTCTTTTAATCGGGTTTGACGGTGGCATCACTCTTTTTGGTAGCAGCCGCCCAGATTCTGGAACTCCGGTGAGATGGGTAAACTACAAAGTATGAATCCGCGGGTTGATCTCTTCATGAGGAAGCTGACCTCGTTGCAAGAGGGATATGTCGCCAGCGCAGTTATATCCTGCACTGTGATAGCGCCAAGCAGGCAGCGATTCGACTTTCACGCATTGAAAAGGCAGCTCCTAAAATTCAAGGAGGTAGAGGTCTCGATGAAGAAGAAAGTGTGTAGCTTATGAAATCACAACCCGCCCTGACTCCTGGCTGGGATGCGTCCAACATTCCTGACCAGTCCGGCGCACGTTTTCTTATTACTGGTGGCACTAGCGGTCTCGGGTTTGAATCCGCCAAGGCGCTAGTCGCCAAAGGCGCGCACGTCACGATCACAGCGCGTAGTGAGGTGAAGGGCATCGCCGCGATGCAGAGCACCGGCGCCCAAGAATTCCTCGAGTTAGATCTGGCTGACCTTGCCTCAGTGCGTAGGGCGGCGGCAACGATTAACGAGCCATTTAACGTGGTCTTACTCAACGCTGGGATTATGGTCCCGCCGTTTGGCAAGACCGTTGACGGTTTTGAATCCCAGCTGGGAACCAACTTCCTGGGACACTTCGCTTTTGCGGGGCTGATTGAAAAGTTTGTAACAGATCGTTGGGTGGTAACCACGAGTTTTGTGCATCGCTTTGGCAACTTTGGGGATCAGACAAAGGAGACCATCAGAAATCGCTGCCGGGGTATTGGAAAATATTCCCCGTGGATCTCCTACGGGGATTCCAAGTTAGCCGATCTGATCTTCGTCAATGAGCTAGAACGGCGCCGAATTGCCCGTGGCTTCGGGGCGATTCCGCTGGCCGCTCACCCGGGCTGGGCGCACACCAATCTCACAAAAACGGTTTCAAAGGTTGATGTGGCCTCGCGGCTCAACGAACTAGTCGCCATAAAGCTGGCCCAGAGCGCGGCCGAAGGCGCCTTGCCATTGCTCTGCGCCGCCACCCTTCCTGGGATAACCCACACGGCGTTCTTCGGTCCAGATAAATATTTCGAACTCAAAGGCAGCCCCAAGTTCACCCATGGCAAGGATCTGGCTTACGATCAAACGCTAGCGACCAACCTTTGGCAGGTAGCGGAAGAGTTGACCGGTGTGGCGTGGGAGAATTCGCCTCATGCATGAGGCCTATGACGTCCAAGGAATTCAAGAGAAGTGGTTACCAGTTTGGGATCAGATAGAACCCTTTAAATCTGGTCGCCTGGATGATGCACGCCCGAAGAAGTATGTCTTGGATATGTTCCCTTATCCATCGGGGGATCTCCATATGGGCCACGCCGAGGCGTACGCCCTAGGCGATGTGATCGCACGATATTGGATTCAAAAAGGTTTCAATGTCATGCACCCCATCGGGTGGGATTCTTTTGGCCTACCTGCAGAAAACGCTGCGATCAAGCGTGGAATTGACCCCAGAGGTTGGACTTATGAAAATATCGCGGTCCAAAAGGCTTCGATGCGCCGTTATGCCTGTTCCTTTGATTGGGATCGCGTGCTTCATACCTCTGACCCCGAATACTACAAATGGAACCAGTGGCTCTTTCTCGAGTTTTATAAGAAGGGCCTGGCTTACCGTAAGGACTCAGCCGTTAACTGGTGTCCCACGGATCAGACGGTGCTCGCCAATGAACAGGTAGTCGCCGGCCTCTGCGAGCGGTGTGATACCCCAGTTACTAAAAAGAAACTGAACCAGTGGTACCTCAAGATTACTGATTACGCCGATCGCTTACTCGATGACATGGATACCTTGGAAGGCAAGTGGCCCGAGAAGGTGCTGCAGATGCAGCGCAACTGGATTGGTCGCTCACAAGGCGCGGAAGTCACCTTTGAAATCGCAGGTCGCAATAGTCCGATCACTATTTATACGACGCGTCCTGACACTCTCTATGGCGCGACCTTCATGGTCCTCGCCGTTGACAGTGCGCTCGCCGCTGAACTTGCCGCCGGAAGTTCGGTTGAAACAGCTTTTAACAATTATCTGAACGAGACCAAGGCGGCCAGTGATATCGATCGCTTAGCGACCGATCGCCCCAAGAGCGGCCTCTTCTTAGAGCGCTATGCGATCAATCCAGTCAACGGCGAGAAGTTGCCGATCTGGGTATCGGATTATGTTCTGGCTGATTACGGCACCGGCGCGATCATGGCTGTACCGGCACACGATCAGCGCGACCTCGACTTCGCCCGTGCGATGGGCTTAGCAGTCCGTGTCGTTGTCGAAACCGACGCGGAAGATCCATCGGTTACAGGAATTGCCACTGCTGGTGATGGAGCGCTCATTAATTCTGGTTCACTCAACGGGCTCCGTAAAGAGACCGCGATCGCCAAGATTGTGGAGGAGTTATCTGCCAAAGGGCTAGGCAAATCCGCGAAGAACTATCGCCTCCGTGATTGGTTGATTTCACGCCAACGCTTCTGGGGTACTCCGATTCCAATTATTCACTGCCCGACTTGCGGTGAAGTTCCTGTTCCGGAAGATCAGCTGCCGGTAGAACTACCGGATGCAACGGGAATGGATTTAAAACCCAAGGGTTCATCCCCGCTTGGAGCTGCTGCAGACTGGGTCAACGTTCCCTGTCCAAAATGTGGGGCAGCTGCAAAGCGCGACGCGGATACGATGGACACTTTCTTTGATTCAAGTTGGTACTTCTTGCGCTACACCAGCGTGCAATATCACGATCGCGCATTTGATCTCGAGGAGGTCAGGACCTGGCTACCGGTTGATCAATATGTCGGCGGGGTTACACACGCGATCTTGCACCTGTTGTACTCACGTTTCTTCACCAAGGTCTTGCACGATCTAGGGTATTTAGATTTTGAAGAGCCATTCACGCGTCTGCTCAATCAAGGTATGGTGCAGATGGATGGGGCTGCCATGTCCAAATCTCGGGGTAACCTGGTCCGGCTATCCGATGAAATTACCAAGCACGGCGTTGATGCGATCCGTCTTTCATTGGTCTTCGCCGGCCCGCCAGAGGATGACATTGACTGGGCAGATGTATCTCCTAGCGGATCTTTTAAATTTCTCAATCGTGCCTGGCGCATATCTGGTGATGTTACGAGTGCGGTGGGAGTTGATTTCACTACTGGCGATATCTCACTGCGCAAGGTGAGCGCCAAGAGCCTCTTCGATATCGAATTTGCAGTTGAGTCTTTCCGATTTAACGTCGCAGTAGCCCGCATCATGGAACTCGTGAATGCTACGCGTAAGGCGATTGATTCTGGTTGCGGGGGAGCTGATCCCGCAGTGCGGGAAGCCGCTGAAGCGATTGCTATCACCCTCTCACTCATCGCGCCTTATACGGCCGAAGATATGTGGGAGCGCCTTGGGCACAAGCCTGCTGTCGCTCTTGCCGGGTGGCCCAAGATCGATGAGTCCTTATTGGGGGCCGATAGCGTCACCGCTGTGCTACAGATAAGCGGAAAGATCAGAGATCGAATCGAAGTTTCTCCCACAATTTCAAAAGAAGATTTAGAGGCGCTGGCGTTAGAAAATGATCTTATCAAAGCAGAGGTTGCGGGCGTAATGATCAAGAAGATCATCACCGTTGCACCCAAGCTCGTCAACATCGTCATCTAATCCACAAGGGCATTACACCTGGATTTTATTGTGCAAGGTTTTATTTAGCCTTGCGCCATGGTTCAACTTCCAGAATTTACTGCGGTACAGCGTCGCGCAATCTACTTAGTCTTAGCGTTGGCTTTAAGCCTTGGCGCAATCTTCTTCTCACTGGCCCACGGAAATGCGGCACCGACTCCAACGCCAACACCCTCTCTCTTACCACTACCAACTCCCTCAGCCATTCCCCTTCCCCTAGCCATGATTGTGGTCGATGTGGCCGGCAAGGTATTGCACCCCGGGGTGTACAAATTGCGGCAAGGTTCGCGCGCCATCGACGCGATCAAGGCGGCTGGTAGGCAACTAAAGGGTGTTTCGCTGACTGATATCAATCTCGCCGAGGTTCTCACCGATGGTCAACAGATCATCGTGGGAGCTCCCGCTATCACGAAGGCCTCGTCGAAGTCGAAGTCGAGGAAGGCCGGGGCCCCTCAGGGAAAGATCACCTCGGGAACCATCAATATCAATACTGCGACCGTGGCACAGTACGAACAACTACCGGGTGTAGGTGCGGTCATGGCGGCTCGCATCCTCGCTTACCGTACGGCGCATGGTCCCTTCGCTAGCGTGGACGATTTAACCAAGGTCAGTGGAATGGGTAAGAGCAAATTCGCGAACCTCAAAAGCTTCGTGCGGATTTAGCGCTCTTCACCGTCGGAATTGCGATCTGGGTCGGTGCCGCCGGAGTCGGACTTCTGGATCGCATCTGGCTGCTACTTGCAGTTCCATTATGTATCTGGCTCGTCGGATGGCAGAGATCAAGTGCCGCAATCTTGATTGTTGCCCTGGCAACCGGTGGTGGGTTGATGGCGCTTCACCAACGTGCCCTAAGCAGTAGCGTAATTGCGCCGCTACTCGATAAGAAAGTGACAGTGCGAATAACAGCCTCCATCGTCACAGATCCAATACGCGGGGAACCCAAACAGATGACGGGATGGATAAAACCGGCGACCACGACGGCGCGCATATCGGTTATCTCCATCCAGATCAACAAAGTTTTCTATCGCACTCACCTACCATTGCGGATAACCACTTCATGGCACCTTGAGGCACTTCCCGGGACCGTTATTTCATGTGCGGGGATTCTCTACTCCACTCCAGAGAAACGAGTCGCGGGGCTCTTTGCTGAGCGCGGCGCCATAACTGAACTTCATGGCCCTAACAAGATCGGTAGGGCGACTGGCGCTATTCGAAGGGATTTTCGAGCGGTATCGTTACGGGTTGGTGGCGCGAGCGGCGCCCTAATCCCTGGCCTGGTCCTGGGTGACACATCGTTAGAGAGCAAAGTATTCACTAACGATATGTTGCTAGCGGGGCTCACTCATTTGACGGCGGTAAGTGGTGAAAACTTCGCGATCATCGCGGCATTTATGCTCTGGGCTCTACAGTGGGTGATCCCATCCCTACGCCCGCGCTTGTTGATTTGTGCATTTGTACTCCTCGGATTCATTTTCTTGGTTCGACCATCTCCATCGGTCTTGCGCGCTACGGTGATGGTGAGCGTTCTTCTTCTGGCAAAATCCCGGGGAGTTCGATCCTCCGCCATCGCCGCTCTTGGACTAGCAATTGCGCTCTTGATTCTGATCGATCCCTTTGAGGCGATCGATCCCGGCTTCGCCTTATCGGTTGCGGCAACCGCGGGGATATTGCTCCTTTTTAATCCGGTGGCGGATTGGCTGCAGAAATATCTGCGCCATCGTAGGTTGGCTGAACTCTTGGCTATTTCGATCTCCGCCAATCTGGTCTGCGTACCTCTTACTATCGCCATCTCTGGACAGTTCTCCCTGATGTCCCTTCCGAGCAATTTTCTGGTTGAGCCAGTGGTTGCTCCGATTACGATCGTGGGATTTATAGCGGCGCTGATCTCGCCCTTCGCGAGCGGCTTCGCCTACCTCCTCACCCTCTCGCAGAAACCATTTGCCGCCGTCATAGTCTGGGTCGCAACGAACTTTGCCAAAGTGCCTGTGATTCACCTCAGCAAAGGGTTCGCAGGGGGCGCGATAGGCGTAGCTGGCTTGGCAATGGGGTGGATCGCTTTAAGATGGCGCTCGTGGGGATTACGTTAATTCAGGGCGGAGAAGAACTTCTGGCCGACCGTGCGATCTCCGAGGCGGTTGCAGGCAGTAATGGAGCTACTCCTACCCACCTTTCGGCGGAAACTCTGGAATTGGGTCAGATCACAGATGCACTTGCCCCATCACTCTTCGGTGATGCCCGGCTCATTGTGATCAAAGGAATACAAGATTTAGCGGCAGAACTCGGTGATGAAATAGCAAATTATCTAGAAGACCCTGACGAAGGGGTGCACTTGATCCTCTGGCATAAGGGGGGAGTGAAGGGCAAAGCACTCGTCGAGAAAATCAAGAAGATCAAACCGAATTTGATCGCTGCAGATGTTATTAAAAAAGAGAGTGACAAGGCCGATTTCGTCCGCAGTGAGTTCCTTCGTCTGGGTCGCAAAATCACCGGTGAAGGGGTGCAGGCAATTGTGGACGCCCTTGGTTCGGATATGCGCGAACTTTCGAGTGTCTGCTCGCAATTATCTGCCGATGTTGTGGGCACTGCTGCGATCTCCGAAAGTGATGTGGCAAAATTTCAACAAGGAAGAGTAGAAACTACCGGATTTGATGTAGCCGACGCGGTACTGGAAGGAAAGACTGATCTCGCTCTCGTGACCCTGCGACAGGCACTTGAAAGTGGGGTTGACCCGGTGATGATTATTTCAGCGCTCGCTGGATCTCTGCGGGCCGTGGCAAAGGTATCTGGCGTTAATCGCAGCGTTAAGTCATTTGAGCTTGCCGGCCCCCTCGGGTTATCACCATGGCAAATTGATAAGGCGCGCCGCCAGCTGGCAGGTTGGACTCCGGGCACTTTATCCAGCGCGGTTATTGCCCTCTCCCAGGCGGATGCCGATATCAAGGGGGCAGCTTCTGACCCTATATACGCGCTCGAACGCGCCGTAATCGCTCTCTCCCGTTCAAAATCCCACCCTGCCTAGGGTCGAGGTGGGACTCCATTTGAGACCAACCCCGCTCGCTGGTAGCCTTGCGCCTCTGCTAGTCACCTCCGTGGCTTGCTCAAAGTCGTCTTAATAAAGAAGAAAGCAGTCAAATAAGTGGCAAACATCAAGTCTCAGATCAAGCGCATCAAGACCAATGAGAAGTCCCAGGCTCGTAACAAGTCTGTCCGCTCATCGATCAAGACCGCCATCCGCCGTTTCAAGGATGCCGCAGCTACTGGAGATGTCAGCACGACCGCGCAGGAACTCCGTGCAGCATCCAAGGCGCTGGACGTCGCAGTTTCAAAGGGCGTCATCCACGCCAATGCTGCAGCTAATAAGAAGTCTGCCATGGCGAAGGCTGCCAACAAGTCTTCCGCTAAATAATTTTTTTTACGCCGAGGCGTAACGGTTAAGTCATGCCAGCGATACCACTAGCAAAAGCGCCACAGCCCTCGCTGACTAACCCTGCTCAGATTCGCAACTTCTGCATTATCGCCCATATTGATCATGGCAAATCAACGCTTGCGGATCGCATGCTGGGCATCACCGAAGTGGTGGAACTGCGAAACATGCGCGCGCAATATCTGGATCGAATGGATATCGAACGTGAACGCGGAATCACCATCAAGTCACAGGCGGTTCGCCTTCCGTGGCGCTCTGGTTTAGATAACCAGGAGTACATCTTGAATATGATCGATACACCGGGCCATGTGGACTTCACATACGAGGTATCGCGCTCCCTCGCGGCCTCCGAAGGGGCGGTCCTACTCGTCGATTGCGCCCAGGGGATCGAAGCCCAGACCCTGGCAAACCTTTATTTAGCCATGGAGAACAACCTCACCATCATCCCAGTGCTCAACAAGATCGATCTTCCTGCAGCCCAACCCGAAAAATTTGCAGAAGAACTCGCCAAACTGATCGGTTGTGAACCCGAAGATTGTCTACGCGTATCGGGTAAGACCGGCGCCGGAGTCACCGAGTTGTTGGATCAAATTGTCAAACAGATCCCTGCACCTAAAGGCGATGTGAACGCGCCAACTCGGGCGCTCATCTTCGACTCGGTTTATGACACTTACCGTGGCGTTGTTACTTACGTGCGTGTCATTGATGGCCACCTATCGACGCGTGATCAAATTCAAATGTTTTCAACGGGAGTCCGCCACGAAATGCTAGAAGTCGGCGTAATCTCTCCAGAGCCCGTTGTTTCCAAGGGATTGGGCGTTGGCGAAGTTGGATACGTCATTACTGGCGTTAAAGATGTTCGCCAATCTCGAGTGGGCGACACGATCACGACTTACAACAACCCTGCCAAGGTGGCCCTTGCCGGCTACAAGGATCCACGTCCCATGGTTTTTTCCGGTCTTTTCCCTATCGATGGCGCTGACTTCCCAGTGCTTCGCGAAGCCCTGGATAAGTTACAACTCAATGATGCCGCGCTGGTTTACGAACCAGAAAGCTCGGCCGCCCTGGGCTTTGGTTTCCGCTGTGGTTTTCTTGGGCTCTTGCATATGGAGATTGTGCGCGAACGTTTAGAACGTGAATCAAACTTGACCTTGATTTCAACCGCTCCCAATGTTGTGTATTCGGTAACCACAGGTGATGGAGAGTTGCTCACAGTCACCAATCCGTCGGAGTATCCAGAGGGCAAAATTGAAAAAGTGGAAGAACCGATCGTTCGCGCCACCGTCCTTGCTCCCTCAGAATTTATCGGTACCATCATGGAACTTTGCCAAGTGCGTCGCGGAACCCTGCTCGGCATGGATTACTTATCCGAAGACCGAGTGGAAATTCGCTACACCCTCCCTCTTGCCGAAATTGTCTTTGATTTCTTTGATCAACTCAAAAGCCGAACCCGTGGATATGCATCTTTGGATTACGAACCAATCGGTGAAGCCGAGGGAGATCTAGTGAAAGTAGATATCTTGTTGCAGGGCGAGAAGGTTGATGCGTTTAGCGCGATCGTTCATAAAGATAAGGCCTTTGCCTACGGCACGATGATGACCGGTAAGTTACGCGAATTAATCCCCCGGCAGCAATTTGAAATTCCCATCCAGGCTGCCATCGGTGGGCGGATCATTGCTCGCGAAAGTATTCGTGCGATTCGCAAAGATGTGTTGGCCAAATGTTACGGTGGCGATATATCTCGAAAGCGCAAACTCCTTGAGAAACAGAAGGAGGGAAAGAAGCGCATGAAGATGGTCGGACGCGTTGAGGTTCCTCAAGAGGCGTTCGTTGCAGCGCTTACTACTGATGCCGATATTGATAAGGCGAAGGCAAAAGCCAAAGAACGCGAATGAGTAGCCTCGCCTTTTATGTACACATTCCGTACTGTGTCAGGCGCTGTGGGTACTGCGACTTTAATACATACACGCCGGCAGAGCTAGCGATTAGTAGCGACCTCACCGCCACCTCGCGCTCGTACATTGATTTGATTCTGCGCGAAATTGAATTTGCTCGCACGGTTTCCACAGCAACCCTGGTTCCTACGATCTTCTTCGGTGGCGGAACTCCAACTTTGATGCAGAGTAAAGATCTGGGCCGTGTAATTTCTGCAATTGGTAGCCACTTCGAACTCGATCGCAACGCTGAAGTCACGACCGAGGCCAACCCGGATACCGTGACCAAAGAGAAGCTGGCGGAATTACGTGAGGCTGGATTTAATCGCATTTCATTTGGAATGCAGTCGGCGGTATCTCATGTGTTACAGGCGCTAGATCGCACCCACAATCCAGAGAACGTACTCAAAGCAACGAGCTGGGCACATGAAGTTGGTTTTGCCGAAGTTAGCGTCGATCTGATCTATGGAACAGCAGGGGAGTCCCTGGCCGATTGGGAGGTTTCAGTCGATACCGCTCTCGCCTTACCCATCACTCACATCTCGGCCTATGCGCTGATCGTTGAAAACGGGACAAAGTTGGGAGCGCAGGTTAAGCGCGGTGAAGTGGTTATGCCGGATGATGATGAGACCGCAGATAAGTACTTGCTTGCCGATGAGAAATTCACCGCCGCTGGATTTGATTGGTATGAGTTAAGTAACTGGTCCAAGCCGGGATCGCAGTCACGTCACAATTTGGCTTACTGGAACGGTGATAACTGGTGGGGCGCGGGTGCGGGAGCGCACTCTCATATTGATGGACGCAGATTCTGGAATGTAAAACATCCGGCCGCTTATTCCCAGAGGGTGGAAGAGAGTGGAAATCCGATGCAAGAGCAGGAAATATTGACTCCTAGCCAGGCCCGAAGCGAGGAGATCATGCTACAAATTCGCCTTGCCGCCGGGATTTCCAAGAGCTCCCTGTCTCAGGCAGAGCAGCTAGCACTTACCTCTTTCCTGCAAGGGGGTTTTTTGGTGCGCTCGGCCTGGGCACGTGGCGCGGTAGTTTTAAGTACGACCGGGCGACTAATTGCAGATCGCATCGTGCGCGAAATACTGTTGTAGTAGATTTAGGAAATCATGCAGGAGCGCCAATTAGAAATCCTTCGGGCGATCGTCGATGAGTATGTGGCGACGCAAGAACCTGTCGGGTCAAAGGCGATTGCTGAACGACACCCTCTCGGGGTATCTCCCGCGACGATTCGAAACGAGATGGCCCTTTTGGAAGATGCTGGTCTTATTACCCAGCCGCACACAAGTGCTGGAAGAATTCCTACTACAACTGGTTACCGGCTATTCGTAGACAAGTTGGCGCAAATTAAGCCACTCTCTAGCGCTGAGCGTCGCGCCATCGAAACATTCCTTTCACATTCATTCGATCGTGAGGATCTATTTATCCGCACAGCAAAACTCTTGGCGCAACTGACCAAGCAGGTGGCTGTGATCCAATATCCGGGTGAAGAGAAGGTAGTCATATCGGGAGCGGCAAATTTAGCTCGAGGTGGCGCCCAAGAGTCATTGGCGTCAATCTTTCCGATTCTGGAAGCGTTGGAAGAGCAGGTGGTGCTGCTACGCCTCTTGGCAGATACCGGCCAGAGCGTCCAGGTACGGATCGGCGATGAGCAATCAGAGAAGAGTTTGCAGACGACATCTTTAATTAGCGTTGGATATGGAATTGAAGGACAATCCACCGGTGCGCTGGGAGTCATTGGTCCGACGCGTATGGATTATGCCCAAACAATGGCGACGGTCAATGCCGTTGCCCGATATATCGGACAATTTTTAGGGGGTAGCTCGCGTGGCTGATTTGTACGAGACCCTTGGAGTTAATCGCGACTCATCATTTGATGAGATTAAGAAGTCTTATAGGAAATTAGCGCGCGAATTTCACCCAGATGTAAATTCAGATCCAGGAGTGAAAGATAGGTTTAAAGAGATCACGGCGGCCTACGAGGTACTGAGTGATCCCACGAAACGTCAAAAGTATGATCTCGGCGGGGATCCCTTCTCGCAATTTGGCGGGCAACAGAATTTTGGCTTCGGTGACATCATGGATGCCTTCTTCGGCGGTGGTGGTTCGCGAGGTCCGAGATCACGCGCCAGGGCCGGCCAAGATGCTCTCATCGGAGTGGAACTCACTTTAGAAGAGGTCTGCTTTGGAACGGAGCGCGAATTAGACGTTGAAACCGCGGTTCGTTGCGAAAAGTGTCAGGGCACCGGTTGTGCCGATAACTCCAAACCGCAAACCTGCGGTATCTGCAAGGGACGCGGTGAGATTCAACAGGTCACTCGTTCCTTTATCGGCAATGTGATGACCAGTCGCCCCTGCAATAACTGCAGCGGATATGGCTCGGTAATTCCTACACCCTGCAGTGAGTGCGCTGGGGATGGTCGAGTTCGTTCGCGACGTACCTTGAATGTAAAAATTCCTGCTGGTGTTGAAAATGGAAATCGAATTCAAATGTCTGGGCAGGGCGAGGTTGGCCCTGGCGGAGGCCCCGCCGGTGATTTGTACGTGGAAATCGTGGAGAAGGCTCATGAATTTTTGATAAGAGATGGAAAGGATCTGCACCTTTCGATCGCGATAACTATGGCTGCGGCTGCGCTTGGAACAAGTGTCTCGGTCGATACCTTAGATGGAAAGCAAGAGGTGGAGATTAAGCCTGGCTCTGCCTCAGCTAGTGCTATCACCTTACGCGGACTAGGAGTAACTAAGTTGCGCGGCGTTGGTCGCGGGGACTTAATCGTGCACGTGGAAGTTCTCACTCCTCAGAAGCTCAATAAAGAGGAGCAGGAGTTGTTGCAGAAATTTGCGGCTTTGCGCGGTGAAAAGCCCGGGAGCTTCCAACTTCATAGCCAATCCAAGGAACACCAGGAGCATGGCCTATTTGGCCGCGTCCGTGGCGCTTTTAACCGGTAACCCATGTTAACTCTCTTCTTTGTCCCCGATCTCGGCGCAGGCAACTCGATTGAAGTAACCGGGGATGAGGCGCATCACGCGATGAAGGTGCTCCGCCTTGAAGTAGGCGAAGAGATTTTATTGGCTGACGGCAGCGGAGCGTGGGTACGCGGGCGGGTCGATGCAATTGCGAAGAAGAGTTTTACCCTTGCTGCCGTGGAGCGCGGATATCGTGAAGAGGTCACTCCCGAGCTCATTATTGTGCAGGCCTTAATGAAATCTGAACGAGCCAAAGAGGCGATTGAGTTAATGACGGTTGCAGGTGCTACCACAATAATTCCGTGGCAATCTGCGCGCTCTGTCGCGAAGTGGCAGGCAGATTTAGGGGAGAAATGGTTATCAACTGCCATAGCCGCTGCTAAACAGTCGCGCCGTATCAACCTCCCGGAAATTGAGGGACCGATCACTACCGCGCAGATCGTCAAGAGGTTTGGTGGAAGTTCAAATCTCTTGGTCATGCACGAAGGTGCGACGCGTAAAATCTCCGAAGCTGCAAAGGGTCTGGCAGAAGGAGCGATCATTCTGGTGATAGGTCCCGAAGGTGGCCTGACAGGAGCAGAGCTCGGTGAGCTAAGCGCCGTCGGGGGACAGATTGTTCATCTCGGGCCAGAGGTGCTTCGTTCTGCTCACGCCGGTTTCGCGGCGCTGGCCGCCATCTCCGCGCTAACCGGCCGCTGGTAGTTAGAGGCTCTTGGTAATGTGCATCTTCTGCCAGATCGCCAGCGGTGAAATTCCCACCGAATTCCTCTATGAAAGCGCGAAGGTCCTCGCCTTTAAGGATTTTCTCCCCCAAGCCCCGGTTCATATTTTGATCATCCCACGCGCTCACTTTGAAAATACGGCGGAGCTGGCCGCGGTGGATTCAGAGACAACCGGCGAACTTTTTGGTGCCGCTCGTGAACTTGCTACTTCCTTGGGGCTAGATGGATATCGGATCACTATTAACACGGGAGCAAGTGCAGGTCAGAGCGTCTTGCACGCTCATCTCCACCTTCTGGGTGGTCGTCCGTTCGCGTGGCCACCCGGTTAACCGTAAGATTTGGAAGTAATGGAGAGACCTTTGATTACCGTCCCCGCCGCCATCCCGATGGTCGCGCTCACCGGACCACAAGATTCATACCTGCGCATCTTTGAACTCACTTTTCCTAACTTGCTCATCACCTTTCGCGGAAATGAAATCTTTGCCAAAGGGGATGCTGCTGAATGTGGGCAGTTCGAAACCTTGGTAAAAGAGCTCCTCGTTCTGATTCGCGCGGGCCAGATGCTGACCCTCGACGCGATCCATCATGCGATCGGCATGGTCAAACATGTTCCCGTCGACCATCCCGCTGAAGTCTTATCTCTTAATATTTTAAGTAACCGCGGCAAAACGATTCGTCCTAAGACCGCCAATCAAAAACGTTATGTCGAGGCGATTGATGAGAACACGATCACCTTCGGAATAGGTCCCGCTGGAACTGGTAAAACTTATTTGGCAATGGCGAAGGCGATCCAAGCTTTGCAAGCCAAGGAAGTTAATCGAATTATTCTGACTCGGCCCGCCGTTGAAGCCGGTGAGAAACTTGGATTTCTTCCCGGAACTCTGCAAGAGAAGATCGATCCTTATCTGCGCCCGCTCTTTGATGCGTTGCACGACATGATTGACCAAGAGTCCATTCCGCGCCTGATGCAATCGGGAATTATTGAGATTGCACCTCTTGCTTACATGCGAGGCCGGACACTCAACGATGCCTTTGTTATCTTAGATGAAGCGCAGAACACGTCGGCGGAGCAGATGAAGATGTTTCTGACTCGCCTGGGTTTTGGTTCCAAGATGGTTATTACCGGTGATGTCACGCAGGTAGATCTACCGAGCGGAACTCCTTCGGGACTTAAAGTTGTTGGTGAAATTCTTGATGGCGTTGACGATATCTGTTTTATGTACCTGAACGCAGAGGATGTTGTCCGCAATCGGTTGGTAGGCGAGATTGTTAGCGCCTATGGTCGGTTTGACGCCGCAAAACTAGCAAATTTGCGTCCCCTGCGTACATCCGGAGCTGGTGATCGCTAACCTCGCTTTTGCGAGTGCGCCATGAATATCGAACTTTCCAATGAATCCGGGGTATCTCTCGATGAGGCGGCCCTGATCAGTGTTTCCGAGTTTGCGATGCACCGGATGGGACTACACCAAGATTGTGATCTAGCAATTTCCATTGTGGATGAGTCGCGGATGAGTGAACTTCATGAAGAGTGGATGCATCTCAAAGGACCGACCGATGTTCTCTCCTTTCCGATGGATGAATTAGTTCCCCATTCCCCAGAGCCCGGGATCGTCGGGGACATTGTCCTATGCCCACAATTTGCGCAAGCGCAAGCGAAAAAGGGGCTAGAAGCCGAACTGCAACTCCTCACTATTCATGGCATCTTGCATTGTCTGGGGTTTGACCACGTGGAAGAAATCGAAGAGAGAGGCATGTTTGAACTGCAGGAATCAATTCT
>ENA-OFCD01001119-OFCD01001119.1-metagenomes-genome-assembly--contig:-NODE-1119-length-14687-cov-6.873428_pt1 | contig 14687 bp, 15 predicted proteins | sample MGYA00153392_OFCD01 | MGnify analysis MGYA00153392 | reverse complement strand
CGGGGCCACAATGCCTTGGGCAGCAGGCGAAGCAAGGTCAGGGACACGCGCGGCCTCCACCCCAAGCCGGACGGGATGGCCTGGCGGGGGGCAGAATGGCGCGGGACGCCCTTATCTCAGGTTAAAGCGCTCGCTCAGCTGGCGTTGCCCTCGATCAGCCTGCGCATGGCGCACAGCAGGGTTCGCGTTTCGAACGGCTTTTGCATGTAGGCCATGGGCTGCGTGATGGCGGCGGCACGGTGCTGGTTGGCAGGGCGCCCGGACACGAACAGGACGGGCAGGTTGGGATGCACCTCCCGCGCATGTTCGGCCAGGCCGATGCCGTCGATGCTGCCGGGGATGGTGATGTCGGTCAGCAGGGCGTCGAAGCGGTCGCGGTCGCCGATGATGCGGACGCGGACGCCCTCACGCGTGATCTCGTTGAGTTCCTGGCGGATGTAGTGGCGCAGCAGGCCTGTCAGCTCCAGCACCTCATCGGCCGGGCGCCGCCAGTTCTCGCTGCTGAAGGCATACAGCGTGAGCCAGCCGACGCCTGCGCCGGCCGCAGCCTCGATGGTGCGGCGAACCGCCTGTGCCCCGGCACGGTGCCCGGCCGCACGCGGCAGGCCGCGCCCGGCCGCCCAGCGTCCGTTCCCATCCATGATGATGGCGATGTGCGCCGGCGCCGGGGGCTGCCCGGCGGCAACGGGCGCTACGCCCATGCTGGCCCCTGCCCCCATCGCATCAGACCTGCCGGATTTCCTTGTCCTTGTCGGCCAGCGCCACGTCGATCCGGGCGATGTAGCCGTCCGTCAGCTTCTGCACCTGGTCCGACCAATCCTTCATGTCGTCCTCGCCGATCTCGCCCTTGCGCTCGAACGTCTTGATCTGGTCCATGCCGTCCCGGCGCACGCCGCGTATGGCGACGCGGGAGCCTTCGGCATAGCGCCCGGCGGCCTTCGCCAGCTCGCCCCGGCGCTCGGCCGTCAGTTGCGGGATCGGCACGCGCACCACCTGCCCGTCCGAGCCGGGGTTGAGGCCCAGGCCGCTGTCGCGGATGGCGCGCTCGACGGCGCCGACCAAGGTACGGTCCCAGACCTGGACGGTGATCATCCGCGGCTCCGGCACGCCGATGGTGCCGACCTGGGTGATCGGGACCTCGGTGCCGTAGGCCTCGACCTTCACCGGCTCCAGCAGGCCGGGGCTGGCGCGGCCGGTGCGGAGGCCGCCGAAGTCGCGGCGCAAGGTGTCCAGCGCGCTGTCCATGCGCCGGGTCAGGTCGGTTTTTAGGGCGTTCATGTCAGGGGGCAGGTCGGCGGGCACGGGAAAACCTCCGGTCGCGGCTAATGTGGCTCGATGATGCGGGTGAAGCAGCCCTCACCGCGCATGACCCTGGCGAAGGCGCCGGGGGCGTGGATGTTGAACACGATGATGGGCAACCCGTTCTCCCGCGCCAGGCTGATGCCGGCGGCGTCCATCACGCCCAAGTCGCGCGATAGCACTTCTAGATATGTCAGCTCGTCGTAGCGGGATGCGGTCGGGTCCTTGCGGGGGTCGGCGGAATAGACGCCGTCGACCTGGGTGCCCTTCAGCAGCAGGTCGCAGTGCATCTCCGCGGCGCGCAGGGCGGCGGCATAGCCACCGCTGCCGCCGCCGAGGATGACGAGGTCGACGGTTTCGGTCTGGGTCGTCGCGGGCTGGGTCACAACGCTGCTCCCTCGCAGGTACGGGCGGGCGGCTGCTCGTAGCGGCGCCCTGGCGGGAAGTCTCCCATCCTCGCGGTACAGCCCCGGACAGGCCCCGCGGCATTCCGCGCCGGTCAGCCGGCAGCCAGGTCCTCCAGCACCTGCACGAAGGTGCGTACGGCGGCGCCGGTACCGCCATGGGGCGTGTAGCCGTACGCCGTGCCGGAGTTGTACGCCGGGCCGGCGATGTCCAGGTGCGCCCAGCGCACCCCCTCGGTGACGAACTCCTGCAGGAACAGCCCGGCGGTGAGCATCCCGCCCTCGCGCGGCCCGCTGTTGATCATGTCAGCGATGTCGGAGTCCAGGCCCTTGCGCAGCTCAGCCGGCAGCGGCATCCCCCACGAGGCCTCGCCGGCCCGGTCGGCGGCGTCGACGACCGCGACCCGCAGCGCGTCGTCGTTGGCCATCACCCCGGCGGTGCGGGCGCCGAGGGCGACCAGCTGGGCACCGGTCAGCGTCGCGACGTCGAGCACGATCGCTGGGGAGTCCTCGCAGGCCCGCGCGATCGCGTCGGCCAGGATCAGCCGGCCCTCGGCGTCGGTGTTGGTGACCTCGACGCGCTTGCCGCCGCGCATCGTGAGCACGTCCGACGGCCGGATCGCCGTACCGCTCGGCATGTTCTCGGCCATCGGGATCCACGCCTCGACGTCGATCGGCAGCTCGAGCCGTGCGACGGCGGTCATCGTCGCCAGGACGGCGGCCGCGCCGCCCATGTCCATCTTCATCTCCTCCATCGCCGCGGCCGGCTTGAGCGACAGACCACCGGAGTCGAAGGTGATCCCCTTGCCGATCAGCGCGACCGTGGGCGCCGACGACGCCCCGCCGCCCCGGTAGCTCACATGCACCATCCGCGGCGGGTTGACCGAGCCCTGCCCGACGCCGAGCACGCCGCCGTAGGCGCCCTTGGCCAGCGCCTTCTCATCCAGCACCTCGACCGACAGGCCCGCATCGCGGCACTGCACGCGGGCGATCTCGGCGAGCTCGACGGGGTGCAGGTGCGACGGCGGCGTGTTGACCAGGTCGCGGGCCAGCAGCACGGCCGCGCCGACGACCTCGGCGCGGTGGACCGCGGCCAGCGCGGCCGGGTCCTTCGCGTCACCGACGAGCAGCACGACCGCCTTCACCGGCGCCTTGACATCGTCGCTCGAGGCTGTCGACCGGAAGGTCGTGAAGGCGTACGCGCCGAGCAGCGCGCCCTCGGCAACGGCCCGCACGCCCAGCGGCCCGAGGGTCGTCGCGACGGTGCCGCTGCCGGCGAGCGCGCGGATGGCTTCCCCGGTCGCCCGCCGGAGCACCTCCGGGTCGTAGGAGGCCTGCTGCTTGCCGAGCCCAACCGCGACGACGACCGGCGCGTGGGTGGCGCCAAGGGTCGCGAAGCGGGTGACCTCGCCGGCCTTGCCGGTGGCGCCCAGCCCGACCAGGGCCGGCAGCAGGGGCTTGCCGACGGCCTCGGCAACCGTCTCGGCACCGGGCGCCAGGACCAGCCCGCGGCTGCCCTGGGCGACGCCGATCACCAGGGCGTCGGCTTTGATCTTGGTGGCGGAGGAGGAAGACAGCGAGAGGGTGGTCACGGCGGCGAGGATAGGTGGCGGGTCCCGACCCGCGCGCGAGCCGCTACAGCCCCGCGGCCTCCAGCAGCCGCAGCCACGCCTCCGAGACCGTCGGGTAGGACGGCACGGCGTGCCACAGCTGCTGCAGGCTCAGCCCGGCGGTGACCGCGACGGTGGCGCTGTGCAGCAGCTCCGCGACCTCCTGCCCGACGAAGGTGGCCCCGAGGACGACATCGCCCTCGCCGACCAGCAGCGAGGCCCGGCCGCGGTAGCCGTCGGCCAGCAGCGCCGCGCCGGCGACCCCGCCCAGGTCGATCGAGACCGTGCGTACGACCAGCCCGGCGCGCCGGGCATCGGCCTCGGTCGGGCCGACGGAGCAGGCCTGCGGGTCGGTGAACACCACCTGCGGCACCGGTCCGGTCGCCCGCAGCGCCGGTCCGTCGTCCGGACCGCCCGCGGCACGGGCCACGATGACGTCGCCGCACACCCGGGCCTGGTACTTGCCCATATGCGTGAGCAGCGCCCGCCCGTTCACGTCGCCCGCGGCGTACAGCCAGTCCGAGCCGGGCACCCGCATCGAGTCGTCGACCTCGACGGACGAGCCGGGCTCCAGGCCGACCGTGTCGAGCCCGAGGTCGCCCGTCCGCGGCCGGCGGCCGACAGCGACCAGCAGCTCGTCGGCGGTCACCTCGCCGCCATCCTCGAGCACGACCGTCACGCCGCCGGAGTCGCGGCGCACCGAGGCCGCCGAGGCGCCGTACCGGATTTCCACGCCGGTCTCGCGCAGGCCGTCGGCGACGAGCTCGCCGGCGTACGGCTCCATCCGCTCGAGCAGCCGCGTACCGCGTACCAGCAGGACGACCTGCTCGGCGCCGAGGCCCTTGACGGCCTGCGCCATCTCGACGGAGACGACGCCGCCGCCGAGCACGACCAGCCGCCGCGGGACCGCCTTCATGCTCGTGACCTCCCGCGACGTCCACGGCTGGGCATCGCCCAGTCCCGGCAGGTCCGGCACGAAGGCGGAGGTACCGGTCGCCAGCACCACGGCGTGCGTCGCGCGCAGCGCGGTCACGGCGCCGCCCGGCCCGGTGACCTCGACGCGTTTGTCGCCGACCAGGCGGCCTTGGCCGCGGAGGGCGGCGATCCCGGCGCCGACGACCCACTGCTGCTGCCCGGCGTCGGACAGGTGCGAGGTGAACTCGTCGCGACGTGCGAGGACCGCCGGTACGTCCAGCGGCCCGACCGGTACGCCGGGAAGCCGGCGAGCCATCGCTGCGACCTCCACCGGGCGCAGCAGTGCCTTGCTCGGCATGCACGCCCAGTACGAGCACTCGCCGCCGTACAGCTCGCTCTCGACCAGGGCGGCGGTCAGGCCACCGCGGACGGCCCGCGCGGCAACGTTCTCGCCGGTCGAACCACCGCCGATCACGACCACGTCGTAGGTCTGCTGGGCTTCGGTCACGGTGATCTCCTCGGGGTTGAAGGGCGGTCCCGGGCGCGGGCGGCGAGCACGGTCTCGACCGCGTCTCCCGCCGACCCACCGGCATTGACGGTGACCCTCGGCTCGTCGGGTTCGAGCGGCTCGTCGGGTTCGAGCAGCTCCAGGTCGGCGAGCTGCCTGGTCAGGGCCCTGCCGGCCCGCTCCTGCTCGCCGATCCAGCTCGTGACCGACTCCAGCCAGGGTCGCCGGTCGGCGTCGTCGAGCAGGCGGCCGGGCCGCATCGTGGCCACGTTGGCGGCGGGGTGCAGGTCGTCCCCCTCCTGCATCCGGCTGAGCCGCGCTGCCAGGGCAGGCGCGACCGTCGTCCGGCCCGCGCCGGACACACCCATCACCACGCCCGTTGTCGGTACTGCCACCCGGTCGTCGTGCCCCGGCGCCCCGGGCGCAACCGGAACCGCCGGTGCTCGCCCGCGCTCGGTAGATTTGACCGATGAGCACCTCTGATTTGCAGCGCAGCCCGCTGTACGACAGGCACGTCGCGCTCGGCGCCAAGCTGGGCGACTTCGGCGGCTGGGAGATGCCCATCCAGTACGCCGGCGTCCTGGAGGAGCACCTTGCCGTACGGCAGCGGGTCGGCGTCTTCGACGTCAGCCACCTGGGCAAGGGCGTCGTGCGGGGCGAGGGGGCCGTCGAGTTCGTCAACGACCGGCTGACCAACGACCTGCGGCGGGTCGGCGTCGGTCAGGCGCAGTACACGCTGTGCTGCGACGACCAGACCGGCGGTGTCGTCGACGACCTGATCGCGTACGTCCGCAGCGAGCAGGAGGTCTTCCTGATCCCGAACGCCGCCAACACCTCCGCGGTCGTCGCCCTGCTGCAGGCCGACGCGCCGCCCGGTATCGAGGTCGAGGACCTGCACACGAGCCTGGCAGTGCTGGCGGTGCAGGGCCCGGACAGCACCCGGGTCATCGAGGCGCTGGGCCTGCCGACCCACCACGACTACATGAGCTTCACCGGCGCTGATCGGGACGGCCGGCCGGTCGTGGTGTGCCGTACCGGCTACACGGGGGAGCGCGGCTACGAGCTGCTGCCGCGCTGGGCAGAGGCCGGTGAGCTGTGGGACGCGATCCTGGCGCTCGGCGTGCCGCCCTGCGGGCTCGGCGCCCGCGACACGCTGCGCACCGAGATGGGCTACCCCCTGCACGGGCAGGACCTGTCGCTGGAGATCACGCCCGTGCAGGCGCGCTCCGGTTGGGCGGTCGGCTGGAGCAAGCCGCGGTTCTGGGGGCGCGACGTGCTGCTGGCCGAGCGGGAGCACGGCCCGGCCCGCAGCCTTTGGGGCCTGCTGGCGCTCGACCGGGGCATCCCGCGCGCTCACATGCAGGTCAGTCGAGGGGACGCCGTCGTCGGCGAGGTGACCAGCGGCACGTTCTCCCCGACCCTGCGCCTCGGCATCGGGCTGGCGCTGCTCGACCGCGCGGTCCCCGAGGGTGCCGAGGTCACGGTCGACGTCCGCGGCCGCACCTCCACGATGCGGGTGGTCAAACCGCCGTTCGTCCCCAGCCACGTGCGCTGACCACTGCCGGCCGATCGGCCCCCACCAGCAGCCTCGGCGGCCGGCGGGACACCGGGCGGCAGCTCAGCGCAGGGCGAGGACCAGCAGAGCGGCCGTGGTCGACACCTCGACCAGGGCCCCGAGCACGTCGCCGGTCATGCCCCCGAGCCGGCGGACGGCGTGCCGCCGCAGCACCGCGGCCACCGCGAGGCCGGTCAGCACCGCCGCAAGGCCCCGCCAGCCGTCGAGGGCGGCACCGAGCAGCGCCACGGCGACCGCCTCGCCGACAGCCACGACGGGTCTTACCGTGCCCGCAACGAGCGCGCCGAGGCCGTCCGGCGCGGCCGGGGGGGTGGCCGGGGTGCAGGCCAACGGCACCGTGACCCGACCCACCACCGCGGCGAGCAGCACGGCCGCCCCCCCGCGGGACCCCGCGCCGGCCAGCGCCGCTGCCTGCAGGCCCAGCGACAGCACGACCGTGACCATGCCGAGCGCCCCGACGTCCGGGGCCTTCATCACCTCGCGGGCCCGCTCGGCGGGCAGATAGGACGCCAGCCCGTCGGCCGTGTCGGCCAGGCCGTCCAGGTGCAGGCCGCGGGTGAGCGCCGCGAGCACCGCAAGGGCGGCGACCGCCGGCAGCAGGTCGCCCGTCGTCACCTCGCGCAGACCCAGCAACACGGCTGCGGCGATCCCGCCGACCAGCAGGCCGACGGCCGGTGCGAGCGACATGGCGGCCCCGGCTGTCGGCCGGTCCAGGCGCTGTGGTTCGCGTACGCGCAGCACCGTCAGGGTGGTGAGGGCGAGCCGCAGGCCGTTACCCACCGGACGCCCACCCACCGGACGCCCACCCACCGGACGCCCTCTCACCGGACGCCGCGAGACCGATCGCGCCGACCAGCAGCCCGAGCGCGAGCTCGGCGGCCGCCGGCTGGTCGAGCTCGAGGTCCAGCAGCGGGGCGAGCCCGAGGTCGCCGAGAGCACGCTTCGCGGCCCGGTCTGCCGGGCTGCAGGCGGCGAGCAGCCAGCCCGTCGTCCCGGGCGCGATGCGGCGCGCCACCAGCGCCGCCGCGCACACGTCGAGGGCCCCCGAGATGAGCACGGGCGTACGCCGTACCGCGCACTGCAGGAGCAGACCCGCGAGCTCGGCGACCTCGGTGGCGCCAGCGGCGTCGAGCATCGCGACCGGGTCCTCCAGGTGCGGGCGCGTGGCGCGCAGGCCGTCGCGGACGTCGGCGACCAGCTGCGCCCAACCCGGTACCGCAACGGTGCCGACGACCGAGACCGGGTCGCTGTCCTGCAGCGCAGCGAGCATGACCAGGGTGGGGGTCCGGGCCCCGCCGCCGGAGACGACGACGAGGTCGGTGCCGCTATTCACCAGCCGGTCGGCCGTCGCCGCACCGGCCTCGAGCGCGTCGCGCGGGGCGAGCGACATCGTCCGACCGGGGTCCGCGTCGACCCGGGCCACCTGCGACGGGGCCGGCGGCGGCCAGTCGCCGCGCTGGGCCGCCCAACGGGCCAGGAACGGCCCCAGGCCCCCGAGCCAGGCGGGCGGGGTTGACGGGTCCGCGGGCATCGTCACCGTGAAGTGCCTGACGCCGCGTCCCTCGGGGCCAGCTGCAGCTACCGGGTCCGGCACGTCAGCTCCGCCCCGTCAGTCTGCGTGGGATCCCCGCCACCACCTGCACGACCTCGTCGGCCTGTGCCGCGAGCGCCGCCGTCGCCGTCCCGAGCAGATCCCGGAACACCCGACCAGAGCGATGCTCCGGCACCACGCCCGACCCCACCTCAGGAGCGACGAGCACGATGTCGGCGGGGGAGGTCGCCCAGGCGTGGCAGAGCTCGCCCAGCGCGGCGGCGAAGACGTCGTCGGCCGCCTCCCACGCCTGCGCCGCATCAATCACCTGGACCAACCACAGCCCCAGGTCGTCGACCAGCACCGTCCCGCTTGCCGAGCGCAGCACCTGCGCCAGATCGCCGGTCTCCACGGTGCGCCAAGCCGCTGGCCGGCGGGCTACGTGCGCAGCCACCCGGGCCGCCCACTCCCGGTCGTCCGGCCGGGCCGGCGCGGTGGCCACGTAGGTGACCGGCGCGCAGCCGGTGACACGTCGCTCGGCGTGCGCCGACTTGCCGGACCGAGCGCCGCCCAGCACCAGAACCCGGGCGCCACGATCGACCCGGTCGGGGCCCAGCGACAGCAGGTCGCCGTCACGACCGGCCCGACAGCCCCACGACCCGAGCAGGGCATCCAGGATGTCCGGCGGCGGGTTGCCGTGCCCGAGGTGGACCGCGACGAGCTGGGTCCGGTCGGTCACGGCCCCGCAGCTGCGCAGTCGTTGGACCTGCAGCGGGAACGTCGTCAGGTCCAGGTGGCTGCCGGATGTGGCGTTCGTGAGCTCGAGCAGCACCGCGTCGTACGCCCGACCCGACGCGAGCGCCAGGGCGGCCTCGGGCAGCACCCCGGTGTCGGTGGCGTACAGCAGGCGGGACCCATCGGGTCCGGTGACGTCGTACAGCACCGCGGCACTCCCGTGGGCCGCGGGCAGCACCACGACTGCGTAGCCGGCCACGGTCAGCCGATCGCCCGCCGCCACGGGCAGCAGCTCGAGCCCGTCGTGCGCCAGGGAGGCGCAGGCCTCGAGCACCGGAGGTGGGCCGGCGAGGCGCAGCGGCGCCAGGTCGTGATAGCCGCGCCACCGAAGTGTCGCCGGCGCGCAGTGATCTGCGTGCAGGTGCGTCACGAGCACGCCTTCGACGGCGGCGAGCGACACGCCCTGTCGCAGGGCCGCGCGCGGCAGCTCGGGCCCCAGGTCCAGCAGCAGCCGGTCGTCCACGAGCGCGCCGGTCTGCCCGCGTACGACACCCTGGGTGGCCGCCGCTGCGCAGGACGCGCAGCTGCACCAGGGGTCGGGCCAGCCGCTGGCCGCCCCCGTGCCGAGCAGCCGCACGCGCATGGCTCTAGCCTGCCGCACAGCCGGCCGCCGCCGGCACGCGCGGGACGACGAGGGAGCGCAGATGAGCTGGAGCTGGCGCAGATGAGCTGGAGTTGGCGCTACGAGGCGGCGGACGGGGCTGTGCTGCCGCCGCCCGAAGGCGCCGCGCAAAGCTTCCCGAACCAGGCCGACGCGGAGAGCTGGATCGGCGAGACGTGGCGCGAGCTGCTCGACGGCGGGATCCACCAGGTCGTCCTGCTCGACGGCGACCACGAGGTCTACGGGCCGATGGGCCTGTCCACCCCCTGAACCCGACGAGGCGGCAGGCGTTGGGCGTCTTCGGTGCGGCGGCCGCGGGCCTTGCCGGCGTCGGTGCCGCGTTGGGGCTCGGCCGGCGCTCGCCCCGGCCGAAGGTGGTCGCCGGAACCGTACGCACCGTCGAGTCGTACGGCAGCGAGCAGCTGCAGCGGGGCGAGTGGTGGCTGCCACCGGGCGAGCACAGCCGCGATGGCCGGCTGCCGACCGTCGTCATGGTGCACGGCGGGTACTGGCGTCCGACGTATGACCGCTCGCTGGAGGACGCCGTCGCCGCGGACCTGGCGGGCCGGGGGTACCTGGTCTGGAACCTGGACTACCGGGCGGCCGACGTCCCCTGGCCCGCGACGCTGCTGGACGCCGCCGCCGGCTACGACCACCTGGTTCGGGGGCGGTACGCCGCCCGCGTCGCCACGTCGCGGACCGCGGTCGTCGGGCACTCCGCCGGCGGCCAGCTCGCCCTCTGGCTGGCATCGCGGAGCAAGTTGCCCGCCGGCGCGCCGGGCGCCGCGCCGGCCGGGCCGGCCCCCGTTCTGGCCGTCGGCCAGGCACCGGTGGCCGCCCTCGGCGTCGGCGCCCAGCAGGGGCTCGGTGGCGGAGCGGTCGTCGAGCTGCTGAACGGGACGCCGGATGCCGTCCCCGAGCGCTACCGCGTCAGCGACCCGGTGGCCCTCGCACCCGCGCCGGTGCCGACCCTGCTGCTGCACAGCGACGCCGACGCGCTGGTGCCGGTCAGCCAGAGCGAGACCTACGTCGCCGCGGCGGGCCCGACCGCGCGGCTGGTGCGGGTGCCCGGCGACCACTTCGCGCACCTGGACCCCCGCAGCCCGGCGCTGGAGCAGCTGCGGGCAGCGCTGGCCGAGCTGGGCCGCTGAATCCGGTCGGTCACACGGGTCAGGGTCGGCGGGCCGGGCTCCGGGTGAGTGCCGGGTCACTGACCACCGCGTCGCCGAGCACCTCGTCGACCTGACGCATCAGCTCCGGGTCCAGCCGTACGCCGGACGCCCTGACGGTGTCCCGCAGCTGCTCCGGCCGGGTCGCGCCCACGATCGCGGCCGAGACCCCCGGAGCCTGCAGGACCCACGCCACCGCCAGGGCAGCCATCGACAGCCCGGCCTGCTGGGCGAGCGGGGCGAGCCGCTGCACCCGGGTCAGCACCTCGTCGGTCAGCAGCTGCTTCATGAAGCTGCCGCCGTTCGGGTCGGTCGCGCGGGAGCCCTCGGGAGGTGGCTGCCCAGGCAGGTACTTGCCGGTCAGCACCCCCTGCGCGATCGGCGACCAGACGATCTGGCCGATCCCCTCGGCCTTGCACAGCGGCAGCACCTCGGACTCGATGACCCGCCACAGCATCGAGTACTGCGGCTGATTCGAGACGATCCTGTCGAGCCCCATCTCACCGGCGAGGCGTAGCGCATTGGCGATCTGCCCGGCCGTCCACTCGCTCACGCCGATGTAGTGGACCTTGCCGGCGCGTACCAGGTCGTCGAAGGCGCGCAGCGTCTCCTCCAGCGGCGTCTCGGCGTCGTAGCGATGCGCCTGGTAGAGGTCGATCGTGTCGGTCTGCAGCCGCCGCAGCGACGCCTCGCACGACTCGCGGATGTGCTTGCGGGACAGGCCGCGGTCGTTCGCGCTGCCGCCGGTCGGCCAGTAGACCTTGGTGAACAGCTCGTAGGACTCCCGGCGGGTGCCCTTCAGCGCGTCGCCCAGCACGGTCTCGGCCTTGGTCCCTGCGTACACGTCAGCGGTGTCGAAGGTCGTGATCCCGAGCTCGAGCGCCTCGTGCACGCAGGCGGTCGCCTGCTCAGCCTCGATCTGCGAGCCGTGGGTCAGCCAGTTGCCGTACGCGATCTCGCTGATCTGCAACCCGCTGCCGCCCAGGCGTCGGTGCTCCATGTGGTCCTCCTCAGGGTCGTGGTGGAACGTGTCAGCGGCGCAGCAGGGGGGCCGGTCGCACGCGCGGCGGCGGCATCCTGAACCGGCGGAACACCGTGCTGCGGATGAGCCCGTAGAACAGGTGACCGCGGGTGCGCCGCTCCGCCGGGAAGTCGGCCTTGATCAGCCGGCGCAGTGCGTAGGCGGTGGCGAGCAGGTCGCCGATCACGACCAGCAGCACGACGGTCCAGACCCGGTAGACGACCGCGAGCAGCCGGGCGTCGCCGGAGAACTGGACAGCGACGAGCAGCAACGCGACCGGCAGCATCAGGACACCGGCGTTGCGGCGCCCGTCGACATGGTCGCGGACGGCAGAGCGCAACGGCCCGGCGTCGCGGCGCAGCATCTTGCTCTGGTCGCCGGCCATCGTGCCGGCACGCACCGAGCGGCGGTCCTGCGCCTGCTGTACACGCAGTCGCTTGGCGGCTTCCCGGCGGCTGGTCGGCGGTGGTTCGACCGGTCCGCCGCGGCGCTTCTGCGCGTCACTGCGCTTGGGGGTCGGCCGGCCCTTGCCGAGGGTGACCTTCGCGTCGTCGCTCACGGCACGACAGTAGGCGCGCGCCTCACGGCAGCGCGAGCATCCGCTCCAGGGCGACCTTGGACCACCGCGCGGTCGCCTCCTCGACGACGATCCGGTTCGGGACCCGGCCGGCGACCAGCTCCTCGAGCGTGCGCACCAGGTGCGGCAGGTCGATGCGGTTCATCGTGGAGCAGAAGCAGACGGTCTTGTCCAGGAACACGACGGTCTTGTCGGGGTGGTCCTGGGCCAGCCGGCGGACCAGGTTGAGCTCGGTGCCGATCGCCCAGGACGAGCCCGGCTCGGCGGCGGCCAGCGTTTTGATGATGAACTCGGTCGAGCCCACCAGGTCGGCGGCCAGGACGACGTCGTGCCGGCACTCGGGGTGTACGAGGACCTGCACGCCCGGCACCCGCTCGCGGACGTCCGCGACCGTCTGTGCGGTGAACCGGCCGTGGACCGAGCAGTGCCCCTTCCACAGCACGACCTTCGCGTCGCGCAGCTGCTGCGTGGTGAGCCCGCCGCCGGGCTTGTGCGGGTCGTACAGCACGCACTGCTCCAGGGTCAGGCCCAGCTCGAGCACGGCGGTGTTGCGCCCCAGGTGCTGGTCGGGCAGGAACAGCACCTTCTCGCCGCGCGAGAACGCCCAGTCCATCGCCCGCCGGGCGTTGGAGGAGGTGCAGACCGTCCCGCCGTGCCGCCCGGTGAACGCCTTGATGGCGGCGCTGGAGTTCATGTAGGTCACCGGAACCGTGCCGGCCGCGACGCCGGCCTCGGTGAGGACGTCCCAGCAGTCCTCGACCTGGTCAAAGGTCGCCATGTCTGCCATCGAGCAGCCCGCGGCGAGGTCGGGCAGCAGGACCGCCTGGTCCGGACCGGTCAGGACGTCGGCGCTCTCGGCCATGAAGTGCACGCCGCAGAACACCACGAACTCTGCCGCCGGCCGGGCGGCGGCCTGCTGGGCGAGCCGGAAGGAGTCACCGGTCACGTCGGCGAAGGCGATCACCTCGTCGCGCTGGTAGTGGTGACCGAGCACGAACACCCGGTCGCCGAGGGCGTCCTTGGCCGCCCGGGCCCGCGCGACCAGAGTCGGGTCGGAGGCGGACGGCAGCTCGCCCGGGCAGTCGACACCGCGCTCGGACTCCGGGTCGCGCTGCCGGCCGAGCAGGAGCAGGGCCAGCGGGCTCGGCTGCACCCCGGGCATCAGGTCACCGGGCATCAGGGCACCGGGTGTTAGGGCACGGGGTGTCAGGTCGAGGTTGGTGCTCGTCACAGGGACTCCTGTCGGTCTGACCGGGGGGGGATAGCGTCGCACAGACGACAACCTCGGGCAGGGCCGCAGCAGTCCCGTTTCCGGGTGAGCGGGCAGGATCATCCCGTGCGCATCGTGCTGGCCCCCGACGGCTTCGGCGGGACCCTGTCGCCGGTCGCTGCGGCCCGTGCGCTGGCCGCGGGCTGGGCGACGGCCGCGCCGCGGGACGACCTGTGCCTGGTGCCGCTTTCCGACGGTGGCCCCGGCTTCGTCGAGGTGCTGGCGGCAGCGCTGCCCGGGTCCCGTGAGCTACGCCCCACGGTCGACGACCCGCTCGGCAGGCCGGTCGAGGCAGCGATGCTGCTCGACATGTCGACGGCGTGGGTCGAGAGCGCGGCTGCCTGCGGGCTGCACCTGCTCTCGTCGGCGGAGCGTGACCCGCGCCGCACCACGACCTACGGCGTCGGGCAGCTGGTCCGGGCGGCCCTTGACGAAGGGGCCACCCGGATCGTCGTCGGGCTGGGCGGCTCGGCCACCGACGACGGCGGCGCGGGGCTGCTCGCCGCGCTTGGCATGACGGCTGTGGACCGAGCGGGGGAGCAGCTGCCGGCCGGCGGCGCTGCGCTCGCCCGTGCCGACCGCCTCGAGGGCACCCCGGACCCGCGCCTCGCCGACGTCGAGCTGCTGGCCGCCACCGATGTCGAGGCCCCGCTGCTGGGGCCGACCGGTGCGACGGCGGTGTTCGCCCCTCAGAAGGGCGCCCGGCCGCCGGACCTGCGCGAGCTGGAGGCGGCGCTGCGGCGGTGGGCCGACCTGCTCGATCACGCCGCCGTTCATCACCACCACGCGGTCGGCCAGGAAAATGGCCTCCTCGATGGCGTGGGTCACGAACACCACGGTCAGGCCGGTGCTGGCCCACAACGCCAGCAGCTCGTCTTGCAGCCGCTCCCGCGTCATGGCGTCCAGCGCGCCGAACGGCTCGTCCATCAGCACCACGCGGGCGTCGTTGGCCAGCACGCGGGCGATGGCGACGCGCTGCTTCATGCCGCCGGACAGGGTATGCGGCAGGCTGTCGCGGAACTTGGTCAGGCCGACCTTGTCGATGTAGGCGCCGGCCCGCTCCATCGCCTGCGCCCGCTTCATGCGGCGGGCGACCAGCAGGGGGAAGGCGACGTTCTCGGCCACGGTCTTCCAGGGCATCAGCTGGTCGAACTCCTGGAACACCATCATGCGGTCGGCGCCGGGTTCAGTGACGGTGCGGCCCTTGATGCTGATGGTGCCCTCGTCGGGCAGCATGTAGCCGCCGACGGCCTTCAGCATCGTGCTCTTGCCGCAGCCTGACGGCCCCAGCACCACGTAGCGGTCGCCCTGGCGCACCTGGAAGCTGACGCGGTGCGTCGCCGTGACCAACGAACTCGGCGTCTTGTAGCGCAGCGTGACGCCGCTGACGTCCAGCAATGGCTGCATGACG
>ENA-OFCD01001118-OFCD01001118.1-metagenomes-genome-assembly--contig:-NODE-1118-length-14710-cov-3.321528_pt1 | contig 14710 bp, 11 predicted proteins | sample MGYA00153392_OFCD01 | MGnify analysis MGYA00153392 | reverse complement strand
TGTGCACCGATTATGCTAAGTGGCAATACAGATTGCTACCAGCCGGCGGAACAACAATACAGGCTCACCCGTGGTTTGCTGGAAGTATGCAATGAATTTAACCAGCCCGTGGGCATACTTACAAAAAATTCGGGGATACTAAAAGACAAAGATGTACTGCAGGAAATGGCAAAGAAAAATATTGTATCGGCCATGGTATCTATTACTTCGTTTAACGAAGACCTGCGCCGCAGCATGGAACCCCGCACCACTAAAGCAAAACAAAACCCGAAACGCGTTGTGTTAGCCGATGCGCAAAACGTTGCGGTACTGAAAGCCGCGCAACAAGTATTAGACGAACGCATTGCAACGCCGATTTTACTCGGTAACGTCAAAAAAATAAAGCATTTAATAGAAGAGAATCAATTAGATTTAACGGACGTAGAAATTATTGATCCCGCTTCTCCGCATACTGTCGCTGAAAAAGCGCGTTTAGAAAAATTTGGTGCAGTATTTTTTGAAAAACGCCAGCGCAAAGGCGTAAATAAAATAGAATCTCACGATTTAATGAACCGTCGGAATTATTTTGGTAGCATGATGGTTGAGTTAGGTGAAGCAGATGCGATGATTGGCGGTTTAACGCGCAATTATCCCGAAACAATTCGACCAGCATTGCACGTGATTGGCAAACAAGGTGGTGTGAAACGCGTTTCAGGAATGTATATTTTAATGAGTCGTTTTGGTCCGTTATTTTTAGCCGATACAACCGTTAATTTCAATCCGACGGCAGAAGAAATTGTAGAAATTGCCGAGCTGGCGGCTATTCAAGTTGAAAAATTTAATATTAAACCGCGTATTTCACTTCTTACGTATTCTAATTTTGGGAGTGCCGATGGCGACGACGCAATTAAAATGCGCAAAGCGGTCGCAATTTTAAAAGCCAAGCATCCTGATCTCATCGTGGATGGCGAAATGCAGGCGCATCTTCCATTCGAGCCTGAATTGATGAAAGAAAATTATCCTTTCAGTAAGCTTATCGCAGGCGGTGCGAACGTTCTCATTTTTCCGAATCTTTCCGCGTCGAACATTGCTTACAATTTGGTAAAAAGTATTGCTAACATCGAAAAAGTAGGTCCTATTTTATTAGGTTTGAAAAAACCTGTTCACGTTTTGCAATTAGGTAGCACTACGCGTGAAATAGTAAACATGATTGCAATTTCTGTCGTTGATGCGCAATCCAATCAATAAACTCGTTTTAACAAGTTGAATAAAAAAAAGCGGTCTCTACAATTAAAGACCGCTTCAAAAATTCATTCATTAATTACTTAGTTGTTCGTTGTTCGTTGCAGAGTAATCTTAAACGAGCAACTATCAACGAACAACTATTTAGTGAACAGATTTAGCGGACACAAATTTACCTGTTGCATCAAAACGCACGACATATTTTGTACCACTCGCATCAATTAAAACGCTGTAACCTGTTACGGCACCCGTCGAATCTTTAAACGCTAACGCGTGTTTGAAAACATACGCCGGATAAGTTGTGGTTAAATAGGTTGTGGCTGCGATTGGCAATTGTGCTGCTGTAATTTCGGTTGGTTTACCCGCTGGTGTTGGCGCTGCAACATGACTGATAAATTTACCATTCGCATCGAACACAGTTACAAAAATGCCATTGTTGGTTGTTACTACAATATAATTTCCAGAGCGCGGATCTTTAAACGCTTTTCTAAATGTATCTTGCTTATAGGTTGTTGTTAAATATGATTTTACAACAGCTGGTAAATTGGCATAGCTCACCGAATCGCGACCTAAACCATCGCGGTCACCGAAGCGATCACCACCAGGTCCACCATTTAGACCGCCGTCACCGTGATGTCCACCAGGTCCGTTACCGTCATTATCACCCATTGAGCGTTGCTCTAACACGCGCACAAATGCACCCGTTGAATCGAATAAAACAGCAACTGGATTGCTATTAAAATTAATTACAACTACAAAACCTTTAAAATTTGCTACTGAATCAACGACGTGATAAACACTTGTAACGGTGTAGCCTGCGTAATTAGCTGTTAAATACGTACCAACTGCTGCTGGCAAAGATGCGAACGTGACCGAGTCGCGATAAAAACCACGTGGATGACCATCGTTATCGTGGTCTAAACAAACGTGTACAGAATCTTTTTTAGTTGAATCAACTGAAACAGTTAACGCATTCACTAATACTGCAGTTGAAATTACGCCAGAAGGTGTAACATCGGAAGTGGTGTTTTTTTGGCAAGAAGTTGTAAACAAGCCGAGCGCAGTAACAGCTGCAAAACCAAACACTTTAAAAAAATTTAACTTCATAGAAATTAATTGATAAAATACTAAAATGGATTTTGAAAAACGTGTTGACTTTTTCGCTATATCTTTTGATTTTTAAGCAAGACGCAGAGAAATAAAAAAACGTTGCCCCATCGGAAATAATATTTTTAATCTTTAAGTTTATGATGCTATAATCTAAAAGTCATACCCAGATAGAAATTTCTACCCACAGCCGATATAATTCCTGGACCTGGATATTCGGGTGTACGATGTGTAAAATATTTTTCGTTCGTGAAATTATTGACACCGCCACGCACAGTACAAGTTTTTAAATTATATGATGCTGAGACATCTAAAACTTTGTAACTCGGTAGAATTCCCACAATTCCACCTGCATCAAATGCGGTGTTGTTAGCATCACTAAAACTTTTGCTTTGTTCCGAAAGTTGTGCAGTCGCCGAAAATCTGTGCGCATTAGCATAAGTTATGCCGACTCTATGAATCCATTCAGGTGCATATTCGACAAAATTATTGGCGTAAGCAACGTCAGTAAATTTGGCGTTTGTGTATGTGAGTGAATTAAAAATACTCACACCACCTTTTAAAACAGTTGGGTCAATCCATTTGGTGAAATTACATTCTATGTAACTTTCAAGACCCTTATGAATACTTCTCGAAATATTGGTACGGTATAAATATTCGTTGCCTTGAGCATCTTTTAGAGTGGTTAAACCAATGCGGTTATTGTAATTCAGAAAGAATAGACTTACATCAAAATTTAAAAAATTACTCACAGTTCCGCGATAACCCAAATCTACATTATAGCCGTCGGCATCTTTCAAATTCGGATCAACGTGTGCAATAGTGCCAATTGGTGTAAGCTCTGCATAGTCAATAGGGCGATACGCTTGCGAAAAATTAGCGTAAGCATTGGTGAATCGCGTGAATTTATATTGCGCACCAAGTCCCGCTAATAAAAATGTACGCGTTTGAGCGGCGTTGACATCAAAAACCGTATTGCTTGTATCATCATGCGAATAACCTTTTGCCGTTGAGCTCAAATATTCAAATCGCAACCCAGGTGTTACGCTGAACTTTTCACCAAAATAAAAAATATTTTCGATAAATGGTGCTATGTTAGTGGTTCTATAATATTGTTGCTTGCCATATCCCTTTTGTTCCAGACTAAAGTCAGCGTTAGAGTTGCCCTCACCTTCTTCAAATCGTTCGAAGCTAGCGCGCGCAAATCGGATACCACCCGCTAAAGTGTTTTTATCTGAACCTAAAGCATATTGGTGTAATAATCGCAACTCGGAATTAAAACTTTCCATGTTTTCAATTTCTACTTCGCGAGGTGCTTGTAATTTTATTGATGGATCTATGATATCTACATTCGATGCATCGTTCGTTTTGAACCATACCAAATTCCGCGCACCATTGAGATACGATGCTGAAAAATTGAGTGACGTTTTTTCTGAAATAGCATATTGCGATTTAACGGAAAGAATATTCCAAGGCGATTCCACCCAATTGCGCGCACGGTTCGATTGCTGCGCATTTTCGTTAAACATCGAATCTGTTAATCCACCTGGCATGTGAATGTTATTTCGAAAACTTGAAAACTCGAACGAAAATTTAAATTTCGTGTTGGGTTGGTAGGTAATATTTGCGAAGCCCGAAAACTGTTTTTGGTTGCTATTCTCTCGCCAACCATCTAAAATGCGATATTGCGCGCACCCAAAAACAGACCATTCATTGCGTCTAAAACCCGATGCAACGTAGGTGTTAAACAAACCATAACTACCCAGCGTTTGCGAAATTTCTGTATAAAAAGTTTTATCGGTAGGAATAGTTTTAGTGATGTAATTTATTACGCCACCAAACTGTGCACCGTATTGTAAAGATGCTGCACCGCGAATAACTTCAATACTGTGAACAGCTTCCATCGGCGGCGCGTAGTATGTTTCGTTGTAACCATACACATCGCCCGTAATGTTGTAGCCATTTTGGCGAACGTTCATTTCAATACTTTGGTTTGGGTTCAGACCGCGCACACCTACGCCATTGGCAATAAATCCGCCACTTTCTGATTCCGTAATATTTAAACCTGGTATGCGCCCAAGAATTTGTCGCGTATCGTTAACAGCCTTGTTTGCATTGATGCTATCTATAATGATGACTTCTGTTTTTTTTCCAGCATATATTACGCCTTCTTGTGTATCGAAATCATTTAAATGTCCTAAACCATTCACGGTTCTATAGCTTTTAATTTCAACAGTTTTTAAATCAATTTTTTTGAGAGTATCGGATGTTTGTGCCGTTAAAGCAGTTATCAAAAGATTTAGGCTTAACAGTACAGTAATTTTTTGCATCGTCACTTTAATTTTTAAATAAAAGATGCTGTAAAGATAAGTTTTAATTAGATTTAATCTAATTAAAAGAAAAATTTTTATGAAATTCTTAAAACTACAAATTTGCTTTATAAAAATTGATTAAATAAAATGGCACAATTCAATTGTAGCGATTGCTCAATTCGTTAGATTGCTAATAAATTTAAAACTTAAATTTATTGCTTTGTGCTGAAGTAAAATATTTCTTTAAATTTAACTACACAGCGGTGAGCGATTTGCTTTTAATCACCTCAAAAATGGTTTGCGCATGCACGCGCGAATTTTCGATGAACCAAACGTGCGTATCCATGCCGCCACAAATTACACCCGCTAAATAAATATTCGGCAAATTGGTTTCTTGCGTCTGCTTATCGTATCGAGGATAAAATTTTCCATCGGTACTCAGTTCAATACCCATTTTTTTTAAAAAAGAAAAATTAGGTTTATAACCCGTTGCTGCAATGACATAATCATTTTCGACGGAAACAATTCCGTTAGGCGTTTTAATTTCAACTGTATGGGGGTGAATAGAATCTATTTCGGATTCAAAATAAACTTTGATACTACCTTCTTTAATGCGGTTCACAATGTCTGGTCGGACCCAATATTTCACGCGTTCGCCAATTTCATGCTCGCGCACAACCATTGATACTTCCGCACCTTTTCGATAAGTTTCTAAAGCGGCATCAACGGCAGAATTATTTGCACCAACAACGACAACTTTTTGGCGATAATAAAAATGTGGCTCTTTGTAATAGTGTGTCACTTTGGGTAAATTTTCGCCTGGCACATTCAATAGAACAGGAATATCGTAAAAACCAGTGCTGATAATAATATTTCTCGCGCGATAATTTTTTTTCGGTGTTGCTACTGCATAAACATCATTGTGCGCGTCGTGAACAACGGAATCTACTTCTTCGAATAAATTTACATTGAGTTTAAGCGAATCCGCAACGCGACGATAATATTCGAGTGCTTCGCTGCGCGTTGGTTTAATATTGTTTGAAACAAAAGGCACTTCGCCAATCTCTAATTTCTCGGACGTAGAAAAGAAAGTCATGTTCGCAGGATAATTATACAGCGAATTAACGAGTGTCCCTTTTTCTAAAACAACATACGACATTTTTGCGCGCTGCGCTTCAATCGCACATGCTAAACCAATCGGTCCTGCACCAATGATGATGACATCTAAATTTTCCATAAATGCTTAATTGTAGCTTACTAAAATTTAATTTTTGCGATGCAAAATTACCTAAAATAATTTTTACTGACCGATTTAATAATTTTTTGAGTTAATTAAATCACATTTTTGCGCCTTCGTTCGTTCAATATACTAAGCAATCTAAAAAAAAGTTTTTTCTTTCGCTCAATATATCTAATTTTGCGTTTCAATGAATAGAATACCTTTACTTTTTTTGTTGGCATTACTCTTTGTCGCATCGAGCTGCTCTAATTCTTTTGAAAAATTGCGTACAAGTGGCGACGTCGGCACAATGACGAAGTCGGCTTTAAGTTTTTATAAAGACGAGGAATACATTAAAGCGCAAACCCTTTTTGAACTTATTATGCCGAGTTTAAAAGGTCAACCTGTTTTAGAAGAAATATCTTTTAAATACGCCTACACGCATTACAATTTGCGCAATTATACTTCTGCGAATTTTTATTTTAAAAACTTTGCTGCCACTTTTGGCGCATCGAGTTTGCGCGAAGAAGCAGAATATATGGCTGCGTATTCGTTGTATAAACAATCGCCGAACTATAAACTTGAACAAGAAAGTACGCTGAAAGCTATTGACGGCTTTCAAACTTTTGTAAACTCTTTTCCTGAAAGTAAGCGCGTCAAAAATTGCAATAAATTGATTGATGAATTGCGCAAGAAATTAGAGAAGAAAGGTTTTGAAGAAGGTAATTTGTACTTTAACATTTCGCAATATCAAGCTGCTATTCAAGTTTTTGAAAATTTATTAAAAGATTTTCCCGAAACAAGCGAAGCTGAAACTGTACGCTACACCATTTTGCGTTCGTCGTATCTGTTTGCTGAAAACTCTATTTATGAAAAACAATTGGAGCGTTTCAAAACAATGGTTGAAAAGTACAATGATTTTAATGAGAAATTTCCAAAGTCGCGCTTTAAACGCGAGTCTGAAGTATATTTAACAACTGCAAATAAACGTATTAAAGAATTAGACAATGATAGATATAAAAACGAAAGTACAAAATCTGGATCCTAACGTGTCTTCGCGCAATATGCAAGCATTGGTTGATCCAACGGGAAATATTTACGAGTCGTTGGTTGTAATGACAAAACGCGCGCGTCAACTTTCTTCTGATATTAAACTCGAATTAGGTCAGAAACTACAAGAGTTTTCTGTAAATGTAGAGGCAGCCGAAGAAGTTCAGGAAAATAAAGAGCAAGTAGAAATTTCAAAATTCTATGAGCGTTTACCGAATCCATCTATTATTGCGATGGATGAGTTTTTAAAAGGTGATATTCATTTCCAATATCCAGCCATTCCTGAAACGACTAAATATTAGTTTTAAGAATTGTAAACGGGTTTTACTTTTTCAATTGATGAATAAGTAAAACCCTTTTTTATTAATTATTCATTCTACTTCGCATTTTTTTAGAAAATAGATTGCTCGTGCCGTGCTTCTTTGTAGTCATAGAGTTGGTATATTTTTTCTGAGCAGGACAACCCACTCCCCGATTGCAAGCGCTTACAAAAATAAAAAAAAAGCAAACAACTATTACGCCCAAAAATTTATTGACCATTCCATTTTTGTTAAAACAGTTTTTAAAAAACGTCTTCTTACTATTATTCATTCCTTAAAAAATTTTGGTTTTTAAATAAAACCTCGTGTAAAACGCAAAAAATAATTGCGCTGTATGTGAGCGCGCTGTATTAACGCTTTCAAAAATCGTGCACATTAATAGGTTCATGAAGTTTCTTTCACTTTAGATCTAAATAGACCGAAAGACAGACAAACTTTAGACTTGTCACTCCGTTTTCAAAACGTATGTTATATCTTTACAGCCTAAAATATTAAATCACTCGACAATTTAAAAATAATGATAAAAATTCTCGCTAACGACGGCATAGAAGCTGACGGTAAATTACTTTTAGAAGATGCTGGCTTCCACGTTGAAACTGACCATGTTCCGCAAGCCGATTTAATGCGCGTTCTTCCTGAATATGACGCGATTACTGTTCGCTCGGCGACAAAAGTACGCAAAGAACTCATTGATGCGTGTCCAAAGTTGAAAGTAATTGCGCGTGGTGGTGTTGGTGTTGATAATATTGACGTCGCCTATGCAAGAGAACGCGGCATTGAGGTGATTACAACGCCTGCAGCATCGTCGCAAAGTGTAGCAGAGTTAGCGATGGCTCATATTTTTAGTTTGTCGCGTTTTTTGCATCGCTCTAATCGCGAAATGGCGACAGGCGATTTTAAAAAACTTAAAAACGCGTACAGTGAAGGTACGGAGTTGCGTGGAAAAACGATTGGTATTGTTGGTTTCGGCAGAATTGGACAAGAGGTGGCGCGCATTGCTTTGGCAATGGGAATGGATGTTATGGCTTCCGACCCTACTATTAATGAAACAGAGTTGATGTTGAGTCTTTATAATACAAAAGATGTTCGATTGAGCATTCGTTTAAAATCCTATCCGCTCGAACTGTTATTGAAAAAATCGGATATTATTACACTGCATACGCCTTCGCTCGGTAAAGCACTGATTGGAGCAGCCGAAATGGATAAAATGAAAACGGGTGCAATTTTAATCAACTGTGCACGCGGTGGACTTATTGATGAAGCAGCATTACTCGCAGCTTTAGAAAGCGGTAAAATTGGTGGTGCAGGTTTAGATACATTCGATAACGAACCCACACCAAATCCATTACTGCTAAATCATCCGCGCATTAGCGTTTCCCCGCACATCGGCGCTGCAACCGCTGAAGCGCAAAAAAATATTGGCTTAGAATTAGCAGATAAAATTATTGCGCATTTCGAGGCGTAGAAATTACAAATTTAGTTTTTAGTGAATTTTGATACGACTCGTTTATCAATTTTCCCGTACTTACCGAGTAGGGATGGGAAAATTGATAAATACTTGTGTGAAAAAAGACTTAAACTTCAATAAACCTTTTTTGAGCCCGTCTGAAATTTATAATTCCAAGTCACTGCAGGAATAATTGGGAAGAGCGTAACGGTGTAAGCGGTGGCCTTAGCTTCATTTTTTGCAAAAGCCGTTTGAACATCGTAATACAGAAAAAAAGGATTAAGTTGGTTATAGACATTATAAACAGAAAACGTCCAAGAACCAGCAAAGCCCCGTTTTTCTGGGTGAGGTACGTAGTTAGCGCCAAAATCTAACCGATGATACGCAGGTAATCTCAAAGAATTTCGCTCGCCATACGCTAAATTCAAATTATTATTGATGAAGAATAACTCTTTCAATGGCGTGAACGGTTTGCCCGTTGTGTAAACAAAATTAGCACTCAAATCCCATTTTCTCGAAAGTTGATACGTAGCGACAACAGATAAGTCATTTATAATATCGTAAGATGAAGGAAATTCTCTACCGTTGTTGATGTCTGGAAAAGTGCGCAACGTGCGCGCCCAAGTGTAAGCTACCCAACCTGTTAATCTACCTTTTGCTTTTCGGATGTATAATTCCGTTCCATACGCCTTGCCCGAACCGAAAACAAAACTGTTTTCAACTTGCTCAGCAGGTTTACGCACATAGTTTTCTGGGTAATCAATCTGGTTTTGTAAATCTTTATAATACACCTCTAAACTCGTTTCCCACATATTGTCATTAAAATTGTGAAAATAACCGAGCGCATATTGCGTGCCGCGTTGTGGTTTTACAATATCAGAACTTGGCACCCAAACATCGGCAGGTAACGTACTCGTCGAATTTGAAACCAAATGTACGTATTGCGTTGTCGCAGTGAATCCAAATTTGATTGAGGACACATCGTTAAAACTGTATTTTCCAGTTATGCGCGGTTCAAAACCTGTGTAAGTTTTTACGGGTTGATTGTTGGTGTAAGTTACACCCGTCAAATCCGAAGTATAAGGACCAACTTGCGTGAATCCACTCAAGCGCGTGCCGTAATTGAGTGTAAATGAATTTGAAATTTTCCAATCGTCACTCACATACAATGCTAATTCGTGCGCATATTTAGATTTAACTACACCTGAATTTGTAAATACTTGATCACCATTCGTGCCTGTTACAACGCTCGGCGAAAGTTGATGATACGTATAATTTAAACCGTAGCGAATGGTGTGGTTATTATTTTTAAAATAATCGAAATCAACTTTAGCGTTCCAATCTTTTACACCTGATGAAGCTTGAAATTTGAAAACATCTTGTCCACCACCTGCCGAAAAATTATAATCGTTGTAAACACCTGATACGTTCAAAAAAAGTTTCGGTGAAAAAACGTGATTCCATCGCAGGGTTGCAGTGGCGTTACCATACGGTAAATCGAAAGTAAAATCACGCTCTTTATTTTTAAAAGTAAACACATCGCGACCAAAATAGGCACTAAAATAAACGCGGTCTTTCTCGCTGAAGGTATAATTGAGTTTGGCGTTGATATCGTAAAAATAATAGTTCGAGCCCGCAAATTTAGTTTTATTGATGAATGGTTGCGCTAAATCTAAAGCATACGTACGTCGCGCAGAAACAATAAACGAAGATTTATTTTTAACAATCGGACCTTGCACCGTCACGCGCGAAGCAATTAAACCGATACCACCTTCAACCACGTATTCTTTATCGTTGCCTTCCTTCATCTGAATATCCAAAACACTCGAAAGTCTGCCGCCGTATTGCGCAGGCATTCCGCCTTTAATCAGTGTTGTATTTTTTATTGCATCCGAATTAAAAATACTAAAAAAACCGAGCAAATGACCAGGATTATAAACAATCGCTTCGTCTAATAAAATCAAATTCTGATCAACTCCACCGCCGCGAATAAACAAACCGCTGCTACCTTCAATGGCTTTTACACCGGGCAATAACTGAATCGCTTTTAAAATATCCGACTCGCCAAAAATTATTGGAATTTTTTTGACATACTCCGTCGAAAGCGATATAGTTCCCATTTTTGTATCACGCACATTTTTATCGGCGCTTTCGGCATTAATGACAACCTCTTGTAAATTCACACCCGAAGATAATTCAACGTTGAGGGATTTATCGGTCGTTAAATCGAGATTAAGTTCTTTATCGTTATACCCGACGAACGAAATACGAAACATGTGTACACCTTTAGGAACAGTGAGCGAAAAAAAACCGTAGGTATTAGTTGTTGCTCCGAGCAATACAGAATCTTTCGTGAAAACATTTACACCTATTAAAGTTTCGCCTGTCTTGACATCTTTGACGTATCCCGAAAGCGTTGCTGTTTGAGAAAAAGCTGAATCTAAAATTATAAAACTGAATAGAATAAGAAAGGTGCGTAAAAGTCTGGCGTGAATCATGTCGAGTGTTTAGTTCAAAAATCTATAAATTATAACAAGTTTCGTGTAAAACGGTTTTGGATAAATAAAAAACGCTCGTTTTAATGACGCGATAATAAATTTAAAATTTTACGGACACGAACAAATTAAAGTATTAGGGAAGAGACCGCAGCAATTTTTCAAAAAAAACTTTTTAACTTTAATAATTTTCGTAAATTTAAAAGATTAAAAATTAAGATGAGCAAAACAGATATTCGCTGGATTCAAAGATTTAGTAATTTTAAGAAAGCGCTTTCTAAATTAACAGAAGTTGCAAAAAACAGAACGATTGACAATCTTTCGGAATTGTAGCAGGACGGTTTGATTCATAGATTTGAATACACGTACGTATTGGCTTGGAAAACTTTGCAAGATTTATTGGAAGATAAGGGTTATAAAGATATTAAAGGTCTCAATCCAGTGATTGATCAAGCGTTTCAAGACGGTTATTTGTACGATAGCGAGGCTTGGGAAAAAATGAAAAAATCGAGAGATTTAACTTCACACACTTACAATTCAGAAACGGCGCAGAATATTGCGGAAGAAATTTTAGAGACTTACTATTCTGCTTTAAAAGATTTGGAAGATTATTTAGAGCTTGAAAAATACGGTAAATAAAATAATTTTTCATGAAATACGGACTTACCAAAGAAGAATACGATAGCATCATAAATGTTTTCTGCGCATCGCCTGAAGTTGAAAAAGCTATTTTATTTGGTTCGAGAGCTAAAGGAAATTTCAAAAATGGTTATGATATTGATATTGTAATTGACGGCAAAAATATTTCTTTCGATGACTTTCTGAAACTTAAGTAGTTGTTATTAAATAAACGACAATTAAAAATTTATAGTAAAAGTTTTTTGTGTCACGGTATTCGGAAATTATGGTTTTAGGAAGGCGAAGCCGACCTAAAACTATAATTTCCGACAGTTTTGTGAGGCTCAATGCCGAACAAAACTGAATAATAAAAGTGATCATTATATAATGCAGTCTACTTAAAATAAAATTGGACGATTTAGATATTCTACAAAAAATTGACCTGATAAAATTTAGAAGTATTGAAAATGCGGATTTTATTGAACATTTGGAGCGCGTCGGAATTATTATTTATCAAAATACACGCGTTACTTCATAAATAAAAACCCAACGGATAAACGATATACTCAATGAAAAACAATCCCCAAAAAATCATGTAGAAGCGTTTGACTTGTTTGTCGTCACCGACATTAAGTTGGCGCGATTGATACAGAAAAAATACGAGTGCTGCCAATTGTGTAAAAACATAAAACCATTTTGACGGTAACTGACCCACTAATGCCGCGAAAATAATATACAGGTAAGCAAAAGAAACTACGGCAACCCCAATTAAGAATGCGCTGCGTCTGCCGTTTTTTACAGCAAGCGTTCCGAATTTATATTCAGCATCGCCTTCTGTGTCCGGAATATCTTTAAACAAAGCAATACCAATGCTGAACGCAGTCACAAAAATAGTTAGCGGAATAATTGCCGTAGTAAATGACCAACTGCCCGTTAGCTCGTGCCGAAAATGCAAATAGAAACCAATATTAACGAGTAATCCGCGCACTACCGATATAGCAGCAGCAGCAGCGACGTAATTTTTTTTAAGTTTTAGCGGCGGCAATGAATATGCGGTGCCGATACTCATTATGAATAAAATGAGAAGAAAAAAAGGGAATGAGAGTAACACCGCGCTCAACAAAGATATGAAACCGCAAACTAAAACAATGCGCAGTGCTTTCTTCTTACTAAGCGTTCCAGCAGCAATGGGTAGCCAAGGTTTATTTATTTTATCTACCTCTACATCGCTCCATTGATTTAAGCCTGTAATATAAATATTGCATGCAATAGCGCTTATTAAACTCAGCGGTAAGACTAAAGTTGGAATATAATCGTATGTACTTGTGCCAACAGCTATGGCAAAAATCGCAAGAATACTGAGTGTACTACCAATAATTGTGTGTGGGCGACTAAATTGCCACAAAATTTTTAAACTATCCATGCGTAAATTTACGTAAATAATACATGTTTAGTCTGAACGCGTGTAATTTTGGTAAAAAATAAAAATAATTTTAGCTTGTATGATTAAAACGGATTATGATATTGTGGTTATCGGTTGCGGTCCGGCTGGAACGACAACCGCGCGTGTAGCTGCCGAGAAAGGTTTAAAAGTTTTACTGATTGATAAAAGACAAGAACTCGGCGCGCCGATTCAATGTTCTGGTGCGCTCAGTGCAAACGCTTTAGAAGAATGCAATATTGAGCCGAATAAAGAATTTATTCAAGAAGATGTTTTCGGTTTTAGTGTTTATAATAATGAAGGTGATGAAACAGTACTTGATTATAGGAAATTAAAATCGGAAAAATACGGAGCAGAACTTGGTAAAAAACCTCTGGGTTATGTTGTTGATCGTCGCCGATTCGACCGCTATCTTTTCACTTTAGCAGAACGCGTAGGTGTTGACATTTGGTTGAAAACCGAAGGCGTAAATTATAAACCTTTAGAGGATGGAACGTGCGAAGTATATTTGCGACGATTGAATAAAGAAATTACGGTGCGCGCAAAAGTTTTAGTCGGTGCCGATGGTTTGCAATCGCAAGTAGGGAAGTGGTCGGGTTTACAAACGCATATTAAAATGACGGAACTCGCAAGTTGTTTTCAATTCATCGTTGATGGCGTAGAAACAAATGGTCTGCTTGAAATTGTAACAGGACATGAATGGGCGCCAGGCGGTTATGCGTGGTTGTTTCCGAAAGGAAATGGTTATGCGGAAGTTGGTTTGGGCGTTATCAGAACGATGACAAAAGAAAATGCGCAATGGCATTTGGATCATTTTATCCAAAATTCTTTCTTAAAAGATAGACTTAAAAATGCGCGGACAATAGAAATCCACGGCGGTGGTGTGCCATTGGCTGCGCCATTAACGACGCAATATACAACAAATTTAATTTTAGTAGGCGATGCAGCGCGACACGTTAATCCAATTACGGGTGGCGGCTTGCATACAGCTCTTAAAGGTGGCACAATTGCGGGCGAATTTTTGTCTGAACTTATTCAAACGGATAAAAAAGCGAGTGCAGAAAATTTAAAAGGTTATCAGGATGCGTGGCTCGAACAGCTTGGCAATAAAATGTGGCAGTTGTATCGGGTGAAAAAAGATATTTTTCAAACCATTCAATAAATTTGTTTTTACAACCACACTAAACAATATATAAATTTTAAGAGAACGATGTTAAGCAAAACATATACCAAATATATCCAAAGTTTGCACCATAAAAAATTCAGGGATGCGGAGGATGTATTTATTGCCGAAGGTAGTAAAGTAGTAATGGAATTATTGCAATCAGTTGTATTTTCATGTGAGCAGATTGTTGGTTTGGATAATTGGTTGGGTCAAAATGAAGCAATCATTCGTAAATATTATGCAGGTCCATTGCAGGTTGTTGAAGAATTTGAATTGGCAAAAGTATCCACACTAAGTGCTCCAAACCAGGTATTG
>ENA-OFCD01001117-OFCD01001117.1-metagenomes-genome-assembly--contig:-NODE-1117-length-14714-cov-2.344566_pt1 | contig 14714 bp, 12 predicted proteins | sample MGYA00153392_OFCD01 | MGnify analysis MGYA00153392 | reverse complement strand
CACGGTCTACCAGCTTGATCAGAATTCTCCCCTGGGTTATGGTAAGGTTGGTAAGCGACTTAACATAATTCTGTTTGATCTCTTTCTCAAGATCTTTAATTAATTGCTTTTTTTTACGGGGATCAGTTTCTTTAGCCAGCTGAGCTTGTAGCACCTTAAACCTGTAACCTGCGTAGCGCGCATACGGTAAGACTGTTAGTACATCTCTTTTCAGTCTAAGGTAATTTTGTTTTTCTTCTTCATTATGATAGATCATCCGGTCTGCAACGTCGACATTGCCAATCCAGATGTGGGCAAGAGTATCACCGTTAACAATATAAGCAGGCAAAATTATTGTATCATTTATACCCACTTTCGGGTCAATAAAAACCGGTGAAGAATTGGCCTTTTTAGGTGGCTGAGGTATTTTATTTTGGGCTATGCAGACGGGTGTCTGGGTAAGTAACTCTAATATAAGCAGACATATGCTGGCTAAGCCAGCCTTATTTACGTAAGACCTGAAAAAAACAGACTTCCTGCCAGGCAGGTAAAAGTCTGAAATATCATATCTCTTACTCTTTGTCATATGTCTGTTTTATCACAAAAGTAGTCCATTTTTGTTACTATTACATACGAGAACTTTGGTTTAAAGTTTTCAGGATAACGAATTAGAGGAGGTTATGCAAGATCTTATAATAGACGAACAAGCTGAAAAACAAGAAATCTTAAAAAGATATCGTGCATTACTACGTGCCTGCAGATCTTCTATGGAGAAAGGTGACCGGCAAATGATTCGCAAAGCTTTCGATATGGCCCTTGAGGCCCATAAAGATATGAGGCGTAAATCGGGAGAGCCCTATATTTTTCACCCTATCGCCGTAGCGCAGATAGCTGCAGAAGAAATAGGATTGGGAACTACCTCTATTGTCTGTGCTTTACTGCATGACCTGGTTGAGGATACTGATATCAGTCTTGAAACCATTGAACATGAATTTGGCAAAAAAGTAGCTACTATAATTGATGGGCTAACCAAGATTGCTGGAGTTTTTGACCAGACCAGTTCAATCCAGGCAGAAAACTTTCGTAAGATGCTGCTCACACTGGCTGATGATGTACGGGTGATACTGATAAAACTAGCCGACCGTTTGCATAATATGCGTACGCTTGAATCGATGCCCCGCGACAAACAGTTAAAGATTTCTTCTGAAACAGCTTATCTGTATGCTCCTCTGGCCCACCGCCTTGGGCTTTATGCTATCAAATCGGAGCTTGAAGATCTCTCGATGAAGTTTACTGAAATGGCAACGTATAAATTCATTGCCCGCAAGCTTGCAGAGAGTAAATCAGACCGGGGAAAATTTATACGTGAATTTATAGATCCGGTAAAAAAAGCGCTTGATGATCATCATCTTCATTCAGATGTTGTAGGCAGACCAAAATCAATTCATAGCATCTGGACAAAAATGAAAAAGAAGGGGATTCCCTTTGATGAAGTCTATGATCTTTTTGCCATCCGCATCATTCTTGAAAGTCAGCCAGATCAGGAAAAAGCTGATTGCTGGAAAGCCTATTCAATTGTCACCGATTTTTACCACCCAAATCCTGACAGGCTTCGTGACTGGATCTCATCACCAAAAGGCAATGGGTATGAATCATTGCATACAACCGTGATGGGGCCTAAGGGAAAATGGGTTGAAGTGCAAATACGTACCGAAAGAATGAATGAGATTGCAGAAAAAGGTTTTGCTGCTCATTGGAAATATAAAGAGTCATCAACCGACAATGGACTTGATGAATGGGTTCGTAAAGTACGTGATATGCTAAAAAATCCAGAGTCAAATGCCCTTGACTTCCTTGATGATTTTAAAATGAATCTTTTTTCGGATGAAATTTTTATTTTCACCCCCAAAGGAGCCCTGATCAAATTGCCTGTTAATTCAACGGCACTCGATTTTGCCTTTGAAATTCACTCTGATATTGGCTGTAAATGCATCGGGGCTAAAGTCAATCATAAACTTGTACCACTTGCACATATGCTGCAAAACGGCGATCAGGTTGAGATCATCACATCAGCAAAACAGGTGCCCAAAGAAGACTGGTTAAATATTGTCATAACCGCAAAAGCTAAGTCAAAGATAAAGGCTGCCCTGAAAGATGAGAGAAGGGCAATCGCCGACGATGGTAAGGAGATTCTTGAAAGAAAGATGAAATCGCTTAAGATTCCATATAACTCGGCGAATGTTCATAAGCTTTCTTATTACTTCAAATTAAACAGTACACAGGATCTTTTTTATGAGGTTGCCCAGGGCCGCATTGAATTAAAAGATCTGCGTGAATACCTGATTTCAGAAAGGGTTGTTGAAACCAAGCTTCCTGAAAAAATCGAAAATAATAATTTTGATAACCTCTTAAAATCAGCTCAAAAAGATGCAGATCTGCTGATAGGTGATGATTTACAGAAACTTGACTATAAGCTTGCCCCTTGTTGTAACCCAATTCCGGGTGACGACGTGTTTGGGTTTGTCAGTGTAAGTGATGGAATAAAAATTCATCGAACAAATTGCCCGAATGCAGCAAAGTTACTATCAAGCTATGGCTATAGAATTGTCAAAGCACGATGGACTAACCAGCAGGAGATAGCTTTTTTAACTGGTATCAGAGTAAAAGGAATCGATGATGTAGGCGTTATCAATAATATTACGAAAATCATCTCCAATGACTTTAAAGTGAATATCAGATCAATAACAGTTGAAGGAAATGATGGTATTTTTGAAGGCGCTATTATGGTCTATGTAAATGATACCGACCACCTGAATAATCTGATAAAAAGGCTTAAACAGATCAACGGGATACTTACCGTGAATAGATTTGATTCGGCTCAGAATTAAAGATTCGCCAAGATTTCGGTTATATCAGTGCATAGTTACAATATACGCCTAGCTTTTTTTACTTTTGTAGTTAATTCGTTTTATAAATGGCAACATCAACCGATACTGCAGGGTTGGTTAAAAAGATTTTTGAAGCTTATCTTGTAAACAAGAACCTTAGAAAAACACCTGAACGTTTTGCTATTCTTGAAGAGATTTATTCCAGAACTGATCATTTCGATGTAGAGTCACTTTACATACATATGAAAAACAAGAAATACAGGGTCAGTAGAGCAACTGTTTATAATACCCTGGAATTACTGGTTTCATGTGATCTGGTTACAAGACACCAGTTCGGTAAGAATATGGCACAATTTGAAAAGTCATATGGATACCGACAGCATGATCATCTTATTTGTCTTGACTGTGGAAAAGTTCTCGAGTTTTGTGACCCTCGGATACAGCAGATTCAATCTACAATGGGTTCACTGTTGGAATTCGAAATTCGTCATCATTCATTAAACCTATATGGTTCCTGCGCCAAGCTCAAACTGGGTGCCTGCGAGTTTTATGCTAAAAACTAAGATTAAACTGTTTATTGATACAGGCATTCTATGAATACTAATTTTTGAGATATGGGAGTTGATGTGCTGCTTGGCCTGCAATGGGGTGATGAAGGCAAAGGTAAAATTGTTGATGTTCTATGTCCACAATATGATTTAATAGCAAGATTTCAGGGTGGGCCTAATGCTGGTCATACATTGGAGTTTAACAATAAAAAGTTTGTACTCAATACTATTCCATCAGGAATCTTCAATAAAAATTCTATAAATCTGATTGGCAATGGGGTTGTTATTGACCCTGCCAGTCTGAAAAAAGAAATTGATAACCTTGCCACGCATGGTGTTGATGCAATTGCCCTGGGAAATCTGCTAATTTCTAAAAAAGCCCATGTAATCTTACCAACACACTTGATTCTTGATGCAGCCTATGAGCATGCAATGGGTCATGATAAAATTGGTTCAACCCTTAAGGGAATCGGCCCTGTTTATCAGGATAAAACAGGAAGAAACGGACTGAGAATTGGTGATTTGATTGCCCCCGATTTTATTGAACGCTATCAGCGCATTGCCAGTAAACACAAGCAGATCTTGTCACACTATTCATATGAATATGATTTGGAAACGCGTGAAAAAGCGTTTTTTGAAGGTGTTGAGTTGATTAAGAAATTACCGCTTGTTGAAGGTGAATACCTGATCAACGATTATATAAACAGTAAGAAAAAAATTCTTGCTGAAGGTGCACAGGGTTCAATGCTTGATATCGATTTCGGTTCATACCCCTTTGTAACTTCATCAAGTACGATTGCTGCTGGTGCCTGTACTGGCCTGGGAGTTTCACCTGCCCATATCGGTCAGGTAATTGGTATTTTTAAAGCTTACTGCACCCGTGTCGGTGGTGGCCCGTTCCCAACTGAATTACTTAACCAGACGGGCGAAGACTTGCGCAGACTGGGTCATGAATTTGGTGCAACAACAGGTAGACCCAGACGTTGCGGCTGGATTGATCTTCCTGCCCTTAAATACGCTATTATGCTAAACGGTGTAACTAGTATGGTCATGACCAAGGCAGATGTGCTAAGTGGGTTTGAAGAAATCAAAGTATGTACCCATTATGAGTATAATGGGCAAATCCATGACCGTATACCCTACGATATTTGCCAGAATGATATAAAACCTATTTATAAAAGCTTTAAAGGCTGGAGTGCTGATCTTACTGGTATCACCAAACCTGCTGCTATTCCAACTGAGTTAAAAGATTACGTAAAGTATCTAGAAGCCGAACTTGGTGTGCCCATAAAATATCTTTCTGTCGGCCCTGACAGAACACAAACGCTGCATATGCATGCCTGAGAATTAAAAAAATGCCCTTTTTAACTAATTTTTCAGTAAAAATTGAAAGGTCGCGTCTGCTTAAGTTATTACTTAGGTGGGCAAATTCTTTTGATACGTATTGTTTCTTAAATGCAAATGACTTTGCTGGAGGGTGGGCTATCGGTTGCAGCCTTGCCTGCGGAGTTGATCAGGAAATCAGCTGTAATGCTGATTGTCTGTCATCGCTTGATGGTTTTCAAAAAAAACAATCAGGCCGGATTTATGGTTTTTTAAGCTATGATCTTAAAAATGAGCTTGAAGAATTAACAGCCAAAGACAGCGGGCAATTTTGCTTTCCCAGACTTTATTTTTTTCTTCCTCAATACCAGATTCATTTCTGCGAAGATGAATTAAGTATTGAAACAACCATTAAAATCAATAAAGATGACCTTCCAGAAGCATTAACGAGGCTGTTTATCCTTTTAGATGGTGATGATAGTACAGTTGGAAAAACCAGTGCAGCGCTATCAGCCAATTTAGTTGATGGCATTGCAATCGGTGCGGCGCTATCAGACTCTGGGCATGTTGCGAGTTCACCTCACAAGCCACCTGCACTTGAATTTCGTGAAAGCAACCATTCTTATTTGCAGAAAGCCGTAGCAATCGACCAGCATATCAAAGCAGGTGATATATATGAACTGAATTTCTGTCAGGAATTTTTTATCGAAGGCTTACAATCAAACCCAGAAGATCTTTACATAACGCTAAATGAGGCAAGTCCGGCCCCGTTTTCCCTGGCTTTTAAATATCAGGGTTCCTATATTTTGAGTTCATCTATGGAACGATTTTTACAGCGCGATGGCTTGAAACTAAAGGCTCAACCCATTAAGGGAACCAGTAAGCGTGGGTTGAATGCCCTTGAAGATGCATTGCTTTCAGAAACATTGAGAACCAATGAAAAAGAACGTGCTGAAAATATTATGATTGTTGATTTGGTTAGAAACGATTTGGCAAAAGTTTCTGTTCCTGGCACAGTGAGTGTAGATGAACTGGCTATAGTCTATCCTTTTGCTCAGGTTCACCAGCTGATTTCTACGATCAGCTCAGAAATTAAGCGTGAGACATCTTTAGGGGCTATAATTCAGGCACTTTTTCCTATGGGTTCGATGACTGGAGCACCTAAACTAAAGGCCATGCGATTGATTGACCAGTATGAAGCAGTGCCCCGAGGCCTCTATTCAGGTTCAGCAGGATATATCGAAGCCAATGGAGACTTTGACTTCAGTGTGCTTATTCGAACTATTTTATATGATACAGTCAATGAATTCCTCTCTTTTCATACAGGTAGTGCATTGACTTCACTTTCAGATCCTGAAAAAGAATATGAAGAATGCTTACTGAAAGCTTCAGGGATGATGAAGGCCCTAAAAATTCCCGGTATAATCACGTAGAGAAAAATTAGCTGCCAGACTTTCGTCCAGATACCTGGATGAATACGAATGATCATTGCCATTGATAAAAATAACTGTTTGATTTTTTATCAGGTTAATAACCTTACGAATCACAGAAAATGAAACTGCAGGACAACCCTGACTGCGACCTAACCTGCCAAGTTGGTGAATTGAGCTTTCACTGACATATGCTGCAGCATGTAATACGATAGAACGTAAAGATGCCTTATCATTAAAACCATCATCCATACCTAATAGTCGTAGCGAACGCCCGTGTTTGCCGTTATAGAGCATTCCAGTAACATAGAATCCAAGACTACTTTCATATGAACTTAATTCATTTGAAAAATGACAAGCCATATCTTCACCACTTCCTTGCCCATGGGCGACCCAGGTATTGAGCATAAGTTCTCGCTTTTTTAAATCAATAATCCACATGCGTTTACTGCAGCTTGATTTACAATAATCTACAATCGTAAGAATGTGCGCATCAGACGCAGTTTTACCCAATTTTTGTAAATTATAGAAACCAGTTACAGCCTTCTTGAAAACTATACTATCAAGCCCAGCTTCGCTTAGCTTTGCGACCTGATAAATATTACCGGTGTATTGCCCAAATAAAATAAGGGATATAGTCAGATCAGCTTTAAATATTGGTTGAATAGTTACAAAAGGAAAACTATATGAAGTATTGGAGAAACTTGAAACAGGTAGCGATGCAATAGCAACTAAAAATATAAATGTACAGGATAATATAAGTTTACGCATAGTGTATTATTTATGGCTTTTTTTACGGTGCCACGGTGTTTTTAGTTTGTACTAATTACCAGGAAAAATATTTTATTTCTTAAAATGTCATTTTGATCAGCCTGTCTATTTTTAAGATGATGTTTAAGTAGATAGCAAATTTTATCTGTCACAAATGTACTACAATTAAAATATAGTTTTCTTTTCAATTTTTAAGTCAGATTTATTTCAAAAACGCTTAATTTGATCATGAATCAATAATTTAATTATTCCTTTAAGGTAATTTTCTTGCTTTTATTGTTTCGAACAACCAATTAATTTTGTTTAATGTCTAAATAATTGTTTTTTATGTATAAAAAAAGTGAGTTTTATCACTACCTGTTCTTTAGTTTTTTCATAACCAGTCTGGTAACATCTCAACTTTATGCTCAACAAAAAGAGGCCTATGCGAGTATAAAAGAAGCCCTCAATACTGGGTACTTTCTGAGAGGCAAACATGGACCAGTAAGTGTAAACTGGATAAATTCAGGAAATGAGTTCTCCTACATTGCCAATCAAAGGATATACACTTTTAATCCGGAAACCAAGACTGAGACACTAATTTTCGATAAAACAGGCCTTAAATTCCCCGAGACCTCATTAAAATTTGATTACGAATCATTCCAATGGTCAAATGATTCAAAACGTTTGGTATTCAAAGCTAATTCAAAGCAGATTTACCGGCGCTCAGCCATCTCTGATTTTTATATCTATGATGTTCAGTCTAAGAACCTGAAAGAGGCTGCAAAATCAGCACGCTCTGCAGAGTTATCACCCGACGGCTCAATGGTCGGGATAGAAAGAAACGGTAATATGTCAGTTTTGAACTTTAAAAGTGGCAAAGAATTAGCGCTTACCAATGATAAAACAAGTGATGAAGGAGTCTTTAATGGACACTTTGACTGGGTATATGAAGAAGAATTTGGGCTGGCACAAGGTTGGAACTGGTCTCCAGATAGTAAGTATATGGCTTTCTGGCAATTTGATGAAAAATCAGTACCGATATTTCAAATGTCTGATTATGTTGGCCTGCATCCTGAGCAGCTTAAAATTCCAATACCTCAACCCGGTGATAAAAACCCTGCTGTCAGAATCGGGATAACAAATGCTTTAACGGGTAAAAAAATATTTTTACAACCCGACGAAACAGGTGATTTCTATATTCCCAGAATATACTGGACTTCAAACCCTGATGAACTTGCTCTTATGACCCTGAACAGGGCACAAAATCATATGAAGCTTTATTTCTTCAATGTAAAAACAGGTCAGCACAGGGTTGTGCTTGAAGAGCAAAATACAAACTGGGTGGCCATCTTCAACTTTTATACTGATGTGAATGATATGGTTTATTTCCCCCTAAATTCAAAAGAATTTTTCTGGGTTTCTGATCGTTCAGGCTTTAACCATCTCTACAGATATGATTATACAGGAAAGCTCTTAAATCAGGTGACTGGGATTTAATAAAGGTTGTCGGCATTGATCCGTTAAAGAAATCAGTTTCGTATCTGTCTGCTGAAGCCTCATCACTTGAGCAGCAACTTTATGTTATAAACTTTGATGGTAGCAATAAAACCAGATTAAGTGCTGAACATGGTAATCATACCATTAATATGTCGCCAAATACCCGATTCTACCTCGATTCTTACAGTAATATAAGCCAGCCTTTAACAGTTACGCTGAATGAAGGTTCAGGCAAACTCATTAAAGTGATGGAAGACAATAAACCTGTACAGGATTTTTTATTGACTCACCAATATGCAGGGCTAAGTTTTTTTAGTTTTAAGACCAGTGATGGTCAGAAAATTGATGGGAGCATGATAAAGCCGGTTAATTTTGATTCAACCAAGAAATATCCTGTTGTCTTTACGGTCTATGGTGGGCCTGAGTCTCATGAAGTTTTCGATGCGTTTTCAAGTAACGGGTATGATCAGTGGCTTGCTCAGAACGGTTACCTGGTTGTTGATATAAATAATCGGGGAACAGCTAATTATGGTAGTAAATTTTTAAAAGTAGTTTATAAGCAATTAGGAAAGTGGGAAAGCAATGACTTTGCAGAGGCCGCCATGTATATAGGGTCCCTACCTTATGCAGATAAAAAAAATATGGCAATCGTGGGTACTAGTTATGGTGGGTACAGTACCTGCTATACCTTACTTACCCATCCGGGTATCTTTAAAGCAGGTATCGCAAATTCACCTGTAACTGACTGGCGCCTGTATGATAATATTTATACTGAGCGGTATATGGCTCCATTAAAAGAGAATGAAGCAGGTTATGAGAAAAGTTCTGCCATGACCTATGCGGCACAATTAAAAGATCATTTATTTCTGATTCACTCCATGAGCGATGACAATGTTCATCCAGTAAATACCATGCAATTACTGACTGCGCTCACAAATGCCGGCAAAGATGCTGACCTGCGCATTTATCCTCTGGGCGCCCACGGAGCTGCTTATAACCAGGAAAGTAATCTGCTAATTCAAAACTTAAATTTTCAGTACCTCGAACGATATTTAAAAGACAAAACAGAGAATACCTTTTTAAGTGTCAAATAAAGAATGAAAATAGAAGGCTCTGTTTTATGCAATCATAGGGCAGTCATGTAGCTTGAAGATCACATCTCACTGTTTGAGCCCCCATAAAAGCTGGGCCTGCTAGAGGTATAAGTCAACTTATTCTTGCCTGATACGAAATCGGCCACATTCGGCTAATTTAAAAAGCCTGAGTTTTCAAAAATAGAAAGCTCAGGCCTTTTTTATTTAATTGAATTTCGGAATCAGTGAAAATAAGATACCATTGCTGCAAGCATCTGCTTTACAGACCAGTTACCAGGTACCAGGGTTCTTCGTACAGTAAATAAGGGGTCTGTAACTGATCTTTTTGAAGTAAGTGCAAAAGCCAGTTTAAAACCGCTTTCTTTTAATTTCTTAATTGCCGCATCATTCCACAGACCAAAAGGATAGGCAAAATAGTCAATTTTCTGACCAATAATATCTTCAAGCTTTTTACGGGGCTTTACGAGCTGTTTTACCCAATCATCAGCATTATATTTGGTGACCATATGATGATCCCAGGTATGGCTGCTAACCACATTACCCTCTGCTGCGAGTTGTTTGATCTGGGCAGTTGTCAAATAATGAGGTCTGTTCATAGAAACAGTCATCACAAAAAAAACGCCCTTAAAATTATATTTATCAAGTTCTTTTTTCCCAATGGTGAATTGTTCTTCATCAGTATCATCGAATGTAATCATGACTGGCTTTGCAGGCAGTGGCCCGCCAAAAGCAAGGTAATTATAGAGTTGGTCAGGCAAAATAGTCTTATATCCATTATCTGAAAGTGTTTTCATTTGTGCAGCAAAATCAGCAGGAACAACTTCATAGTCCCTTGTTTTCTTGCCTGGTGCCAGGGCTCTTATATGGTGGTAGCAGAGTATAGGCACTTGCTTACGGGCAAATATGACAGATGCAGAAGCTACTTGCTTTTGCTGCTGAATGGTGACTGCATTTATACTATTACCAGGGTTATTGGTGATACATTTTTTATTTAAAGGTTCGGCAGCATAGATAACTGAATTAAATACGAGGAATGTTGCGGCCATCAGGAAAAAAGAATTCTTCATGTAAAACAGGGAGATTAATGAATGACTACAAACTTATTCATATAAAAGACAGGATAAAAGGCATTATCAATAAAGGAAGTTGAAAAAATAAAATTCCCCTGGTTAATAAAAAGATGAGGATATATAATTTCTGTACTAAATTAGGGATGTACTTAAATATACCAGGGCTTTATAATGCAAAAAGAGGATCAGGTTTGCCCGGATCCTCTTTCAATGGTCTTAAATAAACTGCAAAAAAGCCAACAGGCAACTGCCCGTATTTTAGCAGACAAAGATTTGTGAATGCTTTAATTCTACTTTTTACTTGCTTTATACCGTTTGTCTGGAGTACCATCTTTTTTCAACGGCTGTTTATTTTTCTTAAAACGCATGTCTTTTGACCCATTTTTTTTGGTTTGCCCGATAGAGATGCCTGCTGAACCGAGGCAAATACAAACAAGGGCAATTGCTGCAATGAATTTTTTCATAGTATTTAGTTTAGAGATTAATGAAATAACCTACTAATATTAAATAAATTAATACTGATTTACAACAAAAAATAGTAAACCCAATGTATCAAAGAAGAGGCTTTTTATTACGGGCTGCTACCGCAGTTACTGCGCTGGCACTAATAAAGATCAGGCAGTTGAATTCACTTGAGAATGCATTATTTGCAAAGAACAGGATCAAACCTGGAACCAAGACAAACTTTAGAGAAAATTCGGTTATTGAAGGTAAAACACCAGTAAGCGTTGCTGATGTGATGGCCTTGGTTTTAAACCAGATTCATGCCGGGCCAATTAAAGAAACAGTAGACACCTTGAAATCTGGTAGCCCTGACATGATCGTTACGGGTATCATAAGTACCATGTTTCCTACAATTGAAATTATAGAAGAAGCAAGGCGTCAGCATGCAAATTTTATTATTGCCCATGAACCAAGTTTCTACAATCATACCGATGATACAGGTTGGGTTGCAAAAAATGTAGTGCTCTCTGAGAAACTGGCATTACTTGAGAAATATAAGATTGCCATCTGGAGGCTTCATGATAACTGGCACAGGAATATTCCGGATGGTATCAGCAGAGGTTTTTTAGAAACTACAGGTTGGCTCGAATTTAATCAGGTAGTAAAACCTGTTTTTAATATTCCATCAGTTCGTCTGAAAGATCTAATTACGCATCTAAAGACAACCCTGGGCATTTCACATCTTCGTGTAATTGGTGACCTTGACCAGACATGTCAGAAAATTGCAATTTCTCTGGGTGCTGCCGGTGGACAGCATCAGATAACGCTTGCAGAAACTGAAAAACCTGATGTACTCATTGTAGGAGAATCAAATGAGTGGGAGACACCTGAATATTTTCGCGATTCACAAAAGCTTGGCAAAAAAACTGTCTATATTATTCTTGGCCATTCAGTCAGTGAAGAACAGGGCATGCGCTGGTTTGCCACCTGGCTTCAACCAAAACTTCCTGAATTAAAAATTACACATATTGCCTCAGGTGATCCATTTAAATGGCTATGAAAAGAATTAGCTGATAACACCGCCGATATTAGCCGCTGATATGCTTAGCTATACTTACATTGCGGTGTTATTTACATCATTTGAGATATTTTATACATATAGCCTATGATGGAGGCCAATATAGCGGCTGGCAAAGGCATCCCGGGGTTTTAAGTATTCAGGAAGTGTTGGAAATCTGTATTTCAGGTATCTTTAAAAGGACATTAGAAATAATTGGCTGTGGTCGAACTGATGCCCAGGTTCATGCCTCCCAATTTTTTTTTCATGTAGATATTGAACAAACCTGGGATTTTGATCTGTTGTTCAGGCTAAATAAGATGCTGCCAAATAATATCGCCGTATTTGACATCATACCTGTAGAAGGTAAACCACATGCCCGTTTTGATGCTTTCAGCAGAACTTATGATTACTTTATTCATCGGTATAAAGATCCGTTTCTGAGTCAATATAGTTCGCTATACCTATACCCTAGCCTTGATCTTGATAAAATGAATACAGCTGTTAAACTTCTTCTACTTTATGATGATTATCGGGCATTCTGCAAAAGCCCTTTAAAGTATGAGCACACCATTTGCCATATTTCAGCTGTAAGCCTGTCAGTAAGTTCGAATGAAGATAAAATTCATTTCCAGATCAGTTCAAACAGATTTCTGGGCGGAATGATAAGAATCATCGTGGCTGACCTGCTGGCTATCGGAAGGGGTGAACTAAGCCTGGATGAATTTACCAGCTATTTCGAAAGTAAAGAAAACCCTTCTATTCTAAAACCTGCCTATCCTGAAGGTTTATTCTTGTCAAAGGTTACCTACCCTTATCTTGACCTTGCAAGCCGAAGTAGCTTTGCTTCGTACTTTGAATCACAAAACCCGGAAAACTGGCAGTCAGTTGGTTAGTTGAAAGAAGCAGCCTTTGGGTTAATTGCAGGAAGGGCCTGCTAGAGCGTCATAACGTATTTGAATATTAAAGGTACCATGTAAGGCTTTGGCATAAGCTTTTAGTGCATCTTCACAATTGCCAGTAAAAATGCAGATAGGGTTCAAGTTTCATCTTTCAAATTTTAGTCTGTAATTTACAGGAGTAATAACAAAAACCCAAAAAATTTACCGAAAAAATATTCACCTAAATGACATGTTATGAATTATTTAGGTGTTTTAACATCCCTTTAACTGATGTTAAAAGTCTTTTAGTCAAAATTCAGGATACTATTAAAAGCTCTAAACAATGAAACAAGCCTTTCAGTATTTGTTCCTTTTTTTAATTTCCATACCCTTGACATCGGTAGCCCAGCAACCTGATCAATGGATTATTAAGGCTGGGCCAATAAATCCTGCTTCCTATTATGGTGTAACTGTGGCAAATGGTATGATTGGCATAGTTTCATCACCTGAACCTCTAAAGGTGAAAAATGTAGTCTTGACCGGAGTTTACGATCAATATGGAAGGGGGCGGGTCAGCAACTTCCTGAATAGCTTTAACCTGTTGAATATGAATCTTGATATCAACGGCAAGCGCATTGAAGCAAAAGTCATACAGCATATGACACAGGAGCTGGATATGAAACATGCCTCATTTTCAAGCAGTTTTGATTACGGCAATGATGCCACAGTTACAAATACGTACTACGCCTTAAGACAATTGCCCTATGTGGTATTAATGGATGTTACCATCAAAGCAAAAAAAGATATCACAATTTCGGCAGCAAGTGTCATGGAAGCTCCTGATGCATTACGTGATGTACAAAACTATTATAATGAAATTGACAGGCCACATGTTACGATAAGCCTGCTTACTTCAACAGCACAAAGCCCGACCGGAAAACTTCAACTCTGTTCATCAACGACCTTTTTGTTTCAGGAACAGTTTTTTATTTACGGAAAAACATGGTGATGAGCCGCGGGTAATTCATGAAATGTGGGATAATAATATGCACCTGATGCGCTTTATTAAAGTTATTAAGGCTGGCGAAACCTATAAGTTCTCAATTGCTGGCGCCTCAATAACATCGGTTCATTATGATGACCCGCTGAATGAAGCAGAACGCCTGGCTATTTATGCCAAACTTGAAGGTCATGACCGGCTTCTGGCCATGCACAATACTGCCTGGAACAAGCTCTGGGAGAGTGATATTCAGATTGAAGGTGATGCCCAGGCCCAACAAGATATTCATAGCATGTTATATCATTTATATTCTTTCTCAAGAGAAGGCACCTCTTTTTCACCATCGCCCATGGGTTTATCAGGACTAGGTTATAATGGTCATGTTTTTTGGGATACGGAAGTCTGGATGTACCCTGCCCTACTGGTATTACATCCTGAAATAGCCAGATCAATGATGGAATATCGCTTTCAGCGATTACAGGCTGCTAAAAGAAATGCATTCTCCCTGGGTTTTAAAGGAGCAATGTATCCTTGGGAAAGTGCCGGAACCGGAGTCGAAGAAACCCCTGTCTGGGCATTAAGTGGGCCCTTTGAACATCATATTACGGCTGATGTAGGGAATGCTGTCTGGAATTATTATTGTGTGACCCAGGATAAAATCTGGTTGAAAGAAAAAGGCTGGCCCATGCTTGAGGCAACTGCTGACTTCTGGGCAAGCAGGGTCGAAAGAAACGGTGAAGGAAGGTTTGA
>ENA-OFCD01001116-OFCD01001116.1-metagenomes-genome-assembly--contig:-NODE-1116-length-14730-cov-2.974719_pt1 | contig 14730 bp, 14 predicted proteins | sample MGYA00153392_OFCD01 | MGnify analysis MGYA00153392 | reverse complement strand
GAGGGCGATACTCACTCCTCATTTCGCCTGATCCGCGCAGTTAAAAATCGCTTTGGTGCGGTTAATGAAATCGGTGTTTTCGCCATGACCGAAAAAGGTTTGCGCGAAGTCACCAACCCCTCCGCGATTTTCCTTTCGCAGCACGATACCAACGTCTCCGGTTCATGCGTCATGGTCACGCAAGAAGGCTCGCGCCCATTGCTTGTTGAGATCCAGGCCCTGGTCGACGACAGCCACGGCATGAACCCCAAACGCCTCTCCGTCGGCCTCGAACAAAATCGCCTGGCCATGCTGTTAGCCGTGTTGCATCGCCACGGCGGCCTCGCAGTGTTCGATCAGGATGTGTTCATCAACGCCGTTGGCGGTGTCCGCATTGACGAGCCAGGCGCTGATTTGGCGGTGCTCTTGGCCATCGTCTCCAGCTTCAAAAACAAACCGCTCCCCGCCAAACACGTCGTCTTCGGCGAGATCGGATTAGCGGGTGAAGTGCGCCCCGTGCAGCGTGGGCAAGAGCGATTACGCGAAGCCGCCAAGCTGGGCTTCACCCACGCGATTGTGCCGAAGGCCAATAAACCGAAACACAAAATTGAAGGGATGGAAGTGATCGGCGTGGATCGGGTGGAGCAGGCGGTGGAAGCGATACGTGGTTGAACGACCAATTTCCGAAAAACTCCGCGCTAAGATCGACGAGTCAAAATTGCTTTCAACTGAGCTTGGGCAACTCGTAAACTCTTTGCGCTTCTCGGCGAATACGAGGAACCGGCTATCAGGAGGGTGCTTTGATCTCGCATTTGAATACCACATTGGCGTCATTGAATTGGTCGAGTCAAGGGTGGCTGCGTGCGCCTTTGCCCTTTTGCGCATTTTGTATGAGGCACACATCCATGGTGTTTGGCTGCAATTTGTCGCTGGCGACGATGACTTAAGAAACTATCAACTGAGTCGCACGAAACCTTTAGATAGGATGGTGCGCGCGATTTCAATACACCCAACTTGGAAGAGTACTGGCTACGCAGAGTTCCAAGCTTATGCAAAAAACATTTTAGACGATTATGTTCATGCAGGTTTTCGAGCGGTGAGTAGAAGAATTTCAGCTGACGCGATTGAGCAGGCACACGATGTCGAGCAAGAAATTGAGGCGCTTGAGTTTGCCAACGTACTTTCGCTAATGTCGACTCAGCAAATTGTTTTTATGGCGGGCAACGCTGAAATTGCGGCCTCATTTGAGGCACGAGCGCTGGAATTGTTGAAGCGCTCTAGATTCACTTATACCGGAAAATCGAAACTTGTAGGTCAATGAAATGGACCCCCTCACAGCAACCGTAGCCCGTACGAAGCAACGGGAATGCGAGTCGGTCGTGGCGCATGGGAAAACCTGGAATACCCGTTGGTCCTTCCGGTTTACATTTGCGATCCAACTTTCAGGCAAAAAACCGTAAGGCCTAATATCCGAGAGCGTTTCAAGCCAAAAAGTGCTCAAACGCCCCGCCAGTGCTTGTGTTTGAAAACGTCTTTAATGTTAAGCCAGTCATTTATGTTTAAATTCTTGAGAATAAAAACTCATCCGGGATTTATTTACATCGATTTTTTGGTTGATGTTCGCGTCCCCAGGCTTTACAGCGGAGGTGCTGATCATTGCTGATGTGAAGTAGGCAACCGGGCTCACAGGCATTTAGACTGTTGCCAAGAATCCGATGAAGGCTGGCGGCGGGGAGCTGAACTTTGCGACGGCGGATGACAAAATGGCGATGACTGTCTTTGTGCCGCCAGAATTCATGTACGCCCTCTGGGAAAAGCAGTGTCCCTGTATCGCGATTGCAGGTCTGGGGGACGAAGCATTCTCAATGGGTGCTGGGGTTCGCCACCATCGGTCGTATTTTGTAAATGTAAAACAGGTGTATGGCTTCAATCGCTGAAGCATAAATCAAGCGATGGCTGGCTAACGCTCAAGCCATGGCACTTGCTAAAGTCGCTGCCTCAAGAATGTAAATACGCTTGCCTCGGACTCGGGGGGGTCATAGCTCCAACGCTTAACCGTATGTTATTTACACGGTGCCCATCAAGTGATAGCGAAAAAAAACGACAGCCTGACGCGGTTTAATGCGTGGCTGTCGTTATTGATGCATTTTGTTCGTGATGATGCGGATTAATTCTTTGGTGGTTCGGCAGGTGGAGGAATGACCACTATCGTATTGCCAGGCTTGCCTGGTGTGCCGTCTGCACCTGTAGTACCTGTATTACCTGTATTACCTGTATTGCCGGTAGCGCCAGTAGCGCCGGTAGCGCCTGCCGGGCCTGCAACCGGAGTCGGTACAGCCACGGGTACAACGGTGGTTGAGGGTGGAGTAACTACGGTGCGGTCGCATGCGCTTATTGCAAATGCGGCCAAGATGGCGATAGGTAATACCGATACTATTTTCATGATTGTTCCCTAATTCAAGTTATGAGTGGAGTAAAAAGGCGAGCTTTAGCGATACGAGGCCGATAGCACATTGGATAGAACGGGGCAGCGTTATGGAGCATATATAGAGCGAAACACGGACAGCCCAGCCACATACTACTCCTTAATCTTACACTAGCGGTCATTCGGCTTCCGTGCGATGGCGAACATATAATGGTGAGGTTTTACAATCCAGGAATTTCATTTAAATGTTCATTTACATATTCATTTAAACACTTGTGGACTCTCCATTCCTGTCGGCTGACCAGCGGACGAGCTGCGCGCGAGAGCATCGTTGATAGTGCCATTTGACGTGTAAGCTAGCGCATCATTTGCGGTCATTTTTTATGCCACCGTGTTTCTGGTGCCCCTCTTCAACCGAGAATTGTTCTTTGAAAACATCCACATTGCGGCAAAAACTGTTTCGTACCAAATCCATCGAAACGCACGAAGAAATAGCACCGCATGAAGGCGCGGGCCTCAATAAAACGCTGGGCGTATTTTCGTTAACCATGCTGGGAGTGGGCGGCACGATTGGTACTGGTATATTTTTCACGCTTGCGGAGGCAGTTCCCAAAGCCGGGCCATCGGTGATTCTGTCATTCCTGCTGGCTGCCTTTACGGCCGGACTCACCACTTTATGCTATGCCGAGCTGTCATCGCGTATTCCGGCTTCAGGTTCCTCGTATTCCTATATTTACGTCACGCTGGGTGAGCTTTTTGCCTACATTGTAGCTGCCTGCATTTTCCTTGAATTTGGTTTGTCAGCGAGTGCGACATCAATCGGCTGGTCAGCCTATCTCAATCACTTTATCGAGAATGCGTTCGGCTGGCATATTCCGGAAGCGTTGCGTTCGCCGATGATTATTTCAGGCGCGAATGGCACGGAAATTCATTTCGGCCAGATCAATCTGCCGCCGATTCTGCTCATTTTTATGTGCGGCGCATTGCTATTACGTGGCGTACGTGAATCAGCCTTGGCGAATTCCACCATGGTGCTGATCAAGATTTCAATCCTGATTTTTTTCGCAGTGATCGCGCTTTCCGGTTTCAATGCTGATAACTTCACCCCGTTTTTTAACGGTGATGCCAGTAAGGGCCATGCGGGGATGGCGGGCGTGACGGCGGCAGCGGCGACAGTATTTTTTTCATTTATCGGTCTGGACACGGTGGCCACAGGTGGCGCTGAAGCCAGGAACGCACGACGTGATGTGCCGCGTGGCATTATTGCGGCGCTCATTATTGTCACGGTTTGCTACATGCTGGTGGCGGTGACCGCATTGGGTGCGCAGCCTGCCGGAAAATTTGAAGGCCAGGATGCCGGGCTCGCGGTGATTTTGCAAAACGTAACCGGTCATACGTGGCCTGGATTGGTGCTGTCAGCGGGTGCGGTGATCTCGGTGTTCAGCGTAACCCTGGCGTCACTCTACAGCCAAACCCGGGTGATGTACGCGGTCTCAAGCGACGGGCTCATGGGCCCATCGTTTAGCCAGGTCAGCCGCAAACGACAGGTGCCGGTCAAGAGCACCATCATTGTGTGCTGTGCGACCGCATTGGTCGCGGGCTCGGTTGATTCTGCGTACTTGTGGGATATGGTGAGCCTCGGCACCTTGTGCGCGTTTGCGATCGTCTCGGCAGCCGTGCCGATCATCCGTCGCAAACGCTTTCATGCGTCTCACTCAGCACAAATAGCCAAACATGGTCGCGGTTTCCGCGTGCCGTTCGGGCCATATTTGATTCCCGGCATGAGTATACTTTCCTGTATTTACATCATGAAAGATTTGCCGCTGATGACCTATGCCGTGTTCGGCGTATGGATGGGGTGTGCGTTAATCGGGTATTTTGTATACGCGATCAAGCATTCTCATCTGGGCCGCGTGTAGTGACGACACTTCTGAAGGTAATTTGCGCAGACTTCAGCTTGTGTTGCACATTGTTTTATAAATTCCCCGCATCAGGCACGCTCACGCTGTGACGGTCAAAAAATCCCGTTAATAAATTGCTGGTGGTTAAAAATAAATTACTTAATACCGACTACAGATTCGGCCATTTGTTACTCAGTTGGATACCAAGGCAGATAGCGCAGCGGTATCCTCTTCAAGGCCGCAGGTTGTTGGGGTGCGTCTGGATTGCTTATGCATAGATGGCGCGGGTAGATGCATTCGTCGTTACAGCGCAGGCTGTTCCTAAAAGCGCAGTTTCGTCAAAAGCCGCACTCAGTTCCAGTTTCAATTCCAACACGATAGTTACTTGGAGCGGGATGATGACGGTACCGCGCAGTGGCATCACGTATCCCACTGTGGCGCGATGCTGCAGAATCAAGGTAAAACGATTTTTCAATTTCGCGGCGAGGGTTTGAAGGTATCTGACGGCGTCGACTGGAAACTATTGCTGGCGTCCTGCGAGCTCATTACGCTGATTCATACCTGGGTACCGATGGGCGATGGCGCGCAGTTAGGATTAGCCGCGAATGGTAAATGGTGGTGGTTGGATAATCATTCGGCGAGTATTGCCAAATTGCCGTTGGGCATGCTGTCGGCTGCAAATTTCTCCTGCGGACTTAATCTCGCCGATAGCAGTTTGGCGCTAATCAGTGACGATGGCTCTACTTACCTCATTGACCCTGGCATGCGCTTCAAGCGCCTGTACAAATTGGACCTGGGTTATTTATCGGGTTTTTATGCGGGCCATGATGGCAGGATGCTAATCGCGGCTGACCATGCAATTTAGCGTTTGCACTGGCCTATAGACTGGTCAGTGCTGGTGAAACGCAGCGCTGAGAGGGTGCGGACGGGAAGTTCGCGTCATGGCGTTTGGCGATTTCGTTTTTCAGCTGCGGGAACATTCCCCAAGGCGCGGCGTTTCACCGAGGCCGACGGCCTGCAATTGGGAAAAATCGCGCAGATTCTGCTGCAATGTCTACGCGGCACCGAAGATTTGCTCGCACGTTACGGGGGCGAGGAATTTATACGGGTGCTGCCGGGTGCAGATGCTGACGTCGCGCTGAATAGGCGCGAAGCGATGCGTAAGGCCATTGAGGCGTCGACATTTGGCATGACCGTTTCAGTGGGCACTCGTACCCAGATATCAAAAGCGGTCGGATCATATGATGCCCTCATTGGCGGCGCCGATCAGGCCCTGTACACCGCCAAGCAAGGTGGTCGCAAACAGGTGCAATCAGGCGCAGGTATGCGCACCGGATATGATTGAACAAACTTGAGGACCGTAATTGACTGCCGGCATAATGCGCCAGAATAAATATTGAAAGCCCAGCATCTGCGGGCATTTCGAGCCTAAAATGCTTGCAAAGCCCTGCCAATGCTGGAGTTTAATTTTTGAACAACGGCTCTTGCCAATCAAACCATTTAACCAAATGAGGTAAATCATGGCGAAAGTTATCGTATTTCTTGCAGATGGCACGTGGAATGGAAGAGACGTTGACAGCGACAGTGAGCGGCAAACGACTGCGACCAATGTCTTGAAGCTCTATAACAATCTCGCGGGTGACGATACGCTTGACTCGTGGCAATTAATGGGCGAGGGCGAGCGGGTATGGATGGATGCGAATCGGAATATTACGCAGCACGTTAAGTATCTGCATGGGGTCGGTGACTCGGCCAATATTATTGAACGGCTCCTCGGCGGTGCTTTTGGCGCGGGCATCATCTCGCGTATCGTGCGGGGCTACACGTTTATCTGTCGCAACTATGAGCCTGGTGACAAAATCATCATTGCCGGTTTCAGCCGTGGTGCCTATACCGCGCGGGCATTGGCCGGCATGATCACTAAGGCGGGCTTGATGAATTATAAAAAACTAAATATTCAAAATAAAGAAGACGGCTATCGTTACGGCTTTTATGTGTGGGCCTATTACCGGCAACAGCGCAATGCCAATCTTGCGCAAACGGTGATCAACACGCTGTGGCTGCAGATTCAGTCGGCGAGTTATCAGGTGGGTGAAGAGCATATGATCCGCAATGTGCCGATTGAGGCAGTGGGGGTGTGGGACACCGTAGGCTCGCTTGGTCTGCCTGTTTATGCCTCGGAAAATAGTCGGGTCGATCTTTTTCGATTTGCCGATACGGCACTGAATGCGCTGGTTAAAAATGGTTTTCAGGCGCTTGCAGTTGATGAGTTTCGGGCGGACTTTAATTACACACCTTGGGACGCACGCGCAGGTATTGAGCAGCGTTGGTTTGTCGGTGACCACGGTGATATTGGCGGTGGTTACGCAGAATCAAAGCTTTCAGATATTGCATTAACCTGGATGGCCGAAAAATTATCTCTAGGCGGCGCTGGTATCACGTATAAATCCCCATTACCCGTTTTGCCCGCACCCGATTATCGCGGCCAATGTCATGATGAATCGCGCAGGCCGCCGTTTTCGCTGGGTGCAAAAATTTTGCGCAGTATCCCGGCTGATCAGATCATTGATCCATCGGTTATGCTGCGGCGGGAAGATCTGACCATGCACTACGCCCCACGCAATCTGCCTTAGCAGAATAGCCATGCTCAAACTGCTCTCCGCTCTGATACAAGACACGTTACAAACTACGGCGAAATCACCCTTAAGTTTTAGATGAATACTTTGCTATTTTCGATTCGATCCATGGCTGTTTTATTCATGAGTTTGGCGTTGCCGCTGGCCTCGCGGGCGCAATTATCAGACCTTTCAAACTATGTCGTTCCTGTCCCAACCCTGGTGACTTTCGATAGCGCAGATGCAAAAGTAAAACTAATCGGATTTCTCTATTTGCCGGATGCGAAAGTGTGGTCAGGGCCACGACCCGCCGTGGTCATGCTGTATGGACGCTCGGGGGTTTACAGCGCAACGGCCCGGCACTACGATGCCACGACACTGGCCGCGCGCACGACGCTGTGGGGCAAATTTTGGGCTGAGCGCGGCTACATCGGCCTCTATGTTGATACTTTTGGAGCGCGTGGTTATTTCAAAGGTTTTGAAGCGGGCACCAATAATGGCAGTCGGCCGCTGGAAATAAACGAAATCAGCGTGCGCCCGCTTGATGCTTACAGAGGCCTCAAGTATTTGCGTGAACGTGGCGATGTTCAGAAACGCAGCGTCTTCCTGCAAGGCTGGTCAAACGGCGGCAGCGCGGTACTCTCCAGCATGTCGCATGACACGGTAGGCATGGCCATGCCTACAGCACAAACAGGTTTTCGTGCGGCTATTGTTCTCTATCCTGCTTGCACGCCGGTGACCAAGTATTACGGCACTCCCTACCGCACTTATGCGCCATTGCTGCTGTTGATTGGCACTGAAGATGAGGAGGTGAGTTATTCCAGCTGTGAAAAATTGGCTGAGGCCAGCCGTCATGCGCGAATCGCAGGTAATGATCTGGATTTTGTTCGTTATCCTGGTGCGCAGCATTCGTACGACTCACCGGGTGCCAAGCGCCAAGCCGTGGCGGCCAATGTTGAAGCAACAGCTGATACCCTGCGGCGCGCTGAGGCTTTTTTCAAACAGTTTTTGTCACCAGCAGATCCAATGCCCCATAAATGATTTCATCTGTACCTTGCAGGCGATAAATATTGCCCCGCTTGACGACGATATGGCCTTGATTAGCGGATGAACAATGCAACCGACAAGCCAATCACCAAGCCTGCTAGTATCACTAAAATAGCGATGGGCGCCCACTGGCTAATCGGCTCTATTTCACTATCATCATAAGGTGAGAGCATGACCGTGGTGTCGTCCACCGCGCGGCCCGGCGAGAGGGTGACTGAGATGGAGGGCGTCGTGTAGGCCGTTTTTTTGGATAGCGGTGTGGCTAAGGCCTTGGTGCTCGTATTTGATATTGCATTTGACACGGAGAGTGAGGCTAGCGGGCCGGTGATCGCCCCTTGGTAGGCGCGCATTTTTTTGGTGTCCGAAATGTATTGCTCGAACTGCGCTGTTTGGTCAGTCATGGCAGCAAGTTTCATGGTCGCATCGAAAGAATCAAATTTTTTCGCCAGTTGTAACGGTGTAGCGGCTTCGTCTGCTTCATCCTTTTTCTGATAGCGACCTACCCCCAACCCCAATGCATCCAACGTAACAGGCTTAGGCTGGGATGGTGCATTTTTGGCAATCACGGCTGAGCGCGGCTTGCTGAGGAGCATTTGCTGCTTTACTTCATTTAAATCATGCGCGAATTCGGCCATGTTTTGATAACGCTCATCCACGGTTTTGGCGAGCGCTTTGGCGACAATTAAATCCAGCATCGTGGGCACATCAAGGTTGATGCCGGAGGGTGGTGCAGGCGGATGGTTCACCGTTGCATACATGATGGCGTTCACGTTGTCGCCGTCAAACGGCGGCTTGCCGGTCAAGCTTTCGTAAAGCACTACACCGAGCGAAAAAATATCGGTGCGATGATCCAGTGTGCGGCCAATCACCTGTTCGGGTGACATATATCGAGGGCTGCCGAGGATCAAACCCGTCATCGTTTTAACCGCCGAGGCGGTCATGCGCGCAATCCCGAAATCGGTAATTTTGGCTAACCCACCGCGCACGATCATGATGTTGGAAGGCTTTACATCGCGATGAATAATGTCGTTTTCATGCGCGACCGCCAGCCCCATTGCGGCTTGCGCTATCCAATCAACCGTAGAAGACACCGGAGGACATTCGCCGTCAGCGAGAATATCTTTAAGCTCCCGACCTTCCAGAAACTCCATGGCCATGTAAGCCATGTTTTCATTACGGCCCACATCATAAATGGTGACGATATTGGGATGGTTGAGCCGGCCGGCAGCTTTGATTTCTTGTTGAAACCGTGCTTCATATTCGGCAAGGTCGTCTTTGTTAAGCGACAGATTGACCGTTTTGATCGCGACCGTGCGGTCAATCATGGGATCGACGGCTTTGTACACAACGCCCATCGCGCCTTGGCCGATAGTGGACAATATTTTATAGCGGCCCAGCGTTTCAATCATGGCAAGACTATTTCTTTGCGGGAGTGGCAGGATTGGTGTTTTTTTGTTTTGCTTTTACCGTGCGGAATGATGGCCCCCATGATGGGTGTCCAGCTTCGGCGGGCTCCAGATCAAAATCAGCTTTCAACTGGAAAACTTTCTCGAATTCAGCGCGGCACAACGTAACGCGATTACTCAAACAATAGCTGAAAGCCAGAAATTTGTGGGCACGAATTTGATCGGTCTCGACCAATGTTTCTTTAAGTGCGTCCTGATACGATTTTATGGCTTTAGTGTAGTCGGCAGCATCGTATGAAACAGCGCCGTCAGCCATTAATTTTTCGCCCGCTGTAGGTGGCTTAAGCGGGGCGGGCAGGCTGCGGCCTGAATTGCGTAATTCAATCTCGGTTTTGACCAAGCGGAAAATGGGCCCCCAGGTGGGATGGCCTGCTTCAGCCGCAGGCAGGTCGAATTTTGCATCAAGCGCAAACGCTTTTTCAAATTCTTCCTTGCACGCGGCTTCACGATTATTGACGCAATGTGTGAACGCCATATTTTTGCGTGCCGTAATTTGCTGAGCAATGGTGAGCACACCGCTATCAAGTGCTAACAAAAAGCTGCGCATGGACTCATCATAAGCGCCGGCTTCGTAGCGCTTGAGGCCATCGGCCAGATTGTTTTGTGCGCGCTCCAGCCGCTGTTGCCGGCCCACTTCCTCGGCGGTGGAGCCTTTGGTGCCGACCACAGGAGGAGCCACGCAGCCCGCCAATGACAGGAAAGTAGCCAATATTGCGGCGCATAGAATTTGCTGATGACCGCGCGGTCTGTCTAAGGCAGGTGGCGAGGCTGGTATTGAAGCGGAGAATACAGAAACTGATGAATGCGCAAACATAATGAAATGACCTCGTATACGATGCATGGTTACTGTGACAATAACATCAGTATCCCAACTAGGCGCAATTAACGGGCCAATTGAATAAAATATAACGGCGAAAAAATCGTTTAATAAGAATGATTATTTTGGAGCTGCTGGCTTAACGTTTGCTTGGCGCTATGTCCTGTATTGCTACTGCTTAGTCATGCTTGCGAGGATGATATTTGCCTGAATCCATGCTACTGGAATCGATGTTTGATGGGGGACTCTTCTTTTGATTTCACTTCAATGCTGGTTGATAACGGAGCAAAAGTTGAATTTTTGATTTCAATCTTGTATTTGCCTGGTGCCAGTCTGGTTTGTTTAAGGGGTGGCGATACGCCGATTGATTTGCCGTTGACGAAGACTTCCCCCCAAGGCTGAATACCGAACGTGACGAGTCCTGATGGCGGCTTCGGCAAATCTGTCTTGGGCTGGTCTGTCTTGGGCTGGTCTGTCTTGAGTGATTTGCGATCTTCACCCGGTTTGGTCCCTGCTGCTGCCCCTGCCGCTACTGCCGCCGTATTTGTTACGGTAAGCGGCGATGGCATCACACTCGCAGCAGCAACAGGCGAAGCTGCATCGGCAGTGGCCGCATCAGTACTGGACGGTGCCGCAGTGACGATGGTTTCTGTTTTTACAGGGTCAGCTCTATCTGGTTTGATGGCGGGTGTGGTGGCGGTTTGAGCCGCATTCGCTAGTTTGTTGACGTTATCGACCGGCTTCAACGAAGGGTTTTTCATCGCCAGTGCCGTGATTAAAGCAATCGCAACAACGCCCATGAAGGCACCAACAAGCGTGAGTTTTTTGCGATCCTGCAAAAAAGTGCTCAGAACACCGCTCGATTGAGTGCCATCCTGAAAACCCGGTTGGCTATGGGTGCCAGTTGATACGCCCATGCCCGGTTCGCTCAATTTAATTTTGGTGTTGGTGGTAGCGGCGCGATCAACCATGCCTGCTTTGGCTTGATCAAACGCGGCGGCAGATTCGCCAACAATATAAATCTCGTGCTCGCGAACATGTTTGTCGGTGCGTGAACCTTCATATTGAAACAGCTTGGCGTATTCATCCGAAATTACCGATACCACATCGTAGTATGAACGTGACACCACAATCTGTGCGGGCTGTGCAAAACTCATGATGCGCTGGGCCACGTTAATGCCATCGCCCACAATATTGGGCTGGCCATTAATATCGCGGACCAATTTTACCGGCCCTAAATTAATGCCAATGCGCAAACCCAGCTCGCTGGCGATGGCGGCTTCGCTCGCATCAACCAAGGCACGCTGGAGGAAATCGCGCATATGCATACTGACAAACAAAGCATCTTCAGGATCACCTAAAAAACTTATAGCCGCACCGTCGCCGGTATCAAGAATGATGCGTTGATCAATGGCGACGTCTTTGAGCGATTCTGAAAGCAGCGCGGTAAAGCGGTCTTTCATCGTGATTTGTTCGGAAACTGATTTTTTTGAGTAGCCGACGATATCGACAAAGCATACGCTGCCGATAAATGTACGGTTCCCTTGATCAAGCTTGGCGTTCAAAATATTCAGTCGTTTTATACGGTTATGCGCTGTGGGCTTTAGGTTGATTATTCGGTGAAACACTGAATGTCTGTCAGCCCCAGTTTAGGCCGATAAGTCTGTTTTCCGAATAACATTTTTTTAATTAAGTGATAGTTTACCGAAAACTGGTCGTTTGTCGGAACATATTACCGTCCCCTAATCGGGGTTCTTTTAAAAAGTACGCACGGTTTAATGCCATGCTGCAAGAGGTTTGATTCAAGTTTCGACTAAGCCGGGTTGAATGCATTGATAGTTACGGTCAGGCGGGCGATCATTTGTGCTCATCAAATATAAAAAATGCGGGGCCAAACTTGCAGGAGAGGGCGGCGAAGACGTTAATCCACCTGCGTCACCCGGATGGCTTTTACTACGCAACGGGCTCGCCACGGGCCCTGGTACGCAGACGTGAAAGCGCACATGATCGGCTTCAGTCATTTCCGCAGACCAGATTTCAGCTGCGGTGTGCAGTGCGTTTTTAGAAGTTGCAAATGCGCCCCAGTAGGCAGTGGGCTGAACTGCATGTGTTTCTGACAAAAATATGACAGCAGCATCATTCGAGCGCCTGAGTAATGGCAGGCATGCCTTGGTCAGCGCCACTGGAACCGCCAAGTTCACAGTGAGGTGTTTTTGCCACACATCCAGACTCTGCGAGCCCATCGGGGTCAGTGGCGAAAAATGTGATGCGCCATGAAAAATGCCGTCCAGACGGCCAAATGTGGTGTGAATAGTTTCAGCAAAACCGTCCAAATCGATCTGCGTTGCTGTTAAAAAATCAAGCGGCATAATGGCTGGTTGTGGATAGCCCAGCGCTTCAATTTCGTCATACGCTTCTTCGAGTTTGGGAATATTCCGGCCGTGCAAAATGACAGTGGCGCCTTGAGCGGCGTAAGTCATGGCGGCGACCCGGCCCAAACTGTGCGCTTGGCTGGCCCCGGTAACCAGAATGACTCGGTCTTTGAGCAGAGGGTGGGCAGGTTGATTGTGAGGGGGCAGGGTGGAATAAGGACTGGTCATGGCGCTCAATAAAGATTGACGTAAATTTATAATTGTTTAAAAGTTATTTCGGCAGCTCGACAACCATTGCGAACTGCGGCTTCAAGCGTGGCCGGATAATCGCAAGCCACGTAATCGCCTGCCAGCGTGAGGCCGGGCACGGCGGTTTCGGTTGACGGTCGCTTCAAACCCGGTGTGCAGGCAAAGGTGGCACGTTTTTCATGAACTACTTTATGCCAAAGCGGCTCCGCCAAACCGGGCAACCATTCGCGCAGTTCACGTAACGCAACTGCCGCTAATTCATCCAGCGGCCAATGTTCATGCGGACCGGAAGCTGAGACTACACCCGCGTATATGTGCAATTCGGGATGTAAATCGGAGTGCAGGTCAGGATTCAGGTTGAAATTCAGACCAGGCCGATCCATCAACGCATTACGATCGAAGAACCATTGCACCGTGCCACTGATGCGCCCCAGCATGGGCGCGTACAGCGATGGGGATGATGGCGGAAACGCCAGATAAATGGTCGTGATCGGCTCGTATGCAAAGTGGCCGGTTGATGCAGATATGAGTTGTTGAATGCCGCTGTCACGACTTTGCAGAGCAGTCAATTGATGCGGCGCTATGGCCATAATCACCTGCGCAAATGTTTCTTGAAACTGTCCATAGCTCAATACAAAACCGGCTGAATTTTTTTCGATGGCACTGACCCGTTCGCCCAATCGTCCCTGCGAGCCGTGAGCAGCAAGCCACACCGCAGCAGGCTCGGGAAATAGTGCCGACAGATCGACTTTAGGCAGGATCAAATCACTGGCCGCGCGTGACCCGTCCAAAGCATCGCGCAGGACATTCGCAAACACTTGGGCGGAGGCCGTTTCCACGGGAGTATTCATCGCAGAAATGGTCAGGGGTTGCCATAAATACCGTATGAGCTTGGGTGGCTGATGATGCATTTTGAGCAGATCAGCTACGGTCAGCTTCGTATCCAGTTTAAATTTGCAAGCCTTGAGAGCCTGCATCAAACGGATCGCAGCAAATCGTTCTCGCCAGCTAAGGCCCCGCGCAGTGAGCAACGCTATCGCCATGTGCAAAGGCTTGGGTAGATTCGCGGCACGCATTAAAAATTCAGGCGGCATACCAAACATCAGCGTAAGTGGCACGCGTTGATAGGCGCTATCAGGCACTTTGACCAGCGCCATCATACGTAATAATTCGGAATAGGCGCCCGATAAAATATGTTGGCCGTTATCGAGGTTATGGCCGCGATATTCAATGCGTCGCGCACGGCCGCCTAGCGATTTTCCTGCTTCAAAAACCGTCGAGATAACGCCAAGTTCAGCAAGTTTTACCGCCGCCGCTATGCCTGCATAACCGCCACCAATGATGGCGACCTGACGAGCAAGCTGTGGTGCTTGCCCAGCATTCACGCAAACACCCAGGTCTTCCAGGCAATCCATAATTTGCGCAGCGGGGTAAGTGAGGTGCGATGCGTTAATACCCTGAAACCATCATGCTCAAGCTCATCGAGCAAGGTGCGGTAGATCGCAGACATAATAAGGCCAGGCCTCTGTGGGCGGCGATCTTCAGGCATTAATGCCGCAAACGCCGCGCTGTATAAGGACTTTGCTCTTGCACATTGAAACGCCATCAGGTGTTCAAATGCGGGCGAATGTTTGCAATCGAGTACCTCTGCATTAGTGACGCCAAACTTTTGCAAATCTTCCTGCGGTAAATAAATGCGATCACGCCGCGCGTCCTCGCCGACATCGCGAATGATATTGGTCATTTGAAACGCAAGCCCCAAATTTTCAGCGTAGACGAGCGTCAGAGGATTTGAAAATCCAAAAATGCTCGCCGACAATTGGCCAACCACACCGGCAACGCGATGACAGTAAAGTTTG
>ENA-OFCD01001115-OFCD01001115.1-metagenomes-genome-assembly--contig:-NODE-1115-length-14732-cov-3.410302_pt1 | contig 14732 bp, 13 predicted proteins | sample MGYA00153392_OFCD01 | MGnify analysis MGYA00153392 | reverse complement strand
TCATTTTGTTTTGTGTTGAGTTGGGTTTTGATAATCTTGACTGCTGCATCAGACAGCGGGACGCGATGTTCTACGCCAGCCTTCATGCGCGAACTTGGAATCGCCCAAACTTTGGAATCTAGATCAAACTCGCTCCACTTGGCTTGCAGTGCTTCGTTCGTGCGCGTTGCGGTAAGGATGATTAGTTGCAGTGCGCGCGCCGCGCCGGACGTGTCGGCTATCAATTTTTCATAGAAGGCTGGAAGTTCGACGTAGGGTATCGCGGCATGGTGTTTCACCTTGCGCAACTTAGAGGGCCTTGGAAGAAGCTTATCTAGATGACCTGTCCACCGCGCCGGATTGGTGTTGTCCCTATATCCGCGTGCTGCCGCCCAATCTAAAACCTTCTCAATTCGACCACGAACGCGAGTAGCCGTTTCCGTTTTGGTTTTCCATAGCTTGTCCGCTTCTAGCACTTCCATAACCTTGCTGGTGTTTACTGCGGACGCGGCAAGATCGCCAAAAATTGGATAGACATAGGTATCAAGCGTCGATGACCACTGCGCTGCGTGTTTGTCATTTTTCCAGCCGGTTTTATGTGCGTCGATATAGGCCGTCGCGCATTCCCTGAATGTCTTGTTGCGTGATTTCTCAATCAATTTTTGCATCTTGTCTGCATCACGCGCAACTAAGGGGTCTATACCATCCAACACTAACCGGCGGCACTCAGCAGCCTTATTGCGGGCTTGAGTCGCGTCGACGGTATGGAGTGGCCCCAATCCCATCTCCCTACTTTTGCCATTAAGCATGAAGCGGAAAAGCCACGCACGGCCACCAGTGGGGCCGACCTGAAGATATAGCCCGCCGCCGTCAACATATCGCCCCGGTTCTTTCTTGCCGGTGATCTGCGTCCCCTTTAGCTGGTGAATCGCCCTAGTCGCCATACAACCCCCAATTCAACCCACAAAATATTGCTGGATTGTATCGGACGTTAGCGCACTTGTAAACACGGTGTTTTGTGGGTTATTGGGCTTATTCCGAAGCGACGCCGGACATTATTGGATTTCTGCAAATCTTGTTTTGGCGGACGCCTCCTCCGCCACAGATAAAAAGCGCCTTCTGTAAACAAGGCGCTTTTTTTATGAGCGCGCCGAGAGCGCTGAGAATGCCAAGAGCGCCCACGATCAGCTCAATTTAAGCCAGTCATGCGGTGTATTGACCCCACTGGCTCAACTCGCCATCCGCTCGCGCATCAAGTTCGACAAACCATCGACTAACGCGACCAACAAAATCATGGCGACCAGTACGGTTCCGGTATCGTGATATTGGAGCAGGCTCAGATGGTAATAAAGCAATTGTCCCAGACCACCGGCACCGATAACGCCCAACACGGCGGCGGCGCGGATATTGTTTTCCCAGCGATACAGGGTGTAGCTCGCGATTTGTGGCAACACCACTGGCAGCGTGCCATAAGCGAACGCGGCGATTGCACTGGCGCCGTTGTGGCGTAATGCAATGTAGGGTGCGGCGGGTGCGTTTTCAAGGGCATCGGCGAGTAGTCGGCCCAGCACGCCAGCGGTGTGAAAAGCCAAAGCCAGCGTGCCGGGAAATGGCCCCAAACCAGCTGCGATCACCAGCATGCTGGCCCATACCAGCTCCGGTACGGCACGCAAAAAATTAAGTAACGCGCGCGCAATGCGTCGCATTAATACGCCATTCATGCCGGCAGCCGGTACGGCGATGACGACTGCCACTAACAACGCGATTAGCGTAGCTAAAAACGACATTGCGATGGTTTCGATGGTTGCCCATGCGACTTTTGCTAAAAATCTGGAATCTGTTTCCAGTGGAAAAAAGCCGGTAAATAAATCCAGCATTTTTGCAGCAGATTCGATTGAAAACAAGCCGCGCCATTCACCGCGCAGGCTGGCAAACGAGGCAATGACCAACATTGCAATCGCCAAAAAGATCACGCCAGCCCGACGACGCGGTGGAGGTGGCATCGCCGTTACCGCTGCCGTTCCAGCTTCAGTTTTAGGGGGCGAGGATACCTGAGTATTTAATCCAGCCATGAGCGTAGCTGCTTGCTGATAATGTCTGCGATCCAGACCAGCGCCACGAACGCCGCCAGCATGGTCACCACTTGCCCGCCGGCCAACATGCGCATCGACAGATCCATTTGCTGCCCTAATCCGCCCGCGCCGACAAAGCCCAAAATGACGGATGAGCGAATTGCGCACTCCCAGCGAAATACCGTGTAGGAGACCATCTCGGGCAAGCAATTGGGCAGCGTGGCATACAGGAATGCTTGGCTGCGCGAAGCGCCATTAATCAATAACGTATCGGTGGTGCGTGCGTCCTGAGATTCCATGATTTCCAAAAATACTTTACCCATCATGCCGCAGTATGTGAGTGCTATGGCCAGCACGCCAGCGGTATCACCCAAGCCGATGGCGCGCACAAACAGCAGCCCCCACACCAGTTCGGGAATACTGCGCAGCATGATCAGCAAGCCGCGCACCGCGTGGCGAATTATTTTGGGTAACCACGCCGCATGGTTTTGACTTTGCCCTTGCCCTCGCCCTCGCCCTTGACTTTGCCCATGCCCAAGGCGGGAAATCGACAGGGTACGGGTGGAAATCAATGCCAACGGCACTGCAAAGATCAACGCCAGCGTAACGCCGGCCGTTGCAACAGCGATGGTTTGCCAGGTTGAAGCCAGGATCAGCTTTAAAAACGGTGCATCATGCGCAGGCGGGAAAAACGAGGCGAGGAATTGTCGGGTTGCTCTGAGGCTGGATTCATCCAGCAGCGTCCATGGTTTGAATTCAGTGACGACCAAGCAACCCATGATCACAAACACCAGCACCCAAGTAGCTATCAGCCGCTCATGCCAGACGGGGTCGGGTATTGATGCGCTACGGCTCATTGTCATCATCAAAAACAACGCACTGCGGCTGGCGCGGATACCACGGCAGGTAAGTCATCAACGGTGGTTTTAACCGTGCTTGCTGCTACCTCAAACTCTGCACCGTAAAGATCGGCGAGTGTTGCTTCACCCACCAAATGGGTGGGCAGATCAAAATGTATACGTCCTGCTTTCAGACCAATCAACCGGCCAAAGCGTGCACGCGCAAGTTGTACATCGTGCAGGCTGACGACCAGTGTCGCATGGCGTGCGTTGGCCTCGTCCTGAATGGTTTTGAGCGCGGCTAAACCCAGCGCCGGATCCAGCGCCGAGACGGGTTCATCAAGCAGCAACAGCGGTGCTGCGGAAAACATCATGCGCGCCAAGCCCACGCGCTGGCGCTCGCCGCCAGAAAGTCGATCACAACGCAGCCATAATTTGTCTTCAAGCTTAAAGCGCATTAATGCCGCAAACGCCAATGCGGCGTCTTGAGGTTTGTAAAGCGACCATAGCGAAGCCAGCAAGCCGGTATGAGCGAGGCGGCCTGCTAATACCGCATTGACGACTCGCTGGCGTGGCGGCAAAGGCGGCGCCTGAGGCGCTAAAAAAATACCGCCGCGCAATTTATGCAGTGCTGATTTTGCGAGCGCCCAAGGCAGGGTGTTGTTTACGCATAGCGTCCCGCTTGTCGGCTTGATCGCACAAGCCAAAGTGTGCAGAAGCGTGGTCTTGCCGGCGCCGGAAGGGCCAATGATCGCAATCTGCTCACCCGACGTAATATCAAGCGAAATGTCATCGAGAATCGTGCGCATGTCGTCGCCACGACCCAGCTTTACGGTGAGATTTGAAAGCGAAATTGTCATGGTCACGGTGCGGGAGGAATCAGCGACAGGATCAGAAGTTGTGTGAGGAAACTTGAGAAGCTGTCGCGGATGACAATCTATGTCTGCACTAAGTGCCGTTTATTTCAGCAACCCTGCCGATAAAGCGGCTTCTTCAATGCCCTTGTAATTCGCCGCTTTAGTGGGAATAAAGCGTGAGGCGCGCTGTAATTTCAAAATTTCAGCATCGGCCGGATTTTTGAGGTCAAGCGCTAAAAATGCGTCGGTGATTTTTTTGATCAATGCAGGATCAAGATCGCCGCGCACCGTCCAGTTGTAATCATAGTAAGGCGGGGTGGTGTAGAACACGCGCACTTGTTTGTCATCGATTTTTTTCTCGGCCAACATTTTTTCGTAAACGGAAATATTCAGTGCGCCTGCGTCGACTTTACCGCCCGCTACCTGCAGCGCAGTGGCATCGTGGGCACCCGAAAAGGCTATACGCTTGAATGTTTTGTCGGGGTCCAGACCTGCCTTGAGCAAAAATGCGCGTGGCATAAGATGGCCTGAAGTGGAAGAGGGCGCTCCGAAGGTAAAAGTTTTGTCTTTCAAATCTTTCAGACTGTTGATGCCGGAGCCTGCCTGGGTAATGAAGACGGAACGGAATTTTTCATCTTCTTCACGCTGCACAATCGGGATCGCTGTTTTATTGGTCTTGAGGTAAGCCTGTACAAAAGTAAATCCGCCATACCAAACCATATCGATTTTTTTAGCAGCAAGCCCTTCGACCGTGGCGGCATAATCCGACACAGGCGTAAATTCAACCTTCATGCCGATTTTGCTTTCCAGATATTTGCCGAGAGGTTCAAATTTTCGCTGCAATTCTGTGGGGTTTTCGTCGGGAATAGCCGACACTTTGAGCGTGGTTTGAGCTTGCGCTGCTAATGCAGACAAGACAGCGATACCCGCGAGCAAGGTTTTTAATACGGTGGAACAGCGAAGCATAGTCATGGCAAACTCCAGAAAAAATCGATTTGAAACAATAGAAACGATATAAATAAAATAATCGGATATTGAAACGGCACGCAGCTCTGAATCGTATTGTAGATTGGAAAATAACGCTACACTCTTGCTATATTAATTTGCGCTAACGTCTCAATCAGATGAAAAAACGATGATTGCCCAACCACCCCCGACACCCTCGGTGAATCCATTGGATCCATCCGAGCCATTGCATCCATCGCACCCGGCACATTTAGCAAGGCATCCGCATAATCGTATTGTTGATCATTTAAAAATTGATGAAGCGGCCGAACATGCAAAGCTGGTAAAAAATCTGCGTGCCACGCCGGCCAGTATTGAACCAAAATATTTTTATGACGAGCTAGGCTGTGCACTATACGCCGCCATTTGCCAATTGGATGAGTATTATCCCACTCGTACAGAGCGCGCTATTTTCCAGACCTATCGCAACGAAATTGCAGAGGCCATGGGGAAAGTCGATACGTTTGTGGATGTGGGGGCTGGCGATTGTTGCAAAGCATTAAGTTGGCTGCCTTTTATTGAGCCAGCACGCTATTTGGCTGTGGATATTGCGGGGCCTTCACTGGAAAGTGCGTTGGCGACGATGGCGCCAGAATTTCCCGATACAGAAATGCTTGGACTGGCCACCGATTTTTCGGCAAACCTGGATATTCCCGGCGAATTGCTGACCGGGCGTGTGACCTTGTTTTATCCCGGATCAAGTATCGGTAATTTCACGCCGGATGCGGCGGTGGTGTTTCTCCGGCAGATGCGCCGATACGCTACCGGCGGTTTGCTGATTGGTGTTGATGCGAAGAAGGACAAGGCAAGACTTGATGCCGCTTATGCGGATTCGCTGGGCGTTACCGCAGCATTTAATTTAAATGCGTTGCGGCATATCAATCGCGTGATTAAAAGTGACTTCGATGAAAAAAAATGGCGTCATGTGGGTCAATACAATGCCGTTCTGGGACGCATCGAAATGCATTTGCAATCAATCGAATCGCAGGTGGTCAATATTGATGGCATTGCGCGTACTTATCATGCGGATGAGCGAATTCATTCCGAAAATTCCTATAAATATGATGAGCATGAGTTCACAGCCATGTTAAGCGAGGCGGGCTTTGCCGAGGTGCGGGTCTGGACCGATCATGAGCGCGCGTTTTGGGTTTTTTACGCGGCTTAAAAAAGGAAGAAATCGCTGTGGGTTGTGGGCTGCGGGCTGTGGCTGGTGCACTCACTCGCCATGATTGGCAAGCGTGTCCGCCTTATTTCGGGCCAGGCGTAAACCGCTAAATTGCCAGCGTGCATCGGGCGGGAAAAAATTGCGGTACGTGTGGCGAATATGCTCCTGTGGAGTGGCGCATGAACCGCCACGCAATACAAACTGATTGCACATGAATTTGCCGTTGTATTCGCCAACCGCACCCGCTTCGGGGACGTAACCGGGATAGCCGAGATAGGCGCTAGCCGTCCATTCCCACACATCGCCAAACATTTGCTGGGGATGATCCGACAGCGCCTCTTCACGCATCGCCAGTGGATGCAAGGCATGGCTTTCCTGAAAATTGCCGATAATTGTGGGGCTTGATGCAACCACCTGTGAGGCCGCATGCTCCCACTCAGCTTCGGTCGGCAGTCTTGCGCCCCGCCATCTAGCATACGCGTCCGCTTCAAAAAAATTGATGTGACAAATGGGGGTGTTGGCATCTATTTCGATCATGCCATGCAAGGTATACGTGAGCCATTTTTGCTCATGCTGCTCCCAATACATCGGCGCTGCTGCCTGGCTCGCATGCACCCAATCCCAACCCATTGATAACCACAGCTCGGCCCGTTGATAGCCACCGTCAGCGATAAATGCAGCAAAATCACCATGCGTGACCGGATGCGAGGCCAGCTCGTAAGGTTCTAAAAATACAGTGTGCTGCGGGGATTCATTATCAAATGCAAAATGCTTGCCGATATGACCCATCTTAATCAGGCCACCTTCGTATTGATGCCAGCGCGGCTTGCGTGCTTCAATCGCAGTGAGCGGCCAGCGTGCTTGATAGGCGGGCCTCAGCGGGTTTTTTGACAGTAAATGTTTTAGATCGGTAAGAATTAATTCCTGGTGCTGCTCTTCATGATTGCAGCCCAGCCAGGCCAATTCCACTAATTCATTATTTAATGGCTGATCATCTCCCAGGTTTGACAGGAGTTGCACCATTTGTTCGGTGATCGAATAACGGTAGGCCAGCACGGTTTGCAAATCAGGTCGCGAGATCAAACCCCGCTCTGCGCGCGGGTGTTTATCACCAACACCGTTGTAGTACGAGTTAAATAACACCTTAAACGACGGATCGAACGGCTGATAATTGGGTTGCCAGCGCGCAAGAATAAAGGTTTCAAAAAACCAGCTCGTATGGGCGAGATGCCATTTGGCGGGGCTGGCATCGGGCATGGATTGAAGCACGGCATCTTCATTGGAAAGCGGTGCAACGAGCGCGGATGTTTGCGCGCGCACCTTCAGAAATCGAGATAACAAAGCATGATTTGCACCTGCCTGCGATTTAAAGGCGTGATCGCAAGAAGCTGCGGTGCGGTTGCGAGGATGTTGTGCCATGTTGTCTCCCGTAAAATTCAGTACTTTATGTTGGATGCTTTATACATAATGCGGTGTTTTTAAAGAACAACTACTTTGGCGGGTCCCGCGGTGACTTCGCCAATCACTGCCGCATGATTGAATCCATCGGCTTTAAAAATCGCTAAAACTTCATCAACCACAGCCGGATCACACGCCACCAACAAGCCCCCCGAGGTTTGCGGGTCAGTCAATAAATCGCGATGTTCCTGAGCAAATTTTTGATCAATGCTCACGTCATGCCCGTAACCGTCCCAATTGCGACTTGAGGCACCCGTTACAAAACCATCTTTAGCCATTTGCAGCACGCCGGGGATTAGCGGCAGTTGGTCAAAATAAAGCGTGGCGCCCGCTTTGGAGCCGCGACAAAGTTCAAGCAAATGGCCGAGAAGCGCAAAACCGGTCACGTCGGTCAATGCGCGAACGCCAGGCAAGGTGCCGAGCTGTATACCGGGCTTGTTCAGCTTGGTGGTAGACGCAATCATGGCGGCATAACCCTCGGCGCTCAATTTTTCTTTTTTCAGCGCAGCTGACAGAACACCGACGCCAAGCGGTTTACTCAGAATTAGCTGGTCGCCCGGCTTGGCACCTGCGTTGCGCTTCAAGTTTTTGGGGTTAACGATACCAATCGCAACGAGGCCATAAATCGCTTCTACGGAATCAATCGTATGGCCGCCTGCAATCGGAATGCCCGCATCACGGCAAACAGCCTCGCCACCGTCAAGAATCAATTTGATCTGATCCAGCGGTAGGGTATTGATAGGCATGCCGACGAGTGCCAGCGCAAACAGTGGCGTACCACCCATGGCGTAAACATCCGAGATCGCATTGGTCGCCGCAATGCGACCGAAGTCGTACGGATCATCCACAATCGGCATGAAGAAATCGGTGGTGGCCACGATAGCCTGGGTATCGTTGATTTGGTACACCGCTGCATCATCAGACGTCTCAATGCCAACCAATAACTCTTTCGGTATTAAGGGATTGCCTGATTTTGAAATAATCTGCTGCAAAATGGCGGGCGCAATTTTGCAGCCGCAGCCGCCCCCGTGTGAAAGCGAAGTAAGACGCGGAATGGCAAGGCCCGGAATGTTTTTGATTTCGGTTGGGGCGTTCATGTAATTCTCCGGAAAGGGCAAGCAATAAACTGGAAAGGGATGAAAAACTCTACGCTGGCAAGTCAGCTTCGGTTTCAATAAATCTGACTGACACTTTAGTTCGAAACTTCAGTCTGGCGATTAAATATCTCGGACCAACGAGCTTATGATGTTTTTTAGTGCATCGCGTTCGATAGAAGGCAGAAATAGTTTTGCGCGGGCTTGACACGCGATGTTGAGGCGTAATAAAAAATTAGCATCGGTCAAACTTTTTTGCAGCAGCGCCGCCAGTGCTTTGGCGTCGCCCACCGGAAAATAACCCGCGTAATTTTTTCCCAGCATGCCGATGTTACCGGACATTTCAGAAGCCAATACAGGCGTGCCAGAGACGATCGCTTCTACAATCACGTTTGCGCCGCCTTCCATGATGGAAGGGTGCAACAACACATGCGAACGCTTGATGGCCGCGCGGGTAAGTCCGTGAGAAAGTTGGCCGACCCAATGGTAGCGGGCATCTTCAGCCATTTTTGCCTTGGAAGCCTCAGCCAGGCTTGTGTTCAGTGGTGAGCCAATATGCAAAATATGAATAGGTGCATCTACCGGGAGATGATTGAAAATATGCAAAATGGTGGACGGATCTTTCTCGGCGCGCAAATGGCCGACGACCACGCAATTTAATTTGCCTGCTGGTTTAGCTGCGGCAACCAGCGGTTTTGCAGATTGAAAAACAACATGGGTTTTTTTGCGATAGGGCATAGGAACATGTTGAATCGCATCTTCCTGGAGCACGATAAGTGCATCTGCAATACGCAGCGACTCCTGCGCTTCGGCATCATGCGGTAAATCTTTGTAGAGGTCGGTGCCGGTGAGGACGACGATAATAGGTTTGTCAGGATGTGTCAGCCGGGATTGCTGGATAATGCCTGCGCTTCGGCGCGCGTGTAGTGCAATCAGAAGCTCGGATGTTGCGGAAGTATCAGGCTTAGGCATGCGGGAATCGCCTTGTACAATGACCTGATAATCACGCGATAATAATGATTGCCAACGATGTGCCGTACGCCAGTTGCCGTTGTTGGCGTCGGCTTGATAGGGCGTGGCAATCTCGATAATTTTCCGGTGTTGAGGCACGGCGAGTGAAATATTGAGTGTGATGTTTAATTAAATGCGCAAGCTGTATGACGGTCAAGGTCAAGATAAAAAATGGATAGCTTCCCGCAAGACGCGATTAGCCTGAACGAAGCATTGTTAGTTCAAAGAAAGTATACGCTGAACCTTTATGCGGACTTGCCGACGCTACTGTGGACGCCTGCGTCTGTGCCGTATCTTGCGCATATCAATCCGCCACTTTGGGAGCTGGGCCATATTGCCTGGTTTCAGGAGTATTTTGCGTTGCGCCAGCCATTGGCAAGCGGGGTCGGCAGTTTGCTGCCTTCATGTCGCGCGTATACAGATGCGCTGTTTAATTCGAACACTGTTGCACATAGCAACCGATGGACAAACCGCTATCCGCCGCGAGTTGAAGTGCTGGACTATATGCAAGCCGTGATGACGCGTTTATGTGAGGCTTTTCAATGTGGCGTCCAGGCCGAAGTTGAAGATGGCTATGCAGATGGATTGCATAAGCGTAATGCCTATCTGATGTTAGCGCACGAAGATATGCATCAGGAAGCACTGGTGACGACGCTTGCAGCGCTCAATTTGGCGATGCCGACTTTTGTACCGCAGCCAAGAGCGCAATATGAGGCGGCACGCGATATTGAATTTGCCGGCGGCGCGATTGAAATGGGCCGGCATGATGCGCGACGCTTTCATTTTGATAATGAACTGCCGCCGATGTTGGTCCATGTGCGGCCATTCTCTATCGCGTCACAGCCTGTTACAGCAACTGAATTTGCCGATTTTCAGGCCAGCGCCGATTACCAAAACGAAAACTGTTGGTCTGCTGCGGGGAATGGTTGGCGCGCTTCTCAGACCACACCGGCCTTTGAATTAAAAACACCATGCCGGGGATTAGCAGCCATGCATGTGAATTTTTTTGCTGCTGAAGCTTATTGTCGGGCGGCAAATCGTCGCCTCCCGACTGAGGCTGAATGGGAGTTTGCAGCCGTTAATTCGCCTGAATTCTGGGCAAGTGTAGGCGATGTTTGGGAATGGACCGCCTCATTGTTTACGCCTTATGCCGGATTTAAGCCAGGCATCTACACAGAATATTCTGAGCCGTGGTTTCATACTCATCAGGTTCTCAAAGGTGCCTCGTTCGCTACGCATCCGCGAATGAAATATCCGCAGTATCGGAATTTTTTTAAACCGGAACGGGCGGATATGTTCTGCGGATTTCGCACCTGTCTTGTATGTTAAGTTCGTTGCCGGATTCATTAATAAGTTAGTTGCTAAGTTCGTGCAGGCAATGCGAAGTAAGTTAAAATCGGAAGTGGCGGGTCTCCTCGCATTCAGCCTTTGTGAATCTGGTCAGGTCGGGAACGAAGCAGCCACAGCGAAGTAGTTGAAGTGCCGAGGGTCAGGCTCGCCACCTTTTTTCCATACCTCTCCACATGTAACGAGCTATAGCTGATGAGTCACCAAGTCCTTGCGCGTAAATGGCGACCACGCAACTTTGTTGATGTGGTCGGGCAGGAACACGTGGTGCGGGCGTTGGCTAATGCGCTCGATACGGGGCGTATTCATCATGCGTATTTGTTCACGGGTACGCGCGGGGTGGGCAAAACGACCTTGGCGCGGATTTTGGCGAAAGCGTTGAATTGTCTCGGCACTGACGGTAAAAGCGGTATGACCTCTACGCCTTGTGGGGTGTGCCAATCCTGTAAAAATATTGATGCGGGCCGCTTTATAGATTTGCTTGAGGTCGATGCCGCCACCAATACTAAAGTTGATGAGATGCGTGAGCTTCTGGAAACCGCGCAATATGCGCCCGTCTCCGGTCGCTACAAGGTTTACATCATCGATGAAGTTCACATGCTGTCGAAATCAGCGTTCAACGCGATGCTGAAAACGCTGGAAGAACCACCGGCTCATGTGGAATTTATTTTGGCGACGACAGATCCTCAAAAATTGCCGATTACGGTGTTGTCACGCTGCCTGCAATTCAATCTGAAAAATTTATCGCCAACGCTGCTCGCCGGCCACCTCGCGCATATTTTGCAAACCGAAAAAATTCCTTTTGAACAGCCCGCGCTGGAAATGATTGGCCGCGCCGGAGAGGGCAGCGCGCGGGATGCGCTGTCGCTGCTGGATCAGGCGATTGCTTACGGGGCGGGTGAGGTGAAAACCGATCAGGTTGCTACCATGCTGGGGGTGCTGGATCAAACCTATTTGTTCTCAATGCTGAGCTGCTTGGCGAATGCGGATGCCAAGGCTTTACTTGCTGAAATTAGCAGTTTGGGTGAGCGCAATGTGTCGTTTGAGTTAACGCTAAAAGATTTAGCCAGCGTACTCGCGCGCGTGGCGCTGGTTCAAAGCGCAGGTGCCGACGCAGTTGAAGGCCCTGATGCCGCCAGGATCGCGGGTGTGGCCGCTCAACTTTCAGCCGATGATGTGCAACTTTTTTATCAGATTGCGTTATTGGGTCGTCGTGATTTAGCGCTGGCACCAGACGAGCGATCTGGCTTTACGATGACGTTGTTGCGCATGCTCGCATTCAAGCGCGGTGAGGTGGGTAATAAGGATAACGACATAGGCAGGCGTATGCCGCCTGTCACAGACACTTACAAAACGCCGATTTCGAACGCGCCGCAGACAATGGCCCCTGAATCCACAGCTTCTAAACTCACCCCCTCTGAACTCACCCCCTCGAAAGCCGCGCCAGATAAAGCGTTTCAGGCATTGCCATCGGAGACGCCCGCCATTACTGGGGTTTCAGCCAGTGGCCTGGCCGAGTTTGATGGCGATTGGCCCGCCTTTGTGCTGCGCCAAAATTTTACGGGCATCGCCAGCATGTTGGCCAAACAGGTCGAATTTCGGTCGTTTGCGGGCGGTGTACTTGAGCTGGGTTTGGCAGACGCGCACAAACATTTGGCTGATAAGGCTTATCAGGAAAAACTTAAGGCGGCACTGATTCCACAGCTGGGCGAGAGTTTGCGTCTGGCTATTAAAATTGGTGCGGCTGCCGGTATTGCCGGTGGAGAAAGTGCCAGCAATAGTGTGGCTTCGCAGCAGGATCGCGCTCGTAGTCTTGAGCACAATGCCGCCGAGGTGGCCATTGAGCAAGACCCATTCATTAAAAATCTGAAACAGGATTTTGGCGCTGAGATCAATCGAGCATCGATTCGTCCATCCAGTCTTAATATCAGTACTACAGCCAACTAACGATTCACCTACAATTTATTGGAGACAATATGATTCCCAAAGGCGGCCTGGGCGGGCTCATGAAGCAAGCCCAGCAAATGCAGGAAAATATGAAAAAAGCGCAGGAGCAACTGGCCTTGGTCGAGGTTGAGGGGCAGTCTGGCGGCGGGATGGTGAAGGTGACCATGACTTGTCGCAATGATGTAAAGCGCGTATCCATTGACGCGAGTGTGATGGATGATAAAGAGATGCTTGAAGATTTAATTGCGGCTGCCATGAACGATGCGGTTCGCCAAGCTGAATCTGCATCCACTGAAAAAATGTCTGGATTCACCGCGGGCATGCAGCTGCCTGCAGGATTCAAGATGCCGTTTTAAAGTAATTGCATTTTGCTTCAACTTACGTCGTCATGAGTTGTTGAACATTCATGCTTATGTGCTTTACGAGCCATACACCACGCCCTAAAATTTAGGCATTACGAATGCGTCCACCCTCTAGTCTAGAAGCGCTGATTCAAGCCCTTCGCTGCCTGCCCGGCGTCGGTCCAAAATCAGCGCAGCGCATGGCATATCACCTGCTGCAGCGTGATCAGGCTGGCGCTTTAAACCTTGCTGGCGCGATGCAAAGTGCGGTTGAGCGCGTACGCCACTGCGGTATGTGCAATACGTTTACCGAGCGCGAGATTTGCGAAATATGCGAATCAATCAAGCGTGATAAGTCGCTGCTATGTGTAGTGGAAATGCCGGGCGATCTATTGATGATGGAGCAAACCCAAAGCTATCGCGGGCTTTACTTTGTATTGATGGGTCGTCTCTCGCCGCTGGATGGTATCGGGCCAAAAGAAATTAACCTTGAACGGTTGTTCAAACGTGCAGCTGATGGGCTGGTAAAAGAAGTGATTCTGGCGACCAATTTTACGGTTGAGGGCGAAGCTACGGCGCATTATGTGAGCGAAATGCTTGGTGAGCAGGGCGTCAAGGTGTCGCGCATCGCGCGCGGCTTGCCTGTTGGCGGTGAGCTTGAATATGTTGATAGCGGCACCCTGGCACAAGCCTTGATAGAGCGCCGTGTTGTTAGCGTTTAGGTTTGATGTGATGCGGCGTGACGCGCTACGGTGTTTGTTTTGCATGCAATGCGCCTGAAACCAAGTCCATCGCATGTCTGGCAATCCATTTGATAAATCGCCATAGCTTTGGCAGCAGCCATATGGTGAGCAGTACGAACAAAATCAGTATCCATAAAAACGCCAGTGGATGGGTAAACGCAAGCCATAAACCGCCCAAAACGGCCGTATCTTCCGTTATTGAGGCAATCCAATTGCTGACGGGTTCTGGAGAAGTATTAATGGCGGCGCGGCTACCCGCTTTCATAAAATGAGTGCCGGCCGTAATCGTTCCCCCCAGCAATCCTGCTACCACTGCCCAAGCTGCTCCATCATCTGCGCCGATAACACCCGCTGCCAATAAAGCGCCAGCCGGAATTCGAATAAATGTATGAATAACATCCCATACTGAATCAAGCGCCGGAATTTTATCCGCAAAAAATTCGACAAGTACAAGAAAGCCGGCCGTGCTGATGACTAATGGGTGCGCAAGTACCTGCATGGATGTGGGCAATTGCCAATTGAACCAATGAAAATGTCCCGCCAAGCCGAGTAGAAATAACACTACGTATAAACGAACTCCACTGGCCCAAGCCAGCGCTGCTGCAATGGCGATGGTAGTTAGCTGATCCAATTAAATCTCCTCTTTAATAGCGGGTATGTTTTTAAGTCTGGCGCTGCACGCCGTTAGATAATAAGGCAGTTCATAAACATCATGCGCATAAGAAAAAGTCGAATGAGTCTTGACGCTTTTGGGTAGGTATGTGTACAATAGCCTTCTTTCGCAATTCGAATAAGTTTCAAGGTTCAGGTGTACGAATCATCGGACGCGGGGTGGAGCAGTCTGGCAGCTCGTCGGGCTCATAACCCGAAGGTC
>ENA-OFCD01001114-OFCD01001114.1-metagenomes-genome-assembly--contig:-NODE-1114-length-14743-cov-3.803105_pt1 | contig 14743 bp, 12 predicted proteins | sample MGYA00153392_OFCD01 | MGnify analysis MGYA00153392 | reverse complement strand
AGCCTCTCGAGCTGGACTTCTCGCCCGCGAGCGTCCATCGGCTCGGCGCCGCCGTGACCCGAGAGCGACGCGACGCGTGGATGCGCGCGGACGTGGGCTCGCCCAAGAGCGAGCTCTTCAATGTCGTGGTGCACGGCGCCGCTTACCTCGGCGAATGCGCCGTGCGCGCCGGCGGGACATGGAGCGCGCGCAACCCGCTGTGGGAGAGCGTGGTGCGCTTGCAGTCGCGCAGCGGCGAAGGCGACCTCGCCGTGTTCCATTGGTGGCTCAAGTCGCTCGACGACGACGCCTTCGACGACCACGGCTCACCCCGCCTCGGGCTTGCGGAGCGTTTCCGCACGCACGTGGAGGTCGCGAAAGGCCCCGGCGATCTGCCAATTTTGGCGGAGGCGTCACGCGTGCTGCCCAGGATCAGCAAGGGCGTCCGCTACGACGTGCTCAACAAATACCTGAAGGCCCATCTGCCGGAGATGCGCGATCTCGGCCAGGACTTCCCGTCGCCGGAGCGCTTCGCCGCGTACGCGTTCGAGTGGTTCGATTTCCGTCTCGTGGGCGAGGGCCGCATGCTCGTCATGTTCGGAAAGGGCGACGGCGGGCTGCACGTGTTCTGGCTGGGCAAGGACGGCTTCCACAAGAGCGCGCTGTTCGCGTCCGACGCTTCGTTCGAGCCGACCCTCGAGGTGAGCGGCGACGTGTTGAGCGTGCACGTCTCGAGCGGAGAGCGCGAAGTGATGTGGTGGGGTCCCTGAGCGTTGACACGTGAGCGGGAGGGGCATGCAATGGCGTCAATGGATTCACCCGCTCTGCCGAAGAAGCTCTTTCACGCCGTGGTCGTCATGGGCATGGTCTCGGTCGGAACGACCGCGTGCTCGTCCGACCCGACCCCCTCTCCTGGTCCAGGGGCAGGCAAAGACGCGGCGACCACGGACGCGAACGGTAGCAATCCCGACGCTGGCAACCCCGACGCGTTCGCGGGTTGGGCCCCGTGCCACTAGAGCGTGCGAGCTGAACCCGCGCCGTGGTGGTCTCGCGCCGATCGAGACGCCGCGAGCCTCGATGACGTGAAGGACGACGTGATCGCCTCGTTGCCGATGGAGCAACGGAACGTGCTCGCCGATATTTGGCAGAAGCGCGCGGGCTTCGAGCTCCAGGTGGCCGCTGGCTTCGCCGGGATCTCCATGTCCATGTTCGAGCTCGGGGCCGATCCGTATGTCGTGAAGATCGTCGGACGCGCGGTACGCGACGAGATCCGCCACGCAGAGATCAGCACGGAACTCGCCGCTCGATATCGCGGGGACGCCGTGATTTGGCCTACGCGCGTGCCCGTGCACACGCCGCGCTTCGAGCCCGCGCAGGGCGGACTGCGCCTCGCCCTCTACATGATCGCGATGAGCTGCATCAACGAGACGGTCGCGTGCTCGGTCCTCGAGGCCGCGATCAATCAGAGCGAGAGTCCGCTCGTCAAAGCCGCGCTGCAGACCATTCTCGCGGACGAGATCGATCACGCGCGCGCGGGCTGGGCGCACCTCGCCTCTCCTTGGGTCACGCCGGAGATCAAGACGCAGCTCCCCGAGTGGCTGAGGCGAATGCTGTCGGCGAAGCTGCGCGAGCTCGTGGAAGACGAGAGTCCGCTGCCGGGTGAAGCGTTTCCGTCGCACGGCCTGCTCGCGAGAGAGCGCACGCGGCGGATCGTTCGAGCCACCTTGGACGACGTAATCTTTCCGGGCTTCGACGCTGCGGGGATCGACGCGTCACTCGCGAGAGCATGGGCCGTCGAGGCCCTCCCGATCTCGTAACTAGTGAAGCGTCGCCAGGGGACCTTCGTGGAGCTCGAGGCGATCTCCTGCGCGACGAAGCGCGATGACCTCGCCTCGATCACAGCTCATCGTCACGCTGGCGTGAGAGGTCGCGGTGATCCATTGCACTCGCGGCAGCGCCCTGGCCAAGAGGTGCGGGATGAGCTTCGCGATGACTGCATCTTGCATGGATTCGAGATCGTCCACCAACACGACGCCCTCGCGCTCGCGCACTTTCAGCGGGTCACCCTCGTACGCGCCATAGAGCGCACGTGTCGCGAGAGCGCCGATCGCGAGGAGGTGGCGTGCGCCTCGCGGAAGATCGTCGAACAACACCAGCGGTCCCCCGTTGATCGCGAAGATGGGCTCGAGCGTGCCCGGATCTGCGCCTTCGTAGCGCGCGCCGAACGGCTCGAGCAGCACGGCCGCGACCTCGCGTAATGCCAAATCAAGCTGGCCGATGCGCGGGTCCTCCGTGCGCGCCTCGAGCGCGCGGGCGATCGCCGCGTAGCTGTAGATCTGCTTGGTATCGCGCGTCAGATCCGATCGTGATGCGTCGTCGAAGCTCACGGATGCGCGCGGATCGTACTTGGCGACGGTGCGCTCAGGCGACGACAGCATCACGGCGGTGCGGGAGAACCAGCGCGCGCCGGAGATCGCGACGAACGCGAAGCCGTGGTCCTGAGCGCGCTTGTCGAACAGCGCTTGCTCGCGACGGCGAAGGATCGCTTCGTTGTCTGTCTCGCCTTCGATCGCCGCGTTGGGGCTCGTCACCAAAAGCGGGTGCGGACGCGCGAGGTCGTCGTCACCCAACGCCCACTCCGCGACGACGAAGCCCTTTCGTTCTTCTTGCTGCTGCAACCGTGGGCGTGGCCTTGGTAGCGGCGGCAGCGCGTAGCCTGGACGCGTATGCGCGATCGCGTTGAGGAGTGTCGACTTGCCCGTGCCGTCACCGCCGAACAACACGACGAGCGGCCGCGGCGCTTCGTCCTCTCCGAGGAGCGAGAGCGTCAGGTCGGAGAGCGCGCCGAGACCGACCACGCGAACGCGACACAACCGCATCGCGGCGAGTGTAGCTCGTCTCCGCTGCTATGCTCGCGTGCCGTGGCCCTTCGCCTCCCTGGCAAGTCCGAACGACGACTCGCGCTCGCGATCTCGGTGACCGCGATCCTGCCGCTGATCGCGGCCATCTTCCTGGCGAACTCGATGTTCTCGCAGGCCACGGCGATCTGGTTCAAGCCCGAGGTTGGAGAGCAGCTCGATCGCGGCGTCGCGCTGTACAAGGACTACGTCAACGCGATCAAAGACGACATGCGACACCAGACGGACGCCATCGCCGCGGACGAGTCGCTACGTCTTGGCGCGCATGCACACAACACGGAGCTCGTGGAGTCGGAGCTGAACGTGCTGTTTCCGCGCTTCCCGGAGCTCGTCTCGCTCACGGTGGAGGACGACGCCGGCAATCGGCTGGCGTCGCGTGATCGTGGTCGGCCTGTGAACGACGCCACCGAGCGCAAGCTCGAGGTTCTGCGCCCGCTCTGGCAAGGCGACGACGCGCCCACGCTGCACGCGACCTTCGCGATCGATCGCAAGCGGCTCGACGAGCTTCAGACCACGGGAGACGTCGTCACGCAGTACCACCAGATCGAGAACTCGCGCGCCGACCTCTATGGCGGCTACGTGCGCGCGTTCGCGGTGCTGTTGTCGCTCACCATCGCGCTCACGCTCGCGAGCGGAATCGTGATCGCCCAGGGCGTGACGAGACGCATCAATCGCTTGGCGAACGCGATCGAGCGCGTGGGTCGCGGTGACTTTTCCGTGCGCGTACCCGTCACGGGGTCCGACGAGCTCACCGATCTCGCGAGCACGTTCAACCGCATGCTGGGCGAGATGCAGCGCTCGAGCGCGCGTATCGAGTTCTTGCAGCGAATCGGGGCGTGGCAAGAGATGGCGCAGCGGCTCGCGCACGAGATCAAGAACCCGCTCACGCCCATCCAGCTCGCCGTACAGGAGTGTCACCGCAGGTACAAAGGCGAGGACCCGAAGTACCGCGAGCTGCTCGACACGACGCTCGAGATCGTCGAGGAGGAGGTGGGCACACTGCGTCGCCTCGTCGGGGACTTCTCAGCGTTCGCGCGACTGCCCCACGTCGCGCTCGAGGACGCCAACCTCGGTGACTTCATGCGCGAGTGCAAGGACCAGCTCGGCCACCTCGACGACGCGAGCGCGCAGACCGACGGCGTATTGCGCGACTCGGAGCCCGATGAGGCGAGCGTCGCGGCGACCAACGTTCAGGTCTCGTGGGACGTCCCCGAGGAGCCGGTGTCCGTGGCGATCGATCGTCAGATGCTGCGGCGCGTGCTCATCAACCTCGTTCGGAACGCGGTGCAAGCGATCCGCGATCACGACCCGAAGGGCGAGGGCCGCGTGGTGGTGCGGGCGACCAAGGATCCCGACGGCGCGTCGATCATGGTGGACGACAACGGGCCTGGCGTCGCGCCTGCCGAGCGCGAGCGCATCTTCGATCCCTACTTCACGACCAAGACCGACGGCACGGGCCTCGGCTTGGCGATCGTGAAGAAGATCGTCGTCGAGCACGGCGGCACCATCGACGTGAGCGAGAGCACGCTCGGCGGCGCGTCGTTCGTGATTCGGCTGCCGTTGCCAACGCCTGCGTGATGACGAGCCGGCCGCGTGCTAACTTCCACGGCTCGGATCGATGAGCGACACGAAGCAAGACTCCGCCCTCTACCCGGTCGCGATCGGCGTGGTGATCGTCGGCATGATCGTGGGGTTCGCGTGGCTTCCGCGCGTGCTCGCAGCACAAGGTGGCGGCGGCGGTGAGGGTCAGGCCGCGCCGGACTTCCACGTACCGGTGGTCGCGAACGCCCAAGATCTCGCAGTGCCGCCGCAGTCGCCGCCGGACTCGATTTCGCTCGCGGACTTGAAGGGCAATGCCGTCATCCTCGACTTCTGGGCGACCTGGTGCGGCCCATGTCGCGCGGAGGCGCCGATCGTCGATCGCGTCGCGGCGCATTATCGCGGCAAAGGGCTCATCGTCATCGGCATGAACACCAGTGACGAGGATGGCCTCGCCGCTCCGTTCGCCAAGCGCCTTGGCCTCTCCTACCCCATCGCTTTCGACGACGGACACGCCGCGCACGCCTACGGTGCCGACGCGCTCCCCACGCTCGTCGTGATCTCTCGAACCGGCAAGATCGTGGCCGTTCGTCAGGGAATCACGGACGGCGCGGAGCTCGAGCGGCTGGTCGACAAAGCGCTGTAAGCGTTGCGTACGGCGCTCACCGCCTGGATCGGCCGGCATCGATTCGAGCTGTGGGTCTTCGCGTTCATCTTTACGGGCATGGCCATCGTCGGCGTGCTCCGCCCCCGCGGACACGGACGAGGGTTACTACGCGACCGCCGCAGAGCTCGTCGGTCGTGGGCGCGTCCCGTATCGCGACTTCTTCTATCCCCAAGCGCCGCTGTTGCCTTATCTGCTCGCGCCGTTCGCGCGGATCGCGCCCAGCTTCGTGGCGCTGCGGGTCGTCATGGCGCTGTTTCCAGCCGCGATCGGCGCTGTCGTCGCAAAGACGGTGCGGGCCGAGACGCAGTCGCGACGCGCGGCGATCGTATCCATCGCGCCCGTGTTCACGCACGAGCTCGGCTGGCAGTGGCTCGGCAGCATCAAGACGTACGGGCCGAGCACGTTCTTCGGCGTGGTCGCGGTTGTGCTCGTGTCTCGGCGTCACCTCGAGAGACCCGCTGCGATTGATCGTGGCAGGTGCGTGTGCGGCGATCGCGATCGAGACCCGCTTGATGCTCGCGCCAGTCGTGCTCGCGTGCCTCGTGACGCTCATGCTGAGAGGCGCTCGCCAATCCACGCTGCGCCTCGGGGTCGTCGTGTTCTGCGCTTTCTGACTATTGCGCTATGGCCCTCTAACTCCCTATCGCGCGGTCTTGGCGATTACGCTCTCGGGGTGCGCGCTATTACTCAATCGGGCAGTCCTGCCGCGCGTGATTCATTGTCTATGGTTCATTGTCGGATTGACGATTGCCAGTCTGCCAATGCTCTATTTATGGTCAATTGATCCGGCCGCATTCGTATTCGACAATATCGGTTATCACGCAGTTCGCGCGGACGGCGGGCTCGTGGCAGCAGCCGCCACCAATCTGCCTTTGTTTCGGGAGATGCTCGGCCTCGCGCAAGTCGCCGACCTATCACCCGCTGCACCACAGTGGATATTGCTCTATGTGCTCAACGCCGTCGCGCTGCTCCGCAGCAAAGGCGCGACGCACGCAGCGCTGGCGGCAGCGGCGTTCCTTGGCCTCGTGAGCGTCATGCCCAATCCGGCGCACGAGCAGTACTTCGCGACGCTCGTCCCATTCTTGGGATTGGGTGCGGCCATCGGGGTCGCGCATGCGGTCCGCGGCGGCTTCTGGGCGCGCGCGTCGATCGCGCCCACGGCATGCGTGGTCCTCTACGTGCTACTGGCCAGCCCGAGCTTCGAGCGCAAAGTCGTCTATGGCAAATTCGGCGATTGGGACTCGCGAGAGAGTCGGCCCTTGCGCTTGGACGCGGCGCGGCGCGAGGTTCAGCGCGAAGCGGCCAAAGTCTCTGGAGTGATGCTGCCGACTTGGCCGGGCAGCATGCTCGGGATCGCCAATCGGATCCTGCCCGGCTACGAGAACCAATTCGCGCGCGACGTCGGCGGAAAGCTGGATGCCGCTAAACGCAGGGAACACCGCCTGACCTCGCACTCGGACCTTCTCTCGCAAGTCGATAGGCGGGACGCCGTATTGGTCATTCTCGGTCCCGACCTCGTCGGAGACGACGCTACCTCTTTGCGCAAGGAGCTCGCGCGATGCCACTACTCTCCAGTCGGATCCATACTGTCCGCTACGGAGATCTATTCGCGCGACCCCAACGGCGAGTGCACCCGCTAGCGAAACGGTCCCGATTGAGGTCTACCGCGTAGAGCTCTCATCAATTGCCCACCTAATTCCAAGTCACGCATCAGGGTTTGTGGATCTGCGATGGGCCCGGCGATGCGCCAAGTCACACCGTGGGTCGTGACGGTGAATGCGACTTTGTCCTTGGCCAAGGTCGTCCACGCTTCGCGTCCGGCGGCGGAGAGCGCCGGCTCTGCGATCGTCATTGCGTGATCGAGCGGAGGGTCGATGGGAAACGTCACTTCGGTTGCCACTACCTCGAAGGCATTTTGCCAATGCGTCTCGACGGAGAATCGATCCACTCCGATCGAGCCGTCTCTCAGGGACATCGATCCCTGCTCGAGTTTGCCTCCGGTCGTGTCTGCGAAGGCTCGCCACCCGGGCGCCGCACTCTCCATGAGCTTGGGCGCGGGGACGTTGCGACTCATCCAATCCCAACGTTGGAGTAGAGAGAGAGCGATGCGGCACCAGCCCTCGAGCGAGCCGGTATTGGTGCCGGCGATCCCGACGCTCATGTGCCCGCCAACGTCGTCGAGGCTCACGTGCGAGAAACCGACGAGCGCCTCGAGCATGTCGGGCCCGAGGATCGCCGCGAGCTGCGCGTGCTCTCGAGCGCGCATCACGAAGCGCGCGTTGGCGGTGGAGTGCTGGCTCTTGTACTGCGACCCGAGCAGATCGGTACCCCACACGCGCTCGGTCACGTGCATATCGGCGCCGAGCGAGGGCCACGTGAAATCGAGCCACAGTCGATAGGTGTTGCCGTCGTAGACGCGACGGAGGGCGAGCGCAGCTTGCCCAGACGTGGCGCGCAAGGTCGCGGCGTCCGCGTCGAGCGACATGCCCATGCGCACGGCGACCTCCTGCCATACGCGTGCGAAGCGATCGCGACCCACCGGGAAGTATCGGCCCGGAGCGCGAGGCTTGGTGCCGTCCGGAGTGCGCACGATCGTGATCGGCACACGCACCACGACGTCATCGGCAAACGCGATCACTGCGCGCACCTCGATGTGCCACCGCCAACGAAAGGACGCAGCCTCCATCGAGGGCGCGAGGTCCGGTGGCAGGCGCAGCGAGAATGGGACCTGCTCCGTCTCCGGCGGCGCGCCCTCCACCAGCGAGATGCTGTACCGCTGAGCCTCGTAGGTGCTGGACGCGGGGCGCGTTACCTGCTCGGTCGCGACGACCGCGACGACGACGCGTCGGATGTGTTGCGCCGTGGTGTTCGCGACGCTCACCGCGCCGGACACGGTGCCGCCGCGCTCGAGCACGTCGCGGTCGATCGAGGCTTCGAGGTAGACCTTTCCAGGTGCCGGCCCGTTGGTGGACGAGACGATGCGCGGCGTGCCTTCGGCGGCGCTCTGCGGCAACACGTCTACCGGCAGCACGAACGCCGCGCGGCGATCCGGCCACCACGGGACGCTCACGTGCACGCTGAACGCATAGTGCACGACGCACCGCGGGCCCGTGATGGAAGGCGGCGCGTTCGGTGGGAGGTCGAACACGTACCGCTTCCTGTGGACGCCTTGAGTGAGCATGCGCTCGGGCTCGCGCGCCTCGAGCCGCACGACATCGTACGTCGAGAGGTATGCGCTCTTGCCTTCGCCGATCAGCACGCGCTCGGTGCCGATGAGCCGCAGCGCCGTGAAGTCCGTGGGGGTGTCGCTCTTGCTCTCGAGGACCAGCTCGACCTCGAAGCGCTCGCCTCCGCACGCTGACTTGCGTGCAAAGTACAGCTTCACACTGGGGCGGCTTCGCACGCCGGCATCTTACGTGCGGAAGTCGGACCGTGTGCTAACGATTGGCAGATGCGATCTGTTCTCTTTGCTCTCTTGTTCTGCGCCGCGTGCAACCACGACGCGCCGCCCGCTACGCAGAGTCCGTCGCCTTCCCCCAAGGCGGCCGCGGCGGCTTTCGGTGATCCGTTGAACGTGACGGCCACGACGTCGCTCACGGACATCACGAAGAACCCGGCTAACTTCAAGGGCAAGACGATAGCGACGCAGGGCACCGTCACGAAGGTCTGCCAAGAGCGTGGCTGTTGGATGGCCATCAAGGACGACAGCGGGCTCGCGACGATCCGCATGCACGGCCACGCGTTCTTCGTGCCGACCACCGCGAGCGGAAAGCACGCGCGAGTGCAGGGCACCGTGATGCTCACCAAAGACGGCAAAGAGTGCGACGACATGGAGGCAGTAGGTGCGCAGCTCGAGATCGACGCCACGGGAGTCGAGCTGGATTAAGGCCTGCCTCGCGGCGCTCGTTGCTACGTCAACCGTCGTCGCTTGCAGCACGTCTTCGCCTACGAGGGACACGATCCCTCGGCGGTCGTGCTCCATCACCGTGTGGCATCACGCGGCTACGCCCGCGGCGCAGGTGGAGGTCGTGTCGAGCTGGAACGACTACGCGAGGCCGGGCACTTCGTTGCCGGCTTTGCGGTCGGACGGCTGGCGGGTCGCTTCGTTCGAGCTGCCGCCGGGAGAGCACACGTACGCGATCGTCGACGACGGGCTTTGGCTCACGGACGCGAACGTCGGTACCACGGCATTTCATGACGGGCGCGAGGTAACGTGGGTGGACGTCCCCGACTGCACGCGCGCCGTCGTGCGCGTCAATGCGGCGACGGGAAGTGACGACGGTCACGCGAGGCTCACCGCGACGTTCCTCGCGGGCAAGGGCAGACCGGGCGTAAACCCGAAGGACGTCACCGTCATGGACACTCGAGGTCTGCCGGTGCCGCTCGATGGAGTGGACGTCGACGCGTCGAAGGGCGCGATCGCGATCGCGCTCTCTGGCCTTGCCCCGGGCAAACACGACCTCGTCTTGCACGCTACCGATCTCGCGGGGTCCCTTGCCGAGCCCGCGCGTGCGACGGTCTGGATCGAGCCAAAACCCTGGGACTGGCATGATTCGGTGATTTATCAAGTGATGGTGGATCGCTACCGTGACGCGCAGGGCAGCGCGCTCAATCCGCCGGCGAACGCGGCGGACTGGGCCGGTGGGAACGTGGACGGCGTGCGCGCGGCGATCGAGTCCGGCGCAATCCAGAGCATGGGCTTCAACACGATCTGGTTGTCGCCGCTCTACAAGAACCCGCAAGGCAGCTTCCCCGCCGCAAACGGGCACTCGTACTCTGGCTACCACGGCTACTGGCCCACGGACTCTCGCGCGCTCGATCCGCGCTTCGCCACCGAGGCGTCGCTCGACGCGCTCGTCGCCTCGGCGCATGCGCACGGCTTGCGAATCATCTTCGACGTCGTTCCACATCACGTTCATCTAGAGCACGCGTACGTCACCGGGCACCGAGACGGCGCGTGGTTCACGGACTGGGGAAAAGAGTGCGTGTGCGGCTCGGAGACGTGTACCTGGCAGGCGCACGCGCAGGACTGCTGGTTCGCGCCGTATTTGCCGAGCCTCGAGTGGCATCGCGACGACGTTGCTGATCAGACCACCGCTGACATCTCTTGGTGGCTCGATCGCTTCGACGGCGACGGACTGCGCCTCGATGCCGTGCCGATGATGCCGCGCGCGGCTACCCGACGCATCGCGGCCGACGTTCGCGCGCGCTTCGATCAAGGCGGTCACAAGACGTACTTGCTCGGAGAGAACTTCACGGGCGCGGGCGGCTACGAGACGCTGCGCTACGAGCTCGGGCCGTTCGGTCTCGACGGCGAGTTTCACTTTCCGCTCATGTGGGCGCTGCGTTCTGCGATCGCGTGGGGTTCGTCGTCGCTCGCGGACGTCGACGTGGCGCAGCACGCAGGCGAGACCGATTGGCGGGGCTCGGGCGAGGTGATGGCAACTATGATCGGCAACCACGACGTCACGCGCTTTTCGTCCGAGTCTGCGGGCGACGCGACCGGCGACGGCTTCATCCCCGCGCCACAGTCCGCCGATGCACTCGTGTATCAAAAGCAGCGGCTCGCGCTCGGGATGATCTTCACGATGCCGGGCGCGCCGGTCGTCTACTACGGCGACGAGGTCGGGCTCGCGGGGCGGGCCGATCCGGACTCGCGCCGCGTCATGCCGCCCGAGAGCGCGCTCACCGCCGACATGCGCGCGACGCGCGACTTCGTGTCCAAGCTCGGCAGGCTCCGTGCGTGCTCGGACGCGCTGAGGCGCGGCACCTATCGGACGCTCGTTGCCGGTGAAGAGCAGCTCGCGTTCGCGAGAGAGAGCGAAGACGGCAAGGCGGCGATCGTCGTCGTGTTCCGCAACGGAGCCGCGGCCATGGACGCGCCGTTCCCGCAGATCGCTGCCGGATCGTGGGTCGACGCCCTAACGGGTGACGTATCAATCATTGATCCCGCGCGCGCCGTGCTTCGGGCAAAGGCGTGGTCGATGCGAGTGCTGCTGCCCGCTGGCGACAAGTGCCTGAAGTGAGTCAGCGCGCCCAAAGGATTGCGAGATCGAGCTCGATGGCGTCGAACGGACGCGCTCGCACCTTGGGCTCTCCGTGAAACGCATCGAGTCGTGACCAGACGCCGTTCGTGAGCGCGTAGATCTCGAGCGTCTTGGCAAGAGCGTCCACGAGCCACGCCCACGCGACGCCCTCGCGCGCGTAGATGCCCATCTTCTCCACGCGATCGATCCCTGCAGTCGACGGCGAGAGGACTTCGCAGATCCAATCCGGCGCCAGCGTGATGTACGGAGCGTGGGGGAGCTCTGGCATGCGAAGGCGTCGCCAACCGGCGATGTCGGGCACGAGCACATCATCTCGAAAGTGAAGCTCCGGCTCGTCCAGGATGACCCAACCGCCGGGCCCCCCGCGACCGCGCTTGAAGGGCGCACCCAGCGCCTCACCAATCGCCGAGCTCGCCGCGGCGTGCGGCGTGGCCGGTCGCGGGTTCGCGTAGAGCGTGCCGTGCAGAATCTCGCCCACCATGTTCGGTGGCAAGGCAACGATGTCCTCGTAGGCGGCGGGGCGCTTCGGCTTGGCGACCATCGAAGGCAATTCTAGCACGCAGGACGCATGACGGACCGCGGGCGCCGCGATACAATCTGACGCTATGGGTGTCATCGAGATCGCCAAGAGTGGGCGCGCGACGTGTCGCGGTTGCGGAGAAAAGATCCTGAAGGACCTGCACCGCTTCGGCGAAGAGGTCGTGAACAACTTCTCCGAAGAGGGCGGGACGGGCTATCGCTGGTGGCACCTTCAGTGCGCGGCGAAGAAGGTCGCCAACGATCTGCGCACCACGCTGAAGACGTTCACCGACGACGTGCCCGATCGCGCGGCGCTCGACGCGATCATCGCCGAGCACGCGCACCCGGATTATCCGTACGCGGAACGCGCGCAAAATGGACGCGCCAAGTGCCGCGTGTGCAACACGACGCTCGCGAAGAACGAGCTGCGGCTCGCGTTCGAACGCATCTACGAGACCGGCATGGGCGTCACCAAGAGCGCCGGGTACCTCCACCCGAAGTGCGCCATGAAGTACGAAGACGCCGTGACGCTGGGCAAAGAGCCGCTCATCAAGCTGTTGAAGGAGCACTCGCTGATCTCCGCGGGCGATCTAGGCGCGGTCATCAGCGAGCTCGGCGAACCCGACCCATTGCCCGAGTCATTGCCCGGAGAAACCGTCACTCAGGCCTGAGTTGACAGCGCCGACCGGCGCGGCCAGGATTCAGTGTTCATGCGCCGCAGTACCCTCATCGCTGGCTCTCTCGCCGCGCTCGCGCTCGCGTGCGGGTCGGACGCCGTAGACAACAAAGACTTCGGCCAGCCGCCGGACGCCGCGATCTTCGACCCAGGCAACGGGGGCCCCGGTGACAACTACGGATCTGGCACGCCGCCAACACCCTTCGTGTGCCCGGACGAGCTGAAGCGGTGCTCGCAAGACTTCACCTACCCGTTCAACGGCGAGTCGTCCGTGGAGCTGCGCGGCGACTACCGCGGGCCTGATTCATGGGTGAACGGCGATCCGATGACGCATCAAGGGTCGTCGTGGAAGGTCACGGTCAACGTGCCGCTGAACACGGCCGTTCAATACAAGTTCCTCCTGAACGGCACCACGTGGACGTTCGATCCGAAGCAGCCGACCACCGTCGATCAGAACAACAACACGAACAACCTTCTCTCATCGGTGACGTGCAATCCGGTGATCTGCGAGCTGCCCCCGCAGACGCCGCAAGGCGTGTACGACTGGCGCGACGCGGTCATCTACTTCGTGTTCGTCGATCGCTTCTTCGACGGTGACCCCACGAACAACGGCTCGGTCCCCAACGGCGTGCAGTTCCCCGCGCAGTACCAAGGCGGAGACTGGAAGGGCGTCACCGCCAAGATCAACGCTGGCTACTTCACCGATCTAGGCGCGAACGTCCTGTGGCTCACCGTGCCCGTGAAGAACGCGGACAACTTCGCCGGCAAGGGCACCGGCAACGATTCGCACTTGTATTCGAGCTACCACGGCTACTGGCCCTACGACACGAGCCAGCCCGAGACGCGCTTCGGTTCGCTGCAAGACCTGAAGGATCTCGTGACCGCCGCGCACGGCAAGAACCTCAAGGTGATCTTCGACTACGCGATGGTGCACATCCAGAAAGACAGCCCCACCTACCAAAACAACCAGAATTGGTTCTGGCCCAACTCGTTCAACAACGGCGATTGTATCTGCGGACAAAACTGTTCTTGGGACGCCCAGGGAGACCGCTGCTGGTTCACGGACTATCTCCCGCACTGGAACTATACGGTCCCCGCGGCTAGGGACTATTCGGTCAACGCGGCGGTGCAGTGGGTCAAGGACACCGGCGTGGACGGCTTCCGGCTTGACGCGATCAAACACGTGGACGTCTCGTGGCTGACCCAGCTTCGTACGCAGATTCAATCGCAGATCATCGCTAACGAGAAGCCGCAACAGCGCTTCTACATGGTCGGGGAGACCTACGACTTCTTCAACACGGCATTCATCAAGTCGTTCGTTGATCCGAAGACCAAGCTGGACGGGCAGTTCGACTTTCCGCTCCGCCGCGTTGTCGTAGAGAGCATGCTGCTCAAGTACCAGGGCATGGACAAGCTGGCGTCGTTCCTGAGCGCGAACGACTACGCGTACGGCGGCAACGCGATCATGAGCACGTTCATCGGCAACCACGACCTGCCGCGCGTGATTCACCTCGCGCAGGAGCCGCCGCTTTGGACGGGTCAGGGTGACGACGGCAAGAACCTCGCGTGGCAAAATCAGCCTGGTTTGCCGAGTGATCAGAAGTCGTTCGACAAACTCGCCAACGCGTTCGCGGTGCTCCTCATGAACCACGGCGCGCCGCTCATCTACTACGGAGACGAGTACGGCATGGCCGGCGCGGGCGACCCCGACAACCGCCGCATGATGCAATGGTCCGGATACTCGGCGGGACAGCAGTACGTGCACGATCGCATCAAGACGCTCAACGCCGTCCGCGCAGCGCACCCGGCGATCCGCCGCGGCGCACGCACCACGATCACGTCGAACGCGGACGTGTGGTTCTTCGAGACGAAGACCGTGGCTCCCTCGGACGACGTCTACGTCGCGATCAACCGCGGAGACTCCGACGCGAACGTGAGCGGACTCCCGAACGCGGCGTTGACGGAGCTCGTGACCAACCAAGGCACGACCGGCCCAGGCGCCACCATTCCCGCGCGACAGACGCGCGTGTGGACTAAAAAATAATCACAGGAAGGCCAGGAAGAGCGCGTGACGATCTTCCCGCTTCTCGCCTTCCTGTGAATTCTCTCAGGCGCGTTGCTCGAGCGCCTTACGTCGCTGGCGCGCCTGGACTTCGGGGCTCTCGGTGACGGCCATGGCGATGAGGCGTGTCGCTTCGAGCATGTGCTTCATGCCCATGCGAACGAGCTCCGGGTGCGACTCGCCGACGGCGGGGAAGCCCTTCTCGGTGCGTGGGACGTTGCCCCAGTTTTGAAATAGCGCGCCCCAGTCGCTCTCGAGCGCGGCCTTGATGTGCGGCTTGCCGTAGATCGGATACCAGAAGGCGTCGTGATAGGCGACGCTCGCCACGTACGCCCA
>ENA-OFCD01001113-OFCD01001113.1-metagenomes-genome-assembly--contig:-NODE-1113-length-14748-cov-2.674199_pt1 | contig 14748 bp, 15 predicted proteins | sample MGYA00153392_OFCD01 | MGnify analysis MGYA00153392 | reverse complement strand
ATTTCCCGCCAAGTATACTTGCGCGGACGTCCTGAAAGCTTATCAGGGGGCATTAATTTTTTTAAAATCTTCTAAATCTTCTTTGAACCGAGCTAACGTCGCATCTATCTGCTTCACAGCTTGAGTTAAATTACTCCCCTTTAATTCAATTAAATACGCTGACAAATCATCTTCAAAACAATTTAACAATAAATAATCGCATCGGCTGCCGTTTGTTATTAAGCAATCATCAACTCTGTAAAGTGCTACATACTTTTGGTCACTGTTATTTACAATAAATTTCTTAGTGTTTTCTTCGACAGTTACTTTTTTTCTTTTGTCATAAAATTGGAGGCATTCTTTGTCAAATTTGTCTGTGTAATTCTTCATGTACATCTAATTCAAAAAGTTGATCGTATTGTTTGTTAATTAACGTTGACGCACTATCAATTTCTTCTTCTTTAATGAGTTCTAATTCAGGGTCAATAATATCCCTAATTTTTCCGTTTGCTACAAAAAAAGCAGATACCCGTTCAGGGCTTATCCAAGTGTTTTCATTCATAATTTTTGCAACCTCATCGTGTTGTGTTTTTCCCAATTTGCCTGCATAAATAAAATTATTCATCGAGGACAGAATATACGGACTGTGCGTTGTCAATAAAATTTGATTGCCATTTAAGTTTGAAAGCAAACATATCAGTTCGACAATGTCTTTTTGTGCTTCAGGATATAGATGCGCTTCTGGTTCTTCAATGACCAAAAAAACTTTTTCGCTATTGAGGATAAGTAAAAAAAATTGATTTAAAATCCAAACCACTTCTTGTTGACCTGAAGAAGCAAAAGAAAGATTTACAGTAGTATTTTCAAGATTATTTAATACTATTTTTTGAACTTATAACTGCCATTTAAAATTTTATCAGAGATTTTTTTTGCTAAATGAAAATTTTTGACAACATCATCAGAATGGTATGGTGAGTTTTGCAAATTTTTAAATTCATCAAAGCTTCCTTTCATATTATTTACTCGTTCAATGAAAGCTTTCAAAGTATTATCTATAAGTGGCGAATTAATTTCATTTTTTCCATCTTTACTCAATAATCGAGACAATAAAATTCTTTGTAAAGGCTCAGAGAGCGAAGAGAGTAAACTTCTTCCTGCTGGAATATAAAGTGGAAGCCTGTCATCGGTGAAAAGTGAGTTAATTCTTTTCTCCATTTTCTGATAAAATGCTTGCCTACGACTTCTAAGAGAAACTAAATCTAAACCTGTTTGATAATTTTTCTTAGATTTTTCAAACTCTTTTCTGAAAATTGATGTTTCCAACTCTATCTTTTCAATTAATTCCTCAATATTTTTACTGAAATTAGAAAATTCGCCCTCCGAACTTCCTAAACAAATTTCGATTACTTTATTCTTTTCATAAAAATATTTCAAGTTAAAGTTATTTTTGAGCGTATTTACGTCAATAAAACCTTTCAATTTACTATCAATTTTACTTTTTAACTCATGATTCAATCCAACTAGCCATGTAATATCATTATCCTCTTCTATAACTCCGCTTATTAATTCAAACAAATCCTCCTTAATTGATTTAAACAAAAAAATAGTTTTAGCAATCGTGCTTTTACCACTTGCTTGCGGTCCGATAAAAACCATCATATCGTTCACATAAATTTCAGCTTCGGTGATGGGACCGAAATTTTTAATTTCTAATCTTGGATATTTTACGATTTCAGTTTTGGACATACCGATTTTTTACCAAAGTTACAGTTTTGGTTGGAATTTCAAAATTACTTACATTATAATTTCACTTTCACCATTTTCGTAAATTCTTGTGCGCGTGCTTCAATTTGTTCGCGCGTCAAGTTTTTAATTCCCTCTGCGCCAAATTTTTCGACACAGAACGAAGCCAAAGCAGAACCGTAAATGATGGCACGTTTCATCGTATCGAAAGAAACATTTTTGGCAGCAGCGAGATAACCCATAAATCCACCGGCGAAAGTATCGCCTGCACCTGTTGGATCAAATACTTCTTCAAGCGGTAAGCCAGGCGCAAAAAAAATCGAGTCTTTATAAAAAAGCATTGCACCGTGTTCCCCTTTTTTTATGATTAAAAATTTGGGACCGAGCGCTAATATTTTATTTGCAGCTTTTTTTATAGAATGTACGCCACTCAGTTGACGCGCTTCTTCTTCATTGATAATAAGTAGATCAATTTTTTTGAGTACTTTCAATAATGGGTTGAGGGCAATATCCATCCAAAAATTCATGGTGTCGAGCGCGATAAACTTCGGGCGTTTCGCCATTTGCTTAATCACACTCATCTGAATATCGGGCGTTAAATTGCCAAGCATCAAAAATTGGGCGTTCTTATAACTCTCTGGTAAAACGGGTTGAAAATCGGCAAGGACGTTGAGTTGTGTTTCTAAAGTATCGCGCGAATTCATATTCGTGTGATAGCGACCATGCCAAAAAAAAGATTTTTCATCTTGCTTTATATCTAAACCAGATAAATCAATACCACGCGAACGGAAATCAGTTAATTCCGTTTCCGGAAAATCGGAACCAATGACGGCAGAAACCTGAATGTTTTTAGTAAAATAAGATGCGGCATAGCTAATGTATGTACACGAACCACCTACAATGCGTTCTGCAACGCCGAAGGGCGTTTCAATGGTATCGAAAGCAACAGAACCAACGGTTAATAGACTCATAAAATAAAAAATGAATTTTATAGAAGAAATTTTAGTGCAAATATTGCACATTAATTGCAGATACTCTATATTTGCAAAACTTTTTGAAAAAGAAGTTATTTCGTCTTTTATTTTGCTTGTCTAGCTCAGTTGGTTAGAGCAACGGACTGTTAATCCGTAGGTCCTAGGTTCGAGTCCTAGGACAAGCGCTTAAGTTCAATTAACCTCGTAGGTCTTTATTACCTACGAGGTTTTTTTATATAGCTTCGCTGGTAGTATGGAAGAATTTTTGAGTTTTTTTGTAGAAAGTTTCGAACATAACACGCTTGTTAAATTCACGCTTTCTAAACCGCGTCAAAAACTGAGTACGCTTAAAAATGTTTACGTCCGTCCAATCGTTATAAAAAAGAAATTAGTTTGTCAATTCACCTATAGAAATGCGACGAACGATGTTTTTAAAAATTTTAATTTAGAGGAAGCCATTGTAGAATTAAAATCGCTTTTAGAAAAAGAATTTTTTTTCGCTGATCTCATTCATGCTGAAGGTACTGAGAGTTTAAAAATGAATACGCAAGGTGAGGCAATTCATTCTTCGAGTAATCAAACGGGAAAGATTCTTAATGCTGAACACAATCGCGAAAAAATTCACGCACTAAATACTAAAGCACCCTATTGGTACGCGCTCGGCATTACAAATTCTGAAGGTGTTGTACATGCGGCTTCCCAAAAAAAATTCAAGCAAGTTGCACATTACATTGATTTGTTCGAGCATCTGATTGCAGAACACGGAATACCGCAAAACGCGCACATCGCCGATTTTGGTTGCGGTAAAGGCTATCTCACTTTTGCTTTATACGATTTTCTGAAAAATTCTAAAAATCTTTCGCCTCATATTACGGGTTATGAACTGCGACCTGCTTTGGTGAATGAAGCGAATAAATTAGCGACTGCGTGCCAATATTCTGATTTAAAATTTGAAGCGAAAGATATAAATACTGTCACCGAAGTTAAATTTGATGTGTTGATTGCGCTCCACGCTTGCGATATTGCCACCGATATTGCGATTGCAAAAGGAATTCGAGATGGCGCAAAATTAATTTTGGTCGCGCCATGTTGCCATAAACAAGTCCGAAAAGATTTAAACCACACCGATGAGCGCATCGCGCCGATATTAAAATATGGTATTTTAAAAGAGCGAACAGCCGAAACATTAACCGATACTATTCGCGCTTTGTATTTAGAGTATTTTGGTTACGCAGTAAAAGTGCAGGAGTTTATAGCCGTTGAGCATACGCCCAAAAACGTACTTATAACGGCAGCAAAAAGTAAATCGCGACCAGATGCCTTAGCAGAAATTATGGAATTGAAAGCAATGTTTGGTTTGCAAACCCATTATTTAGAAACGTGTTTGAAAGATTTGTTGAAAGAAAAAGATCTCGTAGGCTTTTAAAACCTATGAGGTTTAGCTATGTTTTATCTTCTCCAAAACTTCTATCAACCCGTTCTGAATATCAATCGTTTTATTTTCGTTGTACCATTTTTGTGCTAAGGCTTTGCTCTCTTCAAAAAATGCTTTTTGCTCATGCACAGGAAACTGACGCTCTAAGACTTTGCGCGCGACCATAATTTTTGAAAGTTCATCGGGGCGCGGTCCATATTTTCCAAGAACAATTCCATCTTCTTGTCTGACGATTAAAATAATAGGAATAGCGCGACCACCGTTGGTTAAATACTGATCTATAATATTTAAATGTTCATCTCGATAGATGACGCGCATTTTCATATTGGCGTTTACTTCTGTCATTTTATTGATGACGGGTAAAATTTGAGCTGCGTCTCCACACCATCCTTCGCTAATAACTAAAAAATAAACGGGTGTTTTCCAATTCGAGAGTGCTGCAACTGTTTCACTACTCAAATGCGTCGTTTTATCGAGGCGTTTCATGCGCGATTGATTGAGCTGCGTGAAATGCAAATGCTCTTCATCGTTGCTCGCATCGTTGGTTGATGCTTTTCCTTGCGCTATCATTGCATTAACGTTTTCGATGTAAGCTACGTAAGTCATGCTGCTATCTAAAACGCGTGCCTCAATCGTATTGTGAGAAATAGTTGGAGTTATCGGATTTTCTAAAGTTGACATAAATCGTAATTTTTGAGATGCAAATGTACAAAAATTAAAACATAGCGTTCAAAAAATTGTTTTTTGGATTTTTGTAAATAAAACTTTCTTTAGAAGTTGTTTAAACTTATTTCTTTGGGCTGTAAACGGCTATTTTTAAATCATACTTCTTTGATTCATTTCGTCCGTAGCTGTGCTACGAACTTATAAATCAAATCGTCTGATTCAAAAATAACTCGTTCTCGCTTGAAAACAAAAAGTTAAAACAACTTCATAAAAACGAATCAAGTTCTAATAATTTTAGAGAAATAACTTTTAATTTTTTTCTACCAACTAAAATTTTCAACATTACCATTTAATTTCCATTTTTTTGGAAACGCATTTTCGAGCCAATCTAAAGGTTCACCCACGGGTAGCGGCGTTGAAGCTAAAGCAAACGCATCTTTGATCACAATTTTTTGTGCTGCACCCGTCGCATCTGCTTGGGCAGAAATAAATAAAGGCGTGCCACTTTTAGAAAGCAACTCGAGCCATTGTTTATTTTTTTGCCAATCCACTTTGTTCGTTAAACCGACGCAATCGCCATCGGCGGCATAAAAAGTATTGTGCGTTGCGCCGCGAAAAGCCAAAGTGTTGACACCCATTTTAAGTGTCCGCTCCCAATCTTGACCCGAAGTATCGTCGCCGATGCGATTAATTTCAAATAGACCTGCCGATAAATGACTAAAAGTATTGCAGCCGAGCACGTACATATCACCAGCTGCTTCTCGAATAGTTTTATAAAGTTGCAAAACAATTTCAGCATTCGTTTTTGAATTATCATGCATTCGCCAATTGCTTTCTGTTATTGCGCCATCTCTGAACATTTGAAATCCCCATTTACCAAAAATATCATAGGTCGTGAAATCAAACTTGACCATATCGTAACCCCATTGATTATACAATTTGAAATAACTTTTTACCCGCTCTAAATTTTCTGGAATCGTTGGATCGAGAACAGGTTTGTTGGGCTCTTTACCTTTTATGTCGGGTAATATCAACGATTTGGAATCTTTATAACTGCCACACAGCGGACGTGTCTACAAGGCAGGTCGCATATTAAATTTGCGAATTTTTTCCGAGAGGCGCGCCATATCTGGAAAATTTTTATCGGGCGTTTTCATATCATCACCCCAGCAACAATCGTTCGGTGCTGTCGGCGGACCTTTAAACCAACCTGCATCTATGACAGAAAAAGGCAAGTTCGTTAATCCTTCTGTCATCGGCGACATGAGCGCAGTGTGGTCAAGAATTAATTTTTCGGAAGTGTCGCCATAACTAAAATACCAATCGTTGATGCCGTAAATGGGTTTTTTGGGCAATCTTGGCGCATCGCACATCAGTTTTGTAAATCTGCGTGTCGTTTCAAAAGGTGATTCATTTTTTTTGCCTTTGAGAGTTACAATTTGCGCAGCCAGCAATTTTCTATCACCCAATGCAACACCGTTTCCACCCGATTTTGTATCAAGCGTAAGCGATAGCGTTTTTTCCGTTACATTCCAGAAACAAAAAGATTTTGCGCCCGTCTTCACGCCAAAACCATTCGTTGTTTTGCGGTTGTATTCCATAAAATACCAAAGTAAAATTTCGTTAGCGTTTGGTGTGTGCCACGAAACATCGCCGTAGGTTCTCTCCCAATGATCGTTTTTAATTATAGAAAGGGAGTTATCGGAAATTTCCAACTGAGCGTGACGGCACTCAAAACAATTTTAGGTGCTGAGATTTCAACATTCATGCTTCGAGCAGAATTTATGAGGTTTACTTCCAAACCATTATTCGACCAGCGCTCATTTTTGCCAATGAGTTTAACGTTTTCATCATTAATGATAGCATTAACAGCATCAGGAAATTGTATTAAATGAGAATTTATACCAAAGTTTTCACTGAATGTAGAGTACACTATAACTGATGCGATGGATAAACCTGTAGTCTGAATAAATTTTCTGCGTTCCATGCCTAATTCTTCTTTAAAAAATACATTAGATAAACAAAACAAAATCAAATTTAACGTTGTTAAAATATTATAGCACAAATACAAAACTTTTAATTATTTTTGCAAACTGATTAATGATTCAAACCGAAACTCCTTTGTTTACAGAACAGCACATCGTTGAACTTCTACAAAAGCAAGACACACAAATAATAGGTGTCTTGTACGACAAGTACGCAGGTGCGCTAATGGGTATTGTGAAGCGTACTATTCAGAACGAAACTTTAGCAGAAGAAGTTTTGCAGGATACTTTCACAAAAATTTGGCGATACTCCGCCAACTACGATGCGTCTAAAGGAAAATTATTTACTTGGATGTTAAACATAGCGCGAAACACAGCAATTGATGCGACGCGTGCTAAAAATTTCAGTCAAAAAAACCATTTTATTGATGATATCGTAAATACCGTTGATGCACAAAACCAAGTCAGTCAGATCAATCCAGATGGATTGGACTTGAAAGATTTGGCAAACAAGCTAACGCCTGAATTATTTGCAGTAGTTGATACAATTTATTTTCAGGGTTACACACACGTTGAAGCTGCGGAAGCATTGGTGCTACCGTTGGGCACTGTGAAAACACGTTTGCGAATTGCGTTGAAGCAACTTAGGAATTACTTTTAGTTAAATTAGAAATTGAAAAGCAATGGATGTAAGCGATATTTTAGAGTCTGGGTTACTTGAGCTTTATATTTTAGATGAGTTAAGCGCAACTGAGCGCGCAACGGTTGTGTCATGGACGTTACAACATTCAGAAGTCAAAGCAGAACTTACCGCAATTGAAGTGGGTCTTGAAAATTTAGCCATTTCGCAAGCCTTACCAGTTCGGGCGATGGTAAAAGATGCTGTTATTTCTAAAATAGAAAATGAAAAGGTAATTCAAGATAAATATTCGAAGCCCAATCAAAAAGCAGATGGGTTTCTTGAGCCACAAGCTGCAAATGAATCGAATGCGTTTTCAAACATAAAAGCAGAACTACCCGCTGAAAACACCGAGCTTATTAATCGTACAACAATAACTCAGCGCCGTCCCATAAATGTATTATCTTGGTTTGCAGCAGCAGCATTAGCTGTAAGTTCTTTTTATTTTTACACTGAATTACAAAAAGAGCGTTCAAAATCGCAGAGTTGCGAAATAGAGCAACGCCAAAATGCGAAGACCTACGTTGAGACAGATCGTGCTTTGAATGTTCTGAGAAACGCGAATACAAAAACAGTTGAACTCAAAGGTTTAAAAATTGCGCCCGAATCGAAAGTAAATATTTATTGGAACGCGCAAAAAGCGGAGACAATGCTTGCGATTGTTAATTTACCGGCACCACCCGAAAAAATGCAATATCAGCTTTGGGCAATTGTTGATAAAAAACCAGTAAGCGCAGGAGTATTAGAATACAGCACAGAGGCGTTACAATTTATGAAAGGTTTTGACAAAGCAGAAGCGTTTGCAATAACTTTAGAAAAACAAGGCGGCAGCGATGCGCCAACGCTCGATAAAATGTATGTGCTTGGAACTTTGTAATACATGAAGCGATGATGTTTTTAAAATTGGTGAGGTTTCCAAATTTAATCATCGTTGCGCTTACCCAATTTTTTTTGCAAGCAGTAGTTCGTCTTTCCATACGTTCAAACCTACCCATCGAATTAGTTTTAAACAATCTTCAATTTGCTATTTTTGTTTTAGCAACCGTTTGCGTCACTGCTGCGGGTTATGTCATTAACGATATTTACGATATTGATATTGACGCGCACAACAAACCCGAATACAAACAAATCGTCGGTCGTCAAATTTCTAAGCGCCGCGCAACACTTCTCTATTTTATTTTAATTGGTTTCGGTAGCATTTTAAGTTTTGAAGTTGCCAACGTGACTAACCATTTCGATCAACTTTGGCTTTTACCGACATTTGTTTTTGGATTATGGTTATACGCTGCGCATCTCAAAAAATCATTTTTGCTCGGTAATTTGTTTGTCGCGATTTTTTGCGCAGCGGTGGCTTGGATAATTTTTTACGCACAAAATTTAAATTCTGATACGCGCACGCACCTGAATCCAAATTCTTATAACCAGTTCTTTTTTATTTTTTTTGGATATTCTATACTCGCTTTTATTTCAACACTCCTCCGCGAAATTATTAAAGATGCCGAAGATGCAAATGGCGATGCGCAATTTGGCGCGCGCACTTTACCTATAGTTTTAGGCATTGCAAAAACAAAATTTATTTGCTACGCGTTAGCATTGATTTTTATTACCACAATAATTTATTTCGGTTTTATTTTTAAATCATCAATGATTAAGTTTACAATCTGGCAAACGACAAACTTTTTTGTTTTTTATTTGTGCTACTTTGTTTACAAAGCAAATTCTCCTAACGATTGGCACACAGCAGCTACTTTTGCAAAAGTGGTGATGTTGGTCGGTTTAATTTTTGTTCTGCTTTTATTAATTTAAGATGAATGCGGAGTTAAAGTTTTAATAATTCAAAGTTCAATCTCACATTATCTCAAATATGTTCCTTCAAGAAAAAATTAATGCTTTAGAAATAATTTTAGCATCGCAATCGCCGCGCCGCGCACAACTTTTGCGAGAATCGGGTTTTGAGAATATACAAATTGCGCCTGCCGATGTGGATGAAACGGTACCTGAAGGAATGCCACACATGGATGTAGCATTGCATTTAGCACAAAAAAAAGCGCATCATCAAAAATATTTATTGCGACCTAATGCTATTATAATTGCTGCCGACACTGTTGTGATTGTTCCGAACAAGTCAAGAACACAATCAGGTACACAAATTTTAAATAAACCGCAGAATAGAGATGAAGCAGTTGCGATGCTAAAATTATTGAGTGGCAAAAAACATCAAGTGGTTACAGGTGTTTGTGTCGTTTCCGAAAACTTTGAGGACGCTATTAGTGCTATAACCGAAGTTCAATTTGAAAAAATGGCAGACACGGAAATCGAATTTTATGTTGATAATTATAAACCGTATGATAAAGCTGGAGCTTATGCTGTGCAAGAATGGATTGGGCATTGCAAAATAAAAGCAATTAAAGGCACTTATTCAAACGTTATGGGACTTCCGATGTACGATTTGTATAAAATTTTGCAACGTTATTTGTAAATTCAACCCGAATTTGAATACTTTTATAAACCACTTCTAAAAAACTTAAAATGGACAGACGCAGTTTTACAAAAAATTCAGCTCTTGCCGTTGGTGCAATGGCTTTCAGCGCAAAATCATACGCGCGTATTCTCGGTGCGAACGACCGTGTTCGGTTAGGAGTTGTCGGATTTTCTGACAGATTCCGAAATTCACTCGCGCCAGCATTCTTTAGACACAATAAAGAACTCAATTTCGATATTGTCGCCGTTTCCGATTTATGGAAAAAAAGGCGATTGGAAGGCGTTGATTTTTTGAAAGCGAAGATGAATCAAGACATTACGCCATGTAGAAATAACGATGAACTGTACGCCCTCAAAAATATTGACGGCGTTTTCATCAGTACCGCTGATTTTCAACACGCACTTCTAGCCATTGAAGCCGTTAACGCCAAAAAAGATGTGTATTGCGAAAAACCTTTTGCCGAAACGATGGAAGATAATCGCGCCGCATTGAAAGTAATTCAAGCATCCGATAGGATTGTACAAATTGGTTCTCAACGCAGAAGCGGACCTAATTACGCCGCTGCCGCCGAGTTTGTGCAATCGGGAAAATTTGGACCCATCACAATGGTTGAACTCACTTGGAATGTTAATCAACCAGGACGCTGGAGAAGACCTGATTTAGTAGCGCAATGCAAAGAAGCCGATTTAGATTGGAAACGCTTTTTGCTCAATCGTCCGTATGAAGCATTCGATCCAAGAAAATATTTAGAATACCGTTTGTTCTGGCCTTTTTCATCGGGTATGCCTGGCCAATGGATGAGTCACCAAATTGATACCGTGCATTGGTTCAGTCAATTGCCGCATCCGCGCAGTGTAACAGCCAACGGAGGTGTTTATTTCTGGAAAGATGGCAGAAAAAATTGGGACACAACAACGGCTGTTTTCGATTACGGTCCGATAAACGATCCGACAACAGGTTTTCAAGTAGTTTTTTCTTCACGCATGCACAATGGCGACGATAACCCAGGCGAAATTTATTATTCTAATGGTGGTGAGCTTAATCTGATGACCAACAAAATTTCGCCAACTGGTGGTTTGCGCGAAAACATGGCAGCCGCGATGAACATGAAAGCTAATTTGCTTCCCGAAATTAGTCTTAATAATATTAAAGTTGCAACAGGCGCAAACACAGGCGAAGATGTTTTGACGTTGAATCATGTGCGCAATTGGATGGAATGCGTGAAATCGCGGAAGCAACCAAACGCACCCGTTCAAGCAGGTTATAACCATTCCATTGCAACCATTATGACAAACGCTGCCGTACATACAGGTGCAAAAGTTACTTTCGACGAGAATAAACAAGAAGTTATGGCGAACGGGAAAGTGTTTAAGTATTGATGCTTAAAAGTGAAAAATACGCATCGGATTTAGTAAATTTTCTGGGGTTCATAAAATTAAAATTCCATAAATTGGACGAAATCAATTTTGATTTAATTATTTCGATTTTCCTTTTATTGAGTTTAACTTTGCAATGAGAATACAATATGGCAAGAGATAAATTTCACAATGAAGTGCGTGTGGCTCTTGAAAAAGAAGGTTGGACAATTACGCATGATCCGTTTAAACTAATGATTGGTCAGCGTAGAGGATATATTGATTTAGGTTCCGAAATTATTGGTGCTGAAAAAGATAATCAAAAAATTGCTATTGAAATTAAAAGTTTTATCGGTCTTTCTGACCTTGATCAATTTGAAGATGCCTTGGGTCAATTTTTAATATACTTATTTGCGCTCAGAAAAATTGAAGAAGACCGAGTTTTATATTTAGGCATTACTCGAGATTTTTATGAGAACTTTTTTAGCGACCCGTTTTTTGTAGAATTATGTTTGTTTTACAAAGTTAAAATTTTAGTTTACAACGAAATAAAAGCTGTCATCAACAAATGGATAAATTAAATACTTATCGCGCCATCATTCAAGCGGTTGTCACAGAAATCGCTGAAATGATACCGTCTGATAAAAACTCGGAAACGCAATTGATTATGGATAGGGAAGGAGGACATTACGTTCTTTTTTCCATTGGGTGGCAAGGAATTATGCGCGAGTATCTTCCTTTTGTGCATATTGATATTAAACCAGATGGTAAAGTTTGGATTCAACACGACGGTACTGATTTAAAAATAGCTCTGTTATTGGCTGAAAAAGGTATTGCAAAGCACGATATTGTTTTGGCTTTTCAATCGTTGAATCGAAGAAAACTATTGCCTGAATTTGCCTTAAACTAATTGGATTTTAAAAACGAAATTCCTTTATGATTTAGAAAATTTAAAAAGATTTAAAACTAAAATATTACTCCAAATTTTCAATTAAAAGGTTTTTAAGTTTAAATAATCTTTGTTTACTTTGTCAATAGCGAGTTAGATTTATTAAACTTAAAGCATCTAATTTCGTTGAATAACCCATGGAATTAATATCGGTCAACAATGTGCAAGAAGCGCATTTAATTAAGCAAACTTTGGCGATGCACGATATTGAAGCGCAACTCATTGACGAATATATCGTTCAGACGGCGCCGTATTTGAGTAATGCGATAGGCGGTATAAAAATCGTAGTCGCCGATGCCGATTTTTTTGATGCCGAAGAAGTTTTATCTGTACAGTTAGGCATTACTGCGCCACGCCTTAAAAAAGCGACGGGTTACGAAGAAAATATTTTAAACGTCACGCGCACTATACCGATTCTTAAAAATTTCGCGCCCATTATTCAAATACTTTTCGCACTTTTAATTATTTTATTTTTAATTGCTGTGAGTGTTATTTTTTATTCAACAACGACATTTAAGTATCAAAAATAAATGGGCGTTATTCAACGGCAAGGTTTTAAGCAAAGTATAATAAGTTATGTAGCCGTATTAGTAGGTGCTTGTAGCGTTGTTCTTATCTATCCGCTCATTGATGCGGAAAAGTTAGGCATTCTCCAATTCACAATTAATACGGCTTTACTTTTTGCACCTTTCGCAAGTTTCGGTATGACAGCCGCAGCGACGCGTTTTTTTCCAGAGTTTAAAGACGCAGATAATAAACATAATGGTTTTCTTTTTCTTATTTCAGCCGTTGCATTTCTCAGTGCAGTTATTTTTTTAGTACCGATATATTTATTCAGAAATTCTTTCGCGCATTTTTTCGGAAAAGATGCTTCCGTTTTTCTCACAACGCTACCTTATATATTGGTGTTTTCGATCGTGAATGTTTATATCATTTTATTTATGGTATATGCCTCGTTATTCAATCGGATTGTTGTGCCGAGTATTCTTCAAAACTTATTACCCAAAATTACGCAACCCATTTTTGTTCTGCTGTGCTGGTACGGTATTTTTAGTTTTAAATCAATTTTAGATGCAACGGGTGTGGTTCTAATTATCACACTACTCGGAATGATAATTTACGTTTATGGTTTAAAACAATTTTTTTTTAAACCACAATGGAAAAAATATAGTCGTGAAAAAGTATTTAGAATTTTACAATACTCAGGTTTTAGCGTTCTCATTGCCACGGGTTCTTTGCTTTCGAGTCGCATAGATCAATTTTTTATCGTTCCGATTTTAAGTTTTTCTGCGCTCGCTATTTTTAATTTTGGAATGTTTATTTCGGAAGCGTTAGACGTGCCACGAAAAGCGATTACGAGTATAGCGAATCCATTAATTTCGGAAGCGATGAATAAAAAAGATTATCCTGCCGTATTGGTTCTTTATAAAAAAAGTTGCGACGTGCTTTTAGCTGTCGGTGTACTTCTTTTTATTTTGGTGATTTTGAATATGGATTCGCTTTTCAACTTGATGTTAAAAAATGGCGAAGTGTATCGCACAGGAAAAAATGTGATTGTACTTTTGTGTCTTTCGCGATTGATTGACATGGGAACTGGTGTAAACGGTGAGATTATTGCGTACTCGCACTTGTTTAGATATAATTTGTATACGCTCAGTTTTTTAGCAACACTCACTATTTTTTTAAATTGGCTGCTTGTTCCGCGCATCGGAATCACAGGTTCAGCTTTAGCGACGTGCCTTTCGATGTTGTTTTTTAATGTGTGGCGTGTAGCTTTGGTGTGGCGAAATTTTAAATTATATCCTTTTCATCTCGGAATGTTTAAAGTGATGGTACTTGGTGTAGTTTGTTTTTTTGTTGGAAATCTCAATTTCTTATTTTGGTAAATACCAAGAATAGTTCTTTAGAACCATGTCTAATAAAAACATCTTGTTGATATTTTTTTACGGAGCGCTGTTGTGTGTTCTGCGTATGGTGTGTGTGTTATTTATTTTAATCTTTCAGAGGACGCGACAGAGCTTTATCAGGGAATAAGGAATAAAAATTAATTTATGATAACAGTTGGCATTATCGGATTCGGTCTTTCAGGTCGCTATTTACAAGCACCATTTTTTTTAACGAGCCCTAATTTTAAATTAAAAACTATTGTATCCGTTCATCAGAATGCGACGGCGGTTTATCCGTCTGTTCAGACAGAGCGCGCGTTTGAATCGTTATTGAACGATTCGGAAATTGATTTAATTTCTATTTGCTCACCGAACGAAACGCATTTCGATTACGTGCAGCGTGCACTTTTAGCCGATAAACACGTATTGGTTGAAAAACCATTTGTCGCAACGGCTGAACAAGCCGAAACTCTGATTGCGTTGGCGCGCACGCAAGGCAAACATTTATTTGTTTTTCAGAATCGTCGTTTCGATTCCGATTTTTTAACCGTAAGGCGCGTTATCGAAAATAATTTACTTGGCGATATCCTTAGTTTCGATGTGCATTTCAATCGG
>ENA-OFCD01001112-OFCD01001112.1-metagenomes-genome-assembly--contig:-NODE-1112-length-14749-cov-3.096366_pt1 | contig 14749 bp, 16 predicted proteins | sample MGYA00153392_OFCD01 | MGnify analysis MGYA00153392 | reverse complement strand
CGCCGCCCTGCAGAACAAGCAGGTGGGCCGGATCATCCTGACCCGGCCTGCGGTCGAGGCCGGCGAGCGGCTCGGCTTCCTCCCTGGCACGCTTAATGACAAGATCGACCCCTACCTCCGGCCGCTGTACGACGCGTTGCACGACATGGTCGACCCCGAGTCGATCCCGCGACTGCTGGCGGCAGGCACGATCGAGGTGGCTCCGCTCGGCTATATGCGGGGACGAACCCTCAGCGACGCCTTCATCATCCTGGACGAGGCGCAGAACACCTCGCAGGAGCAGATGAAGATGTTCCTGACCCGTCTGGGCTTTGGTTCCAAGATGGTCGTGACCGGTGACGTGACGCAGATCGACCTGCCTACGGGAACGCCATCGGGGCTCAAGGTGGTCCGCGAGGTCCTGGTTGGAGTCGAGGACGTGCACTTCGCTGAGCTGACCTCTCACGACGTCGTGCGTCATCGCCTGGTCGGGGCCATCGTCGAGGCGTATGAGCACTGGTCCCACCCCGAGGTCAAGGCGGTGAACGCCCGTGAGCATCGACGTTCTTAACGAGAGCGAGTTCGCACTCGACGAGATGGAGCTCGTGGCCTGCGCGAGGTACGTCATGGGCGAGATGAAGGTGCACCCGCAGGCGGACCTGTGTCTCAAGCTCGTGGATGAGTCGGTCATGGAGGTTCTTCACCGGCAGTGGATGGACCTGCCCGGCCCCACCGATGTCATGAGCTTCCCGATGGACGAGCTTCGGCCCGGCAGGGATGGCCAGGAACCGGCCGACGGGGTGCTCGGCGACATCGTGCTGTGTCCTTCTGTGGCCGGGCGTCAGGCGGTCGAGGCCGGTCATGCCACAGAGGAGGAGCTCCTGCTTCTGCTGACCCACGGCATCCTGCATCTGCTGGGCTACGACCATGCCGAACCTGACCCAAAACGCGAGATGTTCGAGCTTCAGCGCACCCTGCTCCTGACGTTCCTCGCTGGCCGCGGCCGCCGCGCCGCCATCTGACCCCCGACGCCTCCCCCCTGCCATGGTCACCAAGCTCATCTTTGCGGCGTTGGTCAGCATCTTGGTCGCGTTCGTGATCGCAGCCGCCGAGGCATCCCTCTCGAGGCTCTCTCGCCATCGCGCGGGTGAGCTCTTCGCGGAGGCCCGGCGAGGCGCGTCGGCGCTGGCGACCATCCTCGCCGACAGCGCGGCATACCTGTCCGTGGCGTCGTTCGTGCGGGTCGCGGCAGAGGCAACGACGGCCGTCTTGATCACGCTGGCCGTGGTCGATGCTGTCGACGGCTTCTGGCCGGACCTGTTGATCTCCATCGGGGTGATGGTGGTCGTCTCCTTCGTCATCGTCGGGGTCTCACCACGGACGCTGGGCCGCCAGCATGCCGACCGGGTGGCGTTGCTCTCTGCGCCGATCCTGGTCCTGCTACGCCGGGTGCTCGGCCCCGTGGCGCGCCTGCTGGTGATGATCGCCAACGCCGTGACCCCGGGGCGCGGTTATCGGGACGGGCCGTTCGAGTCAGAGGCCGAGCTGCGCGACCTCGTCGACCTGGCGGGGGAGAGCTCCATGATCGAGGCAGCGGAACGCCAGATGATCCACTCGGTCTTCGAGCTGGGTGACACGGTCGCCCGCGAGGTGATGGTGCCGCGCACCGACATGGTGACCGTGGATCAGGACAGAACGCTCCGTCAGGCCATGTCCTTGTTCCTGCGGTCCGGGTTCTCGCGGATCCCGGTGGTCGGTGAAGGGCCGGACGATGTCCTAGGGCTGCTCTACTTCAAGGATGTGGCGCGTCGCGTCTACGCCGATGCCGCTGCTTCCGCCATGCCGGCACATCAGGAGATGCGGCCGGCGAAGTACATCCCCGAGAGCAAGCCGATCGATGACCTGCTGCGCGAGATGCAGCGGGACCAGAACCATTTTGCCATCGTCATTGACGAATACGGCGGAACCGCGGGCCTGGTCACACTCGAGGACATCCTCGAGGAGATCGTCGGTGACATCCGCGACGAGCACGACACCGAAGCGCAGATCGAGGAGACGCCCGAGGGTCGTGTGCTCGCCGACGCGTCCGTGTCGCTCGCGGATCTCTCGGCGCACTTGAAGCGAGAGATCCCCGCAGACGGAGACTTCGAGTCACTCGGCGGACTGCTCGTGCACCGCGCCGGCAGGGTCCCCGAGGTCGGCGCGACCTTGGAGCTCGATGGCATCACCTTCATCGTGCGCGAGGCCGACGAGACACGCGTGGTGAAGGTCGAGATCGTTTGGCCTGCGGCATGAGACTCCCGTCTCCATTGCCCGCGACGCTCAGGTACGTGGGTGTGCAAGGCTCGCGCGCCGCACCTTTCGGACTCGCCTTCACGACCGACGCGACGGACCTCGTGATCGCGCCGAGTGCGTCTGAGCTCGACGCGATCGCCGCAGAGCTTCCCGCGCCAGAGACTTTGACGGCGAACACTCTGGTCGTGTTGTTACCTGCTGCGACGAGCGGCGGCTTGCGCGCGCTCTTCACCACGACGAAGACTGCGTCACGCGCCGCGCGCTCAGCTGCACTTCTCGCGCGCGGCTATGTCGCGCTCGGTGCGTGCCTCGACCCTCACACGAAGTTGGACCTCGTGTGGGGTCGTGCGTAGCTCCGCGATCAGATCTTCTCGAGACCCTTGGTGAGGCGCTCCGCGAGCTCCTTGAGGCCGGGCTTCTTGTCCTCGGCGACGGTCCCCTCCGGCGCGGGGCCTTCGCCGTTGATCTCGGTGAGCATGTCGTTCAGCTTGAAACCGAGCTGTGCGGCCTGCGATTTCGTATCCGCGGGACACACGGCGTCGAAGCTCGTGGGCGAGACGTACACTGCCGCGGGTTGATCGAGGCTCCCGCTCTTGTACTTGGGCACTCCGACGTTGGCGCCTTGGAACGTCGCCTTGTAGTCGTCCTTGATCGTGGGCCAGTCTCCGTTGAACGAGATCGGCGGGTTCAAAGGCGCGATGTTGGCGACGTAGTTTCCGGCGCCGTCTTTTCCGGACGGCCCTCCGAGCAGCACGATTTGCCCGATTGAGTGCGTACCCGCCTGGCTCGCAGTGAGCTGTTCCGTGAGCGGCTTCTTGAGCTTCGTGAGCAGGTTCTTGAGCGCGGTCTTGTGATCGTTCAGCGCCGCGACGCCCGCCACGAAGGTGAACAGATCCTTGGAGACGTCTTGCGGCATCCCCTTGAAGCGCCTGCCCGCGAGCTTCGAGCCGTCGAAGTCGACGATGAGGCCGCCGAGGTCTGTGTCGAGTTTGTCCGGGAATTTGCGATCTTTCGCTTCCTTCGCCGTGAGCATGCCCTTGCCCTCTTGGATCTTCTTGGCGATCGCGTCGAGCTGGGTCTTTGACTTCTCGATGTCCGCCTTGATGTCTTGCGCGTCGAGGTGCGACTGCTGGCGATCTTGGCTCTGTTGAGAGGCGCCTCCGCCGACGTAGCCGACGCCAGCGAAGATCAACGATGCGATCAGCGCGACGACGAAGCCGCGGTTTCGCGACTTCTTCACGGCCTCTTGCACCACCATATCGTCGATTTCGATACGCTGAGGCTGCGGAGGCGGCATGGACCGCACGAGCTCTGGCTTGGACGCCATGGCCGCAGCGAGCGGGTTCGACGGATCGGCTCCGACCTTGATGCCCGGAGGCACCGGCAGACCTACGCTAGGCGCGAAGGGAGTCATTGCAGCCGCTTCGGGCGGCGGCAGTCCACCCAAGGGTGCGGGCGTGGCTCCAGCATCCTTTTTTCCGAGGCGTGCCTTTAGATCGATCTTCGGCTTCTTCTCTTCGGCCATCCGAGCTTCCTCATCATCCGACTACGTTCGGGTACTGCGCGTTGGGCGCCAGCTGATTTCTGCCGCACGTTCGCGCGTGGTTCGGCGAGACGATAGTTACCTCGCACCTTCCATGTCAACGCGATGAGCCTCGCGACCGCGAATACCTGCGCGCCTCTCCGAAAACTTGTCGCGCTACGCACACACACCTACACTCTGAATCCTTCGGAGGTCTTCATGGATGACGTCGCTCTCAACCGCCGTGAACAGTCGCGCGCCATGATCGCCACGCCGATCTGGCTCAACAAATACATCGAGGGGTTCCCCTACGTCGCCGAGCTCGTCGACATCTCTGCCGACGGAATGCGGATCCGCACCACGCTCGAGCCCAACGTTGACGTAGACTCCTTCTCCGTCGAGCTCGGTGTCCCGGGCATGGCGAATCGGATTTGGTTATGGGCCAAGCGCGTGAGACGAGACGGCAAGTTCGAGGCGCTCAAGTTCATGGGCACCGAGCTGCTGGATCGCGCGTACTTGTCGCAGCTCGCGCGTTGGCACGCGCAGGTACGCTCGCCGGGCTGATTTCAGCCGGATTCGTCGCTTGCCACGACAAAGACGAAACGGCGCCGAAGGTCAGCGCCGACGATGAGAAGAGACGCGACGCGGACTCACTCGCCTCGGCGCTCGAGGCGGACGACGCTCTCGATCGACTCCTCAAGCAGGCCGACGATCTCTCGTCGAAAGGCAGCGACACTGCCGCCGCCGCGCTCCTCGACGACAAGGCGCAGGGCGCTGCCACCGTCGCCCTCGCCCGAGCGGAAGCGCTTGAAGCGAAGACCGCGTGGGGCAAAGAGCACAAGGATCGCTTGGTGAAACTCATCGGTGATCGCAAGGCGGAGGTCCCGCGCTACGCAGCGGCGCTGCGGTCGGGAGACTTTGAAGCCCGCCTCGACGTGCTGCAAAAGCAGGTCGAGCAAGAGAAGCGCGCGCTCGATCTCGCGAACGAGATCCGCGCAGCCAAGGGTGGGTAGATGCCTTCCGTATTGGTCATCGACAACTACGACTCGTTCACGTTCAACCTCGTGCAATACCTCGGCGAGCTCGGCGCCGACGTCACGGTCGTGTTGAACGATCGCATCGACGTCGCCGGCATCGAGGCTCACCGCCCCGACGGCCTGCTGATTTCGCCGGGACCCTGCACGCCGCGCGAAGCGGGCGTTTCAGTGGACTCCATTCAAAATCTTTCTGGCCGCGTTCCTATCTTCGGCGTGTGCCTCGGTCATCAGGCGATCGGCGCCGCGTTCGGCGGCGATGTGGTGCGCGCTGACCGACTGATGCATGGCAAGACTTCCCCCATCCTGCACGACGGGCAGGGTATCTTCGACGGGCTCCCCTCCCCTTTCGATGCGACCCGCTATCACTCGCTGGTCGTTGCACGCGACACACTGCCGAAATGCCTCAAAATCACGGCGTGGACGGCAGAGGGCGAGATCATGGCACTGCGGCACGAGACCCTCGACGTCGTGGGTGTGCAGTTTCACCCCGAGAGCATTCTCACGACCCACGGCAAGCAGCTCGTCAGCAACTGGGTGGCCGGGCTGTGACCCTCGCGTTCAACGAGACGCTGGGTAGGCTTCTCGCGTCGCGCTCCTCCGAGCCAGACCTCGTGCGCGATTCGTTCGAAGAGATTTTGAGCGGGCGGTGGACCCCCGTGCAGGTCGGAGCCTTCGCCGCGGTGCTCCGCGCACGCGGGGAGAGCGCCGACGAGATCACCGAAGCCGCGCGGGCCCTGCGGAGCGCCATGACCCCCGTGGAGCACGGGCTGACGGGCACCGTGATCGACACGTGTGGCACCGGTGGAGACGGCGCAGGCACGCTCAATGTCTCCACCGCGGCAGCGATCATCGTCGCGGCGTGCGGCGTGCACGTCGCCAAACACGGCAACCGGTCGATCTCCAGCCGCTCAGGCAGCGCAGACGTCGTGGTCGCGCTCGGGATACCGCTGGAGATTGATGTGGCGCGACAGGCTGAAATCCTGAGCGAAGCACGCATCGCGTTCTTGTTCGCTCCCGCGCACCACCCTGCGCTCAAGCATGCCGCGCAGGCGCGACGGGAGCTCGGCGTGCGGACGATCTTCAACGCGCTTGGCCCTGTCTGCAACCCCGGACGAGCGACCCACCAGCTGATCGGCGTCTACGATGACGCGCTCCGGCCCGTGCTTGCGCGCGTGCTCGCCAAGCTCGGATGCGTGCGCGCTTGGGTCGTGCGGAGCGCCGACGGCTTGGACGAGCTGAGCCCGGCGGCGGAGACGCTCGTGAGCGAAGTGGTCGGCGAAGTCGTGACGGAGCGCGTCGTCTCTCCAGAAGAATTCGGCTTCGCTCGAAGCGATTTGTCGGTGCTCGCCGGAGGAGACGCAGACACCAACGCGCGTGCGATCATCGACGTGATTGAAGGAAGACCCCACGTCGCCACGGACGCGATCTTCCTCAACGCGGGAGCAGCGCTCTACATCGCCGGCGCTGGCGACACCCCGAGAGCCGCCGCCGAGATGGCACGCGAGTCCATCAAAACAGGGGCAGCGGCCCGTACTTTGGAAAAGTGGCGCGCACTCGCGAACGGCAAGGCTCGTCCGTGAGCGGCGTATTGGACAAGATCCTCGCGAGCAAACGCGCGGAGATCGCGAGCCTCGGGCCACCCAAGACGACAGCGCCACGACGCTTTGCCGTGGACGTTCGAGCTTCTCTTCGAACGAAAAGCGCGCTGGCGCTGATCCTCGAGATCAAGAAGCGCAGCCCCTCGGCCGGGCTCCTCTCGACGGCGCTCTCGGTCGGTGAGCGCGCCTGCGTCTACGCCCGAGGCGGCGCGGCGATGGTCAGCGTGCTCTGCGACGCGCCCTTCTTCGGAGGCTCTTGGGACGACCTCGCGGAGGCGAGGCGCGCCCTCGACACGGCCGGTTCGTCGACGCCTCTGTTGGCCAAGGAGTTCATCCTCGAGCCGGCGCAGCTCGATCACGCGCGCGCGAACGGCGCGGACGCGGCGTTGGTGATCGTGCGCCTTGCGCCCGAGAGGGTCCGGATGCTCGTCGAAGAGGCCTTGAAGAGGGACCTCGAGCCGCTCGTGGAGGTGGCGAACGAGGACGAGCTGCGCGTCGCGCTCGACGCGGGGGCGAGGATGGTGGGCGTGAACGCGCGGGACCTCGACACGCTGCAGATGGATGCGGTGCGTGCGGCCCGCGTGCGTGCGTCGATCCCCGACGAGGTCATCGCGGTTCACCTCTCGGGTCTGCGGCGCCCCGAGGACGTCGCCGAGCTCGCAAGGGCGCGGGCGCACGCCGCCCTCATTGGCGAGGCGCTGATGCGCGAAGACGATCCAACCGATCTTTTGAAGCGAATGAAAGCGGCCGCGGATTTTTACCTGCCCACGACAGAGTGATACCGTTACGGAGTCGTGCAGCTGGACTCCGCCATCGACGCTTTCCTCGATCACCTACGGGTGGAGCGCGCGCTCGCGAAGAATTCGCTCGAAGCGTACGCGCACGACCTGGGCATGCTTTTGTCGCACGTAGGCGTTGATAGGCCCCTTGAATCCCTGGGCACCGACGAGATCACCTCGCTGCTGATGGCGAACCTCGAACGCGGAATCGGCGCACGGTCGAGCGCACGCCACCTCTCCGCGCTCCGTGGCTTTTTCAAGTTTTGCAAGCGTGAGCGGCTCATGCTTCGCGACCCGACTGCGCTCGTCGATCGGCCCCGCTTACAAAAACGCCTGCCCCGCGTGCTTTCGTTTCAAGAGATCGAGCGTCTCCTCGCGGCACCCGATCCGAAGACCCACCGTGGGGCGCGAGACGCCGCGATGATGCAGTTGATGTACGCGTCTGGGCTGCGTGTCTCGGAGCTCGTCGGGCTGCGCGTCCCGGACCTGGACACGGAGCGCGGGCTCGTCTCGGCGTTCGGCAAAGGGAGCAAGCGGCGGCTCGTGCCGGTCGGTGAGGTCGCGCTCCTCGCTCTGTCGCAGTACTTGCGCGACGTGAGGCCGCTCGTGCTGCGGGGCCGGGAGTGCAACGCGCTGTTTTTGTCGCCGAGCGCGCGACCTTTGACGCGTCAAGGGTTCTGGAAAATCATCAAGCGCTACGCGCGGGCGGCCGGCATCATGACCCCGGTCTCCCCGCACAAGTTGCGCCACTCGTTCGCGACGCACCTCCTCCAAGGGGGCGCCGATCTGCGCGCCGTGCAGGCGATGCTCGGCCACGCGGACCTTGGGACTACCGAGGTCTACACCCACGTCGCGGCGGACCACGTTCGTGCGGCGCACGCGAAGTCACACCCACGCGCGTGAAGACTGTCGCTCCGTGCTAGCGTCATGACGTGCGCGAGACATTCTCCGTTCACGAGCCAGAGCCCTCGCGAGAGACACCGCTGCTGGTCGAGGTGCCGCACGCGGGACTCGACGTCCCCGCGGAGCTGTCTGGCAGCCTGCTCGCGACTGCGCGGTCCATCGCGCGCGACGCGGATCTCTACGTCGACGGGCTCTACCAAGACGCTCCGACGGAGGGCGCCACGCTGATCGTCAGTCACGTGTCGCGGTACGTCGTCGATCTCAATCGAGGAGAGGTGGACATCGACAGTGAGTCGGTCGTCGGTGGGCGACCCCATCCGAAGGCGCCGCGCGGCCTGATTTGGCGCCTCTCGACGGATGCCGAGCCGTGCCTGCGTGCGCCGCTCACGGGCGCGGAGCTCTCCGCGCGGCTCGACCACGTGTATCGCCCGTACCATGCGCGAATCGTGGAGATCCTCGCACGAAAGCGCGAGAAGTTCGGGTTCGCGATCTTGCTCGCCGCGCACTCGATGCCGTCCGCGGGGAGGACGGCCCACGGCGACGCAGGGAACGTGCGCGCGGACGTCGTGCCTGGGACCCAAGGCCGAACCACCGCGGCGGCGGTGGTGATCGACGCCGTGGACGCGCACGCACGCCTCGCGAAGCTCAGCGTCAAACATGACGATCCCTACCGCGGAGGGTTCGCGACCCGACACTACGGTACGCCGCGCGAGTCCACGCACGCGGTGCAGGTGGAGCTCGCGCGGAGGCTCTACATGGATGAGACGACGCTCAAGCGCAGGCCCGCAGAGTTCGATGCAACACGCGCGTGGTGCCGCTCACTCACCCGCAAGCTCGGCGCTCTTGCCTTGGGCTGAGCTGTGCATCGACGCAAGATGGGGTAAGCTGCCGCCATTCGATGGCCTCCGCACCGACACCCGACGAGCGAGACTCGCGTCCGCCGATGTCGACGACGTCACTGCCCGAGACGCCGACGGACCCGCCACCATCACCGGTCAATCCGCCGATCCTCGCGAGCGACATCTTGATGGAGGACGTGGCCCCGCATCACCCTGCGGCGAACATCTTGCGCACGGCGCTCGGGTTCGTCGCGCTCTCTTTCGCGGCTCTCGGTGTGCTCGACGTCACGGGGGCGCTCAAAGCAGCGGGTGCGGGCGGCGAGTGGACCATGGCTACGGTCGCCGCTGTCTTGATGGTGTTTCCGCTCCCGTATGTGACGAGAGCCACGCTCGCTGCGCTGCTCGGGCTCGTCCCGCTCGCCATCGGCGCGTGCTCGCTGCCGGAGACCGCTTGGCATCGGGTCGCGATCGGTTTGCTCGCCGCTGTGTTGCCATGCGTCTTTTTCTTCCGCGCTCGCTACCGTGCGCTCGCGGCGGCGCGCGTCGTCCTCGCGGTGGCGTTCGTGATCGCTGCGCCAGGGCTGCTTTTTGCGGTGTCCAGCGCCTTGGACGCGAACGCACCGCTCGTGCTGCGCGTGGTCGATGGAGCGCTCGTTGCGGGCGCGCTCGCAGGGGCTTTCGGCTTCATGGGCGCGGAGACCACTGGAATGTGCGGGGTCTGGGCGAGCACCACGATTCTGCTGGTGGCGGCCCACGTCGCCACCGTGGCCTCGACAGCGGGCTGGCGTGTCGCGGTCAGCTCGGCGGTGATCGGTGCGGGCTGCTGCACGTTGGTCGCGCTCGCCGGGTTTCAGTTGCTCGCGACCGTGTTCGCAAACGCCGCGCGGAGGGTCGACATTCACCGCCCCGTCATGGAGTCGTCGTCGGCCTTCACAGACTAGAGTTGACATCACGACCCCCTTGGTCCAATTTGCGCGCTCCAAAAGCGCCAGCGTCTTAGCCGTCGGCTATGTTCGCGGCCTTTTTCCCCCTCATCTTCCTGGTTTCGTCAATGGCTCGAAGCGACATCACCGGCAAACGCAAGCTCAAGGCGCAGAACGTCTCGCACTCCAACATCAAGACGAAGCGCTGGCAGCATCTCAACATCCAGACGCGTCGCGTGTGGGTCCCTGAGCTCGCGCGCTTCGTGACGCTCAACCTGACGACGCGCGACATTCGCACGATCGACAAGATTGGCGTGACCGAGTACGCGAAACGCCACGGCGCGAAGCTCTAGAAGAGCTGTCTTTGACCGCCGTCCGCTGCGCCGTTCGAATGCAGTGGTGACGCCGCTGAGGTCGGGCGCAGTGCCTACCCATGCGACGCCGATCGAAGGACCGCCAGGACTTAGGACGGCCGCCGCCGTCTGCACCCTTCTTCGGTCACGTCGCCTGCGATCGAGACGTCCTGGGTGCAAGCGAGGACGGCGAGCGGCCGACCTTAGCGCAGCTCGCGTTGACGCCAACCCCTTCTATCCTTCACGATTCGCAGGGTGACGACGATCGACGAGACATTGCGAGGCGCGTGGATCGTGCAAGAGCATTCGCTGCGAGTGCTCGAGAGCGTGGTGCGCGCCTGCGAGGCGGATGGCGTGGCGGTGCTACCCGTGAAGGGCATCCTCTCTGCGCGAACGCTCTACGCCGACGTCGCGGAGCGCGTGATCTCGGACATCGACGTGCGCGTGCGCAAAGGAGACGTCGAACGCGTCGAGCGGATCGCGCGACGTGAAGGATGGACACTCGTGAATCGGATGTGGTCGTACGACAACCTCGTGCTCCGCGTGGATGGACGCTTCGTCGACGTGGAGGCGCACGTCGGTCCGCCTGGAGTCTGCGCTCTGACGATCGACACGATGATGTCGCGCGCGTCGCTCGAACGGCGCACGTTCGGGTTCCCTGCGCTCGTGGCCGATCCGCACGATCACGCCGTGCTCTTGCTGGTCAACGCGTTCAAGGACCACATGGCCACCGCGATGAGCTGGGCGATCGATGATCTCGTCCGCCTGATCCGCGCGCCTTGGTTCGACGAGTCTGTCTTGCTCGAGCGTGCCCGTGCAGCGAAAGTCGAGACCATCGTTTGGATCGTCGCCGAGTGGATGTCGCGCTTCATGTCCGACGAAGCGTGGGGCGCTCTGCGCGATCGCATCGGTCCGCCTCCGCGCACCGCGTTTGCTTCTGCTCACCTCTGGCTCGAGTCTCACAAGCGCGAGCTCCCGCTGCGCGTGCTGTCTCGCTTTGCGAGCGATCGCCCGAGGCTCTGGCTATCGGCGGCCAGTCACCTCGCTGCGTGGCAGGTGGAGGTCTGGTGGTCGCAGCTCGGGCCGAGGGCTTGGCGGCGAGGAGTCACCTCCCCGCCTCACCCCCGCTGACGTATGTCGTTGTGGTATCTTGCCGCGGCCGGACCATGAACAGCTCGCCGCCGCCCCGCATCCAATCGAACAAGAAGATGCGAAACGTCTTTCTGACCTACCGCCGCGTCTTCGTGATCGCAGCGCACCTCGCCATGTGGACGGCGTCGCTCTATGGGGCGTTTTTGCTGCGCTTCGAGTTCTCGATCCCTTCGCTGTACTTGCACAGCATCGCTCGCTGGCTCGTGCTGCTGCTCATCGTGCGGAGCGCCGTGCACCTCACGTTCGGCCTATTTCATGGCCTCTGGCGCTACTCGAGCTCGCGCGACCTCATCGCCCTCGTGAAGGCCTCGGTCGTCTCCACCGCGATGTTCGCGCTCGCGGTCTTCTTCATAGGACCCGCAGGCCTGCCGCGCACGGTCATCATCATGGACTGGCTAGGGAGCGTGCTCATCGTCGGCGGCGTGCGCTTCACTGTGCGCGCCATCCGAGAGATCGCGGTTCAAGTTGCCAAGCCTCCGCCGGAGGGTCGCAAGAAGATCCTGATCGTCGGCGCCGGCGACGCTGGCGAAATGTTGATGCGCGAGATCGTCCGCACGCACGCGGCCAAGTACGAGCCCGTCGGGTTCGTGGACGACAGCCAGATGAAGCTCGGCGAGCGCATCCACGGCTTGCCCGTGCTCGGCAAGATCGAGCGAGTGCCGGAGATCGTCCAGAACCTTGGCGTCGAAGAGGTCATCATCGCGATGCCGTCGCTCAACGGAAAAGAGATGCGGCGCATCGTCGAGCTGTGCACGCAAGCCAACGCCAGAGTGCGCACGCTCCCCGGTATGGATCGCCTCATCGACGGCCGCGTGACCGTGAGCCAGCTGCAGAGCGTCAAGATCGACGATCTCCTCGGGCGCGAGGCCGTCAAGCTGGACGCCGACGCCATCAGCGAGTTCGTCCGAGCGCGCGTCGTGCTGGTGACAGGAGCAGGTGGCAGCATCGGCTCCGAGCTTTGCCGCCAGATCGCGCGCTTCGGTCCACGCAAGATTTTGCTCGTGGAGCAGGCGGAGAACAACCTCTTTCACATCCACCGCAACCTCGTGCGCGAGTTCCCGGACGTCAGCGTGGTGCCGTGCGTCGCGGACATCTGCGACACCAAGCGCATGAGCACGCTGTTCGCCGAAGGAGCGCCGCAGGTCGTGTTCCACGCTGCAGCGCACAAGCACGTTCCGATGATGGAAGAGAACCCAGGCGAGGCGATCAAGAACAACGTCTTCGGCACCAAGAAGGTCGCGGACCTCGCGGACGAATACGGCGTCGAGAAGTTCGTGATGGTGTCGACCGACAAGGCCGTCAACCCGACGTCGGTCATGGGAGTGTCCAAGCGCTGCGCGGAGATCTACGTCCAGTCGCTCTCGCAGCGCAGCAAGACGCACTACGTGACCGTGCGGTTCGGCAACGTGCTGGGCAGCACCGGGTCCGTCGTGCCGCTGTTCCGCCGGCAGTTGGAGCGGGGCGGCCCGCTGACGGTCACGCACCCGGAGATGCAGCGGTATTTCATGACGGTGCGGGAGGCCGTGGGGCTGGTGCTGCAGGCCAGCGTGCTGGGCGTGGCCGGCGCGGCGCTGCCCGGCGCGGGCCAGGGCGGCATCTTCGTGCTGGACATGGGCGACCCCGTGCGGATCGTCGATCTGGCCCGGCAGATGATCCGCCTGGCCGGTTTGCAGCCCGCCGAGGGCGGGGACGCGCCGGGCAGCATACGCATTGAGTTCACGGGGCTGCGGCCGGGCGAAAAGTTGTACGAAGAGTTGTTCCATGGCAGTGAGCCGCCGGTGCCGACCGGGCATCCCGGCCTGCTGATGGCGACGCCGCGCACCGCCGACCCGGTCCTGGTGGGCGACGCCATCGACTGCATCGCCGGTGCTTGCCGGGCCGGGCAGCCGGGCGCGGCGCTGGACGTGCTGGGCCGCATGGTGCCGGAGTTCGACCATGCCCCACATGCGATGCCGGCGGGGGTTCCTGCCGCTGTTCCTGGAGAGTGATGCCGATGCGGGCCGTGTCCTGCTGCATGGCCGAGAGCAGTTCGGCGCTCTGGAAGGCCACACTCTCCAGGGCCGCGCGGGCGATGTGGGCCGCTGACGTGCCGCGCGTAATGCCCACCACCGTGCCGCGCGCATACGGGTCCCAGTACGGTGCGCCCAGCCCCACGAAGGCGGGCACCAGTACCACGCCGCCGCTGTCTGGCACGCGGGCCGCCAGTTCCTCCACTTCACTGGCGGAACGGATAATGCCCAGGCCGTCCCTTAGCCACTGCACCACCGCGCCCGCCACGAACACGCCGCCCTCCAGGGCGTAGGTGCGCTCGCCCGAGAGTTGCCAGCCCACGGTGGTCAGCAGCCGGTGCTGCGAATCTACCGCCTCCCGCCCGGTGTTAAGCAGCATGAAACAGCCGGTGCCGTAGGTGTTTTTCGCCATGCCCACATCCAGGCACGCCTGCCCAAAGGTTGCGGCCTGCTGGTCGCCCGCGATGCCTGCAATCGGCACCTGCGCGCCCAGCAGTCCGGCAGAGGTCTGGCCGTACACCTCGGAGCTGTTCCGTACCTCGGGCAGCAGTGAGCGTGGAATGCCCAGCAACTCCAGCAGGTCGTCGTCCCACTCGCCGGTGTGAATGTTGTACAGCAGCGTGCGGCTGGCGTTGCTGGCGTCGGTGATGTGCAGCTCGCCATCGGTCAGCTTGTAGACCAGCCAGGAATCGATGGTGCCGAAAGCCAGTTCGCCTGCCTCAGCCTTTGCCCGCGCCCTGGGCACATGTTCCAGCAGCCAGCGCACTTTTGTTCCCGAGAAGTAGGCGTCGAGCACCAGTCCGGTCCTGGCCAGGAACAGCGCCTCGTGCCCTGCCGCCCGAAGCTCGTCGCAGTAGGGGGCAGTGCGCCGGTCCTGCCAGACGACCGCGTTGTGAATGGGCTGTCCAGTCTTTCTGTCCCAGATCAGCGTGGTCTCGCGCTGGTTGGTGATCCCGATGGCCGCGACGTCGCTGGCCCGGATTCCGGCGCTGCTGAGCGCCTCCTGCATCACGCCGCTCTGTGTGCTCCAGATTTCAGAAGCGTCGTGCTCCACCCAGCCCGGTTGAGGAAAGTACTGGGTGAATTCCTTCTGTGCTCTCGAGCGGACGCTGCCGCCCCGGTCAAACACGATGGCGCGGCTGCTGGTGGTGCCCTGATCAAGCGCGAGAATGTACTGACTCATGTGTTCATGATGCTCCGGTGTACAGACATGGGGGGATGCCAGTCGGCGTGCAGAAGCTCGACTGGCCTGGAAGGAGACCGGGGTTCCCTCCAGACCCTTGAGTTCAGGCCAGTGGATTCAGGCCAGTGGATTCAGACCAGTAAATTCAGACCGATGAATTCAGGACCGCTACTTAAC
>ENA-OFCD01001111-OFCD01001111.1-metagenomes-genome-assembly--contig:-NODE-1111-length-14768-cov-4.389248_pt1 | contig 14768 bp, 8 predicted proteins | sample MGYA00153392_OFCD01 | MGnify analysis MGYA00153392 | reverse complement strand
CAGCGGAGGCTGGGACTGGATGCCGCGCGTCCCCGGCCTGAACATGGGCATCTATAAAGATGTCTATCTCAGCCGCACAAGCGACGTCTCGCTGGCAGATCCATGGGTGAGGACGGTTCTACTTTCGCGTGCCCGCGCCGACCTATCCGTCCAAGTCCAGCTCGCAGATTCCTCGGCCGCGCCGGTGGCGGGCGTGCTGTCCGGCGTGATCCAGCCCGGCGGTATCACGTTCTCGCGGGCCATCACGCTCGGCCCCGGCGAGTCGCGGATTGTGACGCTGGACGCGGCGGCGGTCCCCGCCCTCCGGGTCAGAAACCCGCGCCTCTGGTGGCCCAACGGCTACGGCGATCCGAGCCTTTACACCTGCCACCTGGCGTTCCGGGTCGGCGGGGCCGTTTCGGACGCCAAAACCGTGCGCTTCGGTATCCGCAAATATGCGTATGACACGGACGGCGGCGTCCTGCACTTCCACGTCAACGGCGTCCGCGTCTTCCCGAAAGGCGGCAGCTGGGGCATGGCGGAGTTCATGCTGCGCTGCCACGGCACGGACTACGACACGAGGCTGCGTTTCCACCGAGAGATGCACCTCAACATGATCCGCAACTGGATGGGCATGACGGCGGACGAGGCCTTTTACGACGCCTGTGACCGCACCGGCATGATGGTCTGGGACGAGTTCTGGCTCAACTCCGGCGGCGGCCTGCCTGGATTCCAGCTCTACATTGATGCCAACGGCGATGGCCAGGCTGACGGGATCCTGGTCGGCGAGAGTGTCTACGCCGGTGATTGGTGGCTGAACAACTCGGCCGCGAAGTTTGTGAAGGATGGCGCCCCCTCGCACACGGGAGGGTCCGGCAGTCTGAACCACGGCACTCTCGCACAGTGGCGCTTCGCCTTCCCCGACACGGTGGTGACGGCGTTCGGTTTCTCGCTCGGCTCCGGAGTGAAGGGTGACGGCGTGATCAACGCGATTAATTTCGCTGGAACGCGCTACCTGTTTGGAAAGCAGACGGTGCTCGACGGCAAGACGGACTGCAAGAACGACAGCTGGACGACCAGCACGAAGCCCGTGTTCACCAATCAGGGTGACTGCGTGAGTTACTTCACCGCGCGTAAGTAACCTTCGAGATCAGCATTTGGGGATGGGCAGGCAGATCACTTTTGCCGGCCCATTCCTGCAGTTCGGGCGGTGATGGGGAGGTTGTCCTCATCATCACATTCGCAGCGCAGAGTGCCATTTTGTTGCTCGGAAGTCAGTCCATTGCTCTTTGTGAGCGCGGTTTTAGGAGCGCGACATTCGTCGCTTCGTCGGCTGGGGCGAGTTTAATCGTTCTTCGCAAGATCGTGATGGCGGAAGTGCTGGGTGGTGTTTGCGCCGTTAAGGTACGTCGAGTTGCACGGAAGGCAGACGGGGTGGGGAGTGAGTAGCGGACCGTGTATCGCGGCCAGCACGGGCCAGACGGTGAATGAATCACGTCCAGATGGAGAACCCAGAACTGATCAGCCAGCCCCGGGCGTTCCACCACACTCGCTCACTGCTAGTTCAGTTCGACGACAGCCTGTGATTCCGCTTTGGGAGCGAGCTCCACTTGTCTCGACGCTGTGACGGCGCTGTAGCGGGCAAGTATCAGAGCGAGGGGGATGGCAGCGATTTGCGCAATCACGTTGACTGCGCCCCTGAAGTCGACGGGTTCACCGGCGCCGAGAGTGAGTCCTCCTGCTGTGTCGGCGGCGTGTTCTGAGTCGAGGGGAAGCCCGACGAAGACTGCGTACCCGTAGATGGCGATCAGCGCGACGCTGACGAGCAGTACGAGGTTGAGACCTCGGTCGTCGGCTCTGGTAAGCACTATTGCCGCGGCGCCCAGTTGAACGATTCCGGCGACCAGGAACCCGACGCCGAGGAGCGGGGATTCGCTGAAGTGTTGAGGCGAGAGGATCAGGTGGATGGAGGCGGCAGTGAGCAGGACGAGCGCGAGTAGCAGACGAATCAGCGGTTGTCTGTCCAGTGGAGTACTACGGTGTGGGGCGATCGCGGCCGCGATGAATAGAATTGCCGCGCCTGCTGCCATAACGTAAGGGCCGGGTCCGGCGCTGGGAACGGTAAGAGCGGCCGTGCTTCCGGGGTGTTCGATATATCCTGCGATCCGCCAACCGCTGTAGAGACTGTCGGCGAGGACGGCCGCAGACGCGACGAGGGCGATGGGTCGGAGGATTCGTGCGCCGCCGTGCCGTGCCGCGACGTACAGCACGCAGACCACGGCCACCATAATGCCGGCGAGGAAGCCGCCGTCGAGCGAGAGGCCGGGGACGGTCGTGAGCCCGTTGAATACGACCAACCAAGGCAGTGCTGCTCCGAGGACCATGAGGATCATGGCCGTGCCAATCAACGAGATGGTGAGTCCGCGCCGTGTTGCTACACGAATGGGGAGCAGTGGAGCGAGTGCGTGGGTAGTCATGGTGCGGCCCTTTCATGATGAGGGGCCCACCGGGGTCGCAGCATCACTGCGACCCCGGTGGGTTCACTGCCTTATTTGCGCGGACCGACTACGTTGAAGAACAGGTAGAGGTTCGTCGGGATGGGACCGACTACACCGCTACCCGGGGTGTTGATTAGGGCATCCATCGTCGCCTGGGACTTGCCTGCGGCGAGTTTCGCCCAAGCCGCCTGATTGGTGACGGCGACAATTTTCACATCCCACCATCCGCCCGCGTTTCCGTCGAGAATGTGACTGTGGGCCGGAAGGGACACGTTATTCACCGAGATACCCGATGTTGCTCCGAGAGCGCCATAGATCCTCGACAGGTCGATGTTCAACGGGTGATTCGGGCAACTCGCGACCCCACACATGGGTGCGGGGCTCGGGTTGGGGAACAGCGGTGTCAGCACGTACAGAACGGACCGACCGGCGTTAGCTACCGGGCCGACGTTCGAGTCCTGTCCGACCTCGCAACCGCTTGGCGCAGCCGATGTGACGCTTTTGTCGCAGAAGAAGTTTTGCGGGTACTGAATCGTCACCGTCTGCCCGTTGCTCCATGCGGGTGTCTGAGCGGAGGAGACGGGTTGCACCGTCGAGCCTGACGCGAAAGCCGCCGTTCCTATCGATAGCGACGCGACGAGCAGACCGGTGAACAACGACGCCACAGCGCCGAAGCGGCGGCTTCGCCTGAGTTTGAATTTTTCCACGATGACAAATTCCTTTCACATGCGCGGCCTCGGGGGGGACAAACACGTTTCGCCTTCGAATGCAGGAGTAAGCGACCGCGGACTCAACTTTGATTCTCGGTAATGCCTCTTCGGCGCGAACATCGAATCAGATTGGTGGAGGTCCACTTTCTCGGCAAACTGTCAAGCCTCGATGGGGTGCAGCCCAGTGGAATATCCGTGCTGGGCCGCCACGGTCCCCATCCTCTTACCGGGGAATCGAGAGCACTGCTTCACCCCAGAACAGTTGCGAAGCGGCACGGGGCCATTTCTGGAGACCCAAAAAAGCGCACGATTCCTGGGCGAGAGAGTCTTTTCTCGTATTTTGCTTATTGCCTACATCAGCGTTGCGTGCTTGGATTTGGGTGGCACCCGATTGAGTGCCGCCCTCTGTCCTGAAGGGGTTGAAGTGCTCAAAGTTGCGCGCTACCTGACCATCGCAAGCCTTGCTACTTGCGCCGCAGTTGTTGCGGTATCTCTCACCGCGGGTGCGTCGGTTGCCGGCACGGTTCCCGGCCGGAGCATGCTTGACGGTAGCCAGCCAGCGTGGGCCAACGCTCAAGCACTTCGCTCGCCTGCCGCAGCCTCCGATTACGTGAACATTCGCGTCTACCTCAACTGGCGGGACGAAGCTGCCGCCCAATTGACGGCCCAGGCGGTGTCTACTCCGGGATCGGCCAGCTATCGCCACTTTTTGACTCCCGCACAATTCCGGCAGCAGTTTGCCCCCGCCCAGTCGAGCGTCACGGCAGTGCAGCAGTTCCTTCGGGATGCTGGATTCTCGGTGGTGAACACGCCGGGAAATAATCGCTTCGTCGCCGCGGAGGGAACCGTTGCGCAAGCGCAGACCGCTTTCAGCGTGCAGCTCGGCGAGTTCGCGACATCCGGAAAAACTCTCCGTGCCCCGGAGTCGGCCGTCTCAGTCCCTTCCGCTCTGGCCGGGATAGTGCAGGGCGTGACCGGGTTGGATCAGAGTTCTGAGCTGATGGCTCCGACGAACAGCGCTGGGAACGGGCCGAGCCAGAGCCATGGTGCTCCCGGTGTCGGGTTCCGGGCCGGACAGCCGTGCTCCCTGTGGTTCGGCGAGAAGACTGTCGCCACGCCGAACGCTTCCGCATACGGCACGGCCAGCAAACCCCTAGCGCCGTGTGGGTACACCCCGGCACAGGTTCGCGGCCTGTACGGGCTCGATACTGTCAAGGCGGACGGCAGCGGTCAGACCGTCGCGTTCGTGGGCGCCAATGCCAGCCCCACCCTGCAGAATGACGTGGCGCAGTACAGCAGACTGCACAGCCTCCCGGCGCCCTCGATCACGGAAATAGTCGCGCCGGGCGTTTACCGGCACCCGGATACCCCCAAGCAGGTGCCGGGGGAGTTTTACGGGGAAGAGACACTCGACGCGGAAGCGATCCACACCACAGCCCCCGGGGCCAATCTCCTTTTCGTCGGTTCCTCCAACGCCAATCAGGATTTTGACGCGAGCATCAATCACATCGTTGACAAGCACCTGTCCAATATCATTTCGATCAGCTACGGCTTCTCCGGCGAAAACGTGCCTCGTGGCTTCATCAACAGCCTGAACGGCACCTTCATTCAAGCGGTGGCTACCGGCATCGGTGTTTATGTGTCCAGCGGCGATAACGGCGACGAGACCAGCACGTTCGGAACGCCAGCCGTCGACTTCTACGCCGACAGCCCCAACGTCACAGCGGTTGGGGGCACATCTGCCGCAGTGGTCCCGACTGCGGCCCTTCCCACCGCTGCGTACACCTCAGTCGATACCCCTGGATCGGCGGTGAATCAGCCCGGCTGGCGGCGCGACTTCGAGGTGGGCTGGCAAACAGGGCGCGACGTCATCAGCTCCACTTCGAGCGACAATCTCACAACGGCACCGTTCAGCCTGGGTGGCACGCTCGCGACTGCGCCGCCTGGTGACTTCTTTGGTGGTGGTGGTGGTGGGGTGAGCCAGATCTTCCCCCAGCCCGCCTATCAAAGCGGCGCTATTGGCTCCTCCACGGGGAGGGTAGTGCCGGACATCAGCGCACTCGCTGACCCAAACACGGGGTTTCTCGTCGGCCAAACCCAGTCCTTCAGCAACGGTACTTACTACGACGAGTACCGCATCGGCGGTACCTCCGTCGCAGCCCCGCTCACTGCGGGCATGGCGGCCGTTGCCGATCAAATTGCGGGATCACCCCTTGGATTTCTGAACCCGCGCATTTACAAGGCCTACAAATCCGCGAACAATGCCTTCTACGATGTGAATCAAGCCGCGATGTTCGGCACGTCAGTAGATCAACCGCTGCCCTCCGTCGTCCGGGTCAATTATAAGAACGGCGAAAACCCGGCCGGTGGTCTGAGCTACAGTTTGCGCACCCTCGAAGAACCGAACCAGACCCTGCATTCCACCCGCGGATTCGACACTGCCACTGGCGTCGGGACTCCCAACGGTTCCAACTTCTTCACCGCCATCAGCGCGCCATAGTAAGCGGACGACGAAACTGCTCAGCGGGACTGTCGTTCAGCTGCCCGGTGCCTGCCCACCCGAACCTTCGAGCGTGAGCGGCGGGTAGAAAGACCCCTGCCCAGACCGCGGGCAGCTCAGTTCACTCCGTAACCTTTCCGCCCTCTTCGACGATTACTGAAATGTGACCGAGAAATCGGATCGATCACGTCACGTGTTGAATCGCCGGTGCGGTTCTCGACGAATGAGGGCGCCTATGTTTTCTGTCCGCACCATGATTGGCGGGAAGACCGCTGGCCCCAACGGACGAGCCAACCCGTGGCGCCGACAGCAGTGCAAACCGCGACTACCAAGCCGGTTGGACCCGACGCGACAGGACCAGCCGCCGATGGTCTATAAACGGCCTTCACGCACGGCGGGCTCAAGGCATTCTCGACCGGCTATGCCTCGCTGGCCAGCGCTGCGAAAGGAGCATCCAACATTGCGACCTACTGTGCCACGATCCCGAAGTCGGGACCGAAAGCAACTGACGGGCCGCAAAGTAATGACTTCACAAAGGCACCGAAATTATCTCCTTTACTATCCAGCTCGGCACACAAACCCACGCCAGGAGTGAACCCCAATCGCGATCACGGCAACGATCGGCGGACATAAGTCGGTTCTTGCTTGCTGTCGATAGTCGCCAAGCACCGTGTCAGCAGTTGAAGAGGCTATGTGACTGAATCGTCTTCAGTCGATCACTCCTTCGAGAATATCTATCGTGCGTTTCGCACCCGGTGTGATGGGCTACTTTCGAGCGCGAGGCGTCGAGGATCCGGAGGCAGTGACGCAGGAAGTCTTCATCGCTGTCCTTCCCAAAATCGGCAAAATTATCGGTGGAGAGGATGGCATTCGCACCCAGCTTTTCTCCACAGCGCATGCTCGCGCCGTCGATCAACCTGCTCTGCTGAAGAAATCCTGCTGGATCAGGTCGGCCGCGAAGCGACGTTCGCTCTCCTGGCTGCACTCAAAACGGAACACCGGGATGTTCTGCTGCTCCGCGTCGTTGCCAACCTACCGTTGGAACAGGTGGCCAAGGCATGGGTAATTCTGTTGGGTCTGTCGCGCAGCTCCCACGGCGCGCACTCCTGGCGCTCGGGAGCTACCCGAACCTCGTGGAAGAAATATTCCGGTGATCCCCTCCAGCGATCGGAGTGAGAACATCCGGGACTTGCTCTCCGAACTCGCCGAGGACGATGCCGAGGCGCTACGTCCCCTGTTGCTGTCGCTGCACTCCATGTCGGTGCAGTCGGCGCCCGTGCCGTCACCCGAATTGGCGGCCATTCTCGAAAGAAACGCACGGGCGGCGGATGTCGCGCCGCTGCGACTCCGAGGTCGACGCGTGGTGTTCTTGCTGACGCTTATCGGGGCATTGATAGCCGGCACAGGGACCGCCGCCGCGGTGAGCCCTGAGTTCCGTTCCGATGCCGCGGAGGTCCTCACCGGGATTATCAACGCGGTCCCGTTCGCACATTCGGGGGTTACGCGCACTGGTGCGTCCCGCTCGCCAGTGATGGTTCACACGCCAGCAGTGCCCGCGAACGGCCGAGGCACGTCGCATCCGGCCCCGTCGCCTGGGGTTTCGACCCACCGAAACGGTGAGGCTAAGCACTCATCGAGTCACGTCAACCCGAAGTCAACTGGTCATCCCGCTCCACCGGCGGATCCATCGGGTGACAGGCACGGCCGCGCTGGTCCGTAACGGCCCTGCAAGAAGGCCTCACCGTCCTCGCCTCGTTGTTCGGCATCCGGCGGGAGGCCTCGGATGCCGTCGAGTTGGTCGGTGCGCAAGTCGGTCAACTCGCACCCGAGAGCCAACTTGGCGAATTGCTCATAAATGTTGCCGCAAGAACCGACGCCAGCGGTCTCGTCTCGAGAGGAGTCTCCGTGGTCGACGGAGGTTTTGACTATTTTGTTGGTGAGCCTTTGATTTGATCAGCACTGATGTGCGAGGCGACCGGCCGGGGTGAGGGTCAGTTGTTGGCCCGTCTCGCCGGCAGCGTTGTCCTAAGCCATGTGATGAGGCGGCGATCCGTCATGAGCAGGTTGGTCCCGTCGATGTCGCTGAGTTGCGTGGCGTCGGCGGCGCTGAGCGTGGAGTGGTGTCCTCACTTTGGCCGCTACTGTTATACCGCCGCGGGCAACCCGAACAGCACGACGTTGGTTCCCCTGAGCCACTCGGGTCCGACAACGAGTCGCTAACCACCGTTGAAGCGATTGTTGAATACATCCATGATCAAACTTGCCCGTCGTGCGGAGGTCTAGGCGTTGACCGGAAACCGGAGAATTGCGGCGACGGGACCGCTTCCCGGCACCTCAGAGCCGCGCACAGCCAAGATCCTCGCATCCGACGACAGGGCGCGCCGCACTATCTCATCGATCACGTCGTAGAGTGTGTCGTTTTCGACCGCGTTCCGGGTGATGATCCCCGTCAATTCGTCGATGCGCCCCGGAAGGCGATGGTCGATGTCTACGAAGAGCGTGTCGATCGCCCGAGATGTGGCGGCGAGGGAGACGCCAGTGAGGGTGTCGTCAGCCAGACCCCGCGACGTACTCTCGTGGAACCGCGCGATCTGGGTGGCCAAATCGGCCGAATGCGCGGCATCGAGAATCGGAGTGGCGCTCGCGGCCAGCTCGAGCGCCGACTTCTGTTCGGGATTGCCCGGGATTGTTTCCCCTCCAAGTCGTGCATAGGACGAGACCGAACGATAGATGCTCGCGAGGGGTTCGGCCGCCGCGAGAATGAGGGGTCGATTCGAGTCGGCCACGATCGGACGCAGCGCTCGGTCAACCGCTTGCGAGAACTCCCGCATACGAACCTTCGGATCTTCGGACGTGCGAAGGTGAGCGAGCGTTTGCCGGTCATTTGTGAGGTCGAGAGCCACCGTGGTCTTCAGGTCGTGGGGGAGGTCGGGCACCACAATCTCGCTGGCCGGTGAAGTGGGAGAGACTTCGATGAGTCGAACGGCGTTCTGCGACAGCGCGAGCACGAAAGCCGAGCGGGAAAAAGTGGTGGCGCGCAGCACGGGGGTGATGGCAAACCGGTCGGAAACCTCAGTGAGCCCGAGAAGCCTGTTCGCCAAGTGAAAACTGACGAGCGACGTGCCGTTCACGAAAATAGCGAGGGTCCTGGTGTCCCGGCGCCAGAAGTCTCGCTCGACCAGCAGGCTCTCGACGGCGGCGCGGATCGACTCGATGGTGTCAGCATCCGTTCCCGCGGCCTCGAGCAGTTCAGTCGCCGAGCGCAATCGAGTGTGAACCTCGATTCTTGCGGTGTCCGAGGCGTCGGGCCCAGCGGCAGCATGGACGTAAATCGACACGCAAGCCGCCTCACGGATACTGGCGAGTTCTAAAATCTCGTCCTGGGTCGGAACGTCGATGTATGACACGTGGATGCTCCCGTCGGCCGGTTGAAAACAGGCGGATGCGGACCATCCGCTGAACCGGCTGGTTCCCGACCCTACGAAAGGTGCGTGACGTCGACAGGGCCAAAGGTCACACGGCTTGCAAGGGTCGAGCGGTCACGACCGCGCATAGTGCAAGTGGCCTGGTTCACGCGGTCGAGTGTTCCGGGGGGAAAGCTGAACCGTATTTTTTACTCTTCTTCCGCCAGCGGCTCGTCGACCGGTACCGAGACCGGCGCGGGTGAATGCGCCGTGCTCGTGCCTGGACTCGCGGTCGCAGTCGCTCGGGCCACCGCTGCACCTCCGGCGAAGCTTCCGAGCAGACCACGCAGGTCGAGACCGGTGGTTGATTTGAGCACCGCATCGATCTCGGTGAATCCGCCAGCGACGTTCCTGGTGAGCTGGCTTGCGCCATCCGTCGAAACGACCGTCAGCTGGTCGATATTACCCATCGGGGCGGCGAGCTCGTGGGCGATCTGCGGAAGCATCTCGACGAGCCGCAGCTGGATGAGCGCCTCTGACTTCTGGGCGACTGCTTCGGCCGCGAGTTTAGTCGCCGCGGCCTCGGCCTGGCCCCTGGCGAGGATTGCATCGGCCGTGGCCTTGCCCTCTGCACGGATCGCCTCAGCGTTGGCGACACGGCTGTCGCGCTCGGCAGTCGCGGCGATGACGCGGGCCTCCGCGGCCGCGTTCGCTGCGACCTTCACGCGGTAGGCATCCGCATCGGCGACCGCGTTCACCTCGGAGGCCAGCTGGGCGCTGCGGAGCTTCGCGGCCGCCTGCGCGGTCACCTCCTGCTCGTGCACGATGTTCTGCTGGGTCTTGGCCTCGGCGAGCGGCTTTGCGCCAGCGGCCTCTGCCGTGGCCTTGTCGGTGTCGAGTTGCAGGGCAGCCCGCTTGAGCGCGAGCGTGTTTTGCGCGATTGCCACGGCCTGCTCTGCCGCGATTGATGCCTCCTGCGATGCCTGGCCGGCCTGGGCCTCGGCCACCTCTGCCGCCTTCAAGACGGATGCCTGCTCGGCGCGACCCATATTGTGGATGTAGTCGTTGTCGTCAGAGATGCCCTTGATCTCGAAGGAATCGACGTCGAGCCCCTGGCTGAGAAGCGATTCCCGTGCGGTCGAGAGTACGGCCGCACCCAGCTCGTCGCGCTTCTGGATGATGGTCTGCACATCCGTTCCCCCAATGGAGGACCGGAGTGAGCCGGAGAGCACCTCGAGCGCGAACCCGTCGATGTTCTTATCGTTACCGATGAATCGTTGGCCAGCGGCGAGGATAGCGGAATGCGTGTCGCCCACCTTGACGATGGCGACAGCCTCGACGGTGAGCGTGATGCCGCGGGCATCCTGTGCCACCGCCGCGAGCTCGATCGCCCGCGAGCGCAGGCTGATCTTGAACGCCTTTTGGAAGAACGGGGTAATGAAGACGCCCGATCCGACCACGATGCGGATACCCGACTCCTCGGTTGCGACCCCGGCGACGGTCTTCACCTTTGCCCGCTTGCCGGTAATGAGGATCGCCTCGTCTGGCCCTGCATTCTTGTAAATCGACTTCGCGTAGATGAGCACGATGAGGAAGACCACGATCACGGCGGCGATGATCGTCACGAGGGGATTGAGGGTGAATGGCACGACGACGTCCTTTGTTCGGTGCCCGAACGCTAACATCCCTCGAGTAATTGCACGAGTTGCTCGGCTGCCTGCGGCGTCCTCCGGCTCGCCGTGCGTCACGATCCAGTCGAACCTGCGTGCGCTCGGATCGGATCTACCGGTGCCACGGTCGGTGGCCGAATGGATACTCATATCTACTCATCCCACGCGTCGTCTTCGCCGCATACGTGCTCGGCGCCAGGTCGGGTGAAGACCGATACAGGGAGATCACCCGCGTCGCGACCCGGTACTGGAACGACTCGAAGGTGAAGAAGACCCGCGCTCAGGCGCTGAAGGAACGGAACAAGGGCGCAAAGGCAGCGCGCAAGCGTTTCGGCTAGTCACGGTTAACCACCCGTATTGGGGTGTTCCGCCCTAGAGACAAGCGCCGCTTTGCGCTGGTACCGTTGGCTCAGATGCAGGGGGAAACAAATACTCTGGTCTCCTGGTGATCGTGTATCGGGCGCGGGGGCGCTCATTGGCACGATGAATTCGGGTTTGTTTCGGTTCGGGAATCGGGACTAAGTCTCGATCGCCGCCACTCTTCGGAGGGGCGGCGATCAGTCGTTAACGGGGTGGTCAGCGGGCCGGGATTCCGCCGGGACGAATTCTTGTCGGGACGGGCTCCCAGCGGACGTGCTTCCGTCGGGATTGGCCCCAGGCACGGGCCAGGGGCTGGTGAAGGGTGACTGCGGCGACACGCAGCATCCGCTCGCGATTTCCTGATTCGCGAGCAGGGCCAGCCGTCGAAGAGCGGTGCTCGCCGAGCAGACCCGTCACCGCGGGCTGATGTCCGCTCGCGGCCTTCGGTAAGAAGACTCGGGTCGTCAGGCGGCCTTGCGCGGCTTGAACATGCGGTGCTCGTCGTACTCGACGAACTCGACGGTGACCTCGACCGCGGGTTCAACCTCTGCTTCGGCAGGCACCGGCGCGGCGATCCATTCGGTGTTCTCGATGGCGATTTCCTCGTCATCGACCGTCTGGATGTCATCGTCGACATCCACTTCGGCGAGTTCGGCCGATGAGTCGACGCCGTCACGGGTGGTGGCGGCAATCTGGTCGGCGATATCCCGGGCGATGTATTCGGAGATCGTCTCGCCGAACAGCGAATCGGTGTCGGTGTTGGCGCGGAACTGGAGTGTCCACATGCCACCGGCACCGACGGCCGTGAGCAATCGCTCACGGACCAGGTCGAAGACGAGTTTTTGGAGCTCGGCCGACTCTTCGGGCGAGATCGTGCTGTTGTGCTTGCGTGATTCCATCACGACTCACCCTTCAAGTGGAGGTTGATAGTTGACTCAGTATGCGGCCGACCCCCCGTAAGGGCCTGGTGACACGCCGACGCGCCAATCCCTCAACGCGCGCACCCATCAATACGCCAATCTCACTGCGCGCAGATCCCTCCGAACGCACATCTCTCCGAACGCACAGACGGCTCCGAAGGTGACATCCGGAGCCGTCTGCCCTGTGACGATCCCTACTTGGTGAAGACTTCGTCTTCCATCGCGTCGTAGCCCTCGACCTGCGGGTCACCGTGGAGGCCGCCGCTGAGGGCGTATTCCTCTTCCGGAGAGAGCACGAGCCGATTGCGGCCGAAGAGCGCGAAGAGCGTGAGCCCGATGACAAAGATGATGACGAAGGTGATGACCGCCAGATTGAATGTCGAGTTGGCCACGATACCGATGAACGACGCGACGGCGATAGCGCCGGCAATCACAGCTCCGGCCACCCCCGTCGGGCTTTTGTATGGCCGATTCGCCCGGGGGAATTTGCGTCGAAGCACGATGAACGAGACCATCTGCATCACGTACGAAATCACCGCGCCGAAGACCGCGATGAAGAGGATGATTCCTGTCGCGGCGCCCGCAGCACCCGGGTTGACCGCCGGGATGATCAGCGCGACAACGACGAGGATCACGAAGCCCATGACACCACCGACGAGGAGTGCCACCCAGGGTGTCTGGTGAGTCCTACCCGTGAGGGACAGGAACTTCGGGTAGTACCCGGCACGGGAGAGCGAGTACATGTTGCGCCCGTACGCGAACATGATGCCCTGGAGCGAGGCGAGCAGGCCGATGAGTGCGAAGAGGGCGAGCAGAGCGGCGACGCTGTCAGGCAGGAATGCCCGGAAGCCGGCGAGCAGTGGTTCGTCGCCGTCCCCTGGCGAGACCGTGAGCGCTTTCGACCCGGTTACGGCCGGGTTGAGAAAGAGGATAAGCAATCCGAAGAACGCCAGTGTGATGATTCCCCAGACGCCGGCCTTGGGGATGTCCTTCGCGGGGTTCTTCGCTTCTTCCGCAGCCAATGGCAGTTCCTCGATGCCGAGGAAGAACCAGATGGCGAAGGGCAGCGAGAAGAGGATGCCGACGCCCCCGAACGGCAGGAAGCTCGAGTTGCCCGCGGTCGGTTTGATATCGAACAGGCGGGAGAAGTCCACGGCACCGTTGGCAATTGAGAGGATGGCAAAAAGCAGGATGACCGCCATCGAGATAATCGCGACGATCAGGGCGAACCGGAAGCCCACTGACGCACCCAGCGAGTTCAGCCCGATGAAGATCGCGTACAGGATGATCCACAGTATCCAGGCCGGCACCACCGCTCCGGTGAAGTCGGTGATGATCTGGCCCGCATATGCGGCCGAAAACAACACGATGACGGCGGTGGTCACCACGTACTCGATGGATTCCGAGATGCCGGTGATGAATCCGCCCCACGGCCCGAGGGCAGCCCGGGCGAACGAGTAGGCGCCACCGGTGTGCGGCATGGCGGCGGACATCTCGCCGATCGAGAAAATCATCGTGAAGTACATGATCACGATGATGATGGTCGCAATCAGCAAACCTCCCCATCCGGTGGTGGCGAGACCGACGTTCCAGCCGGAGAAGTCGCCGGAGATGACGGCCGCGATGCCGATGCCCCAGATTCCCCAGAACCCGGCCGTGCGCTTGAGGCTGCGTTTCTCAAAGTAGCCGTCTTCGGCTTTCGTGTAAGTGACGCCGGAGACAGTGTTCTTGGGCATTCATTCCTCCAGGAGCGGATCATCGGGAGCCGGGCGCGATGAGTCACCGCGTCACGCTTATCGGAGAGCATGGCGTTTATTGGTACTTCTTGTCTACCTTTAGATGTAAACAGTGCGTTACAAGCCCTAGGATCGGGGTCGTGCCACTGTGATGCAATGGTTGGCTAATACTCGAGAAGACGAGGAACCCCCATGGCCGCTCGCACGGGAATGCTCACCACCGACCAGCTCAATGAGCTCATCGAAGACGGCAAGATCGACACGGTTATCGTGGCGTTCACCGACATGCAGGGGCGCCTCGTCGGCAAACGGGCCTCCGCTCGGCTGTTCAGGGAAGAGATCAGCAGCCACGGTGCCGAGTGCTGCAACTACCTGCTCGCGGTGGATGTCGAGATGAACACCGTTGAGGGCTACCGCATGTCCTCGTGGGAGAGGGGGTACGGCGACATGGCGATGATCCCCGACCTGTCGACCCTTCGGCTGGTTCCGTGGTTGCCGGGAACCGCCCTCGTCATGGCCGACCTCACCTGGCTCGATGAGCGGCCGGTCGATCCTGCTCCTCGCGAGATCCTCAAGAAGCAGATCTCCCGGCTCGCTCAGAAGGGGCTCGTTCCCTACGTCGGCACGGAGCTCGAATTCATCGTCTTCGACAATAGTTACCGGGATGCCTGGAGCAAGGGCTACGTGGGACTGACCCCGGCGAGCGACTACAACATCGACTACGCGCTGCTCGCCTCGACACGCATGGAGCCCCTGCTGCGAGACATCCGGCTGTCGATGGAGGGCGCTGGGCTGTATTGCGAGGGGGTGAAGGGCGAGTGCAACCTCGGGCAGCAGGAGATCGCGTTCCGATACGAGGACGCGCTCACCACCTGCGACAACCACTCGATTTACAAGAACGGCGCGAAAGAAATCGCGGACAAGCACGGGAAGTCCCTCACCTTCATGGCCAAGTTCAACGAGAGGGAGGGCAACTCCTGCCACATCCACA